>QXGG01106646.1_pt1 | contig 124619 bp, 118 predicted proteins | sample 1982491 | NCBI WGS metagenome assembly QXGG01 (sample SAMN09924614, study PRJNA488089) | Wastewater metagenome, whole genome shotgun sequencing project. | isolation source: South African research farm wastewater | place: South Africa: Irene, Agricultural Research Council, Animal Production...
ACTTGGCAGACAACACCGTTGCAATAGCAGCCGTTAGCGTCGTCTTGCCATGGTCCACGTGACCAATCGTCCCAACGTTAACGTGCGGTTTGGTGCGCTCAAACTTACCCTTGGCCATGGCCGGCTCCTCAACAAAAAATCAAAATGAATGAATCGTGAAAGAACTGCTCAACATGCACTGCTTAAAACAACTCAAAATCTGGTGCCCATGACGCGGATCGAACGCGTGACCTCTCCCTTACCAAGGGAGTGCTCTACCACTGAGCCACATGGGCGACATGTGTACTGCTCACAATCCTCTGCCCACATGGCTTGGAGCGGGTGAAGGGAATCGAACCCTCGTCGTAAGCTTGGAAGGCTTCTGCTCTACCATTGAGCTACACCCGCCCGGACTCAATTCCTGGACATCCCACTCTCGCGCCAAAACGCGGTGGAGGAGGTTGGATTCGAACCAACGTAGGCGTAAGCCAACAGATTTACAGTCTGCCCCCTTTAGCCACTCGGGCACCCCTCCGCGAGGAACCTTAGATTATGTTCTGAAGAGAAAAATGAGTCAAATCAAGGCTTAATTGCGGACTGTCAACAAATCCAACACGGCCCCACGGGCCTCCTCGAAGCGGACCCGAACCGGTAAGAGCCGATCGGTGCGGTCCATCCAGACATCGATTTTCACGCTGTAACGACTGGTCTCTCGATTGCTCGACAAATGCAGGGCTGGCACCACCAGCCCTCCAGGGAGGCTTAAATCAGCATCGGAGAGCACCACAAAATCGACCTGCTCCACCTTGTTTCGTCCGGCGATTGGCAGGCTCACGGTTTGGCCCAGGCCAAACTGCTCGGGATTGGCCTGGAGCATCCAAGCGAGCTGAAGCATGAAAGTTAAGCGATCTTGAATGCCTTTTAATAGAGGAAGAGGTTCTTTTAGAGACTCATAACGAATTTCTTCCTTCTGGTAATCGAATTCAGTGACCTCGGAGCGCCTAGGGCCCTGATGGGCATAGCGCTCGGGCTGAAAACCGTTGGGGCCCAGCCTTCCCCGTGCCTGGGCCGTCATGGGGGCAGAAGCAAAAATCCTGGCCCAGCCCGCCGCCTCGGTCACCATCTTGACTTCGTAGCGATCTGGCTGGGGGAAACTCAGCTCAATCACACTTCGCCCAATTGGGCTGCCGGTGGTGTGATCACCCCAGTAGGCGGTCATGGCCACACCGCCCGACTGAATCAGATCCTGCGCCTCGGGCCCCAAACCTGAAGGCTCAAGACTCGACTCAAACGACTCTTGAACGGGCAGGTCTGCCACGGAATCGGTACTGGACTGGGGCACAGACAATGCAGGTGCTGTCGCTGGGGCGGCCTTGGCCAACGGACCTGGTCGGGGCGCGGCCTGTTGCGGCAGGCTCGGAGGCGGTGCGACCAGCTGTACCGAAAGCGGTGTGGTTTGGCTCTCTGGAACGAAAGACAAGCTCAACAGGCCTTGCAAGGCCAAAAAGGCCAACAGGTGCGCCAGCAATACACAAACGGAGAGTGTTAGCCAGAAACGGGTTGATCGCACCATTGGGCTATTCTAGAAAGCGATTGCTGCGCAACACATCACGAAGGACACAACTGACATGGAAAACAAGCCTTTCAATCCTTTTGAATTTCTGACCACGCCCTGGGGCAATCTTCCCCTGGGCTCGCCAATGACCGGCGCTCAAGGATTCAACCCAGCCGACCTTCGCGAGCTTGATAAACGTATCACTGAAATGAAAGCGGTCGAGCAGTGGCTAAGTCTGAACTTGAATTTACTTAAGACCACCATTCAGGGTTTGGAAGTTCAACGGGGCACGCTCGCAGCCATTCAGTCTTTCACTGAATCCATGGCGCCTGGCCAGGGAAAATCGGCTGAGGCCAAGGCCCCTAGCGGATTTGGCACCGAACAAGCCGCGATGTGGTGGGACTCGATGCAGCAGCAGTTTTCTCAGATGATGACGGCCGCGCAAGCGGGTGCACAGGCCATGGCCACTCCGGCGAAACCCGCCAAGAAAACAAAACCCCACAACGATCAGGCGACCTGAATGCCTTGCTTGTGACGCCAGTGCGCAAGCGCCTTGGTGAGATCAGAGAGCTCTGAAATGACTCGAATATCGGGGGGCGCACGGCGCTGCAAGATGGGGCAACGGCCCCCTGCCCAGATTTCAACCGACTTGGGCAGTTTTGCACGAAGCTCTGAAAGGCCATCGACCACCAAATTGGGGTTCATCACCGGCGAAAATGACAAGGCCACGATATCGATTTGCTGAGCTGCCGAGGCCAGCACGATATCCCACACCGGGGTTTGCACGCCCAGGGAAATACAACGGCAGCCCTCGAGTGCCAGCAAGGCCTCGACCATGAGCAAACCCATTGCGTGCTGCTCAGACGGGAAAGTCGTTAACAGCACCCGAGGCCGCTCACCGGGCTGGGGGATGGTGCTGATGGCATTGCGCAAAACCACCTGCATGGACTCGGTAAACAAATGCTCTTCGAATATTTCGATCTGGCCACGCGACCAGGCATCGCCCACGCTTTGATTTAGTGGGGCAATCACTTCGGTGACAAATCGGGCGAGCCCTAGGCGCAACAGGCGCTGGCCGAGTTGTCGGCGCAGCTCTTCGATATCTTGCGACTTGGCAACTGCCATTAGTTCTTGAATGTCGGGCAGGCTGTCGACCGGAATTTCCTGGCCATTGGCCGCGCCATTGGCGGCTGCGCTTTGCGCGAGCACTTGCAGCTCTTCGATGGCTAGCCCAATGATTTTTCCGGGGCGATGGCCGATATCCATAAGCCGGCGAATCGCTCGCAACCGGTCAACCTGTTCAAGCGAATAGATGCGCTCACCAAAGGCGTCGCGAGAAGGCGCGGGAAAGCCGTATCGGCGCTCCCAAACCCTTAGTGTGTCTTTGGAAAGCCCGGTATCGCGCTCCACCGCAGAAATGCTCAGGTGAATTCCGGCAGAATCGGCGAGTTCCATTTAACCCTTTTTTGTCATGGACAAATAATTGACGAATGACAGTTCGCCTCATAGTATAGGCTCGAACCGAGTCTTTCACCACTCCCCCAACTCTTATTTCGACAGCAGAAAACCCTTTCAATATCATGGCTTTTAAGTGGACATTACAAGCGCGATATGTCGCCTTGCTCACCGGGCTTTGCCTGCTCTTGGCGGTGCCCTTGGCGCAAGCCGCGCCCGCACATCAGGTCGCTCAAGGTAGCTGCCCGAACCTGCTCAACCACACCTTTCCCCGCCTGCAAGATGATGCGCCGCAAAGCCTGTGCCAATACAGCGGAAAAGTAGTGGTGATCGTGAACACTGCAAGCTATTGCGGGTTCACGCAGCAATACGAAGGCCTGGAAAAAATCTATGCGCGCTACAAAGACCGTGGCTTGGTGATCGTTGGATTTCCTTCCAACGATTTTGGCAATCAAGAGCCAGGCAGCAACCAGCAAATCGCCGAGTTTTGCACCAACACCTTTGGCGTGAAATTTCCCATGCTGGCCAAAACAGTGGTCAAAGGTCCCAAGGCGAACCCGCTCTTTAAGCAATTGGCCAAGCAATCCGAGTCGCCCGGGTGGAACTTTCACAAGTACATCCTGAACAGAAACGGCGAGCTTGTCAGAAGCTTTTCAAGCCAAGTCGCGCCCACTGACCGTCAATTCATTGCCGAAATCGAGCGTGCACTCGCTGGCAAGCAGTCCTAAAAAGGAGATTTGAATGAACGCACCCGAAAAGCTTTTTTCCGCCACGACGCTGCCCGATGTGCAATCGCACCCCGATACGCGCCAGCTTGCAATTCAGCGAGTCGGTGTGAAATCGCTGGTGCACCCAGTGACGGTGCAAACGGCCAAGGGCCCGCAGCCTTCGGTGGCCACTGTCGACATGACCGTATCCTTGCCTCCCGAGGTCAAAGGCACCCATATGTCTCGGTTTCTGGAAGTGTTTCAGGCCCATGAAGAGCCCATTAGCTATCACTCGGTTTCAGCCATGATGGATGTGATGCTTGAGCGCCTCGAGGCCGAAAGCGGCTATATCAAAATTGCCATGCCCTACTTTGTGCGCAAAGCAGCGCCTATTTCAGGCGTTGAAAGCCTGATGGACTACCAAGTGACCTGGGAATCGGAAGTGATCCAAGGCAATCGGCTCACCACTGTCACTGCCGTAGTGCCCGTGACGAGCCTTTGCCCCTGCTCGAAAAAAATCTCCGAGTACGGCGCACATAACCAACGCTCACATGTCACGATCTCGGCCCAGATTACTGGCCCCATGAATGTCGAAGACTTGATTGCCATTGCCGAAGAAGCCGCTTCATGCCAACTTTGGGGTTTGTTAAAGCGGCCTGATGAAAAATATGTCACCGAACGGGCTTACGACAATCCGAAATTTGTGGAAGACCTGGTGCGGGACATTGCTATTGCATTGGGCAAAGACCCGCGAATCGTGGGTTATTCGGTGGAATCTGAAAACTTCGAGTCGATTCACAACCATTCCGCATACGCCAAAATCGACCACCTGCGTCACGCATGAAGGTTGCGATTATTGGAAGCGGGATCTCCGGATGCGCTGCAGCTTGGCACACCTCGGCATTTGCCGAGGTGTGTGTTTTTGAATCTGAAGATCGCCTAGGGGGCCACACCCATACACAGCAAGTTTCCCTAGAGGGTGTGAGCTTTCCTGTCGATACAGGCTTCATTGTTTTTAACCACCGCACCTACCCCGGTCTGAAAGCCTGGTTTGAACTGCTTGGCGTCGAAACAGCAAAAAGCGACATGTCTTTTTCAGCAAGCCTGAACCAGGGCAGCTTGGAGTGGTGTGGCACCGACTTGAATTCTGTTTTTGCACAACGAAGCAATCTGGCTTCGCCAAAGTTTTGGTGGATGCTGGCTGACATCATTCGGTTTAACCGATACGCCCCCGTGCATGCTGCGCACTACCGGCAATTGCCTGGTGGCGGCCCCACGCTTGGCGAATATCTGGATCGTCACCGCTACAGTGGGCTTTTTTTAGATGCTTATCTTTTGCCCATGGCCGGTGCCATTTGGTCTTGCCCGACCGAGCAGATGCGCGCCTTTCCCATGGCCACATTCACACAGTTTTGTGAAAACCATGGCCTGCTCACCATCAATGACCGGCCACAGTGGTACACCGTAAAAAATGGCGCCAAGACCTATATCGACAAGCTCCAGTCCACGCTTGCGCAGCTTGGCCGCAAGGTGTCTTGGCGAACCGGCTGCGAAATCACACAGGTGGTGCCCGACAAAAATCGCATGGGCTCAACGGTTGGGCTCAACGGCGTGATGAATTCCGATTCGGGGCGAACACCGTTTAACGAAACCTTCGATGCCGTGATCGTGGCCTGCCACTCGGATCAAGCTGCCAAAATCCTGCCTCAAGACAGCAGTTTGTGGCAGGCTGCATCCAAGGTGCGCTATCAACACAACACGGCCATCTTGCACACCGATACAAGCCTCATGCCCAAACGAACCTCGGCCTGGGCATCCTGGAACTACCTGCATGACCACCACCATGAGGGTTCAAGCATCAGCGTGACCTACTGGATGAACCGCTTGCAGCCCCTGCCAGTAAAAACCCCGGTTCTTGTAAGCTTGAACCCGGTGCGCCAACCTCGGCCTGACACCGTGATCAACACGATGGAATACATGCATCCGATTTTTGACGGGCCCGCCGTGGCCGCCCAAAAGAATATTCCCGCCTTCCAAGGCGAGCACGGCATATGGCTTGCGGGCGCATGGCTGCGCTACGGCTTTCACGAGGATGGTTATCAGTCTGCCGTTCAGGCGGTGCAATCCTTGAAGTCAGCATTTGAGTCTCGTCATGACCAACAGTACCCGCGCGCGGCATGAGCCTCGGATCGTATTAGGAGAAGTCCGGCACACCCGGCTCAAGCCCTTCGAACATCGATTTCGGTATCGTGCCTTTTATCTTCAGCTGCCGTTAAAAAGCCTTGGCCCAAAAGCAGGCAGCTGGGCCTGGGGCTTAAACAAATCGGCCTTGGTAAGCGTACATGATCGCGATCATGGCGATGGCAGGCCCCTGCTAACCTGGGCCAACGACATGTTGAAGCAAGCCGGCGTTCACGATGTCGACGGGGAGATCTGGCTGCAGACCTTTCCAAAAATGTTTGGCTATGTCTTTAAACCGGTGAGCTTTTGGTTTTGTGAGCGGGCCGATGGCGCGCTGCGCGCCGTGATTGCCGAGGTTAACAATACCTTTGGCGATCGGCATGTCTATGTGCTGCAGGCCAAGGACCAATCGATTCACAACGGCGAGACCATAGAAGCAGACAAGGCTTTTTATGTCTCTCCTTTTTTCGAAGTGCGCGGCCATTATCAATTTCGTTTTTTCAAAGCCGGGCTTGGTGGCCGCGATCTCGCAAGAATTGAATACCAAGATGCTTCAGGTGCTTTGCTGCTCACTTCCATGAGTGGGCAGTCAAAGCCTTTGTCCACATCAAGCGCCCTGGCTGCATGGCTTGCGTATCCACTGCACTCGATTGGCGTGATTGCACGCATTCATTGGCAAGCCTTGTTCCTGTGGATCAAGGGCGCCAAGTTCAACCCCAGGCCTAAGCCTGCACCATAAACCCATGAGCATTCGCAGTCGCATAGCGCTCAAGGCGCTGGAATCCCTTGATGCCGGAAAACTCGACTTGGTATTTCCAAATGGAAACCGCAAACAGTTTGTTGGCAAAACCCGCACCGACTCTCTGACTGCAGAGATTGTGATCCACGACCTGCACGCCATTGATCTGGCTGTGTCACGCGGCGACATTGGGTTTGGTGAAGGCTATATGCAAGGCCTGTGGTCCACGCCCAATCTTTCTGCCTTATTGGGCTTGTTTGCCGCAAACCGGGAATCGATGGAAAAGCTGATTTATGGCCAATGGTGGGCCACGCTATGGGATCAGCTGCGTCATTTAATGCGCTCGAACCGAAAGTCCCAGGCGAAAAAAAATATCTCAGCGCATTACGATCTGGGCAACGAGTTTTACAGGCTGTTTCTCGACCCCACCATGACCTATTCCAGCGCACTGTTTGACACACAAGCGCAGGCAGGCGCTATGGACTTGGAAGCTGGCCAGTGCCGAAAAATTGATCGTGCACTTGAGCAGCTGCGCATTGATCCTGCGGATCCAGAAGCTCGGTTTTTAGAAATTGGCTGCGGCTGGGGCGGCTTGGCGAATCGATTGCTTGATCGCACTGCAGGCCGCTATGTCGGGTTGACCTTGTCGGTGGAGCAACAGAAATGGGCCCGCGAGGTGTTGGCACCCCATGGCCAAGACCGGGTCGATATCCGTCTGCAAGATTATCGGGACATTCACGAGCAGTTCGATGGCATCGTGTCGATTGAAATGTTCGAAGCGGTCGGCGAAGGCTATTGGGACGCCTATTTCAAGGCGGTCGCACACAACCTGAAACCTTCTGGCCGAGCCGTAATCCAAACAATTACGATTGATGAAGGGCTTTTTGACCGTTATCGCAAAAGCACCGACTTCATTCAGCAGTACATTTTCCCGGGCGGCATGCTACCCAGCAGCTCCGAATTCGAGCGGCGGGCCGCTGGACAAGGGCTGGCGGTTGAAGATGCGTTTTATTTCGGCCAAGACTATGCAAAAACCTTGGCCATGTGGGAAAAAACCTTTTTGGGCAAGCAAAGCGTGGTGCAATCACAGGGCTTTAGCCCAGAATTTTGCAGAATGTGGCAGTTTTACTTGTCGTATTGCGAAGCAGGATTTTCTGAAAAGAACATTAATGTTGCACAGTTCACCTTGCACAAAACAACATGACAACATTTAAAAAATTAATTGCCGGCGTGGCCATTGCTGCTTCAAGCGCCGGGGCCGCCCTGGCGAGCACCGATCCGTTGCGCCTTCATGGCGAAGGAAGCCTGCGATGGTTTGGCTTGAAAATATATGAAGCCCGGTTGTTCGCACCGCAGCAGTTTGTTGCGCAACAAAGTTTTCAGGCGCCTTTTGCACTAGAAATCACGTACGCACGCAGTTTTGCGGGTGAAAAAATCGCTCAAGTCAGCCTTGACGAAATCAAGCGGCTTTCGCTGGGTAACACAGCACAGCACGGGCAATGGCTTGCCCAAATGAAAGCCCTCTTTCCCTCGGTCAAGGCCGGCGATCGCCTGCGCGGTGTGCATGTTCCCGGCCAAGGCGCTGAGTTCTTTTTTAATAACCAGCCCATCGGCATGATCCGAGACGCCGATTTTTCAAAAGCGTTTTTTTCAATCTGGCTTGACCCCAAAACCGCTGAACCCGAATTGCGGCGCTCACTGCTTGGCTTGGCGCAATAAGTCCTAGGCCAATGCCACACTTTTCAGAAGTTGTGCGCTATGGCCTGCCCGGCTTCGCCCTGGCCTTTGCCGCTTTGCCGCTTTATTTGCTCACGCCTGCGCTTTATGCAGAGCAGCTGGGCATGAGCCTTGCCGCCATTGGCTTTATTCTGATGCTCACACGACTGACCGATGCAATTGCCGACCCCTTCATCGGTCGTTGGATTGATCAAAGCCCGCTGGGCTTATGGCGGTGGATGTCGGCCGGCTTGGCGCTCATGGCCATTAGCTTGTCATTGCTGGTGAACCCGCCGACTCAATGGCTCGCAACATTTGGGTCTCCCACCATCGCAACGCTGGCCTGGATGGGGATTTGCGCGCTCTGTGTCTCGCTGGCCAACAGTGCCGCCATGCTGGCCCATCAAAGCTGGGCAGTGGCCTGGATCGGACAGGCAAAACCGCAGGCCAGGCTCATTGCGGGACGAGAAATCTGGTCTCTGATTGGCGTGATTGTGGCCGCCGTGATCGCAGCCCAGCGTTCGGGCCCTGCCATGGCGGGCGTGGTGCTCACCGCCGGAGTGCTGGCGATTGTGCTGACATTTGGGCTTAGACGCCACGGCGCGAGCCGCCGTGCACTCGCGGTTCATGCGCTTCCGCAGTGGGGCGCCCTATTTGCAAGCAAGGACTTCAAGCAGCTGCTCGCGGCGTTTTCGGTCAATGCAATTGCCAATGCGATTCCGGCCACCTTGGTGCTGTTTTTTCTTCAAGATTTTTTAGGTGCAAGTGAAAATCAATCGAGCACCTTGCTCGCTGCCTATTTTCTGGCAGCAGCGGCCAGCGTTGCCCTGTGGTCGTGGGCCAGCACACGCATTGGCGCGGTGCGCGTTTGGCAACTCGCCATGGCCATTGCCCTGGCTGCCTTTGTCTGGACATTGACATTGGAGCGGGGCGACATCACGGCCTTCACCCTGATTTGCATCATCACCGGCTTTGCGCTCGGCGCTGAGCTCGTCTGCCCGCCAGCCTTGGTCGGCCAGATCATTGATCGCAACCATCACCGAGGCCAGCTGGAATCCAGCTACTTTGGCGTGTGGAACCTGGTGATCAAGCTTGCATTAGCTGCAGCTGCGGGGCTTGCATTGCCGGCACTTGCGGGCCTGGGCTTTTCTCCCGGCCAGGCGCATAGCAATGTCACGGCACTGCACTGGGCTTATGCGGGCGTTCCCTGCGCGCTTAAATTATTTGCGATTATTGCCCTTGGGCAGTTGCGCTTCATGGATGAACTCGAAAGGAAATCACAATGAAATTTTTAAAAACATTGGCGATCGCGGCCACTGCGATTTTTTTGGCGGCCTGTGCAGGCCCTGATCCCGCCAAATATGTCGATCAAAAACCTGCGCTGGACCTTAAGCAGTATTTCAACGGCACGATCATGGGTCATGGCATGGTGCAGGGGCGCAATGGCCAAGTCGATCGCCGCTTTGTCGTGCGCATTGAAGCCTCATGGAATGGGGATCAGGGCGTGCTTGATGAAACCTTCGATTGGTCCGATGGCGAAAAACAACGCCGCGTGTGGAAATTAACCCAGGTGGCACCAGGCCGGTTCATTGGCAAGGCCGACGATGTGGTGGGCGAGGCCATTGGCGAGATCTATGGCAATGCCCTGCGCTGGCGCTACACCCTTGAGGTTCCGTTTCGTGACAGCACGATCAACCTCGATTTCGATGACTGGATGCTGCTCATCGATAACAAGGTCATGCTCAATCGCGCCGTGTTTAGCAAGTGGGGCATTCGCATGGGCGAAGTCACATTGTCATTTTCCAAATGAGCGCCAACCCCCCGATTCGAGACTGGAAAGACAAGACCGTTTGGGTCGTTGGAGCCTCTTCGGGAATTGGCGAGGCCTTGGCGGTTTTGCTGGCGCAAAAAGGGGCGCGGGTGATTGCGAGCGCACGGCGTGAAGATCGCTTAAAGGCGCTAAGCCCTGCACCCTTTTGGGTATTGCCCGTGGATATTTCGCAGCAGAGCTCGATTGCCCAAGCAATTGACTCCATGAGCAGCGCCAATGCACTGCCCGATGTGGTGCTGTGGGTGTCTGGCACCTATCACCCCATGGCCAGCGATGCGATTGACCTGCAGGCGGTTCGAGAAACATTTGAGATCAACACGCTGTCGGGCTATGCAGGGCTGTCGCTCATGCTCAAAGCCTGGGGCCAAACTGCTGCCAAGCCACGGCACTGGAGCTGGGTCTCGAGTGTGGCGGGCTATCGCGGGCTTCCCCAGGCAGCGGCCTATGGGGCAAGCAAAGCGGCACTGACATATCTGGCTGAAGTGAATCATGTTGAGCTCAAAGCCAAAGGCGTTGCGGTCTCTGTGGTGTGCCCTGGGTTTGTCGAGACTCGGCTCACTCAAAAAAATACTTTTAGCATGCCCGCCATCATCACGCCCGAGTTAGCTGCACAAGAAACTCTCAAAGGCCTTGCCAAAGGCCAGTTCGAGATTCATTACCCCAAACGCTTTACGCTGTGGCTCAAGCTTTTGCGAGTGCTGCCCTACTCGATTTACTTTGCCCTGATCAAAAGAGCGATTCCTAAACCATGATTGATCGCTTTATCGCTGCTGCCCAGACACTCACCGCCGACACGGTGGATCGTCTTGGGGAGTTCTATGCAAACGAGTGCGAGTTTACAGACCCGTTTCAGACCGTCCATGGGCGCGAGGCCGTCAAGCAGGTCTATCGCGAAATGTTTTCGCATTTGCATGCGCCGGCGTTTCACAATGTGCGCCTTTTGGGCGCACCCCGTGTCAACGACAAGGGCCAGGAGCTCGTGCTGGCCTGGGAATTTTCGTTTGCGCTGTCGGCCCACAAACCGCGCCAAAACATTCCTGGCTGCAGCCTGTTACAGCTTGATGAAGCCCTACAAATCGTGAGGCATTTTGATTACTGGGATGCCTCGCAGTTAATGCAAGCCCTGCCGCTGCTTGGCCCTGTCATCGGCTTTGTTCGCAAAAAAATTTCGCAGAACAGCAATTCTTGACCCTACAATAGCGGCGAAAAAAGGCGAGGACAATGCGAACACCACAGGCTACTGAAATGCTCTACCCCGAGCTGTTCCGCGCGTTTGAGCGCATTCGCTGGGACCTGGAAAAAGATATTCCCTGGCACGAGTTTGATGCGAGCCGACTCAGTGACGAGCAGGCTCAGACCATCAAAATGAATGCCATCACCGAATGGGCCGCGCTACCCGCCACCGAAATGTTTTTGCGCGACAACCGACACGACAGCGACTTTTCTGCTTTTATGTCGATCTGGTTTTACGAAGAGCAAAAGCATTCATTGGTGCTCATGGAGTATTTGCGCCGCTTTCGGCCTGACCTGGTTCCCAGCGAACAAGAGCTACACGCGGTGCGCTTTGATTTTGATCCCGCGCCGCCTTTGGAAACCTTAATGCTGCACTTTTGCGGCGAGATCCGGCTCAATCACTGGTACCGTTGCGCCGCTGAATGGCATACCGAGCCAGTTATTAAAACGATCTACGACACGATCGCCAAAGATGAAGCCCGCCATGGCGGCGCCTACCTGCGCTACATGAAAAAAGCGCTGGCCACGACGGGTGACACTGCGCGTGCGGCCTTTGCAAAAATCGGCGTGCTCATGGCCAGCGCACGACGCACTGCCCAAGCCTTGCATCCCACTAATTTGCATGTCAACCAGGCGCTTTTCCCCAATGACACGGTGCAAAGCAGAACGCCGGAACCCGGATGGCTGGAGCGCTGGCTCGATCAACAGATCCATTTCGATGCCAGCTGGGAAAACAAAGTGGTTGAAAGGATTCTTCACAACCTTTCATTGCTGTTCGAACAGCCCTTTGCCTCAGTGCAAGAACTCAATCGATTCCGCAAAAGTTTTGCGCAAGCCGCCTCTTGAACAGCGCTCCTTTGTTTGAAGAAAAAATCTGTGCGCCTGAGGCGCTTGCAGATCGGGTGCGCCACTTGCCTTCGCCCATCGTATTTACCAATGGCGTGTTTGACTTGCTGCACCGGGGCCATGTGACCTACCTGGCGCAGGCCCGTGCGCAGGGAGCGAGCCTGGTTGTCGCTTTAAACGACGATGCTTCTGTCAAGCGCCTTGGCAAAGGCGAAGACCGGCCGATCAATACGCTTGAAGATCGTTGTGCCGTCATTGCCGCGCTTGAAAGCGTGAGCTTAGTCACTTGGTTTGCGCAAGATACGCCACTGTTGCTGATTCAAACCATTTGCCCACAAGTTCTGGTCAAAGGCGGCGACTGGCCCGTAGAAAAAATTGTGGGCGCTGATTGGGTCCAGCAACGCGGTGGCCGCGTGCTCTCAATTGCGTTTGAACATGAGCGCTCCACCACGCGCATGTTAGAAAAAATTCGCAAGGCTTAAAGTGCCAGGCAGGCCAGGCCTCGAAGCGAGAGCCCCGGCTGCATGACCAGCCGGGATAAAACAGAGTCTTGCCCAGTCGCCTGCAGGCAAGACTTCCACTGTTGGGCACTGCCCCCATGCAGCCATACTTCACGCACACTCAGCTGCTGCACAAGCGCCGATACATAACCCGTTTGGGCCAAGGCAATGCCTTGACCAATCGCCAATGCTGAATTGCGGGGCGGCTGCTTCAATGACAAGGCGTCGATTTTTGGTTCATAGCGCAGGCCTGCCGTGCCATGACGCAGGCCTTCTTGCATCATGGCCAGGCCCGGCAAGATCCATCCGCCCGAAAATTCAATCTGAGTCTCATGGGCTTGTCTGCTCACGGTTAAAAGATCAAGTGTGGTCGCCGTTCCGGCGCTCACAATCAAATAGTTGCCCGCCGGCGCATCCCGAAGCAGGTGGGCTGCGCCAATTGCGCAAGCCCAGCGATCTGCGCCAAGCTGTGCAGGCTGTTCATAAGCGTTGCGTACCCGACAGCTTGACTGAAAAAGCATGTGCTCTGCTGTGGCCACATGGGGTTGGGGTGCGGGCCGGCCTGCCCAATCGGAATAGGCTTTACGAATCGACTCGGCCGCTTGTGCCGGGCCCACCGAAAGCCATGAAAGGGCCGTGTCTTGCGGACGCACACCTGAGGGTGTGCTGATTTCCGACCACAGCGCACACAAGGCCTGGGGGCTCGCCTGCGCATTGGCAATCGAGGCAGGCTGCAGCAGTGCATCGCCTGTCGCGGTGCCTGTTGCACCGCTGGCCGATAGCCAGGCGCTTTTTACAGCGGTATTGCCCGCGTCAACGAGCAGAACTGCCTTAAATGTCATGCCAATTCCTCAACGCTTCGCAACGATAGCTCTCCGATTTGAACAGGCAACACCGTGCCATCGCAAAACAAACACAGTCGTCCCTGCGCATCGACGCCTTGATGCAAACCCTGCTGCAAGATCTGGCCGGAATGCGGATGCACCACCGCCACCTGTCTTCCTAAAAAAATATCTCTGCATGAAAAATCGGCTGACCAGCGCGAGTTTGAAGGCGCATCGCAGAGCCTTTCAACCGCTGCACACAAGGCATTTGCAATCTGCTCAGGGTCTGCCGCTTTCACGCCGAGGCTGCGCAGGTCTGCAACCGGCCGATTCAAGTCCGGTTCGATCGGCCAGGAAAGATTAATTCCAATGCCAGCGATCAGCCAATCCTTTCCTGACACGCGGTGCCGCGACGCCAAGACCCCACACAACTTGCCACTGTTGCCCATGACATCGTTGGGCCACTTCAGGCCCAGCCTGCCGCTGAGCACAGGATAGAGCTCTTCCAAGGTTTCAAGGGTCATCAGGCTAAGTCTTGCCGGCCAGGCGCCTGCCTCAATTAAGCCCCGATCCAAGGGCCAGGCCGCCGACCACGCCAGGCCATCGGGGCTGTCTTTCCAGGGCCGGCCATGGCTGCCCATGCCCGCTGTCTGTTGGGTTGTCCAGACCGCCATGGGGCCAGGGCTCGCAGCGAGCCTGCGTTGCAGCTCAAGCTGAGTCGAGTCAATGGATGCCAATCGTTCACAGGTCCACATTCTTGGCATCATAGCCGCATGAAACGGGCGACTTCCTTGCTGATTTCGGGATTGCTATATGCGGCCGGGCTCGCCGTGATTTCGCTGTCACCCCTTAACGGCTGGCGTTTTGTTCCCGAAGCGCCGTGGTCTTTTCTGGCCCAGCCCTGGCCCAAGTACTGGACCGGTCTTGATGTGCTGGTCAATGTGCTGGCCTATATCCCATTAGGAATTTTGCTGTGCCTGGGCTTGTCGCATCATTTACGAAAAACCCCATGGAGAAGCTTTGCCGCATTTTTGCTCGCTTGCCTGGGGGCCTTCGTGCTGTGCACCCTAATGGAAGGGCTTCAGACCTATATTCCGAATCGTCGATCGTCGATTTTGGATATTGTTTCCAATGTTGGCGGCGCCGCCATTGGCGCCTTTGTGGCGGGAGCTTATGCAGAAAACCTGCGCCGAGGCATTTCAATTGACAATCGCTCGATTGAGATCGGGGCGCTCATGCTCTTTGGCTTGTGGCTGCTTGCGCAGGCCGCGCCGCAACAAATCTGGCTGGCCTTGGGCGATGTGATTGCCCATTCGGGGGAAATTTTTTCAGGCCAAAGAATCGTGGCCGAAGCGCTGTGCGTATCCAGCGCCTTGCTGGCCTGCGGCTTGATTTTGCACCTCACCTTGTTGGAGTCTTCCCGCTGGCTGCCCGGCTATCGGCCAAGCCATTGGTTTTTGACCCTGATTGGGCTGGTGCTGGCCACTCTCAGTGTTCGGGCCGCCTGGATTTTGTTGCTGCACAGCCCCGAAGCGCTGTGGGCCTGGTTTGGCCCGGGCACCCAGGCCGGCCTGGTCCTGGCCTTGCTCAGCGCCTACGGCTTGTCAGGGTTAAAGCCCAGCCAGCAAAAAACTGCAACCCTGGCGACCTTGTCGATCACGATTCTGCTCACCAATACGCTGCCCGAAAACCAATATGCATCGCAGGCCTTTGCAGGCTGGTCCTCGGGCCCTTGGCTTAATCTGCGTGACCTTGCAAATTTTTCAGCGGTGATCTGGCCGTTTACAGCCCTGCTGTGGGTGACACTGGCCCTAAATCGGCGGGTCGTGGCCGCGCTTGACCATCGCGTGCCGCGGTAAATCGGCACTTCACCGGGATAAAATCCATCTATGTCTTTTTTCGAAAAACATGTGTTTTTCTGCGTCAACGAGCGCGAAGGCGACGCACAGTGCTGCGCAGGCTGTGGCGCTGCCGAAGTGCAGGCCTATGCCAAAGAACGCATTAAGTCGCTGAAAAAAAACGGGCCAGGCAAAATTCGCATTAATCGTGCGGGCTGCCTTGATCGTTGCGACGAAGGGCCCGTGTTGGTGGTGTATCCCGAGGCCGTGTGGTATCGCTATGTCGACAAGTCAGACATTGACGAAATTATTGAAGAGCACCTCATTGGCAATCGGCCGGTAGAGCGCCTGAGAATTTGAATTCCGCAACACAACGCTTTTTGATTGCTGGCCCCGCAGGCCAGCTTGAAGTCGCCCTGGATCAGCCTGCAGACCGAAGCGCCGTGACCGGCCTTTCTTTGGTGGCCCATCCACATCCACTGTTTGGCGGAACGCTCGATAACAAAGTGGCACAAACCATGGCGCGCGCATTTGTCGCGCAAGGCGCTGTCTGCATTCGGCCTAATTTCCGTGGCGTGGGCAAAAGCGAAGGGGCACACGATCATGGCCAGGGTGAAATAGAAGATCTTTGGGCAGCCTGGCAGTGGCTACTGCGTGAGTATTCCGAGGTGAAGGGCCATCGCTGGCTTGGTGGATTTTCGTTTGGCGCAATCATGGCCACACATGTTGCGCAACAATGGCCTGGCCATTCGATCAGCCAGAGACAATCGCCGCTGGATCGTGTCATTCTGGTGGGCCTGGGCCTGACCGAAGACCGGCGCGAGCCCGCACCGCTTACGCCACAGGCCCGATTGATTCACGGCGAGTACGATGAAGTCGTAAGCCTGGGTGCAGTGACCAACTGGGCTGCGCCACAACGCCACCCAGTTTTAGTGTTACCGCATGCGGGCCATTTTTTTCACGGACAGCTGCCCTTGCTGAAAGATTGCATTACGCGTTGTTTGATCGCATGAGATTTCTTAAAAAAATTCTCGTCTCCAGCCTTGCAGCCTTCATGCTGCTGGCCCAACCCTGCCATGCTGCGACATGGCCCCAACCACCGAAAATTGCCGCGACCAGCTGGATTTTGATCGATGCCACTACGGGCCAAACCCTTGCGGCTGACAATGCCGATGCAGCCATTGAGCCTGCCTCGCTCACCAAGCTCATGACGGCCTACCTCACTTTTACGGCCTTGCGCGAACGCCGCCTGCGGCTTGAACAAAGCGTGCCCTCTCCCGCAGAAAATGAGATTCCGCCAGGCTCACGCATGTTTCTTACGTCCACATCCGAAGCGACTGTGGCCGAGCTGCTCAAAGGCCTGATTATTGTCGGCGCTAATGACGCAGCAATTGCCTTGGCAAAGGCCATTGCCGATTCAGAGCAATCCTTTGTCGAGCTCATGAACAAAACCGCAGAAAAGCTTGGGCTGCAAAAAACCCGATACGCCAATGCAAGTGGCCAACAACAGGCAGGCCACAAAACTTCGGTGCGGGACATGGCCAAACTCTCCGAGGCCTTGATCAATGAATTTCCTGAGCAGTTGCGCGAATTCGGGCGCCGAGAATTCACCTACAACAGCATTCGCCAGCTCAATCGAAACCGGCTGCTGTGGCTCGATAACTCAGTCGATGGCCTGATCACGAGCCGCACCGATGCCGAAGGCTATGCCATTGCCATCAGTGCAAGACGGCCACAGCCTATTGGCGCCCGCGAGCGCTTGCAGCGACGATTGGTGGCCGTGATTGCAGGCGCAAGCAGCGAAGAGACCCGCTCGCAAGAGGGGCTAAAGCTTTTGAATTTCGGTTTTCAGCAATTCGATGTCATGCGCCTGTTCCGGGCCAATGAAATCAGTGTGGAAGTGCCGGTATTTAAAGGCGCGGTGGCCAACACGCGAATCCACTTTCCCAAAGATGTGCTGGTGGCAGTTCCTCGCGGGCAAGCCGATAAAATCAGAACCGAACTGAAGCGCCCTACCGCTTTGCTGGCCCCGTTGACCGTTGGGCAACCCGTAGGGGAACTGGAAATCTGGCTAAACGACCAAGCCATACATCGTGTGCCCATGACCATTGCAGACCCGGTCAAGCCGGCGGGTTTGTTCGGCCGCGCGATTGACACGATGCGACTATGGTTGAAATCAATTTCGAAATGAGCAGCTCATGATTCAAGGCATTCAAGGCAACCCCACGGTTTATCTCAACGGCGAATGGACCCCGCTGTCAGACGCAAAAATTTCTGTGCTCGACCGGGGGTTTATTTTTGGCGATGGCATTTACGAGGTAGTGCCTGCTTACCAACGCAAGCCTTTTCGCATTGAGCAGCATTTAAGCCGGTTGCAACGAAGCCTCGGAGCCATTCGCATTCGGCCGCCCATGGCGCGTGAAGGCTGGATTGCGCTCGTTGAGGAAGTGATCAAGCGCAATGAAGGCGAAGACCAGTTTGTGTATTTGCAAGTGACCCGGGGCGTGGCCAAGCGTGACCATGCGTTTCCCATTCCCGAAGTGGCGCCCACTGTGTTTGCAATGTCAACCCCTTTTGTGCGGCCAAGCAAAGCCCTGCGCGAGGAAGGCATCAGCGTGATTTCCTTGCCCGATGAACGTTGGCTGCATTGCGATATCAAATCCACCGCCTTGCTGGGCAATGTCCTGGCGCGCCAAGCGGCAGCTGATCGCGGCGTCATGGAAGCCGTCATGTTTCGTGATGGGTTTTTAACCGAGGGGGCGGCCAGCAATGTGTGGGTGGTGAAAGATGGCATTTTGTGCGCACCGATTCGCAATCATTTGGTGCTTGAAGGCATTCGCTACGGGCTCATGCAAGAGATCGCCGAGTCACTGGGCATTCCGGTGCAGATTCGCAGGATTCGACAGGCGGAAGTGATGCAGGCTGATGAATTGCTCATGACATCGGCCACCAAGGAGGTGCTGCCCATTGTGCGTATGGACAACCGGCCGGTGGGCCATGAATCACACGCAGGGTTTCCGGGCCCCATGTATAAAAAAATTCGAGAGGCGTATGACCGAGCCATTGCTGCACTTTCCGTGTGAATTTCCGATCAAGGTCATGGGGGCACGCGCCGACGGCTTTGCCAATGCAATTTGCGCACTCGTGCAAGCGCATGACCCGGAGTTCGATCCAGCCACGCTTGAAATGCGCCCAAGCAGAAATGGCAACTACCTTGGGCTAACGGTCACCGTACGCGCGCAATCACAAGAGCACCTCGACAATCTTTATCGGGCACTCACCCAACACCCCATGGTCAAGGTGGTGCTGTAAGCCATGGTGATGCCCATCTTGCGCAAAACCTTGCGCGATTGTGCTTACCTCGACACGTTGCAAGACATGCGTGCCTTTACCGAGACGCGCACGGAAAACACACCCGATGAACTCTGGCAGGTCGAGCACCCGCCAGTGTTCACGCTTGGCGTGGCAGGCGCTGAGCAACACGTGCTTGCGCCTGGGTCGATTGCCGTGGTGCGCACCGAGCGTGGCGGACAAGTCACCTACCATGGGCCGGGCCAGGTAGTGGTCTACACCCTGATCGATATTCGGCGCCGTGGGCTGTTTATAAAAGACACCGTGTGTCGGCTTGAGCAGGCCTTGATCGATACCGTGACAAGCTTTGGAATACCCGGCGCACAACGCAAGCCCAATGCCCCTGGCGTCTATGTGCCTGACCCCGCCCTAGGCTCCAAGGCGCCAGTGGCCAAAATCGCAGCCATTGGCCTGAAGGTCTCACGAGGGTGTACCTATCATGGGGTCGCGCTCAATGTCGACATGGATTTAGAGCCCTTTTCACGCATCAATCCCTGCGGCTATGCGGGAATGAAAACAGTCGACATGGCTACAATGGGCGTGGCGGTGCCTTGGCAATTGGCCGCTGACCGGCTTTGCGATTTCATTGAATCCCACCTGGGGTAAAAACGCTTATGTACGACCCGTCGAAAAAACAAAAAGGCGCTGAGAAAACCGCGAGAATTCCGATCAAGGTCGTGGCGACCGACCCCTTGCCCAAGCCGGAATGGATTCGTGTCAAAGCTGCCGCCGCGTCTTCCCGCTTTATCGAGATCAAGCAAATTCTTCGTGAACACAAGTTGCACACCGTGTGCGAAGAAGCAAGCTGCCCCAATATCGGCGAATGTTTTGGAAAGGGCACCGCCACTTTCATGATCATGGGCGATAAGTGCACGCGTCGCTGTCCTTTTTGTGATGTTGGCCATGGACGGCCCGACCCGCTCGACCCCAATGAGCCCATCAATCTTGCAAAAACAATTGCGGCGCTGAAGCTTCGCTATGTTGTGATCACCAGTGTTGATCGCGATGACCTGCGCGATGGCGGGGCCCAGCATTTTGTCGACTGCATTCGCGAAGTGCGCACGCAATCGCCTCACACCCAGATCGAGGTGCTGGTGCCTGACTTTCGAGGACGGCTCGACCGCGCTCTGGACATTCTGAAAGCCGCGCCGCCCGATGTCATGAATCACAACCTAGAGACCGTGCCTCGCCTGTACAAAGAAGCACGGCCCGGGTCGGACTATCACCATTCATTGCAACTGCTCGCCCAATTTAAAAAAGAAGTGCCTGGCGTGCCCACGAAAAGTGGCTTAATGGTGGGCTTGGGCGAGACTGATGAAGAAATTTTACAAGTCATGCGCGACATGCGGGCTCACGAAATTGACATGCTCACCATTGGCCAATACCTTGCGCCCACATCGTCTCACCTTCCGGTGCGCCGCTATGTCCACCCCGAAATCTTCGCCATGTTCGAGCGTGAGGCACTTGCTATGGGCTTTACCCATGCTGCCGTAGGCGCCTTGGTGCGCTCTTCTTATCATGCCGATCAGCAGGCGCATCAGGCGGGGTTTTTCACGCCGAGTCATTGAAGCCCATCGACCTGCACATTGAGGGCATGAGCTGCGCCGGATGCTCGGCGAGAATCGAAAAAGCCCTAAACAAAATTCCCGGCGTTGTCGCTGAGGTGAGCCTGCTCGAGCACCGTGCGCGCATTACCGGCCTAGACGCCGAGCAGGCCATCGCTGCGATTCGACGCGCCGGCTACGATGCCTGGCCCGTTGCCACCAACACCCAAGACCCGGACACTCATGACGCCGTATCCTTGCATGACAGGGTGAGGCTCTGGATTTCAATTGCAGCACTGCTGCCGATGCTGGCCGAAATGGCTGCCATGGCCACTGGCGCACACGGCCTGGTGCCCCTCGCCGTTCAGCTGCCACTTGCCGTGGTCATGCAGAGCTATGTGGCCTGGCCGTTTTATCGATCGGCATGGCGAGCCCTTCAAGCCAAATCAGCCAATATGGAAACCCTGGTGAGCATTGGCACGCTGGCGGCCTTTGCTTGGTCGATCAGCATGTTCTGGGCAAGCAACCCCGTGTTTTATTTTGAGACCTCGGTGGTGGTGATCGCCATGGTGCGCATTGGCAAACATTTGGAACAACGCGCCGCACGACAAGCCCTTGATGCACTTGAAAAACTGATTCACCTTGAACAGGCCAATGTGCTGGCGCTGTCTGCTGAGTCAGGGCAGTGGGTCGACACACCTTGTGCCAATGTCAGGCCGGGCTCCAAGATTAAAGTGCATCACAACGAGACGATTGTTCTGGATGCAGTCATTGACACTGGACACAGCGAGATCGACGAAAGCAGCCTGACGGGCGAAAGCGTGCCGGTCGCCAAAGGCCCGGGAGAAAAAATTTATGCGGGCTGCCTCAATGTGTCAGGCACGCTTGTTGCCACGGTTGTTGCACCATTTGGCCAATCGCGGCGTGCGCAAATCGGCGAAAAAATTCTTTCAGCGCTATCAAGCCGGCCTGCGATTGCACGGCTTGCCGATCGGATTGCTGCAGTATTTGTGCCTGCTGTGTTGCTCTTCGCCATGTCGGCCTTAGCGGTCCACCTGATTCTGGGCAGCTCACTGGCGGCTGCGCTTGACGCCGCTGTTGCAGTATTAGTCGTGGCCTGCCCGTGTGCTTTGGGTTTGGCCACTCCGGCGGCAATTGCCGCAGGCATGGCCAGAGCGGCACAACACGGCTGGCTGTTTTCGAATGCACAAGCCTTGCAGCAGGCCTCTGAAATTTCAGAGGTGGTGTTTGATAAAACCGGAACCCTCACTTCAGGCCGGCCGCAATTACTTGCCTTGCATGATCGTCAAGGCTCAACGCTTGGCGATTGGCCCGAGTGGCTTGCGATTGCAGTGGCGGCAGAGCGTGGGGTCGAACACCCTTTAGCAGGCGCCCTGCTGTCTTATGCGGCAGGCCGGCCTATGCCTGCCTGTGATCAGGTCGTTGAAGTGCCCGGCGCTGGCATTGAGGCATCGATTCGTTTGGGCCCGCAGGCAGGCTTGGTCACAACGCATGTCGGAAAGCCGGCGTGGGTTGCGCAACACAGCGGTGCCGTGCCCGACCCGGGCGATGCTCACCCCGAAGCAAGCGCTATTGATGTGGCGGTTAACGGGCAGTGGAAAGGACGGCTATGGGTGGCCGATGCGCTTCGTAAAGACGCTCAAGAGGCCATCGATTTGCTACTGGAAAACAAACTAAAGCCCCAAATCTTAAGTGGCGATCGCACGCTTGCGGTGGCGCGCATTTCCACAGCGCTTGGCGGACTGCAATTCTTGGCGGAAAAAACTCCCGAACAAAAAAGCGCCGAGCTCGATGCCATGAAAGCAGCCGGCAAAAAAGTGGCGATGGTGGGCGACGGAATTAACGATGCTGCAGCCATGGCCCATGCGCATTTGGGCATTGCCATGGCCTCGGGCGCAAATCTTGCGCTCAAAACGGCCGGCCTCACCATTTCCAGCAAAGACCCGCTGCGGGCCACGGCCAATAGCCTGCTGCTTGCGCAAGCGGTCATGCGCCGCGTGAAAGAAAATCTTTTCTTTGCCTTCAGCTTTAATAGTTTGGCCATACCGCTGGCCGCATTGGGCATGCTATCGCCGGTTATTGCAGGCGCAGCGATGGGCCTAAGCTCTGCAGCAGTCGTTGCGAACTCAACGAGACTGCTTCGATGGAAACCGCATTAGCAAGGGCTTTTTAACGAATTGGCGTCGCAACAGCGCCACCGGAATCACCCGATGGCTGCGCAGCGGGCGCAGCACCTTGGCCTGTGGACTGCACGGGCGCATTGTTAGTGCCTACAGCGCGCTCTTGCATGCGCTTGAGCTCGGCTTCAGTGATGATCTCAAAGGCGCGCACGACACGACGCACACCGGATACCCGGCTTGCGATCTCTGCAGCGCGGTTGGCTTCGCGGTCGGTGACAATGCCCATTAGAAAGACAGTCGAGGACTCGGTGTAGACCTTGATGACATTGGCCTGGATATCTTTGGCATCGACCAATGACGCCTTAATGCGCGTGGTGAGCACCGTGTCAGCGCCATAGGTCCTGAGAGAGGGTGCTGGCCCAATAACAATTTCGTTGAGCACCGTGCGGACATTTTCGACTCCGCTCACGATTTTTGCCGCCTGATCTTTAATGGCCTGATCGGGAACATAGCCCGTGACCAGGGCAATGCGGTTATAGCTCACCACAGTCAACGAAATGCGATCGTCTTTAAACGCGTCGCGAAAGCGGTTGTAGGCCTTGAGCTCAATCGCTTGATCGTCGGTCTGGGCGCCGGTTGTGCGGCGGTCTGCCAGCGAAAGGGCGCCGCCCACGACCCCAGTGGCCACCACCGGAAAACAGCCCGACAGGGCCACTGTCGAGACACCCAGGACACAAGCAATCGAGGCAATGCGCAAAGATTTGGTCAACATAAAAGTTCCTTTCAGACGCGATGGGGCATTATAAGTTCCCGCTAGGCCGTAAAGGCATTTTTAATCCAATGGCAGCGCTGGCCATCTACCGCATAAATATCGAATCGGCAGGCTGGCCACGTAACCGGATGATTGCGCTGCAGCCAGCACAGCGCAGCGCGCCGAATCCTTGCCTGCTTCGCATGATTAATGGAGTCCACGGCCTGGCCAAACCGCGACGAACGCCGGTAACGAACCTCAATGAACACGAGCACGGGGCCATCCCACATGATCAGGTCGATCTCGCCGACTTTATAAGCAATGTTTTGCGCCACCCAGCACAAGCCTTGTGCAATCAGGGCGTCGCGGGCCAAACCCTCTGCCCAGGCGCCACGGCGTTGGGCGGGTGTTCGATGAGAAGATGGGGGAGAATTCGGCAATGACATCGCGACTGTTTCCGCCCGGATTGTATGTAGCCGCTACGCCCATTGGCCATTTGGCTGATATCACCGATCGTGTACGGCAAGCCCTTGCCCACTGCGACTTGCTGTATGCAGAAGACACGCGTCGCGCGCAGCAATTGCTGGCCGGTTTGCAAATTTCTCGACCACGAAATACGGTGCATTGCCTGCATCAGCACAATGAAAGCGCAGTCAGCGCCCAAGTGCTCAATGCGATTGCCAATCAGCAATCGGTGGTGCTGATTTCCGATGCGGGCACGCCCGCGATCTCAGACCCAGGGTCTGAAGTAGTCGAAGCCGCTTGGCAGGCTGGCTATCTGGTAAGCCCACTGCCTGGCGCTAGCGCGGTCATGGCCGCCTTAAGTGTCTGCGGTTTTGCCCGATGGCCGATTAGTTTTTGGGGCTTTAGTCCCGCCAAAGCGTTGGCGCGCAAAGCATGGCTTGAAAAAATTTCGCAACATGGCGGTTTGGCCGTGTTGTTTGAATCGCCGCATCGGGCGCTTGCTGCTTTGCAAGACTGTGCAGAAGTTTTTGGGCCGCAAACCGCCATGGTCCATGCGCGTGAGCTCACCAAAAGCCATGAAACGATTTTTCGTGGCGCAATCGCCGAAGTGCAAAAAAAAGTTTTAGCGCTTCAAGAAAAAGACCCTGGCGCCAGCAAAGGCGAGCTGGTTTGGGTGTTTGATTTGGGTGACAAACCTGTCGCCAGCGCCAGCGACGCACAGCTGCAGGAATGGGCAGCGGCGCTCGCCAAAGAAATGCCCGCCGCCAGCGCAGCCAAATGCCTTGCCAAAATGCTCGGGGTGAGTCGTGAGGCTGCTTATGCCGCGGTGCTGCGCGAGATCAAATAATTCACAACTTCAAGCGCGCGGGCGTGGCTTCCGCCCACCATGGCAGGCGAGGTGAGATAGCGGCCATTGATGCCAAACACAGGCACGCCATCAAGCTTGTAGCTATTGACCAAGGCGTTGGCGCGTTTTTGCTGAGTCTGCACTGCGAATGAATTCCAAGTGGCCTCGAATTTGGCAACATCCAAGCCTTGAGCCTTGGCCCATGCAGAGGCTTCGATTAGAGACGCCATGGAATTTTTCTTGACATGAATTTCTTCAAACACCTTAATGCCCAGATCAGCTTCGCGGCCCATGGCCTCTAGGGTGTAAAAAAGTTTTTGCTGGGCATCGCCACGAAACGCGACATGCACTTTTTTAAACGCGACCTTGGCAGAGAGTTTTTTCTTCCACTCTGCAACAAAAGGGTCTAAGCGATAGCAATGCGGGCAGGCGTACCAAAAAAACTCGAGCACTTCGATCTTGCCCGGGCTTGAAGTAGGCACGGCTGGCTGCACCAACTTATAGTCAATGCCTTCATCGAATTTTTGCTGGCCAACTACAACCGTTGGCAACGCCGAAATGAGCGAGCCTGCAGCCAAGCCTAAAGAAAATTGACGACGATTCTTCGAATCAATAGACATGAAGCACTCCCCTTGCTTGCGATTTACTGCGGCTCGCCGACTCCGACGCGAATCACCACAGAGTCAATGCCGTTTTCTTCAACACGCGCCCGCGCCCGGTTCAGGTCTTCCAGTGATGGATAGGGGCCAAGGCGCACACGGTGCAATGTTGCGCCGTCGCGTTCGACATTGCTGAGCTTGGCTTCAAAGCCAAGAATCGCCATGCGTGCGCGCATTTGTTCAGCATCTTCCGGGGTACGGAAAGCGCCGACTTGAATTAAATAAGACATGCCCGCGGGTGATACCGCGCTCGTCTCAATGCCGGCCTCGGTGGGGGACTCCACAACGCCGACATCTTTGGGCAATAAACTCTTATTGGGGTCCGCCGCGGGTGGGCCGCCTTTTTTAACGGGCGTTTCAGGAGCTCGCGTGCCCACACGATCCACAAAGGGCAAGGGCGACTGGGTAATGTAAAGCGCCAACCCTGCCGCAAATAACAGGCCCAAGGCTAGACCCGCCATAAAGGGGCTTAGGGAAAATTTTTTAGCGCCGGGCAATGTTTTCGACATGGGCAAAGACTCTACCACTACATGCGGCTGGGGGCCGATACGCCCAGCAAGCCCAGGCCCAAGGCCAGCACCTGCCCCGTGGCAGCCACCAGCAAAAGCCTGGCATTTTTAAGTTGCTCTTGATCCACTAGCACTCGCTCGCTGTTGTAAAAACCATGGAAATCTGCCGCCAGCTCTCTTAGGTAAAAGGCCATTAAATGCGGGGAAAGTTCCTCGGCACACGCTTGCACTGTCGCCGGAAACTCGGCAAGCCGATTTAAAAGCGCCTGTTCTTTGCTGGCGGTGAGCTGACCAATTAGCGCACGCGCATTGCCCGCCTTGCTTTTTGCATGTGCAAATACTGCCTGAGCGTCGGTGCCCGCCTGGGCCAGCACACTGCAGACCCGGGCATGGGCATATTGCACATAGTACACAGGGTTATCTTCGCTGCGTGACAAGGCCAGATCGACATCGAATACAAATTCACTGTCGGCTTTGCGGGAGACCAAGAAAAACCGAACCGCATCGCGGCCACGTTGCTCATCGACCGCAACGATCTTGTCCGTAGGGTCTTCGATCTCGCCAGACCAGGTGATCAGGTCACGCAAAGTGACATAGCTGCCCGCGCGTTTTGAAATTTTGACTTCTTGGCCGCCGCGCATGACCGTGACCATTTTGTGCAGGACATAGTCAGGGTAACCTGGCGCAATGCCAATGCCTAAGGCTTGAAGCCCTGCACGCACTCGCGCCATGGTTCCGTGGTGATCCGAGCCCTGAATATTGATTGCCTTGGAAAAGCCGCGCTCCCACTTGGTGACATGGTAAGCAACATCAGGCACAAAATAAGTGTAGGTGCCATCGGATTTGCGCATGACACGGTCTTTGTCATCACCAAAGCTGGTCGTGCGCAGCCACAGTGCGCCATCTTCTTCATAAGTGTGGCCACTATCGATTAAGGCCTGCACGGCAGAATCAACCCGGCCATCGAGATACAACGATGACTCCAGGTAATAGCGATCAAACTTCACGCCAAAGGCGCGCAGATCCAGGTCTTGTTCATGCCGCAGATAGCTCACGGCAAATCGACGAATCGCCTCAAGATCTTCTACATCGCCGTTTGAGGTGACCGCATCGCCATCGAGCGCCTTGGTGGTTTCTTGATTCAAATACGCTTGGGCAATATCACCAATATAGTCGCCGCGATAGCCATCTTGCGGAAACAGCGGGTCATCGGCAGACATGCCTTTGGCGCGGGCCTGTACCGAGATCGCCAGGTTATTGATCTGAGCGCCTGCGTCGTTGTAATAAAACTCTCGCGACACATTCACACCGTTGGCCTGCAATAGTGCAGCGAGCGAATCGCCTAAAGCTGCTTGCCGCCCATGGCCCACATGCAAGGGACCGGTGGGGTTTGCCGACACAAACTCAATCAAGACACTCAGGGCATCTGGAGAGACAGGCCTTCTTCCAAACTCGCCAGGCGCGCCTGCAATTTCTAACAAGACTTGCGCCCGGGCGGCAGGCGCAAGGCGGATATTGATAAACCCAGGGCCCGCGACTTCTACTTCCTGAATCAACCCAGTCGCCAGTGCGGAGTTTTTTAACAATGCAGCAATTTCTTGGCCCAGCTTGGCCGGCGGCAGGCCCAGGGGCTTTGCGAGCCGCAGAGCAATATTGGTGGCAATATCTCCGTGTTCGGGCTGCCGGGGTTTTTCGAGTGTGGCTTGCACGGCCGAAAAATTAAATTCGGGCAAGGACCGTGCCAGGCCAGACGCCACCTCTTTTAGCGCGGCGAGCAGGGCTTCGGCAAGTTGGGAGCGTTGAGCAGAGAGCATGTTGGAAAATGGCTCATTTTACCTGCCCACACCGAGGGCAAGAATCAGGAGCAAAGAATGAAAGACAAAGAAAAAGAAAAGTCGGTCGCCACCGGAATTTTTTTCGGCTCCATGTTGTTCATGGTGGGCATTCCGTTTGTGCTGACCATTGCGCCCCTGATCTATTTGATCGCCACGCAGAAATCAGAAATCCTCGCCTCACCTGGATTCTTGGTGGCCGTTGGCGTTCCCTTGCTGATCTTGATTTACGCAGTCGTGAATATGGCCAGGCTCTACAAAAAGAAGCTCGACCAATAAGCCCGCGGTGGCGCGTCTGGCAGGAATCGAACCTGCGACCCTTGCCTTCGGAGGGCAATACTCTATCCACTGAGCTACAGACGCGAGACAGGCGATTCTACCCTCTCACCCCGGATTGTTGCAGTGCGGTAAAATGCCAATTCTAGCTTAGTTTCCCTTAAAAACCCCCGGGAGCACCGTGCATGATGACGGCACAGACCAACGAGATGATCGAAAACAAAACCTTCGATGAGATTCAAATCGGAGACAGCGCTCGCTTGGTCAAAACACTCACCCATTCTGATATTCAAGCCTTTGCGGCAGTGTCGGGCGACACCAACCCCACCCACCTTGATGCCCGCTACGCCGACACCACCGAATTTCATGAAATCGTCGGCCACAGCATGTGGAGCGGTTCCCTGATTTCCAGCCTGCTGGGCAACACCTTGCCCGGGCCCGGAACGGTGTATTTGGATCAGCAACTGCATTTTTTACAGCCCGTGAAACTTGGCGACACACTGACCGTGGTGGTGCGGGCTACTGCAAAAGATTCCGCCAAGCGTGCAGTCACCTTTCAATGCTCGGTGAGCAATCAGCGCCAAGAACCGGTGTTGACAGGCGAGGCCATTGTGCTGGCGCCTAGCCAAAAAGTTCGCCTTGAAAAAATTCATGCGCCTCACATTAAGGTGTTTGACCCCGAGGCCCGGCTGAAAAACCTGCTGGCCCAAGGCGCCCATTTGCCCGCGATTCGCTGCGGCGTAGTGCACCCCTGCGAACCAGGTGCAATCCAGGGCGCACTGGATGCTGCGGCAAGAGACCTGATTATTCCAGTGTTGATTGGCCCGAAAGCAAGAATCGAATCGATTGCAAAGGCCAATGGGCTCGACATTAGCGGGCTGGAAATCGTCGACACACCGCACAGCCATGCATCGGCAGACATGGCTGCCAGCATGGCAGCCGAAGGAAAAGTTGAGGCGTTGATGAAAGGCAGCCTGCACACCGATGAGCTTATGGGTGCCGTGCTGCATACTCCGACGCTTCGCACCAAGCGCCGGGTTTCTCATATCTTTCGGTTTGAAGTGCCGCTGTATGACAAGCCCCTGCTGATCACCGATGCCGCGATCAATATCAAGCCAACACTCACCGACAAAGCCGACATTATTCAAAATGCGATTCAGTTGGCCCACATTCTTGGCAACCCAAACCCCAAGGTAGCGATTTTGTCGGCGGTTGAAACCGTCAATCCAAACATTGCCTCGACCCTTGATGCTGCTGCGCTGTGCAAAATGGCAGACCGCCGCCAGATCACAGGCGCTGAGCTCGATGGCCCGCTGGCATTTGACAATGCAATCTCAAGGGAAGCGGCCAAGATCAAAAAAATTGAGTCTTCTGTTGCAGGGCAGGCTGATATTTTGTTGGCGCCCGATCTGGAATCGGCCAACATGATTGCCAAGCAGCTGGAATATTTTGGCGGGGCAACCGGCAGCGGCATTGTGTTGGGTGCACGCATTCCCATTGCCTTGACCAGCCGGGCCGACGGCCCCGACACGCGCATGGCCAGCGCCTTGCTGGCCAAGCTCGTTGCCCACCACTATCGCAGCCACAAGCCTTAAAGAGTCAGTGATGTCCGCAACACAGTCGGTAATTCTTGCTGTCAATATCGGGTCTTCTTCAATCAAGTTTTCGGCCTACCCGATTCTTGAAGGGGCGACCCGCGCAATCGGGCCTTCTGTCTACAGCGGCACTATCCAAGGCCTTGAATCGGGCGAGCAATCATTTGAAGCAGCGCTTGCGCATTTGAAAGAAGAAATGTCTACTGCGCTTGGTGATGCGCAGATCAAGGCGGTTGCGCACCGGGTCGTGCATGGTGGCGAGCGTTATGTGCATAGCGTGGTGGTAAGCCCTGAAATTTTGCAAGATTTACACAGCCTTGATCGGCTCGCCCCCTTGCATCAGCCGCACAATTTGCATGGAATCTCAGCATTTTCAAAAGCATTTCCCAATCTGCCTCAAATCGCATGCTTTGACACCGCGTTTCACGCCACTTTGTCGCAGGCAGAAAAAGCCTTTCCGTTAACGCAAGCCCTTTATGCCCAAGGCATACACCGCTATGGCTTTCACGGCTTGAGCTATCACTATGTCTCCAAAATGCTCTCGGCCCACACCGCCACCGCCAGAGGCAAGCTGCTCATGGCCCATCTGGGCAACGGGTCGAGCCTGTGCGCCTGTATGAACGGCCAAAGTGTTGCCACGACCATGGGGTTTTCTGCAGTGGGGGGGCTGATGATGGGCACCCGCTGCGGCGATTTGGACCCGGGTGTCATGCTTTATTTGATGCAACAGGGCATGAGTGCGCAGGCGCTGGAAAACCTGTTTTATCGGCAGTCGGGATTAAAAGGCATGTCGGGACTTTCAGCTGATATGCGCACACTGCGTGACAGCAGTGAAGAATCTGCCCGATTTGCCATTGAGATTTATCAGCGGCGCGTGATTCGCGAAGCCGGAGGTCTGATTGCCACCATGAAGGGCGTTGATGTGATTGCCTTTGCTGGCGGTATTGGCGAAAACGACCGTGTGTTGCGGGCAGATGTCTGCGCGGGTTTGGGCTTTTTAGGCCTGCAGCTTGATCAAGAGAAAAACTTGCGCGCGCCGAATAAGCAGATCACAGCGATTCATGCCCCAGGCAGCTCGGTTGAGGTATGGATCGTGCCGACCGACGAAGGAATTGTTGCCGCACAAGAAGCGCTAGCGCTACTGTAGCGGTCATGTCGCTGCTTGTTTTATCTGATGCTTGCCTGGCCTTTGGCCATGTCGATCTTCTTTCGCATGCCGATTTTTCATTGGCCGAGAATGAACGCATTGGCCTGATCGGCCGAAATGGCACTGGCAAGTCTTCTTTATTAAAAATTCTGGCGGGTCAGCAGCAGGCGGACACCGGCACGCTGCAGCTGCGCCAAGGTTTAAGAATTGCCTTTCTTGCGCAAGAGCCCGATTTAAAGGATTCGGCCACTGTGTTTGACCAGGTGTCGCAAGGCATTAGCGAAGCGGTGGCACTGCGCAAAGAGTTTGAAACCCTTGATCACGAGCGCGACCATGCCCGCTTTGATGAGCTCTCGGTCAAGCTCGACGCGATCGGCGGCTGGACCTGGGAGCAACGGGTTGATGAAGTGCTGCAGCGATTAGGGCTTGATGCCCAGTCAAGGATTGCTCAGTTATCGGGTGGAAATAAAAAACGCGTGGCCCTTGCCCAGGCCTTGGTGACCATGCCCGATGTGCTGCTCTTGGATGAGCCCACCAACCATTTGGATATTGATTCGATTGTCTGGCTAGAAGCGCTGTTAAACGAGTTTCGCGGGGCGATTGTGTTTGTCACGCATGATCGTGCGTTTTTGAATAATGTCTGCACGGCTATTGTCGAACTTGATCGTGGACAGCTCAAGCGTTACCGCGGAAATTTTTCAGCCTATCAGTTGCAGAAAGAAGAAGAGCTTGCTGCACAAGCCAAGGCGTTTGCACGGGCTGATAAGTTGCTGGCCCAAGAAGAAGTGTGGATTCGCAAAGGCGTGGAAGCACGACGCACCCGCAGCGTGGGTCGCATTGCGCGGCTCGAAAAGCTTCGGCAAGCGCGGGCACAACGCCGCGAGCTGATGGGCAATATCAAGCTTGCCGTTGCCAGTGGCGAGCGCAGCGGAAAAATCGTTGCCGAACTCGTCAACGTGACTAAGCGCTTTGATCAAAAGCCCGTAATTCGCGATTTTTCATGCACGATTCTTCGAGGCGACAAGATCGGCCTGATTGGCCCCAACGGCGCAGGCAAAACGACCTTGCTAAAAATTATTCTGGGTGAACTTGCGCCCGATAGCGGCACCGTGAAACTGGGCACCAAGCTGGAGATTGCCTACTTTGACCAAATGCGTGACGCACTTGATCTTGACGCCTCGCTTGAAGATTTCATTAGCCCGGGCAGTGAGTGGATTGAGATCAATGGCGAGCGCAAGCATGTTAAAAGCTACCTGGGCGATTTTTTGTTTGCACCGGAGCGTGCCGCTTCACCGGTAAAAAGCCTATCGGGCGGGGAGCGCAATCGTCTGCTGCTGGCGCGTTTGTTTGCGCGGCCTGCCAATGTGCTGGTGTTGGATGAGCCCACCAATGATCTGGATGTGGAAACCTTGGATTTGCTGGAAGAGCTGCTACAGAACTATTCCGGCACCGTGTTTTTAGTAAGCCACGACCGGGCGTTTCTAGATCAGGTCGTGACCAGCGTGATTGCCTATGAAGGCAATGCTAACTGGCGAGAATATGTAGGCGGCTATGAAGATTGGCTGCGACAGCGTGGCGTGGCGCCGCAAGATCCAGGGGGTTCAAAAAAACCCCTTGCGCCTGCTGCAAAGCAGGTTGTGGCCAGCGCGAAGCCTGCCAAGGCGCTAAAACTCAACTCAAAAGAAAAACAAGAGCTTGCCGCCATTCCCGATCAGATCACGGCTCTGGAAAACGAGCAGGCTGAAATTAGTGCGCTGTTGGCAAACCCTGACACTTATAAAACCGATGGTGCACGCGTGGCCCAGCTGCAAGCCCGCTTCGCGCAAATCGATTCGCTCAACGAAACCCTATTGAACCGCTGGGAAGAACTGTTGGCCAGGCAAGACGCTGGGGCGTGATCCGGCAAGAATTGACCTTGCAAATTCAACTTTCATAGTTGAAAATGCAAGGATGAAAAAACCCCCGATTGACCGCCAAATCCTTCCCAGGCTGCTCGAGGCCCTGGAACAGCAGCCCGCGGTCGCGCTTTTGGGCCCGCGCCAGTCAGGCAAAACAACCCTGGCCGCGGAGATTGCTCGTCAACGGCCAGGGGCTATTTTTTTGGACCTCGAGCGAGAATCCGACCGAATGCAGCTCACCAACCCTGAGCTTTTCTTTTCGCGCCACCGTGACCGGCCAGTCATTCTGGATGAGGTCCAAACCACACCTGAGCTGTTTCGGCAGCTACGCCCGGAGATTGATGCCCGACGAACAGCGGGTCGTTTTTTGTTGTTGGGTTCTGCCTCCGGCCAGCTATTGAAGCAGTCCTCGGAATCACTGGCGGGCAGAATCCGATACATGGAGCTCGCCCCGTTTTCACTCAAGGAGATAAAGAGCCCTGAGCTTGAACCTGAACAGCGCACCGCAAAACTCTGGCTGCGCGGCGGGTTTCCCGAGAGTTATTTGGCCACAAGCGATACAGGCTCTTTTTCGTGGCGTGAAGATTTTATTCAGACATTCCTGGCAAGAGACTTGCCAGGCCTGGGAATTACCACGCCACAAGAGACGCTGCGTCGCTTTTGGAAAATGTCAGCCCATTTGCATGGCCAGGTCCTTAACGCATCTCAGCTGGGGCTTGCGTTGGGCGGAATTTCACCAACATCGGTCAAGCGTTATGTCGATTGGCTCACCGATAGTTTCATGCTGCGCCGATTAGCGCCTTATCTGGTCAACGTGGGCAAACGTCTTGTAAAGTCTCCAAAGGTTTATATCCGCGACAGCGGCATTCTGCATTCGCTGCTAGGAATTCACAGTCTTGACGAGTTGAGTGCCAACCCAATTGCAGGTTTTTCCTGGGAGGGTTTTGTCATAGAACAGTTGGTGGGTGATCTGCCAGCGTCTGCCACTTACGGTTTTTACCGAACTTCTGCCGGCGCTGAAATGGATTTGGTTGTGGAACAGTTTGGCAAGAAGATCGGCTACGAAATGAAACTTTCAACAACCCCAAAGCCGGGCAAGGGGTTTTGGAATGCCTGCGAGGATCTAGGGTTAGACAAGGCTTTTATCGTAGCCCCAGTACGCAATGCGTATCCGCTCGCCGAAAATGTTGAAGTGATCCCGCCAGAAATGCTTGGCGGTTTGCATTAATACAATAGGGTTCGCTGCCTGCTAATGCAGTGCGCTGGCCGCTGCAACCTCGGGGCTGTCGGCCCGCAATGAAAACACCGGAATTTGTGCTTCAAACACGGTCGTGTCTTCGGCCACACACAGGTAGGTACCATGCATGCTGCCCACGGGGCTGGCAATCTGTGTGCCGCTGTTATAGGTAAAGCTCTCACCGGGCTGCAGCAAGGGCTGCTGGCCCACCACGCCCAATCCCTTCACTTCCTGGTGATTGCCCTTGGCATCTTCAATCACCCAATGCCGACCAACTAACTGGGCCCCGATGTTGCCGACATTTTTGATGGTGACGAAATAGGCAAAGCTGTAAACATCAGAGGCAGGGTCGGACTGCTCGGGAATAAACTGCGAGATTACGGAGATATCAAATTTGGGATCGAACATTTTTTATTCTGGCGCTATCAACTTCACGCTCGGAAAATAACTCTTATAGCGTCGGGTATCCCGAGTCAGTATTGGCAGGCCGCTAACTGCTGCGTGCGCGCCAATAAAAAAATCACCAAGCACATTGGTCTTGCTCCCACTACTTCGCCGATATTGAACAAATGCCTTGCCCGCCAAAAAAAGGGCGGCCTTCGGTATCTCTAAAGTGAGCAGTTCCATATCGCGGATTGTTTTATCTAACGCCTCGACAGTTGAGAAAGTCAGTGACAACTCTGCATAAATGATTGGGTTAATCGCTAATCGATACACCTTAGATTGTGCATTTAACTGGGCAATCGACCAGTCAGACCATTCTGGATCGTTTTCTAATACATCTACCAATACATTGGTGTCGACTAGCATCAGCCTTCGCCGCGCAGCAGCGCCATAAGATCTTGCGTGCGCCACTTCACATCGGCCTTGCCGCGAGCCACTTCAAAGCGATTGGTCTTGCGCCGAGCAGTGGTTTCCGTCTTGTGAAGCACGACCTCGCCATTTTCGTTTACAGCAAAATCTAGCTTGGCTCCGGGCTTAAGGCCCAAGGAGTCGCGAATTTGCTTTGGAATCGTGACCTGGCCCTTGATTGTTAAGGTGGTAGACATAAAGACTCCTTTTATTACCAAAAATTTTACGGTAATACTTTTTTGCGATCAAGTTAAATTTCATGATGTCCACGGCCAGAGTGGGTTCAGACCTCCACCGGATCCACATCCACATGCGGGTCCATGTTGCGATTGGCCTGCATCCACGCCTCGGCCAAACCTAATAACTGGTGAAGCTGTGGCCGTGAACTTGATTCCAACAACAACTGGCCGCGCCAACGGCCCGCTTGGGTTTCTGGGTAACGGGCTACGGGGCCATAGGCCGACACCGCCCAGCCGTACTCCTTTGCACGTTCCTGCAGGTCATCTCGCAATACTCGCAGCGCCGACTGTGCCTTGCGCGCATCGGCATGGCTTGCACGAATTGCCGCCATAAACGCAAAGGGTGGCAGGCCCGCGGCTTGCCGATCGGCCATTTCTTTTTGCGCAAAGCCTTCGACATCCTGCGCAAGTAAAAACCGATACAAAGGATGTTGAGGGTAGCGTGTTTGCACTAATACCTGTGCGGGCGTTCCGCTTTGCTCGTGCCGCCCCGCCCTTCCGGCTACTTGAATCAGTGTTGCAAACAATCGCTCGGGCGCACGAAAGTCAGGATTTAATAATTGCGTATCCGCATCGGCCACGACCACCAAACGCATGCGCGCAAAGTCATGGCCTTTGGCCAGCATTTGCGTGCCCACCACAATATCCACTTCGCCGCGCTCAATTCGTGCGAGCTCGGCTTGCAGCGCCTTGCCTTGCTTCACGCTATCGCGGTCAATGCGGAGAATTCGGGCAGCGGGAAATTCTTCTTGCAATGTTTGCTCAAGCCGTTGTACGCCGCGGCCAACAGGCTGCAAATCGGTGTCGCCGCAATCGGGGCACTGGCGAGGAACGGGGGCGAAGATGCCACAGTGATGGCATTGGAGTCGCCAGGTGGATTGCCGCGCCGCTTCGCGGCTCGCAATGACGGGTTTATTTCCGTCACTGCGAGGGCCCTTGGGCCCGTGGCAGTCTGCTGAAGCAGACCTATGCAGCACGGTCGGCACGCTGCACTCGGCACATTTCGATGACCAGCCGCAGCTCGTGCACATCAGCACCGGCGCATAGCCACGGCGATTTAAAAACACTAACACCTGACCGCCATCGGCCAAGACCTGCGCAATCGCCTGCTTACTCTGGGCACTCAAACCCTCTTTCGCCGGATCTTTTAGCGTGTCGATTAAGCGAATGGGCGCTGGCGGCTCGCCCGTTGCACGATTGGGCAGGATGTGCCGCTGATATTTGTTGCGCACAATCTGCGCCCAGGTCTCGATTGAAGGCGTAGCACTTCCCAACACTAATGGAATGCCCAATTGTTGAGCCCGCCACACGGCAAGGTCGCGGGCCGAGTAGCGCATGCCCTCTTGCTGCTTATAGGAATGATCGTGCTCTTCATCGATCATGATCAATTTGAGGTTTGGCAGCGGCGTCATGATGGCAAGCCGTGTGCCAATAATTAACTGCGCCTGGCCGGTAGCGGCGCTAAGCCAAAGCCGTGCGCGCTCGCGTTCCGACACTTCACTGTGCAGCACGGCAATGCTGGTGTTGGGCAGCGCCTCTTCAAATCGGCCCACCAATTGCGGAGTAAGCCCAATTTCAGGGACCATGATCAGCACTTGGGCAGTTGGGTTTTGTTCAAGCATTCGACCCGCGGCTTCGGTGTAGACCCGGGTCTTGCCGGAGCCGGTGACTCCGTGCAGCACATGCACGCCGGGAGATTGGATGGATTGAAGGGCGTGGAGTTGGTGGGGGTTTAACGGCGTGGATTGCCACGGGCCTTCGGCCCTCGCAATGACGTTTTGAGGTTTGATACTCGCGTTGACATTTTGATCTTCGGCCCTCGCGACAACACCTTCGTCACTGCGAGGGCCTTTAGGCCCGTGGCAGTCTATTTCCGCCATCAACCGATCAAAATTGCTGCGCCCCCCCTCTTTCTTTGCAACAAAATTCTTGAGATCTCTCAGCCATTTGGGCACCAGCCCAACGGCGACAGTTCCAAAAGGCCGACGGTAATAGCGCGCAGCAAAGGCCATAAGGTCGATCCAGGCAGGGTCAGCCGCTGGAAATGCTGCAACCGCGTGATCAATCGCCTTGATTTTGTCGGGGGAAAGTTGGGCGTCAGGCTCGCCTAAGCCTGCAGCATTTTTCTGAAATTGCTGCGCATCAATGACCAGACCCAATACTTTTTTGTGGCCAAATGGTACGCACACCCAGGCCCCGTGGTGCAGAGTTTCGCCCGCCCAAGCGTAGTCAAGGCTTGGCGCCATGGGTGTGTCAACAGCCACTGAAATCAAGGGCTTTAAGCTTGTGGATAACTCTGTGGGCAATTCAGTTAGAGGTTGGCTTGATTTTGGGTTTGTCAAGTCTACCGGTTTCATCGTTTTTCAAAACTTTTAATAAAGTCTTTGAAAATCAATAACTTAAAACAGTTTATTGAAAAGAGTAGAGAAAATTATCGCGCAAGACCCTAAGGCACGATTCTGTGCATAAACCACGACAATTTCGGCACGCAGGGGATCGCCACGACCCCCGAAAAATGCGAACTAACGAAGCTTTTTGGAGTAGTTAGCGACCGCTTCTACCAGGCAGCTTACATTGTCTGGGGGTGTGAACTGGGAAATCCCGTGGCCCAAATTGAACACATGGCCCACGCCCGCCGTGACCGGCCCAAAACTCTCCAGAGTTCTGGCCACTTCGGCCTGAATATGGGCGGGGGTGCCCAACAGGGAGGCGGGGTCAAGATTACCTTGCAGCGCACAACGACTTCCGATCAGGCTTCGGGCCTGGCCAAGATTGGTCGCCCAATCCAGTCCCACCGCATCGGCACCCGTAGCCGCAATGGATTCGAGCCACTGGCCGCCACCCTTGACAAAGGCAATCGTTGGCGTGGGCTTGCCATCAGTTTCACCGCGCGCTTTGCGAATGCCAACACTGGCCCGCTGAACATTTTCAATAATGGCTTTAATGTGTTTTTGTGAGAAGCGCTCAAAGTGCGCTTCGGGCAAAAAGCCGCCCCAGGAATCGAAGACCATTACCGCATCGGCGCCGGCTTCAATCTGCATAATTAAGTAATCACTCACCGCAACCGAAAGCTTTTCCAGCAAAAGCTGCAAGGCATCGGGGCGGCTGTACATCCATTTGCGAACATCCAGAAAATCATCGCCACTTGAGCCGCCATTGATCATGTAACACGCCAGTGTCCATGGGCTGCCCGAAAAACCGATCAGCGGCACACGCTGATTCAACGCTTTTTTAATGGTTGACACCGCATCGGCCACATACCGCAGCTCACTCGTTGGGTCGAGCCGGCCCAGTGCAGCAATATCGGCTTCAGATTCAAGTTTCTTTTTAAAGCGCGGCCCCTCACCTTGCACAAAATACAAACCCAGGCCCATGGCATCGGGAATAGTGAGAATGTCAGAAAACAAAATCGCCGCATCCAGGCCATAGCGATCAATGGGCTGCAAGGTGACTTCACAAGCCAGCTCGGCATTTTTGCAAAGGCTCATAAAGTCGCCCGCTTTCTTGCGGGTGGCGTTGTATTCGGGCAGATAACGGCCGGCCTGGCGCATAAGCCACATGGGGGTGCGTTCCGTGGGCTCACGGCGCAAAGCCCGAAGAAAAAGATCGTTTTGGAATTTTTGCATGAGGTGTCAGGCACGGTGTCAGGCACGGTGCCTGACACCTAGGAATTATTTGCCGCGAAGTTTTTGAATGGCGCGCAGCTGGGCGATTGCTTCCATCAGCTCGGCCTGGGCGCGGGCGTAGTCGATATCGGCAGCTTTCTTGGCAAGCGCCTCTTCTGCCATGCGCTTGGCTTCAAGGGCTTTGGCTTCATCAAGATCTTTACCGCGAATGGCAGTGTCAGCCAATACCGTTACGGCACGAGGCTGCACCTCCAGAATTCCGCCGGCAACAAACACGAGCTGCTCTTCTTCACCTTCGTTTTGAATACGAACAGCACCTGCGCGAATGCGAGAGATCAGCGGCGTATGGCCGGGCAGAATTCCGAGCTCGCCAGACTCGCCAGGCAGTGCAACAAAACTGGCCTGGCCGGAATAGATATTCTCTTCCGCGCTGACGACATCGACTTGAAAAGTTTTAGACATTCTTGTTTGCCTTATTGCAGGGTCTTGGCTTTCTCGAACACTTCATCAATGCCGCCAACCATGTAGAAGGCCTGCTCGGGAATGGAATCGCACTCGCCATCGACAATCATCTTAAAGCCACGGATGGTTTCTTTAAGCGGCACATATTTTCCGGGCGAGCCGGTAAACACTTCGGCCACATGGAAAGGCTGCGACAAGAAACGCTGGATCTTACGGGCACGAGCCACCATTTGCTTGTCTTCAGGCGAGAGTTCGTCCATGCCCAGAATCGCAATAATGTCGCGCAGCTCTTTGTAGCGCTGCAGGGTTTGCTGCACGCGACGGGTGATGGTGTAGTGCTCTTCGCCCACCACATTGGGATCGACCTGACGCGAAGTGGAATCGAGCGGGTCAACGGCCGGATAAATACCGAGCGACGCGATATCACGCGAGAGCACCACCGTGGCATCCAAGTGCGCAAAGGTGGTTGCAGGCGACGGGTCGGTCAGGTCGTCGGCAGGAACATAAACGGCCTGAATCGATGTAATGGAACCCACTTTGGTCGACACAATTCGCTCTTGCAAACGGCCCATTTCTTCGGCCAGGGTGGGCTGATAACCCACGGCAGACGGCATACGGCCCAAGAGCGCGGACACTTCAGTTCCTGCCAGGGTGTAGCGGTAAATATTGTCCACGAAGAACAGAATGTCACGGCCTTCATCGCGGAAACGCTCGGCCATGGTCAGGCCCGTGAGCGCCACACGCAAACGGTTGCCCGGGGGTTCATTCATCTGGCCAAACACCATGGCCACTTTGTCGAGCACGTTAGAGTCTTTCATCTCGTGATAAAAGTCGTTGCCCTCACGCGTGCGCTCGCCCACACCAGCAAACACCGAAAGACCCGAGTGCTGCTTGGCGATGTTGTTAATGAGTTCCATCATGTTCACGGTCTTGCCCACACCGGCGCCACCGAACAGGCCCACCTTGCCGCCCTTGGCAAACGGGCAGATCAGGTCGATCACCTTAATGCCGGTTTCCAGCAATTCAACCGACGGCGACAGGTCTGCAAATTTAGGCGCAGCCTGGTGAATTTCACGACGCTCGTCGCACTGCACTTCGCCGGCTTCATCAATGGGGCGGCCCAGCACATCCATAATGCGGCCCAAGGTGCCGTGGCCCACGGGCACGCTAATGCCCTTGCCGGTATTGTTCACAGCCATGCCGCGGCGCAAGCCATCGGATGAGCCCATGGCAATCGTGCGCACCACGCCGTCGCCAATTTGTTGCTGCACTTCGAAAGTCAGGCCTTTTTCCACCAGCGGGTGCTCGGATGACGCGTCAAGCATGAGGGCATCGTAGACCTTGGGCATGGAGTCGGCGGGAAACTGAATATCCACCACTGCGCCAATACACTGAACGATCTTGCCTTGTGCTGCATTGCCTTGAACATTGCTCATTCTTCGTTCCTTAAATCAATTCATTAACCAGCATGCAAAAAATTCGGGCGCTGGGTTTACACCGCAGCTGCACCCCCCACAATCTCTGAAAGCTCTTTCGTGATCGCTGCCTGACGCGCCTTGTTATAGGTGAGCTGCAGTTCATCGATCAATTTCTTCGCGTTGTCAGACGCGGCCTTCATGGCCACCATGCGCGCGCTTTGTTCACACGACATGTTCTCGGCCACCGCCTGATAAATCACCGACTCCACATAGCGCACCAACAAATCGTCAAGCACCGTTGCAGGATCGGGCTCGTACAAGTAATCCCAATCATGGGCAGCATCGGTGCGATCCAAACGGTCATCGGCCAAGGGCAGCAGCTGCAGCACCTCGGGCTCTTGCTTCATGGTGTTAATGAAGCGGTTGTAGCAAAGATAAACCGCATCGACCTTGCCCTCGGTAAATGCATCGAGCTGAACCTTTAGGGGGCCGATCAAGCTTTCAAGGTGTGGCGTGTCGCCCAACTGAACGGCGTGCGAGACCACTTCAGCGCCCATGCGGCTAAAAAACCCCAGGCCTTTATTGCCAATGGCGGTGACTTGAAGCTTGGCGCCTTGTGATTCCCACTCGCGCATTTTTAACAGCACTGCCCGCAACAGATTGGTGTTCAAGCCGCCACATAAGCCTTTGTCGGTCGAGACCACCACCAAGCCAATTTTCTTGATCGACTCGCGCTTGAGCATAAAGGGATGGCGATACTCGGGATTTGCATGGCTTAAATTGGCGCAGATCGCGCGCACCTTGTCGCCATAGGGTCGGCCAGCACGCATGCGGTCTTGGGCCTTGCGCATTTTTGATGCGGCCACCATTTCCATCGCCTTGGTGATCTTGCGCGTGTTTTGCACGCTTTTGATCTTGGTGCGTATTTCTTTTGAGCCAGGCATTGCGCTTCCTTAGTCAGAATCCTGTGGCCACTGATTAATAAGAGCCGGTTTTCTTGAAGTCTTCGATGGCAGCACGCAGTGCGGCTTCGTCTTCGGCCGACAAGTTCTTGGCAGCTTCAATGCGCGAGACCAGATCGGCGTACTTTGACTTCATGTGATCACGCAGGGCACGCTCAAAAGCGCCGGCTTTTGCGACATCCACGTCTTCCATGAAATCGTTGTTGACCGCAAACAAGGTCAGCGCCATTTCCCACACCGCCATGGGCTGGTACTGGGCCTGCTTCATGAGCTCGGTCACCATGCGGCCACGCTCGAGCTGCTTGCGAGTGGCTTCGTCAAGGTCAGAAGCAAACTGCGCAAATGCGGCGAGCTCGCGATACTGCGCCAGCGAAAGACGCACACCGGCGCCCGTGTCTTTACGCTTCATGATCTTGGTTTGTGCTGCACCACCAACTCGAGACACTGAAATACCGGCGTTAATCGCAGGACGAATACCCGCGTTAAACAAATCGGTTTCCAAAAAGATCTGGCCGTCGGTAATCGAAATCACATTGGTCGGAACGAAAGCCGACACGTCACCCGCTTGGGTTTCAATAATGGGCAGCGCGGTGAGCGATCCGGTCTTTCCTTTAACGGCGCCATTGGTGAATTTCTCAACCCACTCGGCGCTGACCCGGGCAGCGCGCTCAAGCAAGCGCGAGTGCAGATAGAACACATCGCCAGGGAATGCCTCGCGGCCTGGGGGGCGACGCAAGAGCAAGGACACTTGACGATAGGCAACGGCCTGTTTCGACAAATCGTCGTAAATGATCAGGGCATCTTCACCACGATCGCGGAAGTATTCACCCATGGTGCAGCCAGCGTAGGCTGCAAGGTATTGCATCGCTGCGGAGTCAGACGCGGTTGCGGCCACCACAATCGTGTAGGCCATGGCGCCGGTTTCTTCGAGCTTGCGCACCACATTGGCAATGGTGGAAGCTTTTTGGCCAATCGCCACGTACACGCAGTACATGTTCTGGCCTTTTTGATTGATGATCGTGTCGACCGCCACCGCCGTTTTACCGGTCTGACGATCGCCAATGATCAGCTCACGCTGGCCGCGGCCAACAGGCACCATGGCGTCAATGGCTTTGAGGCCCGTTTGCACGGGCTGGTCTACCGATTTACGCCAAATCACGCCAGGCGCAACTTTTTCAATCACATCGGTGAGCTTGGCGTTGATCGGGCCTTTGCCATCGATGGGCTGGCCCAGTGAGTTCACCACACGGCCCACGAGCTCGGGGCCCACGGGAACATCAAGAATTCGGCCGGTGGCTTTCACCACATCGCCTTCAGAGACCTCTTCGTAGTCGCCCAAAATCACCGCGCCGACAGAGTCGCGCTCAAGGTTAAGCGCCAAGCCAACGGTGTTGTTGGGGAACTCAAGCATTTCGCCTTGCATCACGTTCGAAAGACCGTGGATTCGGCAAATGCCATCGGTCACCGTCACGACGGTGCCCTGATTGCGCGAGTCTGTGGAAAGATTCAGACCCTGGATCTTGCTTTTCAGCAGTTCGCTAATTTCGGATGGGTTGAGTTGCATTGCGAATAACTCCTAGTTCATCAGGGCAGTGGCCATGCGGGCAAGCTTGCCGCGCACAGACGCATCAAAAACTTCATCACCGATAGCGATTGACACGCCACCGATCAGTTCCGGATCAACAGTGACCGAAACCTTTACTTTTTTTCCGTGCTTTTGTTCTAACAACTTGGTGAGCTCAGCCACTTGGGCGTCGTTCATGGGGAATGCCGAAGTCACTTCGGCAAACAGCACGCTCTCCGCTTGATTGCGCAGCGCTTCAAACATGTGGCTCACTTCAGGCAATGCTGAAATGCGCTCGTTTTCAGCCATTAAGGCCAGCATGTCGCGCTCGCTTTTGGAAATTGACGGCAGGGCAGAGGCCATGAGCTCAACGAGCTTGCCACTGGGCACGGCCGGGTTTCCGATCAGCTCGGCAATTTCCGGGGATGCTGCGACTTGCGCAAGCCCGGCCAAAGACTCAGACCAATGGGCCAGAGACTTTTCTTCCTGGGCAATTCCAAAAGCGGCTTCCGCGTAGGGCCGTGCAATGGTGCGCATTTCAGCCATAAATCAGAGCTCTTTCTTCAGGTTGGAAAGAAGGTCAGCGTGCACCTGTGCATTAACTTCACGCGACAGAATCTGCTGAGCACCTTTCACCGCCAAGGCGGCGACCTCTTCACGCAGCTGATCACGGGCACGCTGCATGGCGGCGCCGGCCTCGGCTTCAGCGGCTTCCCGGGCCTGTGCCACGATCTTGGCAGCCTCGGCACGAGCCTCTTCGACCAGTACGGAGGCCTGACGCTCGGCGCTTCCACGCACATCAGAGGCCAAGTTCTTCGCCTTGGAGAGCTCGTCTTGCACGCGACGCTCAACCGCCACCAGGTCTGATTTGGCTTTATCTGCGGCGGCTAAGCCGTCGGAGATTTTCTTGGCGCGCTCATCGAGTGCCCTCATGATGGGTGGCCACACGAACTTCATCGTGAACCAGCCCAGAATGAAGAACACAACTAACTGCGCGATCAGAGTTGCATTCAGATTCACTTTGGAACCCTTTTCTTTCCGTTAATCCAAAACCCAAGCCTGCTGCTCACCATGAAGCAGCCGGCCGAGCCCACAACAACCTTGTGCGTGTTGCTTAGCCGGCAAACGGATTGGCAAACGCAAACATCATGGCAATACCCACACCGATCAGGAAGGCCGCATCAATCAGGCCTGCCAACAAGAACATCTTGGTTTGCAGGGCATTCATGAGCTCAGGCTGGCGTGCGGAAGCCTCAATGAATTTGCCACCCATGATTCCGATGCCAATACAAGCACCGATGGCACCAAAACCAATGATCAGACCGCAGGCAAGAGCAACAAAAGCAACGTTCGTCATAACAACTCCTCAGTGGGAATAAATAAAAACAACACCTTCAAAAAAACCAGGCTCTGATTACTTCGTTCAGTGCCCCTCATGAGCCTGGCCGATATACACCAGGGTCAGCATCATAAAGATGAAGCCCTGCAGTAACACGATCAGGATGTGAAAGATCGCCCAGATGGAGCCGGCCAGCACATGCCCAACAAAACCCAGGGCCGTTGCTGTTCCACCCAACAAGGCAATCAACAAAAATACGAGCTCGCCGGCATACATGTTTCCGAACAGTCGCATGCCGAGCGACACTGTCTTGGCAACAAACTCAATAATGTTCAGGCCAAGGTTGGCCAGCCATAAGGCAGGATGTGAGCCAAAGGGCGCGCAAAACAGCTCATGAACAAAGCCGCCAAGTCCTTTGATCTTGATGTTGTAAAACAGCATGAGCGAGAGCACACCAAGCGCCATCCCCAGCGGGCCGTTTAGGTCTGCCGTGGGAACAATGCGGTGGTAATGAATAACACTGTCTAAGCCCGTGAGCGCGAAAACAAAGTGCGGCAGGTCAACGGGCAACAAATCCAGGGCGTTCATGAAAATCACCCACAGGAAAACCGTGAGTGCGAGCGGCGCAATGAACTGTCGATTGCCATGCACGATGGATTTGGATTGGTCTTCGACCATTTCCACCACAATCTCAACAGCGGCCTGAAATCGGCCTGGCACCCCTGAAGTGGCCTTACGGGCAGCCGACCACAGCAGAAAAATAACTAAAAACCCCATCGATACCGACCAGAACAATGTGTCGATATTGAGAATTGAAAAATCAACGATGTTTTCTTGCGGCTTGCCTGTGGTGGTCAGATGCCCCAGGTGGTGAATGATGTATTCAGAAGAAGTTGGGGCGGTATTGGCAGCCATAAGTTTTTACTTGTTGTACTGGTTGTTTAAGCCGTTGCTTGCGATTCGCTCAAAGTCAAATTTTTTAAAACTTTTATTACACCGCTTTTGCAGCCCGCCACTTATCGACCTGGGCACTTGCCCACGGAGCCAACAACAACGACTGCAGTGCCACCACCAAGCCAATAATCAGGCCTGGCCACGACAAGCCTTCAATCCACCGATATGCCAGCCAAAGCAGCAATACCGACAACGCAATCTTTACAAACTCCCCCACCAACAGCACCACGGGCGCAAACTGAGGCTGGCTTGCTTTGACTCGCATGGCCAGCAGCGCATTCGGCACTACGATGGACCCTCCCCCTGCGACCAGCGACAGGGCCACGATTGGGCCCCACACCAGCCAAGAAAACAACCCGGCCAGCAGTGTGACGAGCGCTTGAACTGCCACTGCAATCAGCACCTTGTTTTTCCTTTTATGGGCTGTTTTGCAGCTCGCCAATCACCACTAGCGAAAACCCTGAGAGCATATCGTCCGAATGGCTGAGGTGTCAATTCAGACCTCTAAACCCTGGGGGGCTAATCGCGCAATCACACCATCCAATTCTTCCATGCTCGAAAAGCGGATCACAAGTTCGCCGCGACTGCCACGGCCCTGTTTGAGCACCACCGGCAGCCCCATTAAATCGGAAAGCTGATCTTGCACCCGGGACCAATCGCGCTGGCCTTTTGCGCCTGGTTTTTTTCCGACAGTTTTCAGGGGTGAAAGGCTCGCCGTTCCGGCTGCAATTTTTCCAACCAGCCGCTCAGTGTCACGCACCGAAAGCTGCTCGGCCACAATACGCTCGGCCAAGGCGCGTTGCTGAGCGGGCGGCAGGGGGAGCAAGGCCCGGGCATGGCCCGCATCAATGCTTTGATCGCGCAACATGGATTGCACCGCGGCAGGCAGCTGCAACAGTCGCAACAAATTGGAAGTCGCACTGCGAGAGCGGCCCACGGTTTTCGCAGCCTGCTCGTGGGTAAGCCCAAACTCACGAATCAATCGATCAATGCCCTGGGCCTCTTCGAGCGCGCTTAAGTCTTGACGCTGCAGGTTTTCAATCAAGGCCATGGCCAATGCGGCCTGGTCATCAACTTCTCGAATAATCACCGGCACTTCTTTTAGGCCTGCGATTTGTGCAGCCCGGAAACGGCGCTCGCCCGCAATAATTTCATGCGATTTTCCGGCACTGCCTTTAATCGGCCGCACCAAGAGCGGCTGCATGATGCCCTGTGCTCGAATGGACTCTGCAAGCTCTTGCAAGGCTTCTTCGCCCATGTCTTGACGCGGCTGGTATTTGCCGGGCTGCAATGCACCGACCGACAAAGACTGTTGGCTCGCGCCCGATTTGAGCTCGGGAACTGCCCCGCCTAACAAGGCATCCAGGCCCCGGCCAAGGCCTTTTTTCTTCACGCTATTCATGCCGCCTCCACAAGGGTCGATTCAAGCCTTGCGATCAATTCGCGGCCAAAATCGACATACGCTTTTGATCCCCGAGAACTGGGATCGTAAATAATTCCAGGCTGTCCAAAGCTGGGCGCTTCGGCCAAACGGACATTTCGGGGAATCACGGTTTCAAAGACCTTATTGCCGAAATGCTGCATCAACTGATCCGAGACTTGTTGCGACAAAGTCATGCGCGGATCGAACATGACGCGCAACAATCCAATCACGGTGAGCTTTGGGTTCAGGTTGGCATGCACCCGCTTGATTGAATTCACAAGATCAGAAAGCCCTTCAAGTGCGAAATATTCGCACTGCATGGGAATAATCACGCCATTTGCTGCGCACAAACCGTTCAAGGTCAACAGCGACAACGACGGCGGGCAATCGAGAATGACAAAATCGTAATGCTTGGCCACCTCTTGCAACGCGTAAGCCAAGCGGTGCTCTCGATTGGGCAGCTCCACCATTTCAATTTCAGCACCTGCAAGCTCTCGATTGGCGGCCAGCACATCGTAGTTGCCGGCTGTGGAACGCATGCACGCTTCTTTTAGAGGAGAAAGACCCAAGAGCACCGGGTACACCGAATGCTCAAGACTGTGCTTGTCAATGCCGCTGCCCATGGTGGCATTGCCTTGAGGGTCCAAGTCAACCAAAAGCACTCGTTTGCCAAGCTGGGCCAAGGCTGCAGACACATTGACGGCGGTGGTGGTCTTCCCCACGCCGCCTTTTTGATTGGCGATCGCAAAAACCTGGCAGTTCAATCACACCTCCCGACCCAGGCAAGGTGTCGGGCTTCCTGGATGCCCGGTGTATTCATTTTAATGATGTCACTCACAACTAAATTATTGATTTTATTGTTTATTTTTATAAGTATGCGGTCACTTATATTTTCTTTTTGCCGCCCGATCATCGCCGCCCAGGCGGTATTGGGGCCCGAAATTCCAAGGGTCAACTCTAGAAATACGGGCAACGCGGCAAAAGCACGCGATGTAATCAGATCATACTCAGGCTTGGACTGAATCGCAGAAACATCCGCCTCAATCACCCTGACCCTTGGGCCTAAGCCAAGACGGCCACAGACTTGCCGCAAAAAGGCGGCTTTTTTCTGATTGCGCTCAATCAGATCGATTTTTAGCTTGGGCATGGCAATCGCCAACACCACGCCAGGCACCCCCATGCCCGAGCCCACATCGGCCGCCCTGATCGCAGGATCTTTACCAAATCGAGCCGCAATCACTGGCCATACGCCAAGACCATCCAGAATGTGACGGCGTACCTGTTCAGAGGGCTCTTCAATGGCCGTCAGGCTATGTACCCGATTCCACTTGTTCAACAGCTCTAAATAGGTCGCAAGCTGGTTAATTTGCGCTTCGCTTAGGGCGTAATCAGGATTTGTCCAAAACTGCCGGATCTGATCCACAACATCGGGCTGTAACACCGCGCAAGACTCCATTTAAGCGGCCTTTTCACCCGAGTCCAGCATTGAGCGCCCGGCCCGCATGCGCTTGAGGTGAATCCACAGCAAAGAAATTGCGGCAGGCGTCACCCCAGAAATTCGGCTGGCCTGGCCCAGGGTTTGGGGCCGAATGGCATCGAGCTTTTGCTGCACCTCAATCGATAAGCCACGGACCGCCCGGTAATCAATTTCCTCGGGAATCGCTGCCTGTTCCTGAGCTTGCTGCCTTGCAACTTCATCTTCCTGCCGGCTGATATAGCCCGCATATTTCGCCTGAATTTCCACCTGCTCGCGCACCTGTGGGCTCAAGGTTTCCGACGGTTGCAGGCTTTGCACGCCTTGCAAATCAATCATGTCGAGCAGGCCTTGGTAGCGCACCTGAGGGCGCTTTAAAAGCTCCAAGGCGCTGACTTCGCGATCCAAGGTGTCAATTCCTGCTTCTTGCAGGGCCCGCTGCGGGAAGCGGCGCGGACCCACCAAGGCGGCTTTTAAGCGCTGGGTTTCTCGCTCAATCGCTTCTTTCTTGTCGCAATAGGCTCGCCAGCGTGTGTCATCGATCAGGCCCAGGTTTCGGCCCAGCTCGGTTAAGCGCAGATCCGCATTGTCCTCGCGCAGGCTTAGGCGGTATTCCGCTCGGCTCGTAAACATGCGGTAAGGCTCGGTCACGCCACGGGTCACCAGATCGTCGACCATCACCCCCAGATAAGCCTGGCTGCGGGAAGGCACCCAAGGGCTTTGGTCTTTGACCTGCAAGGCGGCGTTTAGGCCTGCCAAAAGCCCTTGAGCGGCGGCTTCTTCATAGCCCGTGGTTCCGTTGATCTGGCCAGCAAAAAACAGGCCTCCAATGGCCTTGGTTTCAAGCCAGGGCATGAGTCCCCGGGGGTCGAAGTAGTCGTATTCAATCGCATAGCCGGGCCGAAGAATATGGGCGTTTTCAAGGCCGCGCATGGAATGCACCAGCTCAAGCTGGATATCAAAGGGCAGGCTGGTTGAAATCCCGTTCGGGTAGACCTCATGCGTGGTCAAGCCCTCGGGCTCCAGATAAATCTGATGCGATTCCTTGTCCGCAAACCGGTGGACTTTGTCTTCAATCGAGGGGCAATAGCGGGGCCCTACCCCTTCGATCACCCCCGTAAACATGGGTGAGCGGTCTAGCCCGCCCCGAATAATGTCGTGGGTTTTGGCATTGGTATGGGTTACCCAGCAGGGAATTTGCTGCGGGTGAAGGCTTTCGCTGCCCATAAACGAAAACACTGGCACTGGGTCAAGATCGCCTGGTTGCTCGGCCAATACTGAATAATCGATGGTTCTGCCATCAATTCGGGGGGGCGTACCGGTTTTGAGCCTGCCCTGGGGCAGTTTTAGCTCCCGCAGCCTTGCCGCCAAGCTAATCGACGGAGGGTCTCCGGCCCGGCCACCCGCATGGTTTTCAAGGCCAATATGAATCTTGCCATCCAGAAATGTCCCTGCGGTTAGCACCACCTTGGCAGCCTGAAACACAATGCCAGCCTGGGTTTTCGCACCTGTCACGCGGTTTCCTTGAATCAACAGGTCGTCGACTGCCTGCTGGAAAATCCACAGGTTTTTCTGGCTCTCGAGCCGGGTTCGAATGGCCTTTCGGTAGAGAACTCGGTCGGCCTGGGCTCGGGTCGCCCGAACAGCAGGGCCCTTTGAGCTGTTCAGAATCCGAAATTGAATGCCCGCCTCATCAGTAGCCAAGGCCATGGCACCGCCCAAGGCATCGATTTCCTTGACCAAATGCCCTTTGCCAATGCCACCAATCGAGGGGTTACAGGACATTTGGCCGAGAGTTTCGAGGCTATGGGTGAGCAAAAGCGTGCTGCAGCCCATCCGAGCAGCAGCGAGCGCAGCCTCGGTCCCGGCGTGACCGCCACCGATCACGATGACATCGAAACTCTTTGGATAAATCATGGGTGTTTCACGTGAAACATTACGGCGCCTGCAAAGGCGAGAGGGCGAAGTCTAACGCTTGTTGGGCGGGTTGGCGAGCGCTGGTTGAATCGTCATTGCGAGGCTGCGTAGCAGCCGTGGCAATCCACAGCGTCTCAGGGCCTCTAGTCTCGCGCTCGGCGAGATTGCCACGTCGCGCCGCTGGCGCTCCTCGCAATGACGATTCAAGCCAAAGCCGTCGCAATGACGCGTTTGCTATAAACCGGCAACCGTCAGGTATTTAATCTCCAAGTACTCATCCATACCGTACTTCGAGCCCTCACGCCCCAAGCCAGACTGCTTCACGCCACCAAAGGGCGCCACTTCGTTAGAAAAATTACCCGTGTTAACCGCCACCATGCCGGCCTCAAGCGCTTCGGCCACACGGAATACGCGGCCAAGATCGCGAGAATAAAAATACGCTGCCAGGCCAAACTCAGTGTCATTGGCCATGGCCACTACCTCTTGCTCAGTTTTGAAGCGGAACAACGGCGCCACGGGGCCAAAGGTTTCCTCGCACGAAATCCGCATGCCGGGCGTTACATCGGTCAGCACAGTGGGCTCAAAAAACAAGCCGCCAAGGGCATGGGGCTTGCCGCCCACCAACACTTTCGCACCCATGGAAAGAGCATTGTCCACATGGGCTTTTACCTTCTCGATTGCCGCCTGCTCGATCAAAGGACCAATCTGCACGCCGGATTTATCGCCAGGGCCCACGCGCAAAGCACCCACCTTTTCGGCGAGTTTTCCGGCGAATGCATCGTAAACGCCCTCTTGCACATAAATTCGATTCGCACAAACACAGGTTTGGCCGGCATTGCGATACTTAGAAGCAATTGCGCCTTCCACCGCTGCATCAAGATCGGCGTCGTCAAACACAATAAACGGGGCATTGCCGCCCAGCTCAAGGGAGAGTTTTTTAACCGTATCGGCCGACTGACGCAGCAAAATGCGGCCCACTTCAGTCGAGCCGGTAAAGCTTACCTTGCGAACCCGACTGTCTTCACAGAGAACTTTTCCAATCTCGGGTGCAGCGTTGGCATCGCCAACCACCACATTGAAAACCCCCGCGGGAATACCCGCTTTCAAGGCAAGATCGGCCAACGCCAATGCCGTTAACGGGGTGGCTTCAGCGGGCTTTACAATTACAGTACACCCAGCAGCGATAGCAGGCGCACACTTACGAGTAATCATGGCCAAGGGAAAATTCCAAGGCGTAATCGCCGCCGCCACGCCAATGGGCTCTTTCATGACAAAAAGCTTTCGCCCAGGCACCGGCGAGGGAATGACATCGCCATAGACTCGCTTGGCTTCTTCGGCAAACCATTCCACAAAAGAAGCGCCGTAAAGCACCTCGCCTTTTGCTTCGGCCAAGGGCTTGCCCTGCTCCGAAGTCATGAGACTCGCAAGCGCATCGGCGTTTTGCACAATCAACTCAAACCAAGCGCGAAGCTTCGTGCTGCGCTCACGCGAAGTTGCAGCACGCCACTTTGGCAATGCATCGTACGCGGCTTGAATCGCTGCGAGTGTTTCTTCGCGGCCCATATTGGCCACCATGGCAATTGTCTGCCCTGTGGCAGGGTTAACAACAGCAAACTCCCGGCCCGACACAGCCCCCACCCACTGGCCTGCGATCAGGCCTTTGTTAATCAGCGGCGCGCTCATTTCATGGTCGGCATGACAAACTCGGCGCCCGCACGAATGCCCTTGGGCCAACGCTGCGTGATCGCTTTGTAACGCGTGTAAAAACGCACGCCTTCAGGGCCATGAATGTGATGATCCCCAAATAAAGAATCCTTCCAGCCGCCAAAAGAATGAAACGCCATGGGCACTGGGATGGGCACATTAATGCCCACCATGCCCACTTGAATGCGTGATGCAAACTCACGCGCACTGTCACCATCGCGGGTAAACAGCGACACACCGTTTGCAAACGAATGGCTGTGAATTAATTCAAGCGCCTGCTCAAAATTTTCCACTCGTACAACACTTAACACTGGGCCAAAAATTTCTTCTTGATAAATCTTCATGGAAGGCTTTACGTGATCGAACAAACACGGCCCAATATAAAAGCCGTTTTCAAAGCCCTGCACCTTTAATCCACGGCCATCCACTACAAGCTTGGCGCCTTGCACAACCCCACTATCCACATAGCCGCGCACTTTTTCCAAATGCACACTCGTGACCAAGGGGCCCATTTCAGCGCCTTTCGCATCGCCCGGCGCAACACGAATTTCCTTGGCTTTTTCGGCAATCTTTTGCACCAGCCCATCGGCCACATGACCCACTGCAACCGCCACTGAAATGGCCATGCAACGCTCACCCGCCGAGCCATAGGCCGCACCAATCAATGCGTCAACGGCCTGATCCAGATCTGCGTCGGGCATGACCACCAAATGGTTTTTGGCGCCGCCTAAGGCCTGAACGCGTTTGCCATTTTTTGCGGCGGTCTCGTGAATATATTTTGCAATCGGCGTTGAGCCCACAAAACTGATTGCCGCAACCTTCGGGTGGGCCAACAAGGCATCGACCGCTTCCTTATCACCCTGAACCACATTAAACACGCCATCGGGCAGGCCGCATTCTTTCAGGCCTTGGGCAATCATCAAAGAAGGCGACGGGTCGCGCTCCGAGGGCTTTAACACAAATGTATTTCCGCAGGCGATCGCAACCGGGTACATCCAGCACGGCACCATTACCGGGAAATTAAACGGCGAAATGCCGACACACACCCCCAAGGGCTGACGCATGCTCCAGGCATCAATGCCGCTGCCCACCTGCTCGGTGTATTCGCCTTTAAGTAAATGCGGAATGCCGCAGGCAAACTCCACCACTTCCAGCCCGCGCTGCACTTCCCCCTTGGCATCATCAAAAGTCTTGCCATGCTCGGCCGTAATGGCCATGGCCAGCGCATCCATATTGCGTTCCATCCACTCCTTGAACGCAAACAGCACACGCGCCCGTTTTACCGCAGGCGTGGCTGCCCAAGCAGCAAACGCCTTGGCGGCTGCATCAACCGCTTCATTGACTTGCGACACAGTCGATAACATGACTTCCCGCGCAACTTCTCCGGTGGCCGGGTTGTATACCGGTGCGAGACGAGAGGGAACCTGTGCAGAACGAGCGCCGTTAATCCAGTTGCCAAGAATAGATTGCGCAAGAACCGTTTGAGGTGAATTCATTAGAACATCTCCAAAGTGCCATAAGCCATTCTGACAATCAGAATGGCTAAAAGAATCAGGAAAAACCTGCGTACAAATTGACTGCCTTTTTTCACGGCCAAATGGGCACCGGCCACTGCGCCCGTCATATTGCACGCCGCCATTACCAGGGCCGCCAGTAGAAGAAACTCTCCTGCGGGAATGAAATACACAAGCGCCGCCAAATTGGTCATGACATTGACCACCTTGCTTGATGCAGACGCATGCAGGAAATCATAACCAAAGAAACGAACGAAAACGAAAATCAAAAATGCGCCCGTGCCAGGGCCAAAAAACCCGTCATAAAAACCCAAGGCTGCGCCCGCAAGAAAACCCAACGCCCGCTGCTGGGCCAGGCTCAATCGCGGGGCATGCACCGCGCCAAGCTCTTTTTTCTTGAAAGTGACAAACGCCACCATCACCAAAAGCACCAACACCAAGGGCTGGGCCAACTCTCGCGGCAAAAGACTCACGGTGGCCGCGCCAAGCCAAGAGAAAATTGCCGCACCCACCAAAGCCGGGAGCACCGAATTCCACGGCAGTGTTACAGCCCGCAAATACCGCGTTGCCGCAATCGAGGTTCCGGCAATCGCTGAGATTTTATTGGTGCCAAACAAGGTCGCTGCCGACGCCTGGGGAACAAAAGAAAACAAGGCAGGAACCTGCACCAAGCCCCCGCCGCCCACAACTGCATCAATAAAACCCGCAATCAGGGCAAACAGGCCCAACAGCAACAGCACGGTGCCATCGGGAGCCCCCGCTTGGCCCAGACCCAACACTTCAGAGATCAACACTTGTTAGCATCACAAAATGAAACCGCTCATTGTGACATCAGGGGACCCCGCAGGCATTGGGCCAGAGATCGCGCTTAAGGCGGCTGCCCAATGGATGCAGGGCGGCGCCCACCAACGGCCAGTGCGTATCGCGGGGGATGTCAATTGGCTTACTGATCTTGCCCGTAAACTTAAAATTCCCACTCAAAACATCAAATATCTCCCTGTTCAATGGGATACAGAAAAAATTTTGGTTGGAAAAGTGGGAAAAGCAGCCGGCCAAGCAGGTTTCGAGTCCATTCGGGCTGCAGTCACCTTGTGCATGCGGCAAGAAGCGGCCGCCCTTGTGACCGGGCCGATCCACAAAGAATCACTTGCCCTGGCTGGCCACCCTTGGCCAGGCCACACCGAGATGCTCGCCGATCTCGCCAGCCCCTCTTCACCGCCCACAGTGCGCATGATGTTGGTTAATCATGAACTGCGGGTCGTACTCAATAGCGTGCACCAGTCGCTAAGCGACATGATCGACGCCCTTGAGACCAACGCGCTGACGCAGACCATTTTGCTTGCCGACCGCGCCTGCCGAGAGCAAGGCGTGCAAGCACCCCGTGTTGCGGTGGCGGGGTTAAATCCGCATGCAGGTGAATCTGGTCTGTTTGGCCGCGAGGACATTGACATCATTGCGCCAGCCATTGCCAACGCAAAAAGTTTGGGTATTGATGCCTCGGGCCCGTGGCCTGGAGATACGGTGTTTATGCGCGCCCGCAATCATCGAGACTTTGATGTGGTGGTGGCGCAGTATCACGACCAAGGGCTCATTCCCATTAAGTATTTGGGAATTGATCAGGGCGTCAACATTACCTTGGGCCTGCCGTTTATCCGCACGAGCGTGGATCATGGCACTGCCTTTGATATCGCTGGAAAAAACAGCGCAGACCCTCGCTCAATGCTCGCCGCAATTGCGCTTGCCGATCGACTGGCAAGCCAGAAGGAAAACCCTAGCCAGGCATTGGCGAATCATTGATTGCCACAGGCCCTTGGGTCACCCCGAGGGGCCGTTAGGCCCCGTGGGGGTCCATTAAGCCGCCAGCTTCTCCTGCAAGCGCGACTCCAACAACGCCTTCGTCTGCACCAATGCTTCTGGCAAACCGTGCGCCAGCTTTTCAAAAAGCTCCGCGTGCAAGGCAAACTCTTCCTTCCAGGCTTTCTGATCAATGGATGTGATCTTGGAAAACTGCTCACGCGAAAACTCAAGGCCAGCCCAATCAAGATCTTCATAACGCGGCGTCACACCAAACACATGTTCAGCACCGCCGGCTCTGCCTTCAATGCGCTCCAACATCCACTTCAACACACGCGCATTCTCGCCAAATCCCGGCCACACAAACTTGCCATTTTCATCAGTGCGAAACCAGTTGACACAAAAAATCTTGGGTAACACCGCTCCCGAGCGTGAGAGTTTTTCGCCAAGATCAAGCCAGTGTGCAAAGTAATCGGCCATGTTGTAGCCACAAAACGGCAGCATGGCAAAGGGGTCGCGACGCACTACCCCTTGTTGGCCTGCAGCCGCCGCGGTAGTTTCCGAGCCCATCGTGGCCGCCATGTAAACCCCTTCTTCCCAGTTGCGCGCCTCGGTGATCAAAGGCACGGTGCTGGATCTGCGGCCACCAAACACAAACGCATCAATGGCCACACCGTGCGGGTCATTCCAGTTTTCATCAATGACTGGATTTTGTGTGGCAGCAACCGTGAATCGTGCATTGGGGTGGGCCGCTTTGCGTCCCTCGGCCTTGGCAATTTCAGGCGTCCAATCACGGCCCTGCCAATCAATACAGTGCGCCGGCAGTGTTTCGGTCATGCCCTCCCACCAGATATCGCCATCATCGGTTAACGCGACATTGGTAAAGATCACATTTTCTTTTAGCGATGCCATGCAGTTGTAATTGGTTTTTTCATTCGTGCCTGGCGCAACGCCAAAGTAGCCAAACTCGGGGTTAATCGCCCTTAGTTTTCCGTGTTCATCAGGCTTGATCCAGGCAATGTCATCGCCAATCGTGGTGATCTTCCAGCCGTTTTGATCCAAACCTTTGGGCGGAATCAGCATGGCGAAATTGGTTTTGCCGCAGGCTGAGGGAAACGCGGCGGCCACATGGTATTTCTTGCCCCAAGGCGCTTTCACGCCAAGAATCAGCATGTGTTCAGCAAACCATCCGGGGTTCATTCCATGGGCGGCCTTGCGACCCATGGAAGATGCAATGCGCAAGGCAAAACATTTTTTGCCCAACAAGGCATTTCCGCCATAGCCCGAGCCATACGACCAGATTTCCTGGGTCTCGGGGAAATGCACAATATATTTGGTGTCGTTGCACGGCCAGGCCACATCAGGCTCGCCTGCCGCAAGGGGCTTGCCCACCGAATGAACACAGGGCACAAACGATCCATAAGAGCCCAACACATCGTAGACCGCACGACCCATGCGGGTCATTAGGCGCATATTCACCACCACATAGGGCGAATCAGAAATTTCAACGCCAATATGCGCAATCGGCGAACCGATAGGGCCCATGGAAAACGGAATGACATACATGGTGCGACCCCGCATACAGCCCTCAAACAAGTCATTTAGGGTCTTGCGCATGTGCGCCGGGTCAATCCAGTGATTGGTGGGGCCAGCATCTTCTTTGCGATCCGAGCAAATGAATGTGCGGTCTTCAACACGCGCAACATCCGAAGGGTCAGACCAGGCCAGATAAGAATTGGGGCGCTTGGCGGGGTTTAATTTTTTAAGCGTGCCGCTCGCCACCATTTCAGCGCACAAACGATCGGCCTCTTCTTGAGAGCCATCACACCACACCACTTTGGCGGGCTGGGTTTTTTCAGCAATGGATTGGACCCATTGAATCAGGCCCTGATGATGAACATAGCTTGGCGGATTGATTTGCATAAGTTTTGAAAACTTCCCTGATAATTGGAACGGCTTTTTTAGTAAAAATCAGTTTATCACTCGACATTATCAACATGAACACAACGCAAGCCTTGGTTTTCCTGAGTTGCGGGGGCACTTTTGAGAAGGTCTACTTTCCGGAACAAGGGCTGCTCGGCTTTGATCGCTCGCGCATTTCAGAATGGGCATCTGCATGCCGCATTGCGCAACCCTGGCGGGCCGAAACCATTATGCTGATCGACAGCCTGGAAATGAACCAGGCGCACCGCAATCAGTTGGCAGAAAAAATCGCGGCAACACCCGAAGACCGCATCGTGGTGATTCATGGCACGGACACCATGGTCGAGAGCGCAAAAACAGCCATGTTGCGCTGCCGAAGCACCCAGGTCATTGTATTTACCGGCGCCATGGTTCCTGCCAGCCAGGAAAATTCCGACGCACTTTTTAACCTGGGCATGGCGACGGCCACAGCCCAAGTGCTTAACCCAGGGGTTTACATTGCCATGAGCGGACAGGTTTTTTCGGCTGACAAAACAAGAAAGAATCGCGAACGGGGAATATTCGAATCAACCCTGGACCCAGCCGAGGCGCAGACTGAAACCAATGAGAATGACACTGGCACGCTGCGCATTACCCGACGCAAAATGACCGGATTTTTTCGTTAAGGCTTTTTATTTGCCAATACAAAACCGGCCAAAGATCTCGCCTAGCAAATCATCAGAGGTAAACTCACCGGTGATTTCCGACAGGGCCGTTTGCGCTTGCCGCAAACACTCCGCCAACAACTCGAGCTCATGCTCGTTCAAATGGTCTTGAGCCGCCTGAAGTTGGGCCGCAGCCCGCGACAAGGCCTGCAAGTGCCTGGCCCGTGCAGAAAACACCCCTGCACTCGCATCGCCCGCCCAGCCCGCCAACTCGAGCAGCCTTGCACGTAGGCGATCCAGGCCGTGACCGGTCTTGGCAGAAATCGCAATCGCATCCTGAATCGCATCAACAACCTTTGGCTGTGCCGAGAGATCAGATTTATTGAGCACATAGATCACTGAGCGCGCCGAGACCACCCGAGCCATCACTTCCTGCTCCAGGCGCGCATCGGCTGCGATCGCACCGCTGGCATCTCGCAACAGCAATACCACTTGGGCCTGTTCAATCTCTCTCCAGGTGCGTTCAATGCCCAGTCGCTCCACAAGATCTTGCGTCTCGCGCAGGCCTGCCGTATCGGTCACATGCATGGGCACGCCATTGATCACAATCTCTTGAACAATCCGGTCACGCGTAGTGCCCGCGATATCGGTAACCAAGGCAATATCTTGCTCCGCCAGGGCATTTAACAATGATGACTTTCCCACATTCGGCGCACCCACCAAGACCACACGCAAGCCCTCACGCAGGGCGGCCCCACGAGAAGCGCTTTGCGCAATGTCTTTTAAAAGCTGTGTAAGTCTCGCAAGCTTTTCCTTGACCCCTTCGCGGGCAATAAACTCAATATCCTCTTCGGGAAAATCCAGACAGGCTTCAACACGCATTCGCAGATCAATCAAGCCTTGCAACAGCCCATGAATCTGTTCGCTAAACCGGCCTTGCAAGGAAGCCAAAGCGCTCTTGGCTGCCCGTTCGCTGCCCGCATCAATCAAATCAGCCACGGCCTCGGCTTGTGCCAAGTCGAGCTTGTCATTTAAGAATGCGCGCTGTGTGAACTCACCGGGCTGGGCTAAGCGAATCGCTTGGCCCGATGGCAGGGTCGCACCAAGGCAGCGGGCCAATACGACATTCATCACCCCAATGCCGCCGTGGCCCTGAAGCTCAAGCACATCTTCACCAGTGTAGGAATGAGGCCCCGGGAAAAAAATCGCCAAGCCATCATCAATGGCTTGGCCCTGGGCATCTAAAAAACTCAGATGGGTGGCAACCCTGGGCACGAGAGCTTTGCCGCACACCGCCTGCATAAGCTCCCGACAAGCAGGGCCTGAAACCCGCACAACCCCCACAGCGCCACGGCCTGAAGCGGTGGCGATTGCGACAATGGTGTCAGCCAACACTGCCATCGCCGCACGCCTTGCTTAGCGGTGTGAAGCAGCTGTTTTCTCGATCTGCTTCATGACATACCACTGCTGGGCAATCGACAAAATATTGTTCACCAACCAATACAACACCAGGCCAGCTGGAAAGAAGAAGAAAAAGATCGAAAACACAATGGGCATGGCCATCATGACCTTGGCCTGAATGGGGTCCGGTGGCGGCGGGTTAAGCTTGGTCTGAACATACATGGTTACCGCCATAAGAATCGGCAGCAAGCCAATGGGCATGCCCAAAAACGGCACGACGCCAAACAAATCATCGGGCGCCGAAAGGTCTTGCACCCAGAAAATCCACGGCGCATTGCGCATCTCCACGCTGGCCAACAACACCCAGTAAAGTGCAATAAACACCGGGATTTGCACCAGAATCGGCAGACAACCGCCCAGAGGATTGATCTTTTCAGTTTTATAAAGCTCCATCATGGCCTGGTTCAGCTTGCCTTTATCGTTGGCGTAAAGCTCGCGCAGCTTCATTAAACGAGGCGATACCGCCTTCATCTTGGCCATGGACTTATAGCTCGCCGCCGACAGGGGGTAAAAAATCAGCTTAATAATCACCGTGAGCAAAACAATCGACCAGCCCCAGTTTTTCACAATGTCATACAGCTGCTCTAGCAGCCAATAAATAGGCTTGGCTAAGAAAGTGAGCCAACCATAATCCACCACCAGATCAAGGCCCGGCGCCAGCGCTGCCAGAGTGTCTTGCAATTGCGGACCGGCAAATAACACAGCCTCATGCGTTTGTTGAGCGCCTGGCGCAATTACGGGCAAGGCTTGAATCAGGCCAACGCTGTAGAGATTGCTTTCAATGCGCCGCGTGTAAAACTCGCGGGCAGCATCGTTTTTAGGCACCCAGGCACTGACAAAATAATGTTGAACAATGCCAAACCATCCGTCACTGGCATTTTTCACATGAGAAGCTTTATTTTTCTCAACATCGGCAAAGTCAATTTTCTGAAACTTGCCTTCATCGGTGTAAATCGCAGGGCCAATAAAGGTTTGATAAAACTTGCTCTCCCCCGGTGGGCGATCACCATTGCGCATAAGCTGCAAATAGACCTGGGGCGACACGGCATCGGCACCTGTGTTTTGAACAGTATGCGCCACTCGCAACACATAGCCCGACTCATCCAATGAATACGTTTTTGTAAGCTTCACGCCACCCGACTCCGAAACCAGGGCGAGGTGTCGCTTAGGGTCTAAGCCTTCTTGCAAAGCGGCCTGTTTAAACACCGACATGTGGTTGGGAAAACTCACTTGATTCGCGTTTTGTCCAACCAGGCCCGATTGGGCTTCGTAGCGACGTGCCTGTGACGAATCAAACAACACCACACGATTGGCTTCGTAAGCTTCAGAAACCTGGGTGAGCAATATCGCCTTGACCAGCCGGCCGCCTTGACTATCGACCACAAACTCCACTTCATTGTTTTTCAAAACGAAGGTCTGACTTTGGGTCGCAGGCAAGACTGCGAGCGCTGCCGGCATCGTGGCGGGAGCGCTTGGCGATGGCACGCCTGCAGAGGCTTGCGGAACTGAAGGGTCTTTCACAGCGGATGGTGTCGCGATCTCTTTTTCTGTTGCAGCAGGCTGCTGCTGAGTGCCGAACATAGAGCCTTGGCCGCTATGACGCATCCAAGCATCCCATAACATGAGCAAGGATAGTGAAAAAATCACCCACAAAATCGCACGACGAGTATCCATGTATATCCTATTTATTGATTGATTCTGGAACAGGATCAAGACCGCCCTGGCACCATGGGTGGCAACGGCCTAGACGCTTGGCGGTAAGCCAGCCCCCAGCAAACAAGCCATGGCGATCAAACGCTTCAATAGCGTAATCCGAACAATGGGGAAGAAAGCGGCATCTTGGCCCAATCAGGGGGCGAAAGGTCCACTGGTAAAGCCGAACCATACCAATAGCGGCCAATGTAAATGGGTTTCGCAAGGTGGTCATTTTTGGATAGCGTTTTTCATGGCTTGGCCAAGATCTTGTTTTGACCGAAGTCTCCCCGTTAACCGCCACGATTCCTTTGATAAGGGCTGGCTCACTCGAACCACCCAAGACCCGGTCGGCGCTTGCGAAGTTTCAAAGCCCCTGAAAATAGCACGGGCCCAACGCTTGATTTGATTGCGTTGAACCGCTGTTCTAACCAGCTTTTTGGGAATCACAAACCCCAATCGACCACTCAAAGAAGGTGCTTGTGCCCGATAGATCGAGAACGCCCCCGCCCGAGCAACAGGCCTTTTCATAAGGGCCTGCCGAAAAACTGCTGGGTCTCGCAAGCGATCATCGCGCTTGCCCATGGTGAAACTTAAACAGCGAGACGCTTGCGGCCCTTGGCACGACGCGCCCGGATCACTGCCCGGCCGCCTTTTGACTTCATGCGTACAAGAAACCCATGGGTGCGCTTGCGGCGAACAACAGAGGGTTGATAGGTGCGCTTCATAATTCTGATCCTGAACTTTTAGGGTTAACACAGAGGAACCCAACAGTATAAGACCTTTACGGTGTTTTGGTCATTTTAGGGCAAACCAATCCTGTGGATAACTCGTCTTCTCAGGTAAAATTCGAGCCCATGGAATCCCTCTGGCAAGACTGCCTCGTTTACTTCGAACGAGAGCTTCCTTCACAACAATTTCAGACCTGGTTTAAGCCCCTTGAGCTCCTTCGGATCGATCAAAACGGGGCCAACAGCCGGGTCGTGCTGTGTGCGCCAACACGGTTTAAGCAAACTTGGGCCAAAAGCCAGTTTTCAGCGCCTTTGAGCAATTGGTGGTCTCGAACCCTGGGCACCCCGGTAGAGCTCGAAATTGAGGTTACTAGCACCGAAGATTCCACAGAATTGTCGACTGAACAGGACAGCAGTCAGTCACCAGAGGCACCCATTGCCAAGTTAGCCTCCCAGGAATCGTCCGAGCATTACCAACAAAGCCGGCTGAACCGGGAGTGGACTTTTGACACCTTTGTTCCTGGTAAGGCCAATCAACTTGCCAGGGCTGCAGCATTACAAGTCGCTGACAACCCCGGCAAAGGCTACAACCCCTTGTTTCTTTATGGTGGCGTGGGTTTAGGCAAAAGCCATTTAATTCATGCGGTGGGAAATTGCCTCATGCAGGCCAACCCCAATGCTCGGGTTCGCTATATCCACGCAGAAGCTTATGTTAGTGATGTCGTTAAGGCTTACCAACGAAAATCATTTGATGAATTCAAGCGTTACTACCACTCCCTGGATTTATTGCTCATTGATGATATTCAGTTTTTTTCAGGCAAACAAAGAACACAAGAAGAGTTCTTTTATGCTTTTGAAGCCCTGATTGCGGCTCAAAAACAAATCATCATTACCAGCGACACTTATCCCACCGAACTCGGAGAAATCAACCCTCGCTTGGTCACACGGTTTGCCTCAGGGTTGACCGTGGCCATTGAACCCCCCGAGCTTGAAATGCGGGTGGCCATTCTGATGAAAAAAGCAGAATTGGAAAACTTCCCATTAAAAGAAGAAGAAGCATTTTTTATTGCCAAGACATTACGCTCCAATGTTCGTGAGCTTGAAGGCGCGCTTAAAAAAGTAATTGCGTATTGCGGCTTTCACCAAAAACAGCCTTCGTTAGAGGCCGTTCGCGAGGCACTCAAAGATTTGTTGTCCTTGCAAAAAACACTGATTTCCGTTGAAAACATTCAAAAAACCGTTGCGGATTTTTACAACATTAAAGTTGCGGATATGTACAGCAAACGCAGGCCTGCCAATATCGCCATGCCCCGCCAAATTGCCATGTATCTCGCAAAAGAACTCACCCAAAAAAGTTTCCCTGACATTGGGGATCTTTTTGGCGGCCGCGATCACACAACGGTGTTGCATGCAGTTAAAAAGATTTCTGAGCAAAGAGGAAAAAACGCTGAGCTCAACCACCAGCTGCACATCCTTGAACAACAACTACGGGGATAAGCTGTGAATAACTCTGTATTTCACTTGAACAAACAAAAGGGGCAGTTGAACAAGCAATGTGCTGTGCACAGGCCCCCACTGCTGTCCCAAACTTGCCCACAACTTATTCGTTGGCCGAAAGCCTTGTGCACGAACGCATCGCAACGCTTATCCACAGATAACTGGGCCTTTAACTACGACTACTAATTTTTGAAAGAACAATAATTATGATTTTGATAAAAGCCCAACGCGATGCCCTGCTCAAGCCTTTGCAAACCGTCACCGGAATTGTTGAGCGCAGACACACCCTGCCTATTCTCTCGAATGTCTTGCTCACCAAAGAAGGCGCAGAGGTTGCGTTTTGTTCTACTGACATTGAAATGCAAATTAAGACCCATGCCGAAATGGGGTCAGGATCAGACAATGCGGCAACCACGGTCGCGGCACGAAAATTATTAGACATTCTTCGTGCCTTGCCAGAACAAGAAATCACCGTTTCCTTGGCCAGTAAAAAATTAGTGGTGTCACAAGGCAAATCTAAATTTAGTTTGCAGACTTTGGCGGCAGAAGAATTTCCTACGGTGACCCCTGCTGAAGCCTATCCGGCAAAAGTGGTACTGACACAAAAGGCGTTAAAGCACCTGCTTCATTTGGTGCATTTTGCAATGGCACAGCAAGACATTCGCTATTACCTAAATGGCCTGCTGTTGGTCATTGATCGTGAGAGCCTTAAAGCCGTGTCGACCGACGGCCATCGTTTGGCATTTTCGGCAGTAAAGGCCGGTGATGAAGGCGTTCAAATTGATATTGCAGGAGACCGCCAGGAAGTTATTATTCCCAGAAAGGCTGTGCTTGAGCTGCAACGATTGTTGTCTGAAACCGATGATCAAGTAGTGATCGAGTTTGCGGCGAATCAAGCCCGATTTACATTCAATCAAATTGAGCTGCTTTCCAAGCTTATCGAAGGAAAGTTTCCTGATTATCAGCGGGTTATTCCAACGGGTCACACCAAAATTGTTTCTTTGGATCGGGAATTGTTTTTGGCAGCGTTACAACGCGCTGCGATTTTAACCACTGATAAATTTAAGGGGGTACGGCTTACCCTGTCCTCAGGAAGCCTGCGAGTTTCATCGACCAATGCTGAACAAGAAGAGGCGTCTGAAGAACTCGAAGTCGGTTATCAAGGTGATCCGGTAGATATTGGCTTTAATGTTCAGTACCTGCTCGATGTGCTGGCAAACCTTAAAAACAAAACGATTCATGTGGCATTGCAAGACCCCAATGCCAGTGCCCTAATCACTGCTTCAGAAGACAGTGAATTCAAATATGTTGTTATGCCCATGCGCATCTAAAAAAGGATCCAGACTTGGTTCACATTAAATTCCCTCTTTGTCAGGAACAACAAGGCTCTGAAATGTCAGAAGGCTATGGCGCGTCATCGATCAAAATGCTTAAAGGCCTTGAAGCAGTTCGAAAGCGCCCTGGCATGTACATTGGCGATACGCATGACGGCACCGGCTTGCATCATATGGTGTTTGAAGTGGTGGATAACGCCATTGACGAAGCCTTAGCAGGCCACTGCGATGACATTGTTGTCACGATTCACACAGATAACTCTATTTCGGTTGTTGACAATGGCCGTGGCATTCCGACCGATATTCACAAAGATGACGAACTGGGCCGTTCTGCAGCTGAGATTGTCATGACTGAGCTTCATGCAGGCGGTAAATTTGACCAAAACAGTTACAAAGTGTCGGGCGGCCTTCATGGCGTGGGGGTGTCGGTGGTCAACGCGCTGTCCGATTGGCTTCGACTCACCATTCGGCGTGATGGCAAAACCCATGGCATGGAGTTTCGTGCTGGTGAGCGGGTTGATGCATTAAAAGTCATTGGCACCACTGATCGTCGCGGCACTGAAGTGCACTTTTTGCCCAGTGTCGAGATTTTCGGTCAAATTGATTTTCACTTTGACATTCTTGCCAAACGCCTTCGAGAGCTCAGCTTTCTGAACAATGGTGTAAAGATTCGCCTTATTGACCAACGAGAAGGCAAAGAAGAAAACTTTGCGTTTTCAGGGGGTGTTCAAGGATTTGTTCATTACATCAATCGCGCCAAAACCACTTTGCATCCGACTGTGTTTTATGTCGCCGGCGAAAAAGATGGGGTTGGCGTTGAAGCAGCGCTGCAATGGAACGATAGCTACAACGAAAATGTGCTGTGCTTTACCAATAACATTCCTCAGCGAGATGGCGGCACACACTTAACGGGTCTGCGGGCTGCCATGACCCGCGTGCTTAACAAATACATAGCAGAATCGGATCTTGCAAAAAAAGCCAAGGTCGAAACTTCGGGTGATGACATGCGAGAAGGCTTGACTTGTGTGTTATCAGTCAAGGTTCCAGAGCCCAAGTTTTCATCACAAACCAAAGACAAACTGGTGTCGAGCGAGGTGCGTCAGCCCGTTGAAGATGTTTTAGGCAAGGCTCTTGAAGAGTTTTTATTAGAGCACCCAAACGACGCAAAAATAATCTGTGGAAAAATTGTTGAGGCAGCGCGGGCGCGCGAAGCTGCACGAAAAGCCCGGGAAATGACCCGGCGCAAAGGCGTGCTGGAATCATTTGGCTTGTCAGGTAAGCTTGCCGATTGCCAAGAGCGTGACCCTGCCAAAGCCGAGCTTTATCTGGTTGAGGGCGATTCTGCAGGCGGTTCTGCAAAACAGGGCCGTGACCGCAAGTTTCAAGCCATTTTGCCGCTTAAAGGAAAAATCCTTAATGTCGAAAAAGCGCGGTTTGACAAGCTCATTGCATCCCAAGAAATCGTGACCCTGATTCAAACCTTGGGCACAGGTATTGGCAAAGAAGATTACAACCCTGAAAAGCTTCGCTATCACCGCATCATCATCATGACTGACGCCGATGTTGACGGTTCGCACATTCGCACCTTGTTGCTCACCTTCTTTTACCGCCAAATGCGCGAGCTCATTGAGCGGGGGTATATTTATATCGCTCAGCCGCCGCTTTACAAAGTCAAACATGGTAAAGAAGAGCGATACATCAAAGACGATGTGCAAATGCAGCAGTACTTGCTGACTTTGGCTTTGCAAGATGCGCAGCTGCAAACGCCCAATGGCACAGCCGGCGTGTCATCAGATTTAAGCCAACTTGCCAGCACTTATCTTTCTGCAACAGCGGTAATTGCAAAGCTTTCTAAAATTGTTGACGAACAAGCATTAAGGGCTTTGCTCGATGGCGTCACGCTTGATTTTTCCTCCAACGAGGCTGCGGTCAAGACAGCTGAAAATATTCAGCAATGGATGAATCGCCAGCAAAGTGCCGCGTTGTATGGGCAAGATCAACAGGTCAGAGTCTTGGCTGATTTCAACAGCCAAAATGAGTCTTGGCGTTTACGTATTGAGCGGCCTCACCACGGCAATGTCCGACTCTCAACCTTAGATGCCGATTTTGTGGGCAGTGAAGACTACCGAACCTTATCTCAGGCTGCACAGGCATTAAAAACCGCAGTGCCCGCTGGCACCGTGGTGAGTCGCGGCAAAGGAGAACAGGTTAAATCGGCCCAAGTGAAAGACTTTGGCCAGGCCATGGATTGGTTGTTGCAAGAGGCTGAACGCGGGCTCTCAAAACAACGGTACAAAGGCCTGGGTGAAATGAATCCCGAGCAGCTATGGGAAACCACCATGAATGTTGAAAGCCGCACCTTGCTGCAAGTCAAAATTGAAGACGCCATTGCCGCCGACAATATTTTCACCACGCTAATGGGCGAAGAGGTCGAACCCCGACGCCAGTTCATTGAAGACAATGCGTTAAGGGTGGCCAACCTCGATGTTTAATCAGCTCGTCGTTGCGCTCTCCAGCCGCGCCCTGTTTGATTTTGAGGAAGAAAACAGGGTGTTTGAAGAGTCCGACGACCGAGCGTACATGCGTTTGCAAAGTGAACGCATGCAGCTGCCTGCCAACCCAGGGGTTGCGTTTCCCTTGGTCCGCAAGCTCATGGCGTTTAACACACCTGAGCATCAGCGGGTCGAGGTCGTGGTGCTTTCCAGAAATGATCCAGTGTCGGGCTTGCGGGTGTATCACTCTGCCCAACGCCATGGCCTGCCGATTCAGCGCGGGGTGTTTACTCGGGGCCGATCGCCGTATCGATATTTGAAGTCTTTGGGGGCACATTTGTTTTTGTCGGCCAATGCCTCAGATGTCGATCAGGCTTTGGAAGCGGGATACCCTGCGGCCCATGTGTATCCGCACTCGATCAAGTCAGTTGAGAATTTTCCCAATGAAGTGCGAATTGCCTTTGACGGCGATGCTGTTTTGTTTAGCGATGAAGCAGAACGCGTCTATCAAGCACAGGGGCTAGATGCTTTTGTCGCTCACGAGATACAGCGGGCGGGCACACCCTTGCCACCCGGGCCGTTTAAGCCCCTGCTTGAGGCCTTGCATCGTCTTCAACAAGACACGCGTGACAATTCAGTCATGCGGTTGCGCACGGCCCTGGTGACTGCGCGCTCGGCACCGGCTCACGAGCGGGCGATTCGCACCTTAATGGATTGGAATATTGAGATCGATGAAGCCATGTTTTTGGGCGGATTGAGCAAAGGTGATTTTTTGAAAGAGTTTGAGCCCGATTTTTTCTTTGATGACCAAACGCGGCATTGCGAGTCGGGTGCGGTGGCTGGCCCCACGGGCCATGTTCGGTCTGGGGTCACAAACGAATAACTTAAGCTGCTTTTTTCTTGCCGGTGGCTTTTTTCGCTCCAGCAGCTTTTGGTGCTCGGGCCTCAAACTCAAACCCAATCTTGCCTTCTGGGGTTTTGACCAAATAGGCCTTGAACTTTCGCCGCGTGCGGTTTGAAACAAAGCCATCGAGCAGGTCGGTCTTGCCAGTGCCCAAAAGTTTTCGAATTTGCTCAGCGGATATGCTTTGTTGCAACACCATCATGCCGGTTTTAAAGTCGCACGATGGGCTGGGGCCCACACTTTTTTCGCAGACATACGCGTTGCCATGCGTGTAGACGGGGCTGCCGCATTTAGGGCAACTGCCAAATGACTCGTGCTGGCTGAAATCAACAGGCTCGTTATCTTCTTCGCCTTGTGCCGCATTGCCAAAATCAAATTCAAGCTTGTGTTCCGGCGTGATCTTTAGGCTTGCCACAAACGGCCTTCCCATTTTGCTGCGAAAGCCATCAACAGGGCCAAAGACCTTTTTCTCAAGCAGCTCTTCAACTTCTGCAAGCTCAAACGCGCGGCTTCCTGGAATTTTAGAAATCGAAAAATCACAGCTGCCACAGGCAAAACGACGGTAGTTTTCCTTGACCACCCCGCCACATTTTGGGCAAGGCGTTTTAAGTGTGGCGTAATCACCCGGAATTGTGTCGTTGGTGTAATTTTTTGCCTGGCTAACAATGTGCTCAGTGATTTTGGAGATTTCTTGCATGAAGGCTTCACGCGAGAGTTTTCCTTCTTCAATTTGCCGCAGCTTGTATTCCCATTCGCCGGTGAGCTCGGGCAAAGACAGTTCTTTAATATCCAAGCCACGCAGCAAAATCATCAGCTGAAAGGCTTTTGCCGTGGGCATCAGCTCTCGGCCATCGCGCAACAGATATTTTTCTGCCAACAGCCCTTCAATAATGGCTGCCCGAGTTGCAGGCGTTCCCAGTCCTTTGCCTGCCATGGCTTCGCGAAGCTCTTCGTCATCGACGAGCTTGCCTGCTCCTTCCATGGCTGAAAGCAGGGTGGCCTCGGTGTAGCGTGCAGGCGGCTTGGTTTTTAATCCCAGCGCCTCCACGTGTTGGGCTAACGGTTTTTCGTCTTTTTCAACCGGCACGAGTATGGCGTCATCCCCAGCAACTTCTTTGCCGTAGACCGTCATCCAGCCGGGGTTTATTAATACCTTGCCTTCGGTCTTGAACGCATGCGGTGCAATGGTGCTGATTCGTGTGGTGACTAAAAATTCTGCAGTCGGGTAAAACACGGCTAAAAAGCGGCGCACCACCAGCTCAAATATTTTTTGTTCAGGCTCTGACAAGGCTTTGGGCAACACACCAGTGGGAATAATGGCAAAGTGATCCGAGACCTTGCTGTTATCAAAGACCCGCTTGTTTGGCTTGACCCAGTTGTTTTTTAAAATGTCACCCGCAGCAATCGCAAAGCTCGCGGCTTTGGCCAACTCTCCCAAGGTGGTTTTAACCGTGCCGATATAGTCTTCGGGCAAGGCCTTGGAATCGGTTCTGGGGTAGGTCAGCACTTTGTGTTTTTCATAAAGCGCTTGCGCAAGACCCAGGGTGTTTTTTGCAGAAAAGCCAAAACGCGCATTGGCTTCGCGTTGCAAGCTCGTTAAATCAAACAACGCAGGCGCAATTTGGCTGGAAGGCTTGCTTTCCTCCGTAACGACCGCAGGTTTGCCCTTGCAAGCGTCAACAATGGCTTGGGCTTCTTGCCGCGACCAGAGCCGTTCCGCTTTTTGTTCGGGGTCCGCGTCGTTTTTTTTGAACTTCGGCGAAAACCAGCGGCCTTCATAGTCGCCAGCCTTGGCTGCAAAACTTGCGCGAACTTCGAAGTAATCCCTTGCAACAAACTTGCGAATTTTTTCTTCCCGCTCCACGACAATCGCCAGCGTGGGGGTTTGAACTCGGCCTACCGTGGTCAAGAAGAAACCACCTTCTTTCGAATTAAACGCGGTCATGGCCCGGGTGCCATTAATGCCAACGAGCCAGTCGGCCTCAGATCGGCAGCGAGCAGCATCGGCCAACGGGGTCATGTCCTGGTCCGACCGAAGCCCTTCAAAGGCTTCACGAATTGCGGCAGGCGTCATGGATTGCAGCCAGAGGCGTGAAATGGGCTGCTTGGCTTTGGTGTGCTGAACGATATATCGAAAGATCAGTTCGCCTTCGCGGCCCGCGTCGCAGGCGTTCACGAGTCGGGAAATTTCTTTGTTTTTTATGAGTCGCGCCAGGGTCTTGAGCTTGGCTTCGCTTTTTGCAATGGGTTGAAGGTCAAAGTGCGGCGGGATTACGGGCAAGTGGGCAAAAGACCACTTGCCCCGCTTGACCTCGTATTTCTCAGGCGCAATTAGTTCGAGCAAATGGCCCACGGCCGAGCCGATCACCATATCTTCGCGCTCGAACACATCGTCTTTTTTAGTGAAACCGCCAAGCGCCTTGGCAATATCCGAGGCAACCGAGGGCTTTTCTGCAATGACTAGGGCTTTGCTCATAGAGGCGCGGATCATAGGCGCTCTTTTGGCGAAGCTGCAAATCTTTTTTATGCCTTCTGGCGATATTTTTAATATTAGTAAGCGATTACTTGTTATTTTGAATTGTATTTAAGCCATCTTCCGTCAGCAAGCCGTGTGGCCAGATTTTCCAGCTCAAGCAAGAGCAGCCCGGCGTGCAGATCGCTGGCCGACAAACCACTGGCCGTTTGCAGGGCCAGGGGGCTGGTCGGCTGAAAGCTGAGCGCCTTGAGCACGGCCTGCGCCCGAAAATCTTGCGGCTGAGAAAAAAGCTGAGGCTGCGCCCGTTGCCGTTTGCGCGCGTTTGGCAGCACGACCCCAAGGTCTTCGAGCAGCTGGGTGGGAGATTGCACCAACTGTGCACCCTGTCGGATCAATAGATTGCAGCCCAGGCTTTGTGGCATGTGGATCGAACCGGGGATTACGAACACATCAATGCCTAATTCAAGACCGTGTCGCGCGGTAATGAGCGAGCCGCTTTGGGGGCTGGCTTCCACAACCAGGATCGCTCGGGCAAGCCCCGCGATAATGCGATTGCGCTGGGGAAAATGAAACGCCCGGGCAGGCGTGCCATCGGGATATTCGGTGATCAGCGCCCCGTGGGAGCTCACAATTTGTTGTGCAAGCTTGGTATTGCTAGGCGGGTAGATCGAGTCTCGCCCGTGGCCTAACACGGCCACTGTTTTTGCGGCACCTTGGAGCGCACCCGCATGGGCCGCGGCATCAATGCCCTGGGCCAAGCCGCTAATCACTGTAAGCCCGTGGTGTGAGAGCTCTTTTGCGAACCAGAATGCATCTTGTTGGCCTTGGGCGCTGGCTTGTCGGCTGCCCACAATGGCAATACCGGGGTTTTTGGCAAGTCGCACGATCAGGTCCCGATCCCCGCTGCCAAAAAGCATGCGAACACTGGGGTGTGTTTGGCTCAGGCTCGTGGGAAAATCGCACTCTGTGCATTGAAATTTAAACTCAGGTGTCATAGGTAGCGTTAACGGGTCCATGCGCGCTACCCTAACGCCCAATCGTGTTTTTCGGTATCGACCAAATAGCTGAGACATTCCGATGGCCATTCTTAAACTACTGCATTACCCCGACGAGCGTTTGCGCACAGTTGCCAAACCTATTGCCGTGGTCGATGACCGCATTCGCCAGATCGCCAAGGACATGGCCGAGACCATGTATGCCTGCCGAGGCGTTGGTCTTGCTGCGACCCAGGTCAATATTCATGAACGCATGATCTTGGTCGATGTTTCTGAAGATCAGTCTGAGCTTCGGGTGTTAATCAACCCAGAAGTCACCCCCTTGAACGACGAGAAAAAAGTGTTTCAAGAAGGCTGCCTTTCCGTGCCCGGAATCTATGACGATGTGGAGCGCCCTGATCAGGTTCGTGTGCGTGCACTCAATGAAAAAGGTGAACCGATCGAATTTGATGCGGATGGCCTGCTATCGGTGTGCATTCAGCATGAGATCGACCATCTCGACGGCAAGGTGTTTGTCGATTACTTATCCCGTCTAAAACAAGGCCGCATCAAGACTAAAATGCACAAACTGAAAGAAAGCGGCGCCTTTGATCAAGAGCCTGAATTTGCCAAGCGTGAAAATCGCATGGCCGAAAAGGTGTAAGTTTTTAACAGGCCCATGCGAATCATTTTTGCGGGTACTCCGGATTTTGCCCGCGCTGCCCTGCTCGCCTTGCATCAAGCGGGCCATGAAATTGTTGGAGTATTGACCCAGCCCGATCGGCCTAGTGGCCGTGGCCGCGCGCTTGCACAAAGCCCCGTAAAAGAACAGGCCCTGGCGTTGGGCCTGAGGGTGATGCAGCCCGAATCGCTACGCGCAGGCAAGCCTGGCGCCGATGAAACGCGGGTCGCGTTAAGTGCTTTATCACCGGACCTTATGGTGGTCGCGGCTTATGGTCTGATTTTGCCCAAAGACATTCTTGAACTTCCCCGTTGGGGTTGCCTGAACATTCATGCGTCTTTACTGCCGCGTTGGCGGGGGGCCGCACCGATACAACGTGCAATCGCTGCAGGCGATCTTGAAACCGGCGTTGCGCTCATGCAAATGGAAGAGGGGCTCGATACCGGCCCGGTATGGCGCGAAGAAAAAACCTTGATTTCCTCGGAAGATAATTTTGCAACCTTGCATGATCGATTAAGAGACATGGGGGCCAAAGCACTTGTCGATTTCTTGAAAGATTTTCCTGCGGCAGGCGAAAAGCCCCTGCCCCAGCCTTCAGAGGGCGTGAGCTACGCCCACAAGATTTCTCGCGACGATACCGTCATTCATTGGGCCGCTCCTGCATCAGCAGTGCACGATCAAATTCGTGCCTTTGATCCCTACCCTGGCGCCACTGCCGTGCTGCATGGCGAGACTGTGAAATTATTTTCCGTGTCAGGCATGGTGTCAGGCACGCTGCCTGGCACGGTGCCTGGCACCATTGTTGATGTGTCGTCGCAGGGCTTGACCATTGCGTGCGGCAGTGGCGCGGTGCGGGTTGAGGCGATACAAAGACCCGGCGCAAAGCGGGTTTCCATTAAGGATTTCCTCAATGGGCGTAGCGTGTCGCAAGGCGAGCAGTTTGGCTAGGCCGCTTGCCTTTGATATGGCCGATGCAGCATTGCGAATTGTGGCCATCATGTCTCGTGACACGGCAAGCTTGGCCGCGCTAGAAAAACAATCGCCCCTGTCGCCCGCAGTTTCAGACTTGGTGTATCGCGGCTTGCGCCACTGGGGCCTGGCCCAGGTTCGCCTCGCACGCATGGCAAACCAAGCGCCCGAAATCAAGATTTCCGCCTTGTTGGCGATTGCCTGGGCCGCCATGCATGAACGCATGCGCGAGCCTTATGTGTTGTTAGACCAAGCGGTCAATGCTGCCAAACGCCTTGTTGGTCAAAAGCCAGCCGGTTTTGTGAATGCTTTGTTGCGCAACACGGTCCGTGATCCTCAGGCCGTTGAAGATTTTGAAAATCCGGTTGCAAAGTGGAACGCGCCGTTATGGTGGATTGAAAAAATCCAGCGTGATTGGGGCGAGCAGGCCAGCGATGTCTTGGCGGCATTGCAGGTGCGTGCCCCGCTGACCGTTCGATTAGCGGGCGGTCTGGAAGCGCACATTGAAAGCTATCTTGAACAGCTTGCAGCCCAAGGCCTATCGGGTCGGGTGCTCGGCCCGGCGGCGGTCTCGATTGAGCCAGCGGTCTCGGTTGATCGCATCCCTGGCTTTGCTCAGGGTCAGGCTTGCGTTCAAGATGCCAGCGCCCAACAGGCCGCAAACTTGTTCGATGATCTTCTCGCTCGCGGACAGGCTTCACAAGGCCGCCCAACCGTGCTTGACGCCTGTGCAGCCCCTGGCGGCAAGGCCATAGCGCTCGCCCAGCGTCATGCTGCCGATGTCTGGGCGCTGGATAGCTCATCCGCGAGGCTTGGGCGCCTGAAGGCGGATTTGCCAAGGGTTTTACCAACCTTAAAAGGCCATATCCACCCAGTCAATGGTGATGTGTTGAGTCCGGCGCATTGGCCGGAAACCATGCCCCGGCAGTTCGATGCGATTTTGCTCGATGCGCCGTGCTCGGCTTCGGGGGTCTCCCGGCGTCACCCTGAAATTGCCTGGAAGCGTACCCCCGAAGAAATTGCCGCTGTGGCTGATACCCAACGCAAAATGCTGGATGTTCTATGGGCGCGGCTCAAACCCGGGGGAGAATTGGCCTTTGTGACATGTTCGGTGTTTCGGGAAGAGGGTGAGACGCAGGCACAGTTGTTTTTAGATCGCACTTCGGATGCCCGTGCCTTGCCATGTGCAGGTAGGCTCTTGCCGATGGCGAGCCCGCAGACCGGCCACAATCAGGATGGTTTTTTCTTTGCAAAATTTAAAAAAGTTTCTGGCACTGTTGGCCTCGCTGCTGTTGATCACAATTGTGTGCACAACACCGCGCCTGGCATTGGCCAATGAAACCGAATCCATTGTTCTTGTTGATCCGACGCTTGTAATTTCTGCAGAAGCGGGCTGGGTTGCGCAAGCCGAGGTACAGGTCAAGCTGAGCCCTGTTCTAATTGAGGCCGTCAAGCGTGGCGTGTCCTTGTATTTTGTTTCCGAGTTTGAACTTCGCAAAAATCGTTGGTGGTGGCTTGATGAGAAAATTTTTTCGCAAGCCAAAACGGTGCGCTTAAGCTATCACGCGGTGACCCAACAGTACCGGGTTGCTGTGGGAGGGCTGCATCAAGCAGCCTTTGAAGACTTGGAGGCGGCGCTTTCTGCTTCGGTGGGCATGCGGGGTTGGCGTTTGAAAGACGCGGGCGAGACCGTCGACACCGAGGGCCTCGATCTGGTGAAAGATGCCGCAACTCTGGAGCCTCGGATTCGGGTGCGTTTGGATAGCGCTCAGCTGCCCAAGCCGCTTCAGGTCAATGCCATTACCAATCGTGATTGGAATCTCTCAAGTGAATGGGTGGCGCCCAAGCTCGTGATTCAAAAATCCGGAGCACCATCCCAATGAGCGCAGCGCTTCGGCTCGCCTTGTTGTTTGTCTTCATATTGGCAGCTGCCTTGCTGCTGCTGCTCGCTTCGGCAAGCTCCAGCAGCTCGGCAGTGGATCGGTTTTATCCCTGGCTTGTCGGGGCTAATGCAGTCGTCGCTGCGGTAATGGCGGGCTTGACGGTGTGGGTAGTGCTGCGTGTGGTGCAGCGTTATCGCCGAAAAGTATTTGGCGCCCGGATCATGGTGCGCCTGGCCATTGCATTTGCCCTGATTGCAGCCATACCGGTTTCTTTGGTGTCCATTGTGTCGGCGCAGTACCTTGCCAAGACCATTGACTCCTGGTTTGGCCAAGGTGTCAATGTCGCCTTAGAGTCAGGCGTTTCCTTGGGCCGGGCCTCACTTGAAAAAATTTCTTCCGATGCCTTGAGCCGTGCACGGCGGCTGGCGATTTCAATGGAGGATGTGTCTCAAACAGAAATGTTGGGACTGATTGAAAAGGTGGTCGATGGGCGAGAAGGTGTCGATGTGTTGGTGCTCGGCGCCAGCGGCACGGTGTGGGCGAGCCGCAGCGCAGAGCTCATGACACTGGTGCCCCAGTTGCCCCCCACTGAAGCCTTGGATCGCGCACGCGCAGCGCGGCAGTTTGTCAGTGTTGAGCCCAAAAGCGAGATGTCGGATCCACGGCTTCAAGTGCGCGCCATTGCCATGGGCAGCCGAAAATCGGGGCTGGGTGACGAAGCCTTTTTTGTTCAGTGGGTTGAACAGGTTCCCGATTCGCTGACTTTAAACCTCGAGGCCCTCAACAACGGTGTTCGTGAGTATCAGCAGCTGGCACTCGGCAAGGAAGGCTTAAGAAAAATCTACGGGGTCACGCTTGCATTGACCTTGTTACTCGCGTTTTTAGGCGCCTTGATTACAGCGGTGTTGCTCAGTGGCTGGCTGGCGGGCCCCTTGAGACAGTTGGAGCGCGCCACCAAAGCCGTGGCTTCGGGAGACTATCGGCCGCTGCGGGTCGACCCCAAATCGACGGATGAGCTCAATGTGTTGGTCGCTTCATTTAATGAAATGACTTCACAGCTCAATGATGCCCGGGCGCTGGCCGAAAAAAGCCGAATGCGTCTTGAAGAGTCGAACTTGTTTTTGCAGCAGGTTTTGGCCCACCTGTCAGCCGGCGTCTTGATTTTTGACCAAGAGTGGAAGCTCACCGACTTTAATGCAAGCGCCGAGCGTATTGTAGAGACATCTCTCGGCGCTTTTCGCCAGCAGCCCTTGGCCGCTTTGCCGGTGCTGGCCGGTTGCGCGCCTCAGCTCGATGCAGGGCTACAAAAAGAAGGCGATGTTCAGTTTCAGCACGAGGGCCTTAGGCAAGACGGTAGCGCCATTACTTTGCTGGTGAGCGCAACCCGATTGCCCGGCAAGCGGGCGCAATATGTGGTGATTGTCGATGACATTGGCGAGGTGCTGTCTGCGCAACGATCTCGAGACTTTGCTGAACTGGCGAGGCGTTTGGCCCACGAGATCAAAAATCCGCTCACCCCGATTCAGCTCTCTGCAGAGCGTTTGCAACGCAGGCTTGCCGATCGGCTCTCGGGCGAGGAAGCCGATTTGCTTGGCCGCTCCACCAACACGATTGTTGAGCAGGTCAACTCTTTAAAGGCGATGGTCGACGAGTTTCGCAATTACGCGCGCATGCCAGCGGCCAATCCCGAGCCCGTTGAGCTCTCCGCCTTATTAGCCCAAATGCAAACGCTTTATGCCTCTGACCCCAGAATTCAGTGGCCGCCTGTGGGCGGTAATGCCTGGGTCATGGTGGACCGGGCTCAGCTGATTCAGGTGGTGCACAACCTGATTCAAAACGCCCAAGAGGCCATGAGCGAGCAGCCTGCCGGCACAATTTTGATTACGCTTGAGCACATGCGCTCAGCGCGTGGCGAGCCAAAGGTGCTGCTCAAGGTGGCCGACCAGGGCTCGGGAATTTCTCCAGAAGCGAAAGCCCGTCTCTTTGAGCCCTATTTCACCAGCAAAGCAAAAGGCAGCGGTTTGGGCTTGGCGATTGTGAAAAAAATCGTCGAAGAAAACCGCGCAAAAGTCAGTCTATTAAATCGGGCTGAGCTTGCCCCTGACCAAGTTACGGGAGCGGTGGCAGTAGTGGAATTTGCGAAACTTGAGAATGCGTCCGACAATCGAGCCGTGGATATGACTACTCAGCAAACGCATGGCTGACATTCTGATCGTAGACGACGAAATCGGCGTTCGCGAGCTGCTCAGCGAAGTGCTTCAAGACGAGGGCTATTCAGTCTCGCTGGCTGAAAACGCTGCGCAAGCGCGAGACCTTCATTTGTCCAAGCACCACGACCTTGTGTTGCTCGATATCTGGATGCCCGACATGGATGGCGTGTCGTTGCTCAAGGAGTGGGCGGCACATCAGCGGCTCACCGCGCCAGTTATCATGATGTCGGGCCATGCCACCATTGAAACTGCGGTTGAGGCCACACGCATTGGCGCGGTGGATTTTTTGGAAAAACCCATTGCCTTGACCAAGCTGCTTCAAACCATTGAATCCGCTTTATCCAAGCAGCAAAAAAAAACTGTCAGCCCCGAAGTCTCGGCGTATGAGCTTTCGCGAGAGCCAGAAACCGAGTACAGCATTTTTGAGTTTAGAAATGCAGCGAAGCAGGCACCTGCCGCAGAGCCCGCGCAAGAGCCCGAGCCGCCAGCGCCGTTGCCCAGCCCTCACGAGATTGCCCGTCAAGCATTGGCCGCCATTGACCTGGCCGGCCCCCTGCGCGAGGCCCGCGACGCCTTTGAGCGGGCCTACCTTTCCTACCACCTCGAAAATGAAAATGGCAGCATGACCCGGGTAGCTGAAAGCACCGGTCTTGAGCGCACCCATTTGTATCGCAAGCTAAAACAGCTCGGAATCGACAAACGCAATTAAGGCGTTTGCAGAAAGCGTCTCATTATGAAAATTCTGATCCTTGGTGCGGGCCGTGTGGGCGCAAGCCTGGCCGAGCAGCTTGTCCAGGAAAAAAATGACATTACCGTGGTGGATACCGCCAACGAGAGTTTGGCTCTATTGCAGGAACGTTTTGACCTTCGAACCGTTCGCGGCAATGCCACTTCTTTAGAAATCCTGGAAAACGCCGGCGCTGAAGATGCGGATATCTTGATTGCCGTAACGGCCAATGATGAAGCTAACTTAGCGGCATGTCTGTTAGCCCATCGTCGCTTCAATATTCCCAAGCGGATTGCACGCTTTCGGTCCTCGCAATGGGTTCAAAACCCCGACTTGCTTGCGCCTGAGTCGTTCGCCGTGGATGTGGCCATTAGCCCTGAGCAAACCGTTACCGACTATCTGATCAAACTGATTGAAATTCCCGAGGCCCTTCAGGTGATCGAGTTCGCCAAGGGTTTGGTAAGCCTTTTAGCCGTGAAGGCAGACTCGGCAAGCCCGTTGGTGGGCCAGCCCGTGCGCGAACTGAAAAGCCATCTTCCGCATATTGAGTCGCGCATTGTGGCGGTGTTTCGCGGCACCAGCGCGATCGTGCCCGATGGCGACACCCTGATTGCAGCGGGTGATGAAGTGTTTTTTGTGGCGTCTACCCAGCATATTCGTCAAGTCACCAAGGAGCTGCGCAAAGAAGAGCGCACGGTTAAGCGCATGATGATTGCGGGCGGCGGCAATATTGGGCTGCGTGTGGCCCGTGGCGTGGCGCATTACATGACGCCGAAAATTATTGAAGGCAATCGGGCGCGTTGCAACACTCTGGCACAAGAGCTCAACGGCCAGGCGCTGGTCTTGCACGGCGACTCAACCGATGAAGAGCTGCTTGAGCAGGAAAATGTGGGCAATATGGATCTGTTTTTGGCGCTCACCAATGATGATGAAAACAACATCATGTCGGCCTTGTTGGCCAAGCGCATGGGGGCAAGGCGGGTCATTGCCCTGATCAATCGCCGTGCCTATGCCGAGCTTATGGAAGGCAGCCAGCTCGATGTTGCGATTACGCCCTCGCACGCCACGATTGGCGAGCTCTTAAAGTATGTCCGGCGGGGCGATGTGGCGGCCGTGCACAGCCTGCGCCGGGGCGCGGCCGAGGCCCTGGAGATCGTGGCCCATGGGGATAAGTCGACTTCCAAGGTGGTGGGCCGAAGAATCGAGGAAATCGCCCTGCCCAAGGGGGCCAGCATTGGCGCCCTGGTGCGGGGCATGGACACCGAGTCGCCCGAGGTGCTCATGGCCCACCATGACACTGTGATTCTTGGCGACGATCACTTGATCGTGCTTGTGACCGACAAGCGCGTCATTCCCAAGGTTGAAAAACTTTTCCAGGTGACTGCGGGGTTTTTCTAAGTTTTACGGGGTATTCCCTAGGAAACACTGTAAATTTCGCGACCGATAATCTCGCTTCGTGCTTTGCAAGCCTTGAGGGCAGAAAAGCAAGTGTGCCGACAGAAAAATTTCGTCGGCATGTCGGACATTTCAGACTCATCCAATCAGGAGATATCAATGGCAACAGCCAAAAAAGAAGCCGCTGCAGCAGTACAACAAGCAGCCCCGAATCGTCGTAAATTCCTTGCTGGTGCAGGCGCTGCAGGTGCCGGTGCACTGGCATTTCCCATGATTGCCAAGGCGCAAGGAACCACTACTTTCCGTTTTCAGTCGACCTGGCCCGCGAAAGATATCTTCCACGAGTACGCGCTCGACTTCGCTAAAAAGGTCAACGACATGACCGGCGGCGAGCTGAAGATCGAAGTGCTGCCCGCTGGCGCAGTGGTGCCCGCTTTCGGCCTGCTCGATGCGGTTTCCAAGGGAACGCTCGATGGCGGCCACGGCGTGATCGTCTACCACTATGGCAAGAACACTGCATTGGCCTTGTGGGGATCGGGCCCTTCGTTTGGTATGGATGCCAACATGCTCTTGTCATGGCACAAATATGGCGGTGGCGCTGCCCTGCTCGAAGAAGTCTACAAATCGATTGGCGCTGATGTTCGTTCCTATGTATACGGCCCCATGCCCACTCAGCCCCTGGGCTGGTTCAAAAAGCCCATCACCAAGCTTGAAGACATGAAGGGCATGAAGTTCCGCACCGTGGGTATTTCGATTGACATGCTCACTGGCATGGGTGTTTCGGTGAACGCGCTGCCTGGTGGCGAGATCGTTCCTGCGATGGACCGTGGCTTGCTCGATGGCGCCGAGTTCAACAACGCTTCTTCTGACCGCCTGTTGGGCTTTCCCGATGTTTCCAAGGTCTGCATGCTGCAGAGCTACCACCAAAATGCAGAGCAGTTCGAGATTCTGTTTAACGGCGCCAAGTATCGTAGCCTTCCCACAAAACTGCGCGCCATTCTGGACAACGCGGTTGAGGCCGCCTCTGCTGACATGTCCTGGAAAGCGGTGGACCGCTATTCCAAGGACTATGAAGGCATGCAAAAAGAGCAGGGCGTCAAGTTCTACAAGACCCCCGACGGCGTGCTGCGCACCCAGTTGCGTGTCTATGACGAAGTGGTGGCCAAGAAATCAGCCGAGAACCCTTTGTTCAAGAAGATCATCGACTCGCAGCGTGCATTTGCCGCGCGGGCTGTGAAGTGGGATCTCGAGACCAATGTTCAGCGTCGCATGGCCTACGATCACTACTTCCGCCCGGCCGCTGCCAAGAAAGGTGCCGCCAAGAAGGGTTAAAATGGCGGGCTTTTCTGGCCTGGCTCCCCGTTGCGCTGACGAGTGCAACGGGGGCTGAAAAAAAGCAGCCTTGCCAACAGCAGGCTGCTTTTTTATTGATGAACTTTTGAACGGGTGTCATCGTGCAAAAACTGTTTCTCGCAGTCGACAAATTCTCAACCTGGATTGGCCATGCGTTTTCCTGGCTGATCGTTGGCTTGACCCTGTTGATCGGCTTTGAAGTGTTCTCTCGCTATGTGTTAAACGACCCACACCCGTGGGCCTTTGATGCGCAAATGATGTTGTATGGCACTTTATTCATGATGGCCGGCGCTTATACCCTGGCAAAAAATGGCCATGTGCGCGGCGATATTTTGTACGGTTTTTTAAAGCCTAAAACTCAGGCCACGCTAGACCTGATTCTGTATATCGTATTTTTTATTCCTGGGGTCGTTGCCTTGATTTATGCCGGCTACTATTTTGCAGGCGATTCATGGCGCATTCTTGAGCACTCATCAATTACTGCCGATGGCCCACCAATTTACCCCTTTAAGACCATTATTCCAGTTGCTGGCGGTGTTTTGATTTTGCAGGGTGTTGTTGAAATTTTTCGTTGCATTGTTTGTATTCAGCAAGGTGAGTGGCCCTCGCGCGAAGAAGACGTTGAAGAGGTAGATGTGGAAGAACTGAAAGCCATGATTTCTCACGAAGGGGAGAACAAGAATGCGTAAAGAGCTCCTCTTTGGCTTTTCCATCATGGCCTTGGTCGTGGTGGGCACCCTGGCCTTAATGCCTTGGGGCAATCTGCAATCAGGTCATGTGGGCCTGCTCATGTTGGCCTTGGTGGTGGTAACCATCATGCTGGGTTTTCCAACGGCGTTCACTCTGATGGGCATGGGTGTGCTGTTTACTTTCTTTGCTTATTACTTCAGAGATCCAAGTGGCGCACTGACTAACACATTGTCATTGATGGTTCAGCGCACTTGGGGGGTCATGAATAACGATGTGCTGATTGCCATCCCCTTATTTGTTTTTATGGGCTATTTGGTGGAGCGGGCCAATCTGATTGAAAAGCTCTTCAAATCGCTTCACCTAACGCTGGTACGCGTGCCCGGTTCGCTGGCAGTCGCCACCATTTTTACTTGTGCAGTCTTTGCAACAGCCACCGGCATTGTGGGCGCCGTGGTGACTTTGATGGGCCTGTTGGCCTTGCCGCAAATGATGAAAAGTGGCTATGACATTAAAGTCTCGGCAGGCGCCATCACGGCAGGCGGCACGCTGGGCATTCTCATTCCGCCTTCGGTGATGTTGATTGTCTACGGCGCCACCGCTGGTGTATCAGTGGTGCAGCTTTATGCCGGGGCGTTTTTCCCCGGCATTATGTTGGCGCTTCTTTATGTGGGCTATGTGATTCTCATGGCCAAGCTCAAGCCGCAGTCCATGCCGCCATTGCCGGAAGAAGAGCGCAAGCTGAAACTTCCCGAAGTTTACGAGCGCATGAAGGGCGCTTTCAGCGATCGGGCCTTGCCTTCTTTGCTGCGCGGTTTGGTGGGTGCCCGTAACGCGGGTGTTGGCGCAGGGCAAATTCTGCGCACCTTATTTGTCACCTTGTTGCCCGCGATCTTTTTTGTGGCTTTCATGGGTTTTATCTTCAATGTAGTGACGGCTCCGGCAAAGGTTCAGGACACAACTGGCCTGGAGGTGATGGGCTTTGATGCTGAATACAGCGAAGAGTCCACCGAAGACGCCGCTGCAGAGGAAGAGTTACAAGAAATCGGTGCTGAATCAGAGGCTGCGCCCGCGGCAAGTGAAGAGGCGAGCCCACCGGTTCAAGCAGCCGATGCCAGTTCGCAAAGTGCGGCTGCTGAAGCACCGGTGGCACAGCCTGAGGCAGAGCGTGTTCCGGCACCAGCCTGGTTCTGGTGGATGTTGGGCATTGGGGGCACGGTCTTATTGGCCTTTTACGCCTTGTTCACCTGGGTGCGGCTTGAAATTTTCAAAATGCTCTTGGGGTCATTTTTCCCGCTGGCGGTATTAATTCTGGCGGTGCTGGGCTCCATTGTGTTTGGTCTGGCCACGCCTACGGAAGCTGCAGCGGTCGGGGCGATTGGCGGCGCGCTGCTTGCGGCGGCTTATGGCCGGTTGAATTACATAGTGGTGAAAGAGTCGGTGTTTTTGACGGCAAAAACCAGCGCCATGGTCTGTTGGTTATTTGTGGGGTCTTCAATTTTCTCGGCCGCCTTTGCATTGTTGGGCGGGCAAGAACTTGTCGAAAAATGGGTCTTGAGCCTAGGGCTTACTCCGGTTCAATTCTTGATTCTTTCCCAGGTGATTATTTTCCTGTTGGGCTGGCCCTTGGAGTGGACCGAGATCATTGTGATCTTTATGCCAATCTTTATCCCCTTGCTCGACAATTTTGGCATTGACCCCTTGTTCTTTGGCCTGCTGGTCGCGCTGAACTTGCAAACGGCGTTCTTGTCGCCACCGGTGGCCATGTCGGCGTTTTATCTTAAGGGTGTCGCGCCTCCGCAGGTCACCTTGAATCAGATCTTTGCAGGAATGTTGCCCTTCATGGGAATTCAGCTGATTGCGGTGGTGTTGCTGTATGTGTTCCCGGCAATCGGCATGTGGCTGCCCACGGTGCTGTATCGCTAATGGGGCGCTGATTGAATGAAGCAGGCTGCCCAAGCGGGGCGTCGACAGTTTTTTAGCAAGGCCGCGACGGCGGCTGTTGCGGCCCCGCTAACAGGCTGGCCCATGATTTCCGTTGCGCAATCGCCCGTGGTGTTGCGCATGCAAGGCGCTTGGCCCGCAAACGATATTTTTGCGGAAATGGCCCTGGAATATGTCAATCGTGTCAATGAAATGGCAGGCGGCCGCCTGCGCCTGGAGTATCTGCCCGCAGGTGCTGTAGTCAAGCCTTTTGAGATTATCGACGCTGTGAGCAAGGGAGTGGTCGATGCCGGCCACCATGTCTCGGCTTATTGGTATTCCAAAAATAAAAGCGCCTCTTTATTTGGCACAGCCCCGGTCACTGGCGCAACGCCCGAGGTGAGTTTTTCTTGGATTCAACGCGGCGGTGGCCAGCAGCTGTGGGATAAGCTCGTTGCCAAGCTGGGTTTAAATGTTGTTGGTTTTTTTGCGTTTCCCATGCCTTCACAGCCCCTGGGCTGGTTTAAAAAACCGGCACCACGAAAAGCCTCAGACCTTAAGGGTTTCAAATATCGCACCGTAGGGCTGGCCGCCGATATGTTTCAGGAGATGGGTCTATCGGTCGTGCAGATCCCTGGTGTTGACATTGCCTTGGCCATGCAGCGCGGCGTGATTGACGCGTTTGAATTCAATAACCCCACATCTGATTTGCGCTTTGGCGCGCATGATCTTGCCAAGTACTATGTCATGGGCTCGTTTCATCAGACCCAAGAGTTCATTGAGATTATTTTCAATAAAGACAAATACAACGCCTTGTCTTCGGATCTCAAAGCAATCCTGCGGTATGCGGCCGAAGCGGCCTCAATTTCAAACGCCGCGCTGGCTTACGATACCTATTCCCACGATTTGCAAGAGTTAATTACCCGTTACAAGGTGCGCGTCACGCGCACGGACCCCGATATTTTGAAAGGCCAGCTCGCAGCCTGGGATAGGGTTGTGTCCAGGCTCGAAAAAGAGGTGGAGATGTTCAAGGAAATCAATGATTCCTACAAGGCGTGGACGCGTCGCGTGGGTTTTTACGATCATGTGAACACCCCCAACCTGGCCATGGCCTATGAGCATGTATTCAAGATCCGGCTGCCCAGTTAATGTTGAAGTGATCCAATGTCGAATCAACTAGTGCATCAGCTTTGTGGCCATGAAATTATCGATCTGCTGTCGAGCGGCAAAAGCTCGGCAAGCCAGTTTTACCGCGACCTTTTAGCCTTTGTTCTTCAGGCGGATCAAGAGATCAAGGCTTTTAGTCATATCGATCCAAAAGTGCTTGACCACCATGTGCGCAAGCTAGACGAATACCGTGCTTCGGGCGACGTGTTGCCCCCCCTGTTTGGCCTGCCGGTGGGGATCAAAGACATTATCGATACGACCGACCTTCGCACAGAATTTGGAAGCCCGATTTATGCGGGGCGTTATGCCGCAAGCGATGCAACGATCGTTCGCAGGCTGCGAGAGGCGGGCGCTGTGGTGTTTGGAAAAACCACCACGACTGAATTTGCTACCACCAAGCCAACCGAGACCCGAAACCCTCACAATCTCGGCCATACACCGGGCGGCTCATCAGCGGGGTCTGCCGCTGCCGTGGCCGCGGGCATGTTGCCTGTTGCAATTGGGACTCAAACCAATGGCTCTGTGCTTCGGCCCGCGTCTTTTTGTGGCGTGTTCGGATTCAAGCCCACGCGCGGGCTTGTGCCACGCACAGGCATGTTTGAACAGTCGCCGGCCCTAGACCAAGTGGGTGTTTTTGCCCGCACGGTTGAAGACATTGCCTTGGTGTCAGAAGCAATTGTGGGGGATGACGGATTCGATGAATCCACCAAAGCAATGTCTCCCCTGCGTTTTGTCGAGACTTGTAATTCTGAGCCACCGATTCAACCCAAGTTTGCCTTTGTCAAAACGCCCTGGTGGGATCAGGTCGAGCCGCAGGCCCAGCAGGCCTATCTCGCGTTGTTGGATCATTTGTCCGATCTCATCGAGGTGCACGAGCTGCCTGGGATCGTCACCAAGACCATCGATTGGCATTACAAGATCAATCATGTCGAGCTGGCATTCGCTTTGCAGCGTGAACTCGCCCAAGGCGCAGAGCAGCTTTCCAAGCCGCTTAAAGCGCAGATTGAAATTGGCTCAAAAATCCCGGTGGTGGAGTATTTGATTGCCAAAGATCGAATGGCCCATGTCACCTTTGCGTTTGATGACTACTTTGATCGCTTTGATGCCATTCTTTGCCCTGCGGCCCTTGGGGGCGCCCCCAATGGGTTTGACACAACGGGCAACCCCATTATGCAAACGGTATGGAGCTATGCAGGCCTGCCCGCGATTAGCCTGCCCATGTTGCGTTTGCCAAACGGGCTACCCCTTGGAGTCCAGGCGGTCGGGGCTTATAAAAATGACGCGCGGTTGTTACGGTCGGTGCGTTGGTTAATGCGGGAGTTTGCAGCACGGGAGCATGCCCAATGATCTCGCGCCTTGTGTCATGAGCACGCTCGAACAAGACAATCGTCTCGATACCACCATCCCCGTCTTGGCGGTGGTGCGCATCCTGGGAATTCTGGTGTCATGCTTTTCTTTGACCTTCCTTATTCCGATCGGTTTTGGCTTGGCAAACGATGAGCCGTCACTGGTTGCCTTTGAAGAAGCGTTTTTGGTCACCCTGGTCCTGGGCGTATTGATTGTTGGCTTGACGTGGTGGCACCGGTGTGAGCTTCAACCCCGAGATGGATTTTTGTTGGTCGCTATGGTGTGGCTCGCCTTGCCTGTGTTTGCAGCCATTCCGTTTTACCGATTTATTCCTGAGCTTAATTTCGCACAAGCGTATTTCGAGGCGGTGTCGGGCTTAACGACCACGGGTGCCACCGTGCTGGTGGGCTTAGATGACATGCCGCAGTCCATCTTGATTTGGCGGGCGTTTATGCAGTGGCTAGGCGGCATGGGCATTTTGATTTTGGCCATCGCGATTCTGCCCTTGCTGGGTGTGGGCGGCATGCAGATTTATCGTGCAGAAATGGCCGGCCCAGTCAAAGACACCAAGCTTACCCCGCGCATTGCCGAGACCGCCAAACTGCTCTACAGCATTTATTTGCTGCTGTCGCTGATTTGTTTTTTTGCGTATTGGATTGCCGGCATGAGCTGGTTCGATGCCCTGGTGCATATGGGCTCGACCATGTCTTTAGGGGGCCTGTCCTCGCACGATGCGAGCTTTGCATATTTCAACAACCCCGTGATTGAAATGATCGCCGTCATTTTCATGCTGATTGCTGGCGTTAACTTTGTCATGCATGCGGTGGCGCTTAAAAACATGTCACTGCGGGTGTATTGGCACGATGCTCAAGCCAAATGGTTTTGGTTTACGGCTCTTGCCGGCTCTGTGGTGGTTGGGTTGTTTCTTTATTTCAATCAGGTTTACCCCAGCCTGTCCGAGTCGATGCGCCATGCCTTGTTTAACACGGTGTCGATTGCCACCACCACGGGATATGCCACGCAAGACTACGGGCAGTGGCCGCCCTTTGCGGGCTGGTTCATTATTTTCTTGTCGGCGTTTGCCACCAGTTCTGGGTCAACGGGCTGCGGCATCAAAATGATTCGTTTGATTGTGTTGGTCAAGCAAGCCCGGCGCGAGCTGATGCGCATTATTCACCCCAAGCTGATTGATCCTTTGCAAATCGGCGGCTCAGTCGTGAGCAATCAAGTGATCTTTGCTGTCTTGGCGTATATGTTGTTTTATGGGGCCACGGTCATGGTGGCGTCGTTTTCCTTGCTCATATCGGGCATGGATCCGATTACTGCAGTCAGTGCCACGCTCGCCAGTGTCAACAATGTTGGCCCGGGGCTGGGAGAAGTTGGCCCGGCATCGACATTTGCGGGCCTTACGCAGTTTCAGTTGTGGGTGTGTTCCATGACCATGCTGCTGGGCCGGCTTGAATTGCTTACGCTGCTGGTGGTGCTGCTTCCCGCGTTTTGGAAAGACTAGCCGGGTCACGGGCCATGAGCTGTGAGGCCACGGTTACGGCCAGCCAAACTGTCGTGGCAGCAAAGCCCCACTGAAAGGCGGCTTCATCGTAGCGACGCACCCCTTCAACCAGCAGGCCATTCCATTTCCAGTCCAGAATCGCCCCAAACAAGGGCTGTAGGCCAATAGCGCCAAGCGTTACCGATAGATTCACCAGCGAGGTGATGGTGGCGGTTTTTTGGCCGCCGACCAGGTCTTTGCCAAACGCGAATGACACCACCATAGAGCCTGCGGAAATTCCGATCAGCCACAGCACAAACACGGTAAGCCACAGAGAGCCTAATGTAACGCCACTGGCCAGCAGCATGAATCCCAGCATGACCAACACCGTGCCCACTAAAAGCGGTTTTTTGCGTTGCCTGCTGCGATCTGACCAAGGGCCAAAAATCAGGCTGCCAATGGCAAAGCCCACCATCATCAACGAGGTAAATGCCGTGGCGGTGCGCGCAGTAATTTCAAAAATGGTGGTGAGAAATGGCACCCCCCAAAGGCCCGCCATCATGACCATGCTGCCGGTGACTGCGGTCTGTCCAATGCATAGGTAAATGAGATCGCGCAAGGGAAGGTTTGCCAGCGATTGCCGAATGCTCATTTTGGCTAGCGCATCTTTGGTCTCAGGCGCGGGCGACCAGCTGCGATAGCCGCGATCCAAGGGATCATCACGCAGCACAAACACCATGCCGATCATGAGCAGGGCTGCAAACCCTGCACTGCCGGCCACGACAATGCGCCAGCCAAACTCATCGGACAACGCCCGTAAAGGAAAGCCCGCAAGCACCGCACCGAGTGTTCCGACAGCCAGCGATAAGCCCGATATCGAGGCAAATTTCTGAGGTGAAAACCAGTGGGCCGCAAGTTTGAGCATGCCGATCCACCCCACAGCGGCCGCCCCGCCAATAATGCCCCTGCCAACCGCTGCAGTGGTAAATGACTCTGCAAAAGCAAACAACAGGGTTCCCGCAATCGCTGCTGCAGTGGCTGCAATAAACAGTTTGCGCGGGCCGAATTTATCGGCGAGCAGGCCCGAAGGCAGCTGCATGATGGCGTAGCAATAAAAGTAAGTGGCAGAGAGCCAGCCGAGTGCGGTAGCCGTCTGCGCGAGCTCTTTCGAAAGCTCATGGGCCAGTGCAGCGGGGGTGACCCGCTGAAAAAACCCATAAAGATAAAAGGCGGCCGCCAAGCCCCACATTAAGAGTGAAAGGCCAAGCGGCGGGGCCGCAGCGCGAAGCGCGTCAGTCGTTTTCAATGGTTAATAAGTGTAAAAGCCTTTGCCCGTCTTGCGGCCCAGATAGCCCGCATCGACCATTTCTTTTAACAGTGGCGCAGCCCGATATTTCGGGTCTTCGAAGGCTTTGTAAAGCACATCCATAATGGCCAGCATGACATCCAGGCCAATCAGGTCGGCCAATGCGAGCGGGCCAATTGGGTGATTGCAGCCAAGCTTCATGCCATCGTCAATTTCAGCGGCAGAGGCCAGGCCTTCAGCGTAGACAAAAATAGCTTCGTTGATCATGGGGCACAAAATTCGATTCACCACAAAGCCGGCATGATTTTTAACGCCAATCGGGGTCTTACCAACCGCCTTGGCCAGTTCGGTCACCGCAGTGATCGTTTGTTCAGAGGTTTGTAGCCCACGAATCACTTCGACCAAGGCCATCACCGGCACGGGGTTAAAGAAATGCATGCCTACAAATCGATCGGGTCGCTTGGTCGCGGCAGCGAGCTTGGTAATGGAGATCGAGGATGTATTGGTGGCAATGATTGCTTCAGGCTTAAGCACCGCTTCAACGCCTTGAAGAATTTTGATTTTGATCGCTTCGTTTTCGGTTGCGGCCTCGATGACCATATCCACCTTGGCCAGGTCTTTGACTTCCGTGGTGGTGCAAATGCGCTTGAGCGTGTCTGCCTTGGCTTGTTCGGTCAATGCCCCTTTTTTGATCAACCGATCAAGCGACCCTGAAAGGGTGGCCATGGCTTTTTGCAGCGCGGGCTCGGCAACATCTTGCAGCACCACATCAAAGCCGTTGCTGGAAAACGCCTGGGCAATGCCATTGCCCATGGTGCCCGCGCCAATAATGCCAATTGTTTTCATGGTCATGCCAATGATCCTTTCTTTTTAAATCGATACACCGCGAGCGTGCTTCGCAAATTGGGAAGCCAGGAAATTGCGTGGTCTTCATCGAGGTAGGCACGGCTTCGGATTGTAAATCCCAGAGAGGCGAGCAACTCCTCAAAGTCTTGGGCCGTGGCAAAGTGCAAGTTAGGTGTGTTGTACCAGGCGTAGGGCAGCCGCTTATTCACGGGCATATGGCCCTTGAACAAGGAAAATACATGCGACCAGTGGCCAAAGTTCGGAATGCTCACAATGCATTCATGGCCGATTTCCCCAATCTCACGCAAAACCCGCTCGGTTTCTCGAGTCGCCTGCAGCGCCTGTGAAAGCACCACGACATCGAATCGGCCACGGGCAAACATGGCCAGGCCTTCATCAATGTTGGCTTGTACAACCTGCACGCCGCGTCGAACGCAGCTCAGCACTTTCTCATCGTCGATCTCAACGCCAACGCCCTCACACTGCTGCTCTCGCGCAAGCCAGTGCAGCAAGGTGCCATCGCCACAGCCCAGGTCCAGCACACGGCTCTTGGGTGCTATCCATTGTGCGATTTGTGACAAGTCGCTGCGCAGCGCCAAGGTTTTTTTCATGCGCTAGCTCCTTGTGCAATTCCCTCAAAGTAGGCGCGCACCAGGTTGTGGTATCGGGGGTCTTCCATTAAAAAAGCATCGTGGCCGTGAGGTGCGTCGATCTCGGCATAGCTCACCGATTTTTTCGCTGCCAGCAGGGCTTCCACAATTTCACGAGACCGCTCAGGCGGGAAACGCCAGTCGGTAGTAAATGACACCAGCAATGACTTTGCTTTTACGCTGGCCAAGGCCTGCACCAGATTGCCGCCATAGTCTTTGGCCGGGTCGAAATAATCAAGTGCTCGGGTAATGAGCAAATAAGTGTTGGCATCGAAGTAGGTTGAAAACTTTTCGCCCTGGTAGCGAAGATAAGACTCAATTTCAAACTCCACATCAAAGCCAAAGCGATAGTCGTTGGAGCCCCGCAACTGTCGGCCAAATTTCTCTGCCATATCGTCATCAGACAAATACGTGATATGGCCGATCATGCGGGCCACGGAAAGGCCTAAGCGCGGCACAGTGTTATGCGCGTAATAATCACCGCCATGAAAATCGGGGTCATTCACAATGGCGCGCCTGGCAACTTCATTAAACGCAATGTTTTGTGCAGACAGCTTGGGGGTAGAGGCAATCACGACGGCATGCCCCACCCGATCGGGATACGCAATTGCCCACTGCAGTGCCTGCATGCCGCCCAAGCTTCCGCCCATAACAGCTGCAAATTTTTTAATGCCCAACCGATCTGCCAAGAGTGCTTGGGCATTGACCCAATCCTCGACGGTGACTACCGGAAAGCTTGCGCCGTAGGGCTTGCCGGTGGCGGGATGAATGCTTGCCGGGCCAGTCGAGCCAAAGCATGAACCCAGGTTGTTGATGCCAATGACAAAAAAGCGCCGGGTATCGACAGGCTTTCCTGGGCCCACCATGTTGTCCCACCAGCCTGCTGATTTTGGATCATCGCTCGATAAGCCCGCCACATGGTGAGAAGCGTTCAAGGCGTGACAAATCAGCACGGCATTGCTGTGATCGGCGTTTAGTTCGCCATAGGTTTCATAGACCAGTTCATAGGGCGCAAGCGACTGCCCGCTCTTAAGCGTCAAGGGCTCTGAAAATATCGCTGCCTTGGGGGTGACAATGCCGAGGGTGTTTTTGGCCCAATTGTTCTGCATGCCTAATTGTGACATTTCGGCACAAAGGTGCCCGAGCCTGCGCATGGTGCGCCCGAAAGTTTGCAATTGCCACGCAATCGGCGGGCGGCGGCTGGCAATACTCCTTGTTACCGATAACTTTTTGCCTAGGAGCATTGCATGACCCATTCCGCCTACCCCCCAACCTCACTGATTGGAACACCCGCCAGGCTTGTCCCTTCGCCACGCCTTGAGCCCAAACCGCTTCGGCCCTCGCACGCCATTACGCCCCGACAGCGCCAGGTCCTGTATTGCCTGATCGAGGGCAAGCCCACAAAAAGAATTTGTGAAGAGCTAGGAATGTCCATGGGCACGGCCAAAGTGCACATTGGCGCAATATTGCGGGCGTTAGGCGTGCGTAACCGAACCGAGGCGACTTTGGCGGCCTTGCGCCAGGGGTGGATCTACCCCGAAATGTGGTCGCGTTCTTGATTCCAGCGGGCAAGGGCTGCCGCAAGCTTTGCCGGGTCGCCTTGGCGAAGAATTTTGTTGGCCTGTTTTTCGCAGTCACTTGCCCGTGAGCGCAGAATTTCTTGCTTGACCATGAGCACCTGGGCTGGGTGCATGGAGAACTCCCTTAGCCCAAAGCCCAAAAGCAGGCGTGTCAGTTCAGGGTCTCCCGCCATTTCACCGCACACCGACACCGGTGTGTTTTGTTTGATACAGCAGCGGATTACCTCACGAACCAGCCGCAGCACCGCAGGGTGAAGCGGGTTATACAGGTGGGCGACCTCGCCGTCGGTACGATCAATGGCCAAGGTGTATTGAATCAGGTCATTCGTGCCAAGCGACGCAAAATCCATGGCGGGAATTAGGCCATCAATTGCAAGGGCTGCTGCGGGTACTTCGACCATGGCGCCCACGGCAATTGCTTCATCAAACTTTTCTTTTTTGATTCGCAGCTGCTCCATGGCTTGTTGCACAAGTTTTCGTGCCGCGATCATTTCCTGGGGGCCGCTGACCAGGGGCACCAGCAGCTTGATTGGGCCATAGGCCGAGGCGCGAAGAATCGCCCGAAGCTGGGTAGAAAAAAGCTCGGGCTCGACCAGGCACAAACGGATCGCCCGCAAAGCGAGCGCAGGGTTCGAGGGCGGGTCGCGATGGGCAGAGACGCTTGGCACATCCTTGTCAGCGCCAGAGTCCAGGGTGCGAATGGTGACCGGGTGTCCTTTCATGGCCAAGACTACTTGTCGATAGGCCTCGAACTGCTCGTCTTCAGACGGCGGATCGTTACGGTTCATGTACAGGAACTCGCTTCGAAACAACCCCACGCCCTGGCAGCCATGTTCCAGGGCTTGCTCAGCGTCGGTTGGAAGATCCAGGTTGGCCAGCAGGGCAATGCTGCAGCCATCGAGTGTTTGAGCCGCAACATTTTTAAGCCGAACGAGCCTGCTTCGGGCCACGGCCTGCTCAGCCTGACGCACTTCGTAAATGCTACGAATGGGCGCATCAATGCTGCCAATTACTACGCCGGCTTCTGCATCGATGATGATGGGCTCGCCTTGCTTGACCAGATGGTTCAGGCTTTGCAAGCCCACGACAGCGGGCAGCCCCAGGCTTCTTGCCAAAATCGCAGTGTGGGATGTCGGGCTTCCGGTGTCTGTGGCAAAGCCGGCAAATGAATGGCGCTTTAACAGCAACATATCGGCTGGCGCAATGTCATGGGCAACAAGAATCCAGGGAAGCGGGTCAGGATCAGAGCCATCGGCCGCTGCGTGTGGCGGCAATGCAATGCTGTGTACGCCATCAGGGTGGCGCATGGCCTTCAGGATTCGTTCAACAATTTGCCGAACATCGGCACGACGCTCCCTTAAATAAGGGTCATCAATCGCATCAAACTGCTCGGCAACCAGCTCGTATTGCTGCACCAATGCCCATTCGGCGTTGCACTGTTCTTGAACAATTCGATTGCGGGTCGCATCGACCAGCAAAGGGTCGTGCAGCACGACGGCCTGCAGGTCGAGAAAGGCACGCAGCTCTGCGGCAACCTCTTGGCCCAGATCGCCCCGCATGCGCTCAAACTCCTGGTCGACAGCGTTTACCGCTTGGGTAAAACGGCTCACTTCATGGTCAAGCTCGGTCGCCGCCACGCTGCGCCTGGGCACATCCAGCGAGGCGGGCGCCAGCACCCAGGCTTTGCCAATGGCAATGCCTTTGCCAACCGCGATGCCTGACAACGAAAATGCCACTGCTAGCTTTCCTCTCCAAATTTCGATGCAAACAACGCCACCAGCGCTTCCAGCGCTTCTTGTTCTTGTTCGCCGGTGGTTTCGATTTCCACCTCGGTGCCTTTTCCTGCGGCCAGCATAGTCACCCCGAGCACGCTCTTGGCATTGACTCGCTTGTTATTTCGAGACAGCCACACCTCGCAAGGATATTTGGTCGCCAATTGACTCAGCTTTGAAGAGGCGCGCAAGTGCAAGCCAAGTGTGTTGACAACAGGGACGGTTTGCTTGGGCATGTCAGTGTCAGGCCTTAAGCGGGGGGTTCAAGCGCAGCGCAGTTTGGTGCAACGCAATCGGCAAGCCGTTCGCGCAGTTCATGCGCAGGCAGTTCACGATACGTCATGGCTTTAAGCATCATGGGAACACTCACGCCGCTCACACCTTCAATGTCAAGATCACGATGCAACGACATCCATGCGCAGGCGCAGTTCGATGGCGTCGCCCCCAAAATATCGGCTAACAAAATGACACTGTTGGGCCGGCCTTCTGAAATCCATAGGCTCTCAATAAGCGCAACCCCTTCATCTAACGAGGAATTGGCAGCCACATCGGCCACCAGCACATCGGAGATGTAGCGGCCATATGCATGGCAGGCCACGGCATGCAGGGCCTGGCCTAAAGGGGCATGACAAACAAGAATAATGGCCGTCATAGTTGGTTTTGCACAGCATCCATAAAAACACTGGCAACATCAATACCCGATTGTTGAGTAATTTCTTGAAATCCCGTGGGGCTGGTCACATTGATTTCGGTGAGATAGCTGCCAATCACATCGATGCCAATTAAGAGCAGGCCTCGGGAGGCAAGTTTTTGGCCGACTTCAAGGGCAATTTCGCGGTCTTTGGCAGACAGTGGAATTACTTTTGCCGTGGCGCCGGCAGCGAGATTGCCCCGCGATTGGCCGGGCTGGGGTACACGGGCCAGCGCAAAGTCGATTGGCTTGCCGTTAATAATGATGACCCGCTTGTCCCCTTCGGTGATTTCGGGAATATATCGCTGCGCCACAATCGCTTTTTTGCCGGCTTCGCTTAACACTTCAAGGGCGGAAGGCAGATTGGGGTCTTGGGCCGTGAGCACAAACACGCCTGTGCCGCCCATGGCATCTAAGGGTTTGGCGACAATTTTTTCATGGTGAATGGCAAAGGCTTTGAGCGATTTAATATCGGCAGAAATCAGTGTGGGTGGCGTGAGCGCTGCAAACTCCAGGGCCGAAATTTTTTCACCATGGTCACGCAGGGCCTGGGGGTTATTAAACACCTTCACGCCTTGGCGCTGGGCGACTTCAAGCAGCTGAGTCGCCACAAAATAATGCACATCAAAGGGCGGATCTTTGCGCATAAAAATCGCCGCAAAATTTTTAGCGCTTTGCCAGCTTGTAGTCTGCTCAACCCACCAAGGCTGTGCCTGCGGGTTATCGATATGAATGTGGTGCGCAAAGACTTCAAGGCCCGCTTCTGGGCTGCTTGCAGCTGCGCGCAGCTCGTGCAGTTGGGCGACATGAATTTCCATGCCACGTCGCGCGCATTCGCGCATCATGGCAAATGTGGTGTCCTTATAGGTTGCAAAGGTGTGCAGCGCATCGCACACAAACAATGCCTTCAAGCTCATTGTGGCCTGCCTTGTTCAAGCTCTAGCGAGGCAGCAAGCAGGGCAAGCCGTGCGATCACGCCATACACATAGAAGCGATTTGGCGCGTCATCGGGGTGTTTGGTGTGTTCGGGCTGCAGGCAGCTTTCATCAAAAGGCAGTGGCGCAAATTTCATGCCTGGGGAATTCAGGTTCTCATCTGGGCCGCGCTCGGCATGCACGCGATAAAAGCCGCCCACAACATAGCGATCAATCATATACACCACAGGCTCGGCAACCGCATCGTCCACCATTTCCAATGTGGGCACGCCTTCTTGAATCAGCACATCGCTGACTTGCATGCCTTCTTTCACAACCGCCATTTTGTTGCGTTGTTTACGGTTCAGGTTGACCACTTCACTGGCATCTTTAACTGTCATGACCCCCATGCCATACGTGCCGGCGTCGGCCTTGACTACGACATAAGGCTGCTGCTTGATTCCCAACTCGGTGTATTTGGCTTGAATTTTTTTCAGCATGAGTGAGACATTGTCGGCAAGACATGATTCGCCTTCGCGGGCATGAAAGTCGACATGTGAGCAGGTGGCAAAGAAAGGGTCTAAGCGCCAAGGGTCGATCTGAATCTGCTCGGCAAAACTTTTGACCACGGCCGAGTAATGGGCAAAGTGTTGTGACTTGCGCCGAACGGACCAGCCGGCGTGCAGCGGCGGCATGAGGTGCTGGCCCGACAACCCTTTAAGTATTTCTGGAATGCCCGCTGACATGTCGTTATTGAGCAAAATGGCACAGGGGTCAAAGCCAGCTACGCCGACGCGATGATTGTTTCGCACCAAGGGTTCAAGCACCAGTTCGCTGCCATTGGGCAGGGCCAAGGGTGTGGGTGCAGTGATCTCGGGAATCAGGGTGCCAATACGAATGGAAAGCCCTGCTTGCTTGAGTACCTCGGCAAGTCGGGCCACATTGGTGAGATAAAAAGTATTGCGGGTGTGGTTTTCTGGAATGAGCAGCAGCCTGCGCACATCGGGGCAACGGCGCTCAACGGCAGCGCTGATGGCCTGTACTGTCAAGGGCAGGGTGTCTTCGGAAAGATTATTAAAGCCGCCCGGAAATAAATTGGTATCGACCACCGAAAGCTTAAAGCCCGCATTGCGTAAATCGACCGAGGCATAAAACGGCGGCTGATGGCTTGCCCACTGCGTGCGAAACCAGTGTTCAATTTCAGAGCTTGCATCCAGGATTTTTCGTTCCAGATCAAGAAGCGGCCCGCCTCCGTCGGCGGCATTCAGTATTCGAGGCACCATAAGGGGGCATTGTACCCAGCGCTTATGAAAAAAAGCCCACCCCAGGTGGGGCGGGCTTTAAGCACATCCTTAGGAGATTTCTTCGAAATTACATGGTGTAGGCACGCTCGCCGTGTGAGCTTGTATCCAAGCCCTGGCGTTCCTCATCTTCAGAGACCCGTAACCCAATTGTCATTTTCACGATGAACAGGGCAATCACTGACACCACGGCCGACAAGATGATGGTGGTGATCACCGCTTCTGCCTGGATCAAGACTTGTGCGCCGATTGAGTACTCGCCCACCTTGTCGGCAACATAGTCAAACACGCCTGTGCCACCTAAAGAAGGCGCTGCAAACACACCGGTGAGAATGGCGCCGATGATGCCGCCAACGCCATGCACACCAAAGACATCCAGCGAGTCATCTGCCTTGAGCAGCTTCTTTAAGCCAGTCACGCCCCAGAGACAGCCAAATCCCGAGGCCAGGCCAATCACCAGTGCACCGGCAATCCCCACAAAGCCGGCAGCCGGCGTAATCGCAACCAGCCCTGCCACCGCACCCGATGCGGCACCCAGCATGGAGGGCTTTTCACGAAAGATCGCTTCACCCAAGGTCCAAGCCACAATGGCGGCTGCGGTAGCAAATAACGTATTGGTCACAGCAAGCGCTGCAGTGCCCGTTGCCTCTAGGTTAGAGCCTGCGTTAAAGCCGAACCAACCCACCCACAGCATTGCAGCTCCCACCATCGTGAGCGTGAGATTGTGCGGGGGCATGGGCTCTTTGCCGTAGCCAATGCGTTTGCCCACCATGTACGCAGCAACTAATCCTGCAATGCCCGCATTGATATGCACCACCGTGCCGCCCGCAAAATCGAGCGCGCCTTTCGCCCAGAGCGCACCGGCAGCCGCAATTACGGCTTCAAGCGATTTGGGGTCGCCTACCTTAATCGCATCGGGCCCGTCCCAATACCAGACCATGTGCGCCGTTGGAAGATAAGCAAACGTAAACCAGAGCACCAAGAAAAATAGCACTGCAGAAAACTTCATGCGCTCCGCAAACGCACCGACGATCAGCGCGCAGGTGATCGCTGCAAAAGTGCCCTGAAAGGCAACAAACATTAGCTCGGGAATTACCACGCCACGGCTAAAGGTCGCCGCTACCGACTCTGCGGTAATGCCTGAAAGAAATAGCTTGTCGAAGCCCCCGAAATAAGGGTTGCCGCCAGTAAAGGCCACTGAGTAGCCATAAATTGCCCACAGCACAAAAATCATGGAAGCGCCGACCATCACTTGCATCAGCACGGAGAGCATGTTTTTGGCACGGACCAGGCCGCCGTAAAACAGCGCCAAGCCTGGAACAATCATTGAGAGCACCAGCACGGTTGAAAGCATCATGTAGGCGGTGTCGCCTTTATTGGGAACAGGCGGTGCGGCAGGCGCGACGGCTTCAACCGGGGCATCGGCCGCAAATGCGAGCGATGCCATGCCGAATGCGCCTGCTGCCGCAAGAGCGGGGCTGGCGTATTTCGCAAGCTTGGAAGTGAGAGTTTTCATAGGAACCTCGTTGAATTAGGGGTCGTTAGACGATCACAGTGCATCTTTGCCGGTTTCACCGGTGCGGATGCGGATCACTTGCTGCAGGTCGTAGACAAAAATCTTTCCGTCACCGATCTTGCCGGTGCGGGCTGCGCCCTCAATCGCTTCGATTGAACGTTCCAGCAAATCGTCGGAGACAGCAGCTTCCACTTTGACCTTGGGCAGAAAATCAACAACGTATTCCGCGCCACGGTAGAGCTCGGTATGGCCTTTCTGGCGGCCAAAGCCTTTGACTTCAGTCACGGTGATGCCCTGCACGCCAATGGCAGACAGCGCTTCACGCACCTCGTCGAGCTTGAACGGCTTGATGATTGCAGTGATTAGTTTCATGTTGTCCTCTTGTTGAATGAAGGGCTGCGGTGTTTTGCAAAGCCCGTGGATTCAGTCAGTTGGGGTTAGAAGGTTGCGGAAAGAGAGAGCACGACAGCACTCTTGCCGAGGTCTTTCAAATCTGTACCCGTCCCACCGTCTACATCAACTTGCGAGTTAAATTTTTTCCAGTCGCCGCTATTTCCAATATAGGCTGCAGAGAGGGTGTAAGCGCCCAGTGCTTTGGAGATCGCAAGTTTGTAGTCGGTACCAGAGCTAGCATCTCCCCCAGTGCTGGTAACTTTATTTTTTAGGTCCAAGTAACCCGCGTGAGCGCTTAGCGTTAACCCATCTGCCAAAGGAACCGAGGCCGATAAGTCGTAGTAAAGCGTGCCTTTGGTCTCGGCAAGCCCAAAATATTTCGTGGTGGCATAAGAGGTTTTCAGAGACACGGGGCCGTAGGAAAATCCAACATAAACTTCATTGGTATTTGGTTTGTCCGGGGCTCCTACAGCACCCGGGTAGTAGTAATACAGGTTGCCAATATCGATTCCCAAATCGCCCAAGGCAAACTTGTAACCACCATAAAAATCAATTTCCATGCCGTCGCCGTAAAAGCTGGTGTACTCGGAAATACTTGAGGCCCAAGTCCCCAGGTAAAAACCGCTCTTGTGGGCAAAATCAAAACCACCCTGGAGCGCAGGGCCTAAGTCAGTCTGCGAAATTCCACGGAATCGATAGTCCGAGAAAAGTCCAAAGTTGCCGCTAACGGTGTAATCGGGCTCGGCGGCTTTTTGCTGGGCCAGGGCAGGAAGGGTCATCGCTGCTAAAGAGAGTGCAAGAACTGTTTTTTTCATGAGAAGGCTCCTAGTAAAGGGTTCGGTCGACGCGAGACCGCATTCCTCACAAGCGAAAGTCGTGCCAGGTTTAAATTCAGGGCATTTCTAATGCTTCGGTATCTTTTAGGCCTTCCCTGCCCCGCTTTTTCCTCATGCTTGTTCCGAGTCGGTGCGTGAAAAGCACTTTTTCGGTGCATTTGGCCGGGGGTGTGACGCTGCAATCAGTGCGTGCTAAATTTGGCTTATGGCTAAATCACCCTTTCCCAACCTTCCGCCCCTGCCCAAGGCCTTTGCCGATCTGCAGGAAAAAGTGACCGAGCTGGTCAAGTCATCCCCGGCTGCCGATGTGGAAAAACACATGAAGGCCACGCTGTCTTCGGCGTTGAACCGTATGGATGTGGTGACGCGGGAAGATTTTGAGATTCAGACTCAAATGCTTTCCAAGGCGCTGGAAAAACTGGCGGTGCTGGAGCAACGGGTCGCGGAGTTAGAGACCAAGAAGCTGAGCTAGTGCGTGGATCGCCACGCCGCTTCGCGGCTCGCGATGACGCCTTCCCGCCGATGACGCCTTCCCGCCGATGACCCCTTCCCGTCATTGCGAGGGCCAAAGGCCCGTGGCAATCCATGTTGTCGGATCAGCCGTTTGCCTAGGCCTTCAGTCTAATTACAAAATCTTTTTTCGGGCCAGACAATGGCCTGATGTCTGTCTCCATTATTCATTCGCGGGCCATTAGCGGCCTATCGGCCTTGCCCGTGCAAGTCGAAACCGATCTGGCTAACGGGCTTCCCAGCTTTTCAATTGTCGGCCTTCCCGACGCGGCAGTGCGTGAAGCGAAAGATCGAGTGCGTGCAGCAATTCACAATTCGGGTTTTGAGTTTCCCCAGCGTCGTGTCACGGTCAACCTGGCGCCGGCGGATCTTCCCAAGGAGTCGGGCCGCTTCGACCTTCCCATTGCCATTGGTATTTTGGTGGCCAGTGGCCAGATTGCACAACGGGCTGGGCAACATCTGCTTAAGCGCTGGGAGTTTGTAGGCGAACTATCGCTGACAGGAAATCTGTTGCCAGTCCACGGTGCGTTTGCACTGGCCATGGGTGTTCTGAACGAAGGCGCGACTCACCAAACACGCTCCTTGGTCTTACCGCTGGGCAATCGCGTTGAAGCCTCTCTCACCGAATCAACCCAGTTGGGCTTTGCAGCGTCATTGCGCGAAGTCACTGATTTTTTGCAAGAAGGAGTGTTGCTGCCGAGCATTGACCCTGCGGCGCTAAAGAACACCACGTATGAAAGCAGCGAGAGCGATTGGTCTGAAATTCATGGCCAAGAAAAAGCAAAACGAGCCGCACTGATTGCAGCAGCGGGGCAACACAATCTTTTAATGTTCGGCCCGCCCGGGGTGGGCAAATCGATGATTGCCGCCAGGCTTCCTGCCTTGTTGCCGCAACTGTCGCGCCAACAGGCCTGTGAGCTGGCCAGCCTTAAAAGCCTGTGCGCAGGTGTTGACCCCTACACTTGGCGCCGGCCCCCGTTTCGATCTCCCCATCACACCACGCCTGCAAGGGCTTTAATTGGTGGCGGCCCACCCATTCGGCCCGGAGAAATTTCGCTGGCACACCACGGGATTTTATTTTTAGACGAACTGCCAGAATTTTCCCGAGATTGCCTGGAAAGTTTGCGCGAGCCTTTAGAGACTGGAGAAGTGAGCATTTCTCGAGTGCGTGGAAAAACGAATTTCCCTGCAAATTTCATGTTGCTTGCCGCCATGAACCCCTGCCCTTGCGGATACTTTGGCGCACTAAAAGCGAAGCGTGTTTGCCGTTGCCCCCCTGATCGCATCGAGCGGTATCGGGCCAAAATTTCTGGCCCCTTAATTGACCGGTTTGATATGGCAATTCAACTTGACTCGGTTGCTGTTGAAAGCATGATCAAGAAAACAAGCTCAACGCGTTTAAACGCTGAGCTTCGTGAGCAGGTCACCCATGCACGGGCCGTTCAACAGCAACGACAGTCTTTCACCAATGGCCGCTGCCCACCCTCGGTGTTGGAAGTGGCAGGGCTGTTAAGCGAAGAATCAAGCCAACTGCTTGAGCAGCTTGCCCGACGTTTTTCATGGAGTGTGCGGGCCTGGCACCGCACGATTCGGGTGGCTAGAACAATTGCTGATTTGGATCATTCAAAAGGCATTGCATTGGGCCATGTGAGCGAGGCGGTTGAACTGCGGCGCGCCCTTGACCTGCCCGCTTAAGTCATCGCGGTACCCAGGCGGTTTAGCGCACGAGCTTTAGCGACTCAACAAATTGCTCGGCAATTTCCAGAGGCAGATCGGCCTTGGGCCCCACCGCAATAATTTCAATCACCATGGGTTCGGGCTCGCGCACTGTTAGCGAGCGCATGATCAGGTAGACAGGAACAAAACCGTGGCCCGCCTGAATACGCATTTCGCCACTGGCTCGCACTGATGTTGCAGCAAGGCCTGACACGGCGGCGGTGCTGCGAACAATAGAAGTGTGATCAGCGTTAATGTTGGCCAGCATGGCAGATTCCAAGGCCTTGCGTGTTGACTCATCGCCCTTGGCCACCCAGCCCACGGCAAACATGGCTTCATCGACTTTGGCAGAGCTAAGTGTCAATTGCATTGAGCGCGATGTGCCAGGAAGAACGACTTCGCGGGAAAACTGCACCGGCTTGGCAGGAAATGTGGCTTGCCAGCCATGCTCTTGGTTAAACACCACACGCCAATCGTGTTTGGGCGCACAGGCCATGAGCACAAACGCCAGGCTCGCCGCTAAAATGAAACGAACTCGCATGAAAGGCAGTGTAGCGTGATCATTGAATTCAAATCTAAGGCCAGCGGCGGCTTTTTCATGACCGAACCGGTGATGAAAATGGTCTTTTCTGCAATTGGCCGTGAGTTTTCTGAAAAAGGTATTTTCACTGAGGAACAGGTGCCAATCGTTCGGGCAAAACTGGCGCAGGTGGTTGCACAATCTCGTATGGCTGACCGTGGTCGTTTGCAAAGCCACGATGAAGCTGTGCGCGAAGGCGAAGCCAGCGAAAAAGATCTGCCGGTGGGCCTATCGCAGCGCGCCTTCCCTTTGCTGGAAATGCTCACCGCTGCAGAAAAGAAAAAAGTGCCCGTGGTCTGGGGCGTTTAAAGCCCTAAGTGTTAAAAGCCCAGCGCGGGGGAAAGTCGCGAGCGGGCCTCGTCTTCACTGACCCCTGCACGCTGGGCGTAGTCTTTGAGCTGGTCATCGCCAATCGTGCCCAAGTTGAAATATTGCGACTCGGGGTGCCAGAAATAAAAACCGCTGACTGCTGAAGCGGGAATCATGGCCAGGTTCTCGGTCAGTGACATGCCAATTTCCGCAGCATTCAATACTCTGAATAGATCGACTTTTACAGTGTGATCGGGGCACGAAGGATAGCCGGGCGCGGGGCGAATGCCCTGATATTTTTCTTTAATCAGCTCGTCGTTAGAAAGCGCTTCATGCCCCGCATAGCCCCAGAATTCGGTGCGAACGCGCTGGTGCAGTCGTTCGGCAAATGATTCGGCCAAACGGTCGGCAATGGCTTTGACCAAGATGGCGTTGTAATCATCGCCCTTGGCTTCATAGTCTTGTGCGAGCTTTTCGGCGCCCTCAATGCTCACCGCGAAGCAGCCGAGATAATCGCGAACACCGCTTGCGTCATCCGCGACATAGTCGGCCAAGGCTTTGTTGAACTCTCCACTGGGTTTTTGAGTTTGTTGGCGCAAGCCCACCCAGGTCAAGAGCGCTGTGGTTTTGGCTTCATCGGCGTAGATCGTAATGTCTTCTGGCGCAGTGCGCTGCGCGGGGAACAAGCCAAATACGCCGTTGGCGGTGAGTTTACGCTGCGATACCAGTTTCGCCAGCATGGCCTTGCCATCGGCATAAACTTGGCGTGCCTGCGCACCCACAATCTCATCTTCCAGAATTGCGGGGAAAGGCCCAGCCAGATCCCAGGTCTGGAAAAAGGGTGTCCAGTCAATGGTGTCGACCAGCTCATTTAAGTCGTAAGACTTCAGCACCCTGCGGCCAATGGCCTTGGGTTTTGGTGGTATGGTGTTTTGGAAATCGATTTTGGGTGCGTTGGCACGCGCTTGATCGAGTGTGAGCAAGGGCGTTGCCGTTTTTGCAGCATGCCGCTCGCGCAGTTTTTGATAGTCACGCAATAGCTCGCCAAGGTAAGCGCCCTTTTGTGCGGCATCGCTGGTGAGCGACTGGGCCACCGGCACCGAACGGCTGGCATCGGGTACCCAGATCACCGGGCCCGAGTAGTTGGGCGCAATTTTTACGGCGGTGTGCACCCGCGATGTGGTGGCCCCGCCAATTAACAGCGGAATCTGTTTGCAACGGCACCAGTCATCGCGCTCCATTTCTTTGGCCACATAAGACATTTCTTCAAGCGAGGGCGTAATGAGACCTGATAAGCCAATAATGTCTGCGTTGTGGTCTTTGGCAGCCTGCAGAATTTGTTGCGCAGGCACCATCACGCCCAGGTTGACCACCTCAAAGTTATTGCACTGAAGCACGACCGAAACAATGTTTTTTCCAATGTCGTGCACATCGCCTTTGACAGTGGCGATAATGATCTTGCCTTTTGCTTGTGTGGTGCCCGAGGCCTTTTGTTCTTCTTCAATAAAGGGCACCAGGTGGGCCACGGCGGCTTTCATGACCCGGGCCGATTTCACGACCTGGGGCAGAAACATCTTGCCTTGGGAAAATAAATCACCCACCACATTCATGCCGGCCATGAGTGGCCCTTCAATGACTTCAATAGGCCTTCCACCACGCGCAGCGATTTCCTGGCGCATCTCCTCGGTGTCGCCCACAATGAATTCGGTAATGCCATGGACCAGGGCATGCTCAAGACGCTTTTCGGCATTAAAGCCACGCCATTGCAGCTGGGTTTCTTCGCGCTTGCCTTCGCTTTTCAATTTTCCGGCAAAGTCAATCATGCGCTCTGTTGCATCGGGCCGGCGGTTCAGCACAATGTCTTCTACATGTTCGCGCAGCCCGGGGTCAAGGTCTTCGTAGACTCCGAGCTGACCAGCGTTGACGATGCCCATGGTCATGCCAGCTTTTACAGCGTGATACAAAAACACCGTGTGAATTGCTTCGCGTGCGGGGTCATTACCACGGAAGGAAAAGCTCACATTGGATACACCGCCGGATACCTTGGCATGCGGCAGGTTTTGGCGAATCCATTTCGTGGCCTCAATGAAATCAAGGGCATAGGCGTTGTGTTCCTCAATGCCTGTAGCAATCGCGAAAATATTGGGATCAAAAATAATGTCTTGTGGCGGAAAGCCCACTTGCTCCGTTAAAAGCTTATAGGCGCGCGAACAAATTTCTTTGCGACGCTCCAAGGTGTCGGCCTGGCCCTTCTCATCAAATGCCATCACAATCACTGCGGCACCGTAACGACGGCACAGCGTGGCCTGGCGCAAGAACTCTTCTTCGCCTTCTTTCATGGAGATTGAGTTCACAATCGCCTTGCCCTGCACACATTTCAAGCCTGCCTCAATCACGCTCCACTTGGAAGAGTCGATCATGATGGGCACGCGAGAAATATCCGGCTCCGAGGCGATTAGATTCAGAAAGCGCACCATGGCCGCTTCGGAGTCCAACATGGCTTCATCCATGTTCACATCAATCACCTGGGCGCCGTTTTCAACTTGCTGGCGGGCCACGGCAATGGCCTGCTCAAATTCACCGGCCAAAATCAATTTTGCAAACTGCTTGGAGCCTGTGACATTGGTGCGCTCACCCACATTTACAAAAAATGAGGATTCATCAATATTGCAGGCCTCAAGACCTGACAAACGCAGCTTGGGCGCGACTTCAGGAATTTTGCGGGCCGGAAATGCTTCCACTGCCTTGGCAATGGCCGCAATATGTTCGGGCGTAGTGCCGCAGCAGCCGCCCACCACATTGACCCAGTGCTGTTCGGCAAACTCTTTTAAAAAGCCAGAAGTGATCGGCGGTGTTTCGTCAAAACCGGTCGGCGCCATGGGGTTGGGCAGGCCAGCATTGGGGTAGATGCAAATCGCGGTATCGGCAAGCTTGGAGATCTCTTCGACATAGGGCCGCATCAGTGCGGCACCCAGGGCGCAATTTAAGCCCACCGTAATCGGGTTGGCGTGCCGAATGCTGTTCCAAAATGCTTCAACGGTTTGGCCCGACAGAATTCGACCCGAAGCATCGGTAATCGTGCCCGAGATCATGACCGGGTAGCGCATGCCGCGTTTGGCAAACACCTCTTCCATGGCAAAGATTGCGGCCTTGGCGTTCAGTGTGTCAAAGATGGTTTCCAAAAGCAGCACATCGGCCCCGCCTTCAATCAAGGCGTCAATCTGTTCCGCATAAGATTCGCGCAGCTGATCAAAATTGATATTGCGTGCACCGGGGTCGTTGACATCGGGCGAAATCGACGCGGTGCGCGGTGTGGGCCCAATGGCGCCAGCCACGAAACGGGGTTTGTCGGGTGTCGAAAACTTTTTGCAGGCCTCTTTGGCAATGCGCGCCGATTCAAGGTTCATGATTCGCGCAAGCTGCGGCAGGCGATAGTCTTCTTGTGCAATCGTGGTTGCACCAAAGGTATTGGTCTCAACAATATCGGCGCCAGCACTTAAGTACTGATCGTGAATCTGGGCAATCACATCGGGCCGGGTTAACGAGAGCAGCTCGTTATTGCCTTTGACATCAATGCCTTGGGCAACGGCCTGGGCAATGGCTTCGCGCACCCCCGCAGGCAGTTGCGGTGCGCTTGTTCCACGGTATTCGTCTTCAGAGAGCTTGTACTGCTGAATCATGGTGCCCGTGGCACCGTCGAGCACCATGATGCGTTTGGCGAGTTGCTCGCGAAACGGCACAAAGGCGGGAGATTCAGGCAATTTTGAAGGCATGGGGGAATTGTAGCGGTGGATTGCCACGGGCCCTGTGGGCCCTCGCAATGACGAATTAAAAGCCCGTCAGCAGGGCCCTCGCAATGACGAATCTCACGGCGTCATCGCGAGGGGCTGCTAAGCCCCGTGGCGATCCAACGAGTCTAGCCAGCAAACCAAGCCATCCGAGTTTAGTTTTAGATCAAGGTCCAGCACATCCAGACACTGCGCATCGGTGAGTGTCACGCCGTGAGCCCGCAGATCGCGCATCATCACGGCCTGCAAATCTTGGCGAATTCTTGCAGCCCGCTCGCTGCCTGCATGTTTGTGGCGCAAGGCAATCTCAACATATTCATCGGTTTGCGCAAGCAAAATCTCCCCATGCCTTACCACATCGCCAAGCTGGGCATAGTGGGTTAGGTAGACAAACTGGGGCTTGGCTGCCATGAGCCTGCGTACAGAATTTTTAAAATCGTCCGGCGTGAACTGCGAGGGCGAGGTGGTGACAAAACAGTAAGCGCCCTTGGCCGTATCGAAGTCCCGATAAGAAATGCCAAAGGTATCGCCTGTGAAAAAACTGTTGGTGCGCACATCGCGAATGTAGACATGGTGTTTGGCATGGCCTGGCGAATCCCAAAACTCAATGATCCGGCCGGCCAGCGAAACATGCGCGCCCTCGGGCGTTTCAACAATGCGATCCTGCGCAATGGGCACGAGTGTTCCATATTCGCGCTGGGCCATTTCCTCGCCATAAACCTCGCATACCGCAACAAACAGTTTCGAAGGGTCGACCATGTGTCGCTTGCCGCGCGGGTGCACCGTAACTTTGGCATTGGGGCAGTGCTGCGCCAACAGGCCTGCGCCGCCCGCATGATCCAAGTGCACATGGCTGAGCAAAATCCAATCGACATGCTCAGGGCCAAGCCCTAGGGCCTTGATCGAATCGAGGATGCGCGGCACCGTGTAGTTGGTCGATGTATCCATGACCGCGACGCGGCCGTTTTCAACGATCAGGTGAACCGCGTCGAACTCTTCGCGAAAATAGCCCGAATCAATGCCATAAATACCGTTTCCGAAATCACGCAGTGTTGGCGTAATCAGCGGAGCGGTTTGGTGAAGGTGAAAAGCAGTGGCGTAAGTCATACCGCGATTATGCAAGCTTGGCCTTGATCAAATCACTGACTTGCTGTGGGTTTGCTTTGCCCTGTGATTTTTTCATGACCTGGCCTACCAGGGCATTCATGGCTTTTTCTTTGCCGCTTTTGAATTCTTCCACCATTTTGGGGTTGGCAGCGATCACTTCATTCACAAAGCCCTCAATGAGCCCCGTGTCTTGAATCTGCTTGAGCCCCCGCGCATCAATCACAGCATCGGCGGCGTCAAATTCGCCCGCCCAGATCGCGCCAAACACCTCGCGCGCGATCTTGTTGCTGATCGTTCCATCGACCACCCGGGCAATCACGCCGGCAAGCTGCCCTGCCGAAACTTTTGATTGTGCGATTTCAAGGCCTGATTGATTCAAATGCGACGCCAGATCACCCATGATCCAGTTGGCAGCCAGTTTCGCGTCGACTTTTAGTGTCTTGCCTGCCTTGAGCACCTCAAAGAAATAATCGGCGGTATCGCGGCTTGAGGCCACCATTGAGGCGTCGTAATCCGAGAGCCCAAACTCTTGAACCAGCCGTGCGCGCAACGCCTCCGGCAGTTCCGGCAAAGAGGCTTTCACCGAATCGATCCAGTCTTGGGTAATGACCAAGGGTGGAAGGTCTGGATCAGGGAAGTAGCGATAGTCATGGGCATCTTCTTTAGAGCGCATGGCGCGGGTTTCTTCGCGCTCTGGGTCAAAAAGACGGGTCTCTTGCACCACGGTGCCGCCATCTTCAATCAGCTCGATTTGGCGTCGTGCTTCCACTTCAATGGCTTTTTCTAAAAAGCGGAATGAGTTCAGGTTTTTAATTTCACAGCGTGTGCCAAAACCTTTTTCGCCGACAGGCCGAACGGACACATTGGCATCGACCCGAAAAGAGCCTTCCTGCAAATTGCCATCGCAAATGCCGATCCAGGTCACCAAGGTGTGCAACGCTTTGGCATAAGCCACCGCTTCTTTTGCTGATCGCATGACCGGTTCGGTCACAATTTCTAGCAAAGGGGTTCCGGCCCGGTTTAGGTCAATGCCTGAGCAGCCCTGAGGCAGATCCTCAATGCCTTCGTGAATTGATTTGCCCGCATCTTCTTCTAGGTGGGCGCGCGTTAATTCAATTGATTTCACGCCTTGGTCGGTCACGATCGTGACCAAACCGCCCTGCACCACAGGGATTTCAAACTGGCTGATTTGGTAGCCCTTGGGCAAATCGGGATAAAAATAATTTTTTCGTGCAAACACCGAATGCAGGGCAATGTTTGCGCCAACCGCCAAGCCAAATCGAATCGCGCAGGCTACTGCCTCGTGGTTTAAAACCGGCAACACGCCGGGCAAGGCCATGTCCACCATATGTGCCTGCGTGTTGGGGGGCGCACCGAATGCCGTTGATGCCGGTGAGAAAATTTTCGACTTGGTCTTGAGTTGCACATGGGTTTCAAGGCCAATCACGATTTCCCAGCTCATGCCGCACCCCCTTTCAACCCCTCGGGTGTTTTCAGGTGCCAATCGGTCGCTTGCTGAAAATAATGGGCGGCCTTTAACAAACGGTTTTCCTGAAATTTGGGGCCGATGAGCTGCAGTCCTACAGGCCTGCGGGCATGGGCGCCCTGGCCAAATCCGCAGGGAATTGACATGGCAGGCAAGCCCGCAAGGTTAACGCCCAAGGTGTAAATATCGGCAAGATATTCCTGCAAGGAGTCGGTGATGGGTTCGTTAATTTCCCATGCAACCCTCGGGGCCACAGGCCCGGCAATCAGGTCGCAGTGTGCAAAGGCCGATTCAAAATCATCGGCCACAAGCCTACGAACCTTTTGGGCCTGCAGGTAATACGCATCGTAATAGCCATGTGAGAGCACAAAGGTGCCGATCAGAATTCTTCGCTGCACTTCTTCGCCAAAACCTTCTGAGCGCGAGCGGCAATAAAGGTCTTCAAGATCTTTGGGGCTTTGCGCCCGATAGCCATAACGCACGCCATCAAAGCGGCTTAAGTTGCTGGACGCCTCTGCTGGGGCAATAACGTAATACGCCGGAATGCTTAAGCGTGTTCGAGGCAGGCTCACTTCCACCACATTGGCGCCAAGTGCCTGAAATTCCTTGATGGCGCAGTCAATGGCCTGCTGCACTTCTTGAGCGAGCCCCTGGGCAAAAAATTCTTTGGGAAGGCCAATTCGCAGCCCATGTAGCGGTTGCGTGTTGCTCGCACCTTCCGAGGGCTCGCCCAAGCCACGGCTGAAATCTTCTGCGGGCAGGGCCAGGCTCGTGGAGTCTTTTTCATCGAACCCGGACATGGCCGAGAGCAGCACTGCGCAATCAAGTGCCGTGCGGGCGATGGGCCCTGCCTGATCCAGGCTTGACGCGTAGGCGATCATGCCCCAGCGCGAAACCCGGCCGTAGGTGGGCTTGATCCCGGTGAGGCCGCACATGGCACAGGGCTGGCGAATCGAGCCGCCCGTGTCGGTGGCGGTGGCAGCGGGCACAAGCCCAGCGGCCACGGCCGCGGCCGAGCCGCCAGAGGAGCCACCGGGGATGGCAGCCGGATCCCAGGGGTTTTTAACCGGGCCATATGCCGAGTGGGTATTGCCCGAGCCCATGGCGAATTCGTCGCAGTTGAGCTTGGCCAGGTTCACGGTGCCGGCGAGGCTTAATTTTTCCACTACAGTGGCATCGAAGGGGCTGCGATAGCCTTCCAAGATTTTGGAAGCGGCAGTGGTGGGCCACTCCTGGGTCACAAAAATATCTTTATGGGCAATGGGCAGGCCTACCAGAGAGAAGGCTTGTCCGCTGGCCTTGGCGGCCTCGAGCTCGCCAGCGTTAATACGGGCCTGGGCGACCTTGGCTTGTCTCAGGCTGGGTTCGCGGTCGAGTGCCAAGACCGCATTGGTCGAGTCACGCTCGAGTCGATCCAAATACAGAGTCGCAAGCTCAATCGCGCTGATTTCCTTGCTGGATAAGGCTTTGGCCAGGCTGGCCAGGTCTGAAAAGGGGTTGATCGCGCCGCTCATTCCACCACCCTGGGCACAAGAAACAGGCCGCCGGACTGCTCGGGGGCGTTCTTCATCAGGTCTTCGCGTGCCGGCAGGGCTTGGGCTTCGTCTTCGCGCAGCCGAAGCGACAAGGCATGGGGGTGGGCCATGGGCGCAATGCCTTGGGTTGGGGCTTGGGACAGCTCGCCGACCCAATCAATGACAGAGTTTAACGAGGGCAAGAGTTCGCCTTGTCGTTTTTCGGACAGGGACAGCCGGGCAAGTCGGGCGAGTTTTTGAAGGTCTTTGGGTTCGAGGTTCACGGCGGTTCAAAGTGAGATTGGGTTTGTGCTTTATTATCCTTTTCTTTTCGCACAGGTTCTCTATGCTCGGCTTTATTCGACAGTACTTTTCGCAGGATATTGCAATTGACCTTGGCACCGCCAACACCCTGATTTATGTGCGTGGCAAAGGCGTGGTGCTTGATGAGCCTTCGGTGGTGGCGATTCGTCAAGAAGGCGGTGCCGGCGGCAAAAAAGTGATTGAAGCAGTGGGCCAAAAGGCTAAGCAAATGCTGGGCAAAGTGCCGGGCAATATCGAAGCCATTCGCCCCATGAAAGACGGCGTGATTGCTGACTTCACCGTGACGGAGCAAATGCTCAAACAATTCATTCGTTCGGTCAACGAAAAGAAGTTCATGTCTCCGAGCCCACGCGTGATTATTTGTGTGCCCAGCGGCTCAACACAAGTCGAGCGCCGCGCGATTCGTGAGTCGGCCTTGTCGGCTGGCGCAAGCCAGGTGTATTTGATTGAAGAGCCAATGGCGGCAGCCATTGGCGCGGGCCTTGAAATTTCTGAGCCTCAAGGCTCAATCGTTGTCGACATTGGCGGCGGCACCACTGAAGTGGGCGTGATCTCATTGGGTGGTTTGGTCTATGCAGGCAGCGTGCGTGTGGGCGGCGACAAGTTTGATGAATCAATCATTAATTACATTCGCCGTAATTTTGGAATGTTGATCGGTGAGCAAACGGCAGAGACCATCAAGAAAAAAATTGGCTCGGCGTTTCCAGGCAGCGAAATTCGTGAACTTGAAGTGCGTGGCCGTAACCTTTCAGAAGGCATTCCGCGCACATTCACTGTTTCGAGCAATGAAATTTTAGAAGCGCTCACCGAGCCTTTAAATCAAATTGTGGTGGCCATTAAAAATGCGCTTGAGCAAACGCCGCCGGAACTTGCGGCCGACATTGCCGAGCGAGGCCTGATTCTGACCGGTGGCGGCGCCTTGTTGCGCGACCTGAACCGTTTGCTGGCCGAAGAAACCGGCCTGCCGGTGTATATCGCTGAAGATCCTTTGACCTGTGTGGTGCGTGGCTGTGGCGTGGCGCTTGATCGAATCGACGATTACAAAGATGTGTTTGCAAGTGAGTAAGGAGGTCGCCATTTTTTAATATGGCGCTCTCTCAGACTCCACCGCCACTTTTCAAACAAGGCCTTCCTGCAAGGCTAAGACTGCTGATCGCAGTCCTTTTGTCGCTGCTCTTGATCTATGCCGACTTGCACTTTGGCATGTTAAAGCCGTTGCGCCAAGGGCTGCAGACCGTGCTGTTTCCGGTGCTCGAGTTGCTGTCGGCGCCGCGCGATCTTGTGCACTGGACCGGCGATCGTTTGCATGCCACTTTTAATGTGCTGGATCGAGAGGCGGCTTTAGCGCAACGAGAAGCGCAAGCGGCTCAGGCGGCCTTGCTCGCCGAGCAGGTTCAACAAGAAAACGCAGCACTGCGTGCACTGTTAGATTTACGGCCAGCGATTCGGCATAAAACCTTGGCGGCCGAGATCAGCCATCAGAGCAGAGACATTTTTAGCAAACGGGTGGTCATTGATCGCGGCAGCCAGCATGGCGTGGCAGTGGGCCATCCGGTCATCAATGCCAAAGGCGTGGTGGGCCAAGTGGTTCGTGTTTCGCCAATTACCTCCGAAGTGTCTTTGCTTAACGACCCATCGCTCACCATCCCGGTAAGTTTTCCGCGTTCTGGAATTCGAACCCTGGCGGCAGGAGACGGCCAGCGTGTGTTGCTGAAATATTTGCATGTCGATGCCGATGTGGTGCCCGGCGACCTTGTGGTGACTTCTGGCCTTGACGGCATTTATCCGAGCGGCTTGCCGGTGGCCACGATTGATCAGATCGAGCGCGACACTGGGCAGTTTGCGCGAGCATTCGCTTCGCCAAGCGCGCCGGTTGCGCCCATGCGTCAAGTGATCGTGGTGCTCGTTGACCAAAGCCTGATTCCGCCAGCGCCACGTGAACTCAATCCTCGCCAGCCGGGGGCATCCACCGGGGGGCGCAAGTGAGCCGAACGCTACTGGGCCGCGCGCCTTCCAAGAGCATGATTTTTTGGTCGTTTGCCATCGCCATCGTGCTTGAAATGCTCCCTTGGGGAAGCTGGCCCATGCCCGGGTTTTTAGCGCTGATTCTGGTGTTTTGGAACGTTTATCAGCCGCGACGCATTGGCATGGCGTTGGCCTGGCTTTTGGGATTGGTCATGGATGTCTACTCTGGCTCACTGCTGGGCCAGCATGCACTGGCCTATTCAATACTGTCATTTGGTGCGATTGCCTTGCATCGGCGCTTGTTATGGTATTCGGTTCCAGGCCAGGCCATGCAGCTGTTGCCGTTGTTTCTCCTGGCCCATCTGGTTGTGGTCATGGTGCACTTTTTCTTTACTGGAATTTTTCCGCCGTGGATTTTTCTTTTGTCGCCCATCATGACGGCAGTCCTTTGGGTGCCGTTGTCTCGCATGGTGATTGGAAGGCTGAATCGGCCCTCGGATTCAACGGCTGCGATCGGCCGCTGATGCAGGCGTGTTGAACGATGAATGAATTTCGCAAGGACAAAGTTCAGGATTTCCGGCTAAGGGCGTCGTTTATGGCCGTGCTGGTGCTGGCCTGCTTTGGTCTCTTGGTTGCGCGCCTGGTGTATTTGCAAGTGTGGAAGCACGACGATTTTTTCTCGATCTCTGAAGACAATCGCATTGCCCTGTTGCCTGTGCAGGCGCCGCGCGGAGAAATTCTGGATCGACACGGCAAGCCGCTTGTGCAAAACACGGTGACTTTTTCCTTGGAAATTGAGCCCTATCGGGTTGCTGATCTTGACGCCACACTTGATCATTTGAAATCCCTGATCGATTTAAGCGATCTGGATCTGCACCGTTTTCGAAGGCTTAAAGGCGAGCTTCGCCGGTACGACTCCATTCCTTTGCGGCCTTCATTAAACGATGCCGAGGTGGCGCGTCTTGCGGTGCATGCCAGCAATATGCCTGGCGTTGCCGTGAATGTGCGCAGCATGCGGGCTTATCCTTTGGGCGATTCGTCGTCGCATGTGCTGGGGCATATCGGAAGAATTTCCCAGGCTGATCGTGATCGCATTGAGCGTGATGACATGGGCCAGGCTTACTTTGGTGTCTCGCACATTGGCAAGCTTGGCATTGAGCAGTCTTATGAAGCGGTGTTGCGCGGCAAGCCGGGCTTTGACCAAGTGGAAACAACGGCCGGCGGGCGCATGGTCCGCAGCCTAGAGCGTCGTGAGCCAGTGCCCGGCAAAAACCTGAACCTTTCTTTGGATGCTGAGCTTCAAAAAATCATTGAGCAAGCCTATGGCAATCGCCGGGGTGCTTTAGTGGCGCTGGCGCCGAAAACGGGCGAAGTGTTGGCGTTTGTCTCCATGCCGAACTTTGACCCGTCGCTTTTTATCGACGGCATTGATGCCACCACATGGAACAGCCTGAATAACTCTCCCGACAAGCCTTTGCTGAACCGACCCTTGCGGGGCACATATCCGCCAGGCTCGACCTATAAGCCGTTTGTGGCGATTGCGGCGCTTGAATCGGGCATGCGCAAGCCTGAAGACACCATTAACGATCCCGGTTTTTTCATGTTTGGCAATCACAAGTTTCGTGACAGCAACCCGCGCGGCAATGGCATTGTGAACTTGAAAAAAGCCATTGTGGTGTCAAGCGATACCTACTATTACATTTTGGCGCGCGATATGGGCGTTGACCTGATTCATCAATATGTCTCGCCTTGGGGCTTTGGCACGCGCACGGGCATTGACCTTGTGGGCGAAACTCAAGGGATCTTGCCTTCGAGCACCTGGAAGCAAGAGCGGTTCAAGCAGCCTTGGCTTGCGGGTGAAAACATGTCGATTGGCATTGGCCAAGGCTATAACTCTTTTTCAATTCTTCAATTGGCTGCGGCAACGGCCGGCCTGGCCAATCGAGGAACCCTGATGAAGCCGCGGCTGGTGCGTTCGGTAGAAGATCCGGTGACCGGAGAGGTGACTGAGTTTGCGCCCGAAGTGTTGCGACAAATAATAGTCAGTGAAAAAACCTTGGATCTGGTAATTGACGCCATGGCCGAAGTCAATCGCTCGGGAACGGGTGCGCGAATTTTTGCGGGCGCGCCCTATACCGTTGCCGGTAAGACCGGAACGGCGCAGGTCATCAGCATTGGGCAAAACGAAAAATACAATGCCTCGAAAATTGCGGAGCGGTTTCGGGACCATTCGCTTTATGTCGCGTTTGCGCCGGTTGAAGACCCCCAAGTGGCGCTCGCTTTGATTGTTGAGAACGGCGGCTTTGGCGCTGCCGCCGCCGCGCCGATCGCACGCAAGGTGTTTGATTATGTGCTGTTAAAAAAGGCCCCTGCCAATGCCCAGTAGCATGAACCCCCCAGTTGGTGGCCTGCTTGCAAAAGTGCGCGCAGTGTTCTCTGTTTTTGACAGCGTGTTTTTGGCGAGCTTTCTGGGCATTGCGTTTTTGTCGATGCTGATTCTGTACAGCGCAGGCAGTGAGCTTGAAGGGCGATTTGCTGACCATGTCCGTAATTTTGTTTTGGCCGTTGTGCTGATGTGGATCGTGGCCCATGTTAAGCCTACCGTCTTATCCCGAATTGCCCTGCCCTTGTTTGTTTTGGGCGTGTTGCTCTTAGTGGCTGTGGCCTTGGTGGGAGACTCTTCAAAAGGGGCGCAGCGCTGGCTGAATCTCGGCTTTACGCGTATTCAGCCCTCTGAGCTCATGAAAATTGCCATGCCTTTAATGCTGGCCTGGCTTGTACAGCGTTATGAAGGCTTGTCCTCGATTCGACATTGGGCTGTCGCGGTTGCTGTATTGGCCGTACCGACGCTATTGATTGTGAAGCAGCCTGATTTGGGCACTGCGATTTTGGTGTTTTCCGCAGGGCTTTTTGTGCTGTTTTTTGCAGGGATCTCCTGGAAGCTTGTGCTGGCGGTGCTTGTGCTGGCGGTTGCAGGATTGGTGACCTTGCTGCTGTTTGGCGATACAGCGTGCGCAGAAGGCGTGAACTGGCCGGGGTTTCGGGAATATCAGCGCCAGCGGGTCTGCACTTTGGTCGATCCGATGCGCGACCCGTTGGGCAAGGGGTTTCACATTATTCAATCGGTGATTGCGGTGGGCTCGGGGGGCCTGCTGGGCAAAGGCTGGCTGCAAGGCACGCAAACGCATTTGGAATTTATTCCTGAGCGCTCCACCGACTTTGTATTTGCGGCGTTTTCAGAAGAGTTCGGGCTTTTGGGCAATTTGTTGTTGGTCTCGCTGTATGCCGTCATGATTCTGCGGGGGTTGTGGATTGCAATTGGCGCGCCTACCTTGTTTTCACGACTCTTGGCCGCAGCAATTTCGCTCACTATTTTCAATTACGCGTTTGTCAACATTGGCATGGTCATTGGGGTGCTGCCAGTGGTGGGTGTGCCGTTGCCGTGGATGTCTTATGGCGGCACAGCCATGGTGACCCTGGGTTTGGGCGCCGGGATCTTGATGAGCATTTCTCGAACCCGCTCCAAGACTGTGCAAGGCTTTGTTCTCCAGCGACAATAAGCCTTTACCGAAGGAGGGGCAGATGGATCAGTCCATGGCCGCTGCCAAGACGCTGCTCGCGGGGTTTGATCGGCACTACGCTTTGTTTCGCTACAACGCGCAGCAGGCCAAGCAGCGATTTGAGGCCGGCAATTTCCACGCCATTCGCGAGCTCGCCCGTGAGCGAATTGCTTTTTATGATCTGCGTGTCAAAGAGGCTTGCGAAAAAATGCGTGAGCAGTTTGGCGAGTCTGTCAAATCGGCGGCCTTTTGGCAAGATGTGAAACGCAGCTTTACCCAGCTCATCTTTGATCATCGGCAGCCCGAACTGGCCGAGACTTTTTTCAATTCGGTGACCACCAAGCTTTTGGATCGCGAATATTTTCGCAATGACATTTTGTTTGTGCGCCCGCAGGTTTCAACCGAATACCTCGATTCCGACCCGCCTTCTTATCGTGTCTATTACCCCAAGCAACGGGGCCTAAAGCGGACCCTGCTCGATATCGCCGTCGACATTGGCTTGGCATGCCCCTGGGAAGATATTTCTCGCGATTTGCGCCTGGTGCGCCGTGCGCTATGTAAGCGCTTGGAGCGGCCATGGCATTCTCAGGCAGACCTGCAGATCCATGTGTTGCGGTCTTTATTTTTTCGCAACAAGGGCGCCTACTTGATTGGCCGAATCATGAACGATGGCGACCCCGTGCCGTTTGCCGTTGCAATTATTCGTGGCCGTACTGGCCGGGTGTTCATCGACACCGTGCTGTTTTCCCCCGAACAGATCTCGGTGATGTTTTCCTTTGCCCGCTCCTACTTTATGGTGGATATGGAGGTTCCTTCGGCCTATGTTCAGTTTCTAAGAACCCTGCTGCCCAACAAAGCCAAAAGCGAGCTTTACACCATGCTGGGGCTGCACAAGCAGGGCAAGACCTTGTTTTATCGGGACTTGCTGTTGCACCTTAAAAACTCGACCGATCGCTTCAAAATTGCCGATGGCATTAAAGGCTTGGTCATGCTGGTGTTCACCCTGCCGTCGTTTCCGTATGTTTTTAAAATCATTAAAGACAAGCGCAGCAAAGATGTCAGCCGGGAGCATATTGAGTCAAAGTATTTGTTGGTGAAGGTGCATGATCGTGCCGGCCGCATGGCCGACACTTGGGAATATTCGAATGTCGATTTCCCTCGATCTCGGTTTGAGTCTAGCCTGATCGATGAGATCAAAGAGTACGCGCCAAGCATGATTGTGGAAATGGGCGATCGCATTGTGTTAAAGCACTTATACATTGAGCGGCGCATGATTCCTTTGAATCTTTATTTGGAGCACGCCACCGAGTCGGAAACTGACCACGCGGTGAAAGAGTATGGCGATGCAATCAAGCAGTTAGTGGGCGCCAATATTTTTCCGGGCGATATGCTTTATAAAAACTTTGGCATGACTCGGCAGCGCCGCGTGGTGTTTTACGATTACGATGAGATTCAGTATTTGACGGAATGCAATTTCCGGCGCATTCCCGAGCCGCGCACACCAGAAGACGAAATGGCCTCAGAGCCTTGGTACACCATCGGCCCTAACGATGTGTTTCCCGAGGAGTTCGAGACATTTTTGCTCGGCCAACCCAAGCTTCGACAGGCGTTTATGCGCTATCACGCCGATTTGTTGACACCGCAGTACTGGGCTGCCCAACAAGAGCGCATCAATCGTGGCATTCTCGACGATGTCTATCCTTACGCAGAACACTTACGATTTAAGCATGATGCAGTTTGATTCCATTATTGTGGGCGCAGGCAGCGCAGGCTGCCTGTTGGCAAACCGACTGTCCGCCAATCCCAAACATCGGGTCTTGCTGATTGAGGCGGGCGGTGAAGACGACTGGGTCTGGATCAAGATCCCGGTTGGCTATTTGTTTACCATCGCAAATCCGCGCACCGACTGGTGCTTTAAGACCGAAGCAGAGCCCGGACTTAATGGCCGCACCATTCATTACGCACGCGGCAAGGTCATTGGCGGCTGTTCCTCAATTAACGCCATGATTTACATGCGTGGCCAGGCGAGCGATTACGCGCGCTGGGCGCAGGCCACTCACGATGATCACTGGTCTTGGGAAAGCGCTCTTAAGACCTACAAATCAATTGAAGATTATTTTGGCGGTGAGAACGCTTGGCATGGCGCAGGCGGCGAAATGCGCGTGGAAGCCGCGCGGGTGCGCTGGGAAATTCTCGATGCCTGGCGAGAAGCTGCTGCTGAGCAAGGCATTGCGCCGATCGAGGAATTTAATCGCGGGGACAACGCCGGCTGCGCTTATTTTCAAATGACCCAAAAGCGCGGGGTGCGATGGTCCATGGCCGATGCATTTTTGCACCCGGTGCGGCACCGAAAAAACCTGACGGTCATGACCCGTACCCATGTCTTGCGGGTGCTCACCCAACCCATTGATCACGCCACGCGCAATCAGCCGCGATGGGCGCAACAGGCCTGGGCTAATGCTGCGCACGAAGCCACGGGGCTGGAAATTTTGCATGAGGGTGTTCGCAAGACCGTCATGGCAACCGACCAAGTCATTCTGAGTGCGGGCGCTGTGAGTTCGCCCCACTTATTGCAAGTCTCGGGTATTGGCCCGGCCGATCGACTGCATGCCCTGGGCATTACTCCAGTCGTGGATTTGCCTGGTGTTGGAGAAAACCTGCAAGACCATTTGCAGATTCGAACGGTTTACCAAGTGGATCACTGCAAGACCGTTAATACGTTGTATAAAAATTGGTTCACGCGCATTGGCATGGGCCTGCAATACGCCCTGTTTCGCACGGGCCCCTTGACCATGCCACCCTCGACTTTGGGTGCTTTTGCAAAAAGCTCGGATCAAGAACCCACCCCAGATATGGAGTGGCATGTTCAGCCTTTGTCCTTGCCCAAGTTTGGCGAGCCCTTGCATCCGTTTAATGCGATTACCCCGAGCGTTTGCAATCTTCGGCCAAGCTCACGGGGTTGGGTACGCGCGGTGCATCCTGATCCCATGGCAGCGCCCAAGATTTTTTGTAACTATTTATCAACCGAGCACGACCGACACGTGGCGGTGCGCGGCCTGCAGTTCACGCGAAAAATCATGCAATCCAAGGCGCTTGCACCGTTTAACCCGCGTGAGATGCTGCCCGGCGAATCCTTAACGACCGAATCCGACCTGGCCAAGGCTGCGGGAGACCTGGGCACCACTATTTTCCACCCGGTCTCCACCTGCGCCATGGGCCAGGTGTCAGACACCGGGCAGGCCCGAGACCCCATGACGGTGCTCGATGCGCAATGTCGGGTGCGTGGGGTTGCACGCTTGCGGGTGGTCGATGCGTCGAGCATGCCCACGATCACATCGGGAAATACCAATGCACCGGTCATGCTGATCGCAGAGCAAGTCTCGCGCATGATGCTGCCTTAACTCGTTTGTTTCAGTTCTAGATCGTTTGGCCGATGCACTTGTGGTGCTCGGCATAGTGGCGTTTTTCAACACCACCCTAAGGAATGATCGATGAACCGACTTTTTAAAACTCAGATTATTTTGATCAGCGCAAGCATTGCGCTCACACTAATTAGTTTTTCGGCCATGGCCGCCTTGCCGGAGCCTTGGGACCCGCAAGAGGCTGCCCGTTGGAGTGTGCAAGAGCGCTTGTCGCGCCTACGGGCCCTTTCCGCGCAGCTTAAAAAGGCAAGCCCCGAGCAACGACAGGCCTACAAGGAGTCATTGCGTCACAAGCTTGCGCAGCTCAGCGTGCAAGAGCGCAAGGCGCTTCATGATCAGCTGCACGCACAATGGAAAGTCTTAAGTTCTGAAGAGAAAAAACAGCTGCGGCAAGAACGCCGCAAGCTTCATAAAGCATTAGATCCCTCGTAATCGACCACCAAGGGCGCATGGTCTGAAAACAAATCGGCCGTGTGAATAAAAGTGGCTTTCGCAAGCGCGGCAATTCCTGGTGTTGCAATTTGATAATCAATGCGCCAGCCCACATTTTTGGCACGGGCCTGCCCCCGCTGGCTCCACCAAGTGTATTGATCAGGCCGGGGGTCGAGTTTGCGAAACACATCGACCCAGCCCAGTTCGTTAAACACTTGGGTTAACCAAGCCCGCTCTTCAGGCAAAAAGCCTGAGTTCTTCAAATTGCCCTTCCAGTTTTTGAGATCGACCTCGTGGTGGGCAATGTTCCAGTCGCCGCAAATGACAAACTCACGGCCAGTTTGTTCGGACTCTTTTTTCCATTGGGCCAAGAGCGGATAAAAGTCTTTCAGAAATCGAAATTTTGATTCCTGCCGCTCGGGCGATGCCGAGCCCGACGGCAGATACACGCTGATCACGGCAAGTGGCATGCGTTTGCCTTGATGCAACAAGGGGCTGTGGTTGCCATCAAAATCAGCCCGAATCAAACGGCCTTCGTTATCGAACTCTTCTACGGACATGCCCCGGGAAAGCCGGCTGGGATCTCGGTCGGTGTAGAGCCCAACACCGCTGTAGCCTTTTTTCTGTGCGGCAAAAAAGTAGCCCTTCAGTGTCCGGTCGTTGTGCATGACGGCCAGATGCTCATCCGACAGATCGTCTTCTTGGGCCTTGAGCTCTTGCACGCAAATCACATCGGCGTGCTGTTGGGCAAGCCATGCCAGCGCCCCTTTTTTGGCAGCCGAGCGAATGCCGTTGAGGTTTAGAGAAATGATCCGCATGCGCTATATTCTCGCATCATGAAGCACGCTGCCCACGAATCTACTGATCAAGCCTTTATTCGTTTTGCAATTCAGGCAGGCGTGCTGCGGTTTGGCAGTTTTGTCACCAAGGCGGGCCGAACATCACCATACTTTTTTAACGCGGGCTTGTTTCACCACGGCGGGCTGTTGGGCACACTGGCCAAGTTCTATGCCCAGACATTTCTGTCGGCTGAGTTCGATGGAAGGCTCTCGGCCGATATGCTTTATGGCCCAGCCTACAAAGGCATTACCTTGGCAAGCGCCACTGCAGTGGCCCTGGCTGAAGCAGGCCACGACATTGGTTTTGCCTACAACCGCAAAGAGGCCAAAGACCATGGCGAGGGCGGCACTGTGGTGGGTGCCGAGCTTAAGAACCGCGTGTTGATTGTGGATGATGTGATTTCTGCGGGTACGTCGGTGCGCGAATCGGTAGAGATTATTCGGGCTCACGGGGCAGCGCCTGCCGGGGTATTGATTGCCCTGGATCGCATGGAACATGGCGGCACCGCAGACGCGCCAACGCAACGCTCGGCCGTGCAAGAGGTGCAAGATCTTTTTGGCATTCCCGTGATTGCCATTGCCACCCTGGCCAACTTATTAAAATTTTTGGAAGACAGCCAAGACCCTGGGCTGACCCAGCATCGTGCGGCCGTGCAAGCCTATCGTGATCAGTGGGGCGTGGCTTAGCCTTATTGATGCCTTGGGTCTGGCGGCAAACGATCAAGCGGCTTGCCGATGGCTTTTGCGTAAAGCGGCAAGACAAATTCAAGGTTGCGCTCAATTTCAGCAATTCGGTTGGGCCCACTGGGGTGAGTCGATAGCCATTGGGGCGGGGCCTGTTTCGAGGCCATAGACATTTTTCGCCACAAGGTCACGCCTGCCCGGGGGTCAAACCCGCCGCGCGCTGAAATATCCAAACCGACCAAGTCGGCATCGTTTTCATCATCGCGTGAAAACTTTAACAAGGTGAGTTGCACGCCATAGTCCATTAAGGTGCGGCCCGCATCGCCCACGCCCAATACTGCCGAGAGCACACTGGCACCAATGCTGGTGAGCTGGCCTTTTGCAAACTGTGCGCGGGAATGCTCTCGAAGGGCATGGGCCATTTCGTGACCCATGATGATGGCCACTTCGTCGTCGGTAAGTTTTAGCTTGTCAATAATTCCGCTGTAAAAACCGATCTTGCCGCCCGGCATGCAAAACGCATTGATTGAGTCGGTTAAAAAAAGTTGAACCTCCCAGCGCCAGTTATTGGCGTTTTGGTTCCACAGCTGAGCCTGCGGCTTGAGCTGCTCGGCAATTTTGCGCAGCCGGATCAACTGCGGATGGTCATCGGGCGCCAAACGGTTTTTCTTGGCGGCCTCTTGTTTCATTTTTGAAAATTGCTGGCTGGCCGCCCGCTCGATTTGCTCGGCAGGCACCAGTGCTCGGAGCTGCGACGGTTGGTCAACAGGAATGCCATCAGCCGGCCGGTCTGCAACGCTTTTTGAGGCGACCGACTGGCAGCCGCTGACCGCCAGAATTAGGCCGATCACCAGGAGTTTTGGCAAAGCCACAGCAGAAATAGTCATAAGCGAAGACAATACGGTGGATCGCAGTGTACTTAATTTGCTGGAAATTCTTTTGAGCCAAACCGAATCCAACAGTTCAATCGCAGGCCTTTCACAAACCGTGCCCCCAAGCCGCGGGCTTTTGGTGATGACCTTGGTGTTGGGCTTTGCAAGCGGCCTGCCCCTGGCCTTGTCGGCAGGCACCTTGCAGGCTTGGCTTACGGTTGAAAATGTCGACTTAAAAACATTGGGTTGGCTGACCTTGCTGGGCCTGCCCTATACCTATAAGTTTGTTTGGGCGCCTTTGCTGGATCGCTATCGCCTCCCCTTGGGCAGTTGGGGTGGGCGTCGCAAGGGCTGGCTTGTTTCGCTGCTCTTGGCCATGGCTCTGGTGTTGTTTGGAATGTCTCAACAAACACCCGGCGCCTTGGCGTCAAGCCTTTGGGGTGTTGCGGCGTTTGCCTTTGCCCTGGTCTTGCTCTCGGCAAGTTTTGACATTGTGTTCGATGCCTGGCGTGCAGAGTCGCTTTCAGAATCTCAACGCGGATTGGGTGCTGCCTGGTCGGTGGTGGGCTATCGATTGGCCATGCTCACTTCAGGCGGGTTAGCCCTGATGCTGGCTGATCTTTATCTTGGGTTTTCAGGCGTGTATGTGCTGATGGCAGGGTTTTGCATTCTGCTGGCCGTGGTCGCGGCGCTCGCGCCCGAGCCCTCGCAAGCGCCTGCGCCAAGATCGCTGGTCCGCGCTGTTGTCGATCCGTTTCGAGAATTCTTTGGCCGCAAAGGCGCAATCCTGATCTTGCTCACAATTATTTTCTACAAACTGGGCGATGCATTTGCAGGAAGCTTGTCCACGGCGTTTCTGATTCGTGGCGCAGGCTTTAGCCCGGCAGAGGTCGGGGCCGTCAACAAAGGGGTGGGCTTGTTGGCCACCTTGATTGGCGGTCTGGCCGGGGGCTTGTTAATGTCCCGCATCACGCTGTGGACGGCCTTGTTGATCTTTGGCGTGCTGCAGGCCATTACCAATCTGGGCTTTTGGTACTTGGCGGCTTACCCCGCCACACTGCCCGGCATGACCGTTGTGGTTTTGCTGGAAAATCTTGCGGGCGGTATGGGAACGGCCGCTTTTGTTGCCCTGCTCATGACCCTGTGCGATGTTCGATTCACCGCAACTCAGTTTGCCTTGCTGTCTGCCCTGGCCTCGATTGGCCGTGTGGTGGTGGGGCCAGCGGCTGGGGTAGCGGCCTCTGACTGGGGCTGGGCCCCGTTTTTCTTGTTCTCGGTAGGGGCCGCATTGCCGGGATTGGCAATGCTGGCGCTCATGAAAAACCGGCTCTCGAGCCCGCTTACTTCACCACCGTCACCGGAGCCGGGCAATGGCTGATCAGCTTGGTCGTGGTGGATCCAATCAATAGATCGGTCAATCCGCTTCGGCCTTTGCCGCCCACAATTAACAGGTCGATATTTTCTTTTTTAATGATCTCGATAATCGTGGGAACGACATCGCCGTGGCCCTTGATGACATTGGCCGAAATGCCGGTTTGAGTGAGCAGTTTTTTGGCTTCTGACAACTCTTCTTCAGCGATTTCATCCATGTACTGCTCGACCTGCTTGCGATCAATTCCACGGGCCACCGGAGAAATCAGGGCTGAGACATGCACATTAAGCAAGGTGATTGAGGCGGGCTCTTTCAACTTTTGATTAAGCCCGATGGCGTAGCGCACAGCGCGAAGAGAGTTTTCTGAACCGTCGACTGCAATAGCAATGCGCATAGTGGCCTCCTGACAATAAGATGGGCTTATTCTAACGCGCCTGTCATTGCGAGGCGCGCACTCAAACACGCCGTCATTGCGAGGCGCGCACTCAAACACGCCGTCATTGCGAGGGCCCGAAGGGCCCGTGGCAATCCACAGCCTTTGGTTCAACACTATAATAAATATACATATGTTTAGCTACAGACGAGAAATCGACGGGCTGCGAGCATTAGCAGTTGTTCCCGTAATCTTTTTCCATGCGGGCTTTGAAGCATTTAGCGGCGGTTTTGTTGGCGTTGATGTTTTCTTTGTCATTAGTGGCTATCTAATCACGTCGATCATTCTTGCCCAGAGAGCGGGGGGGGGGCAGGCTTTTCTCTGCTGAACTTTTACGAGCGACGTGCAAGACGGATACTTCCCGCACTGTTTCTCGTAATGGCAGTCTGCATACCATTTGCTTGGCTGTGGCTATTGCCGAGCGATATGAAAGACTTTTCTCAAAGCCTTGTGGCGGTGTCTCTATTCGCATCCAACATCTTATTTTGGAAAGAGAGCGGCTATTTTGATACGGCCGCAGAACTTAAGCCATTACTACACACCTGGAGCCTGGCAGTAGAAGAGCAGTATTACCTTCTATTTCCGCTGTTTTTGTTCGCCATGTGGCGTTTTGCAAAGCGATGGACTGTGTCAACGCTTGCAGTGATCGCTATATTAAGTTTTGCGGTGGCGCAATGGGGTGCGTATAACAAACCAGCGGCCACCTTCTTTTTGCTGCCAACGAGAGGCTGGGAGATCGCGATTGGGGCATTGGCCGCATTTTACTTCGCGCGTTATCCGAGGCTGCAACTACAAAGGTCCGTGCAAGAGACAGGTAGTTTTATAGGGTTGCTATTGATCCTGTATGCAGTATTTGCTTACAGCAAGGAAACTCCATTTCCCAGTGCTTATGCATTAGCGCCAACGCTTGGCGCCGCATTAATCATTCTTTGCACCACACCTTCGACTCTTGTTGGGCGTGTTCTAACCACAAAGGCTTTTGTTGGGATCGGGCTGATTAGCTACAGCGCATATTTGTGGCATCAGCCGTTGTTTGCATTTGC
>QXGG01297479.1_pt1 | contig 118753 bp, 117 predicted proteins | sample 1982491 | NCBI WGS metagenome assembly QXGG01 (sample SAMN09924614, study PRJNA488089) | Wastewater metagenome, whole genome shotgun sequencing project. | isolation source: South African research farm wastewater | place: South Africa: Irene, Agricultural Research Council, Animal Production...
GGCACCACGCGTTCACGCCGACTTTCATGACGGCCTCACCTTCTCGCACAGCGCCGCCAGCGTGTCCGGCTCATGCCCCAGATGGCCGGCGCGGGTGAACGTGAGCGACGACAGACCGGGCGACAGGCGCTCCATCAGCGCCTGCCAGCGCCGGCTGTTCTGCGGCGGGCACACCGCGTCGAACGCGCCGTGCACCCAGTCCACCGGCACACCCGCGAGCGCAACCGCGCGCACCGCCCGGTCCAGGCCGCCCGGCCGCACAAAGCCACGGTGCAACAGGTAGTGCGACTGGATGCGGAACTTGCGCCGCAGCGCCTGGTCCGTGCGGTCGCTGCGGTTGCCCCGGCGCCGGAATCCGGCCGCCAGACGCCGCTCGCGCCGCCGCTGAGCAGCCCAGACCGGTCGGGCTCCAGCCACAACGGGGCCTGCACCGAGCAGCGCACGCCACATGCCTCGGGCCGCCGCGCGCGATTCGAGCAGGGCCCAGCGCCGCGCCGCGCGCAGACCTGCAACAGCGGGTGTACCGGATTGGAGCAACTGGCGCAGACGGGCCAGCAGCGCGGGCAGTGACACGCTGCGCGAGGCCGGCCAGACAGCCGCAGGCACACTCAGGGTCTTCCCTGATGCCGCGCCCTGCAGCAGGCCGCCAATCTCGCGCCGCGACAGCGCAAAGGCCCCGCGCAGCACCAGCCGCTGCACCCGCTGCGGATGGGCCTGCGCGTAGGCCAGCGCCAGCACCGTGCCCCAAGAACCAGCCAGCAGCGACCAGCGCTCCAGGCCCAGGTGCCGCCGCAGGGTTTCGAGGTCGGACACCAGCGCCGCCGTGTGGTTGCGCAGCGTGCTGCCGCGCGGGCGGCTGCCGCCGCTGCCGCGCTGGTCGGGCGCAATCGCGCACTGCCGGCGCAGATCCAGCGGCGCCAGCAGGCCCGGGTTCGCACCGCTGCCCGGACCGCCGTGCAGCAGCAGCCAGGGCTCGCCCTCGGGGTTTCCCCCGAGGTGCCAGGCCATGCGGTGCGGCGCCCCGAGATCGAAGTCGCGCTGGCGTCGCCAGGGGCCTTGTCCGGTGGCATCGTTTTTGCTGATCATCGGGTGCGGCTTGAACTGCAACAGTGCAGGCAGGTCAGCAGTCACGATTCATGCCAACCCCAACTGGAGACAAGACATGCAGTGGACCACCCCCGCCTTCACCGACCTGCGTTTCGGTTTTGAAATCACGATGTACATCGCCAACCGCTGACCACCGGCGACGAGCGACCTCAGGCGCACGGGTGTTCCCACACGTGCGCCTTTTTTCTTCCCAATCCAGTCTATGCGCATCCGCGTTCTTGGCTCCTCCGCCGGTGGCGGTTTCCCGCAGTGGAACTGCAACTGCCCCAACTGCAGCGGCCTGCGCCGCGGCACGCTCAAGGCGCACGCCCGCACCCAGTCGTCGATTGCGGTGAGTGACAACGGCCAGGACTGGCTGCTGGTCAACGCATCGCCCGACATCCTCACCCAGATCCGCGACAACCCCGAGCTGCAGCCCGCCCGCGCCATCCGCGACAGCGGTATCGCCGCCGTGCTGCTGATGGACGCGCAGATCGACCACGTCACCGGCCTGCTGATGCTGCGCGAGCGCAAGACGCCGCTGCCGCTGCTGGCCACGCCCGAGGTCTTCTCCGACATCGGCAGCGGCTTCCCGATCACCGGCATCCTCTCGCACTACTGCGGCACCGAGCGGCAGGAGCTTCCCATCGACGGCCGCGCGGTGCACATCGCCGCCCTGCCCGGCCTGCAGCTGCACACCGTCTCGCTCTCGTCCAAGCCGCCGCCGTACTCGCCGTTTCGCGGCAACCCGCGGCCGGGCGACAACATCGGCCTGCTGGTCACCAACCCGGCCACCGGCGCCAAGGCCTTCTACGCGCCCGGCCTGGCCGAGGTCACCGACGAGCTCATCGAGCTCATGAGCGGTTGCGCCGTCGTCCTGGTCGACGGCACCTTCTGGACCCACGACGAGATGCAGCGCCTGGGCCTCTCGGCCAAGGCCGCGCTCGACATGGGCCACCTGCCGCAAAGCGGCCCGGGCGGCATGGTCGAACAGCTCGACCGCCTGCCCGCCGGCGTGCGCAAGGTGCTCATCCACATCAACAACACCAACCCCATGCTGGTGGAAGACTCGCCCGAGCGCGCCGAACTCACGGCCCACGGCATCGAGGTCGCTCACGACGGCATGGACATTTCTTTCTGAGCACGCCATGGAGATCGCCCGCCACCACCGCCCCCACGAAGGCCTGCCCGCCTGGAGCGCGCAGGAGTTCGAGGCCCAGCTGCGGGACAAAGGCCGCAGCTACCACATCCACCACCCGTTCAACGTGCGCATGAACTCGGGCGGCTGCACGCCCGACGAGATCCGTTGCTGGGTGGCCAACCGCTTCTACTACCAGATCTGCATCCCGCGCAAGGACGCCGCCATCCTGGCCAACATGCCCGACCGCGAACACCGGCGCCTGTGGGTCGAGCGCATCCTCGACCACGACGGCCATGGCGACCACCAGGGTTCTGCGGCAGGGGGCATCGAGGCCTGGACAAGGCTGGGCGAGGCCGTGGGCATCTCGCGCGAAGAGCTGTGGTCGCTGCAGCATGTGGTGCCGGCCGTGCGCTTCGCCTGCGACGCCTATGTGCACTTCGCGGCCACCGCGCCCTGGCAGGAAGCCGTGTGCTCGTCGCTGACGGAAATGTTCGCGCCGCAGATCCACAAGGACCGCCTGGCCACCTGGCCCACACACTATCCGTGGATCGAATCCAATGGCCTGGCCTACTTCCGCAGCCGCATTCCGCTGGCCAGCCGCGACGTGGAGCATGGCCTGCGCGTGACGCTGGACCACTTCAAGACCCGCGAGCAGCAGCACCATGCGCTGGACATCCTGCAGTTCAAGCTGGATATTCTGTGGACCATGCTGGACGCCATCGAAAAGGCTTGTCAGTGAACGCCGCCCTGCCCGCCCAACCCAGGCTGTCGCGCCGATTCCGGTTGCAGTACGAAGAGGCCCAATCGCGCTGGGTGCTGCTCTACCCGGAAGGCATGGTCCAGCTCAACCCGAGCGCGGCCGAGATCCTCAAACGCTGCGACGGCACGCGCGACATCGATGCCATCGTTTCGGAACTCGAAGCCGCATTCAACGCCCAAGGCATTGGTCCCGAAGTCCGCAACCTGCTCGAAGAGGGCCAACGCCGTGGCTGGATCGACTGATCTTCTGAGCGCGGTGCCCATCCCCGCCGGGCCGCCGCTGTGGCTGCTGGCGGAGCTGACCTACAAGTGTCCGCTGCACTGCGTCTTCTGCTACAACCCGACGAGCCATGCGCAGGTCACCGACGAGCTCTCCACCGCGCAATGGGTCGACGTGATGGCGCAGGCGCGCAAGCTCGGCGCGGCGCAGCTGGGTTTCTCCGGCGGTGAGCCGCTGCTGCGCGACGACCTCGAAGAACTGGTGCAGGAGGCGCACCGCCTGGGCTACTACACCAACCTCATCACCTCCGGCGTGGGCCTCACACCCGTCCGCGCACAGAAGCTCAAGGACGCCGGGCTGGACCACGTGCAACTGTCGTTCCAGGACTCGACGCGCGAGCTCAACGACTTCCTCAGCCACACCAAGACCTTCGATCTCAAGCAGCGTGTCGCCAAGCTCATCAAGGCGCACGACTGGCCGATGGTGATGAACTGCGTACTGCACCGGCACAACCTGCCGCACGTACGCAAGATCATCGACATGGCGGTGGCGCTGGAGGCCGAATACCTGGAACTGGCCAACACCCAGTACTACGGCTGGGCCTGGATCAACCGCGACCACCTCATGCCCACGCGCGAGGAACTGGCTGTGGCCGAGGCCGAGGTCAACGCCTTCCGCGCCGAGCAGGCCGCGAAGACCGACGACCACAAATGCCGCGTGCTGTTCGTCGTGCCCGACTATTTCGAGGAACGCCCCAAGGCCTGCATGAACGGCTGGGGCGCGGTGTTCCTGTCCATCGCGCCCGACGGCCTGGCCATGCCCTGCCACAACGCGCGCGACCTGCCGGGCCTGCGGCTGCCCAACGTGAAGGACGTGTCCATCGCCGACATCTGGCAGCGCAGCACCGCTTTCAACACCTACCGCGGCGACGCCTGGATGAAGCCCACCTGCCGCAGCTGCGACGAGCGCCACAAGGACTTCGGTGGCTGCCGCTGCCAGGCCTTTTTGCTCACTGGCGACGCGGCGGAGACCGACCCGGTGTGCAGCAAGTCGGAGCACCATCAGAAGGTGGTGGCGGTGGTGCGCGACGCACCGAAGCACCGCAACATCCCGATCGTGTTCCGCAGCGATGCGGAATCCAAAGCACTGCATCCGTGAACACATCCACCCAACGCATGTTCGGCGCGCTGCTGGTGCGGCGTCTGCCGGGTGCCGCGCGGCCCGCGCTGAACATCGAGCGCGCGGACCAGGGCCTGTTCCTGCTCTGGCTGGCCTACATGGGTCTGCTGGTGTTCGCGGCCTGGCTGCTCTGGCGCGCGGGGGCCTGGCACCGGCTGGTGGAGGCCGACCCGACGCACCTCACGCTGGTGATCGTGGTGCTGTTCATCGGCTGCTCGCTCTGGGCCGGGCGCCGCGCCTGGGACCTGGGCCGCCAGCGCAGCGCGCTCGACGCGGGCCAGGCGCAGGGCTGGGGCAGCGAGTTCCTGCGGGGCACTGCGCAACCCGGCGCCGACCGTACCTCGTGGCTGCAGGTGCTGGGCGAACGCGCGCACGGTCCGCACGAGATGGCCTGGTGGCTCAACGGCATCCAGCTCAAGCTCGGCCTGCTGGGCAAGGTGATCGGCTTTTCCATCCTCGCGCTGCAACTGGGCCAGATGGACAGCTTCGACCCCAGCCAGAGCGCGCAGCTGCTCAAGAGCCTGACGGGTGGCCTGGGCATCGCGCTGCTGACCACGGTCACCGGGCTGACCGGCAACATCCTGCTGGGCCTGCAGCTGATGCGGCTGGACCGCTTTGCCGACGCCCTGGTGGCCGACGCGCTGGCGCTCTCGCTCACGAACGAAGGACTGCGCGATGGCGATCGGCCGGCCGGTCCGTGACACCGAGGCCGATCCGTTCTACGACATGTTGTTCAACATGCTGATCGCGTTCGTCTTCTGTTTTGTCATCGCCATCCTGGCCTTCAACCCGCAGGCCCGCAAGGCGGGCGACGTGCCGGCCAAGGCCGAGTTCATGGTCACGGTCTCCTGGCCCGACAACAACCCCAACGACGTGGACACCTGGGTGCTCGAACCCGGCGGCAAGACGCTGTGGTTCCGCCAGCGCGACGCCGGCATGCTGCACCTGGACCGCGACGACCGCGGCGCCAAGAACAACAGCGTGCTGGTCAACGGCAAGCTGATCAGCAGCGCCATCCGGCAGGAGATCGTCACCCTGCGTGGCATCGTGCCCGGCGAGTACGTGGTCAACGCCCACTACTACGACAGCGGCGACCAGCAGCCGGTGGAGGTGACGGTGGCGGTGGTGAAGGTCAATCCGCAGGCCGAAATCGTCTACACCGGCACCCAGCAGATCCCGCGCAAGGGCGACGAACGCACACTGGTTCGTTTCACGCTGGACGAGGCGGGAAAGGTTCTGGACCTTTCCACGACTCCCAAGACCATCGTGCAGCGCGCCGGGCTCTGAACCCCACCACAACAAGAACCATGATCCCTGCCGTCTCCTCCCAGTTGCTGCTGCTGTCCATCGCCTACGCGCTGCTGGCCTTCCTGCTGCTGATCCTGTGCCTGGGCACACGCTGGCACTGGGGCCTGAAGGCCTCGCTGGTCGTGCTGGTCAGCGGTTTTTATGTGTTCTCGTTCCAGACCTTCCGCGGCCTGGCCGGCTGGCCGGCCGAGGACGAGCTGCCGCGCCAGTTCGTGCTGCTCTCGGCGGTGTTTGACGAGCCCAGCCCCGGCCGTGGCCACGAAGGCGCCATCTTTCTCTGGGTGCATCCGATGAAGGACGATGCGCCGCTGGCCATGCCCCGCCAGTTCAAGCTGCCCTACGAGAAGGACCTGCACCGCATCCTGGGCGACGGAATCAAGAAGGCGCGCGACGGCAACACCCAGCTGGGCGAAACCGAACCGAAGCGCGGCACCGGCAGCCTGCCCTGGCTGCGCCCGGCGGGCAACGACAAGGTCGAGATCAAGCTGCGCGACCTGCCCCGCGCCCAATTGCCCGAAAAATGAGCCGCCACCTGCTTTTCTGCGCACCGCTGGCGCTGCTGGCCGCCTGCAGCGGCCGTGACATGGGCAGCGAGTGGTTCCCGCTGCGCGTGGGCGACGAACAGACGATGTCGGTGAGCTACCAGATGGACGAGCCGCGCGATCCTGAACAGTGGGTGATGCGCGTGGACGAGCCTGTGGTGTTCCAGGACCAACCAGTCGCGGTGCGGCACCATTCGGCCGGTGTGAGCTACTACCTGAAGGTCGATGACCAGGGCGTGCGCCGCATCGCGACCCGCACCGACATCGACAGCGAACCGACGGCCGATGCCGAACCCATGTGGGTCCTCAAGGCGCCCTACGCGGTCGGCACCGAATGGACCACGGCCACCGTGCCCTACCTGCTGCAACGCAGGAACGAACACCCGCGCGACCTGAAGTACACGCACAAGGTGCAGATGACCTGGCGCATCGAGGCGGTGGACGACGCGGTGACGCTCGCCGACGGGAGCGAACACCAACCCTGCCTTCGCGTGGTGGGCCAGGCCCGGCTGAACCTCTACACCGACCCGGTGAACGGCTTCACCGATGTGCCCCTGATCAGCCGCGAGTGGTACTGCAAAGGCCAGGGGCTGGTGAAGCTGGAACGCGAAGAGAAAGTGCCGGCGGGCTTCATGACCGGCGGCACGCTGCGGGCCGAGCAGCTGCCCTGAGCAACCCGGCCCACGTTCAGCGCTCAGTTCTTGCCGCCGCCGTTTCCGCCGCCGTTGCCACCACCCTTGCCGCCACTGTTGCCGCCGCCATTGCCGCCACGGTTGCCACCGGCGCTGCTTCCACCTTTGCCACCGCCCGCATTGCCGGCGTTGCCACCACCCTTGCCGCCACCGGCGTTGCCCGAGCTGCCAGCGCCGTCGCTGCGGCCCTTGCCCGCATCGGACGGACGTCCCAGGGCCAGGCCCACGCGGTCCTGTTCGGGCGCATCGGTGCTCACCGTGTCGCGCGGCTTGGTCTTGCGCAGAGCGTCTTTCTCGGCCTGATCGGCGCGGTTGGCCGCGCTGACCACCGCCCCCAGACGCAGGCCCAGGCTGTTCGCAATGGCGCCCCAGCCCATGCCCTGGTCGCGCAGCGCTTGCACATTGCTGGCCGCCAGGGCCAGTTGTTCGGTGGTCGGTTCGGTGATGCCCTGCCTGCTGAGATCGGCCTTGGCCAGCTGCATGGTGAGTTCCTGCTGGCGGGCCGAGGGCGAGGTGGTCGGCGCGGTGGGTGTCGGCGTCGGGGTGGTCCCGACGGTCACCACCACGTCGGCGGCCGAGGCTGCGCCCATGCAGACCACCGCGGCGACGGCCAGCAGGCCACTGGTCAGAGAGGTGGTGTGGGGTGTCTTCATAGTCGTTGTCCTGTGTGGTTGACGGAGCACGAATGCTACCCACCGGGGTACCACCCTGGGTGTCCGTTTGTTACAGGTCAGCGCCCTGGCCGGATGCGGCGCAACCAAAGGTAAGCCTTGAAAAACCCTTTGCCATTTCAGCCTGCCTTAATGCTCGCCCGAGATCTTGTGCGCCGACGCGAGCGACTGCGCCACGCCGGCTGGCGTGCGTTGCACAGCCGTCATTCACAACAACACCGAGGACCCTCCACCATGACGCACGCCCCCACCACGCCCACCCGTTTGTCCTTGACCGCAGGGCGGCTGATCAGCACCGCCCTGCTGGTTGCAGGCCTGGCCGCCTGCGGTGGTGGCAGCGGAGACAGCAGCACCACCGCCAGCGGCCGCTCCCTCACCGGCACGGTGACCAGCTACGAAAGCCCGCAAAGCTTCAGCGTCGATGGCATTCCGGTGGACGCGAGTGGCTCCAGCGCCACGCCCCAGGGCATGACCACGGGCAGCCGCGTGGAGGTCCACGGCGAAATGGTCAATGGCACGCTGCAGGCGAACAAGGTCGAGCTGGATGACAGCGACGACCGCGACGACGACAACGCCAATCCGAACGAACTGGAAGGACGCGTGACGGCCTACACCAGCCCCACCAGCTTCAGCGTGGACGGCATCCCCGTGGACGCCAGCGCCGCCCCGCGCACGCTGAGCGTGGGCATGCGCGTCGAGGTCTACGGCACCATGGCCAACGGCGTGCTGGTGGCCAGCCGCGTCAAGATTGAAGATGGTGACGATGAGTCCGATGACGACGCGAACGACGACAACTGCACCGCCACCGGCAAGTCCGATTGCCACGACGACGATGGCGATGGCGATGGCGATGGCCATGACGATGGGGACGGGCACGACGACGATTCGGACGACAGCGACGACGACTGCAACGCGCTGGGCAAATCGGACTGCGACAAGGATTGAGGCGGGCGTGCGGGACGCTTGCCCGCACGCAGCTCATTCGATCCGCAGTTCCTGCACCCAGCGAGCGCCGGGTGCGAAGTCGTCGCGGTCGAAGCGACCGTAGGGCGGCTCGTCGGGCTTTTCGGGCGGCACGCCGATGCAGTTGAGGTCCACCGCCTGCGGTGTGCCCACCAGACCGGTCGGCGTCGGTGCGAACCTGAAGATGATGCCGTTCCACAGCTTGGCGCCGAATTCCGCCGGCTGCTTGAAGAAGAACAGCAGGTTGTGCTCCAGCCAAGCGAAATCGGTGGCGCTCACCGTGCCCGGGTGCGGGTACGGATAGGGCACGAAGCAGGTGATCTCCTGCGCCGCCGGCAGGCACTTGAACTCGCGCATGGACAGGAAGTGGTCGCGCATCACCGCGTGGTCCATCTTCACCTGGAAGCTCGACCGACCTCCGCTGGCGGGGCCGAAGGTGACGGCTCCGATGCGGGTGCGTTGCCCGTCGCGCGTGACCGCCACGAGGGACCTCTCGCCCTCGGGCAGGACCGGCTGTGCCACCGCGGCGCCCATGCTGAACACCGCCGCGACCAGCGCGGTCAGTGTTGGGCGGTCATGACCCATTGCGCGAGGGTCTTGATGTCGGCCGCGCTCATGTTCGGGTGCGCGGGCATGGGGATGCGGCCCCACTTGCCCTTGCTGCCGTACTGGATCGCCTGGACCAGGTTGGCCACGGCGTCCTTGTCGTTCCTGTACTTGTCGGCCACATCGCTGTAGGCGGGGCCGACGATCTTTTCCTTGGCCGAGTGGCAGGACAGGCAGCCATTGTTCTTGGCCAGCTCGATCGCGGCCGCTTCATCGACCGCGTGGGCAGCGCCGGTGGAGAGAACAAGACTGGAGAGGAGAAGAAAAGTGCGCATGATCAGAAACCGGTAGAAACAACAGACGAAAAAAATGGACGGGGCCCTCTCCAGAACTTCATCGGAGGAAGTGCCCCATCCAGCACACACCGAGGAACCGGCTCCGCCGGGCCTCTGGTGTGGTCCCCCCTCGCAGGGGGGAAGCCGCGTCAGCGACGCAGGGGGGTCACTTCATGACTTTGAAGGTCCAGACCGAGCCGCCCTGTTCGAGGAAGTTGACCTTCTTGGCCACTTCACCGCCCCACAGCGGCACCGCACCGCCCCAGCCGGACACGACCGAGATGTACTGCTCGCCGTCCTGCGTCCAGGTGATCGGAGGCGCGACCACGCCGGAGCCGGTCTGGAACTGCCACACCACCTTGCCGGTCTTGGCGTCGGCGGCCTTCAGGTAGCCCTCGGGCGTGCCCCAGAACACCAGGTCACCCGCGGTCAGCACGCCACCCCAGAGCGGGGCCTCGTTCTTGACTTCCCAGGCCACCTTGCCGGTCTTCGGGTCGATCGCGCGCAGCGAACCGATGTGGTCGTCGAACAGCGGCTTGATGGTGAAGCCGGCGCCCAGGTAGGCCGCGCCCTTCTTGTAGGTGATGGGCTCGTTCCAGATCTCCATGCCCCATTCGTTGGTGGGCACGTAGAACAGACCGGTCTTGGGGCTGTAGGCCATGGGCATCTGGTTCTTGCCACCCAGGAAGCCGGGGGCCGAGAACACCGACTTGCCCTTGGCACCGTCGCCACCGGCGGCCGTCGGGTCGCCAGGGCGGTTGGCCGGGTCGTAGTTCGGACGGCCGGTCTTGAGGTCGATGCCGGTCGCCCAGGTCACCTTCTTCACGAAGGGGAAGGCGTTGAGCAGCTTGCCGGTTTCGGCGTCGTTCACGTAGAAGAAGCCGTTGCGGTCGGCCTTGGCACCGACGCGCTTGCCGTCCATGTCGAAGGTCACGAACTCGTTCACGCCGTCGTAGTCCCAGCCGTCGTTGGGGGTGGACTGGTAGTGCCACTTGATCTGGCCGGTCTTCACGTCGATGGCGACGGTGGAGGCCGAGTAGAGGTTGTCGCCCTTGCGGACGTGGCTGTTCCAGGGGCCGGGGTTGCCGGTGCCGAAGTAGGCCAGGCCAGTCTTGGCGTCGTAGGTGCCGCCCAGCCAGGTGGCCGCGCCGCCGGTCTTCCAGGTCTCACCCGGCCAGGTGGCGTTGGTGGTGCCGGTGATGCCGTTTTCCTTGCCGTCCTTGTAGCCCATGTGGCCTTCGACCACCGGGCGCGTCCAGACCATCTTGCCGGTCTTGGGGTCGCGCGCTTCCACGCGGCCGACCACACCGAACTCACCGCCGGACACGCCGGTCATCAGCAGGCCTTCGGCGATCAGCGGGGCCGCGGTGTAGCTGTAGCCCGCAGAGTAGTCGTCGATCTTCTCGCGCCACACCACCTTGCCGGTGTCCTGGTCCAGGGCGACCAGCTGGGCGTCCAGCGTGCCGAAGATGACCAGGTTGTCGTACAGCGCGGCACCGCGGTTGATCACGTCGCAGCAGGGCATGATGCCCTCGGGCAGGCGGTGCTCGTACTTCCAGAGCTTCTTGCCGGTCTTGCTGTCCACCGCGTAGATGCGCGAGTAGGACGCGGTCACGAACATCTTGCCCTTGTGGACCAGCGGCTGGCTTTGCTGGCCGCGCTGCTTCTCGCCACCGAAGGACATGGACCACACCGGGACCAGCTTGTTGATGTTCTTGGCGTTGATGCCCGTCAGGGTGGAATGGCGCTGGCCTTGGGTGCCCAGGCCCCAGCTCAGAACGTTGTCGGGCGTCGCGGCGTCGTTGGCGATCATGGCGTCGGTCACGCCCTGGGCGCTGACGTGGGCCGTGGCGGCCATGACCAAAAGGCTCAGTAGGGTGCGTTTCACTGTGGGTCTCCTGCTCGTTCGAGGGTTGATGGCTTTTCTGTGGTGGGTGCCGCCGGACCGCTCGTGGCTCCGACCCTCCGGTGCCTGGCGTACACATCACAGACAGCGAAGGGCAACATCCGTGCCAGCGGGCCGGCCCCGAAAGGCCTAGGGTTTACACCGACGTTTGAGCGCGCTTGAGGCCCCGGGAGCGGTCCTCGAAGGCATCAACTGCGCCAACCGCGCCACAGTGGCCGGGACACCTCTGTGACACTGTTCAAAAATGTGTCACCGCGGCGGCGCAGCGAGCACGCGCTGCTCGTAGCGCGGGTACCACTGGGTCAGCGAGCGCTGCAGTTCCGCAGGCTGCGCAGCCCATTTCGCGAAGCGCTCGGGTACCGGCGTGCGCAGCACCTCTCCCAGGTCCATGCCACGCTCGGCGGAGGTCTGCATCAGGTTCGTGAGCCACTGCAGCCAGTCGCGCGTCTGGCGCAGGCCGGCCAGCCCCTCGTGCACCGGGCCGTGGCTGGGCACCACGGTTTTGGCCTTGCCAGTGGCCAGCAGTTGCTCCAGCGTGTCCAGGCTGGCCAGCCACGCGGCGAAGTCGGCGTGCGGCGTGGTCGGCACGCGCTCGGTGAACACCAGGCCCCCTGCGAACAGCACACCGGTGGTGGTGTCCAGCACCACCAGATCGTCGGCGGTGTGGCCGTGCAGGCGCATCAGCTCCAGCTTGTGCGCTCCGAGTGGCAGTGTCTGCGGCAGGTTCTTGGGGTCGATGGCTTCGCGCGAAGGCGTGGACTCGGTGCCGCGCATCCAGTCGCCACAGAGCCGGTAGAGGTTGTCGGCGTAGGCGCCGCCCTCGGCGCGCGCGCCGGCGATGGTGCCGGCCAGCGCTTCGGTGGGCCGGTCGGCCCAGGCCTGGTGGCCGAAGAAATAGTCGGGGTGCAGATTCAGCTGCAGCACCTTGCGCACCGGGGCTTTGGTCAGTCGCTCGATGGCCCGCCGCTGCTGCTCGCCGTACAGCCGCGACGGCCCAGTGTTGATCACCACCACGCCGTCGCCGGTGTCGATGAAGGCGGTGTTGATGATGTTGCAGCCGTTGGCGCGCGAGAAGTCGGCCACCTCACCCTCGATCACCCAGGAGCCCGGGGCAATCTGGCGCGGCTTGAGGTCGTAGTCCGAGCGGGCCATGTCGGGCTTGGAGGCAAACGGTGGCACGGCCACCGGCTGCGCCAAGGCCGCGGTTGCCAACAGTGCCCACAGCGCGGCCACGCCCAGGCGCCTCATGCCCTCACCTCGGCGTCGATGCGGTTGCCGTTGTTGTCGCGGCCGAGCAGGCGGAAGGCCGGCGGCGAAACGGGCGGCAGCTCGAAGGTGATGAGCGGGTTCTCGGACACCGGTTCGTGCAGCGCCAGCCGCCACCAGGGCTGGCCGCCCGGGTCCTGCAGCTCCATCTGCTCGATGTAGAAGGCCGGGATGCCCGCCACCAGGCCGGTGTCCATCGGGTGCATCACGCGCAGCCGCAGGCGGCGGCTGCCCTCGATCACGTTGTTGAAGAAGCGCGCCTGCACCTGGCCCAGGGTCTTGCTCCAGGAACCGTCGGCCCGTGTGATGCCCGGCACCGTGCAGCCGCCGCCCGCCGCCTGCACCCAGGTGCTGCCCACGTGCCACTGGCCGTCTTTGGTCTGCACGAAGGCGCGCACCGGCGAGGCCTGCTCCATACGGATGCGGAAGGCCAGCATGGGCAGTGCGCGCAGCGGTTCGAAGTCCAGCACCTGGCGCACCGGGTTGCGGTCCACCGACACCTTGATGCGCACCACCCCACCGCCGACCGCGGATAGCGCCCGCGCATCCACCAGCAGCGGCACGTTCATCGCGTCGTCGGCGAAGGCAGGCCCCTTGACGATCACCGCGTCGCTGAACGTCGCCTTGGCCCTGCCAATGGTCTGCTCGCGCAGACTCGGGTACTGCATCGAGCCCAGCGGATCGCCTCCGGTCTGGTCGTCCTGCGCCAGCGAGGCCCCACCGATCAGCGCGGCGGTCGACAGCAGCCATTGACGGCGGTTGGAAGCAAGGCGCATGACTGGGTCTCCGGGCCTGGCTCAGCCGCCAGGCTTCTTGCTGATCGAACCGCGCTGCGGGTCGTAGCCCCAGAGCGCGGCGACAAAAAACACCACCGTGCAGCCCAGCACCACCGCCCAGGCCGTGGTGTTGAACTGCCCGTACATCGCAAAGCGGATCGCCTCCACCGCATGGGTGAAGGGGTTGGCCTGCGCCAGCTTGAGCAGCCACCAGGCGCCCGACTCTTCGAGCTTCCACAACGGGTACAGCGCGGGGCTGATGAAGAACATCGGGAAAATCACGAAGTTCATCGTGCCTGCGAAATTCTCCAGCTGCTTCACGTAGACCGACAGCACCAGCCCCACCGAGGCCAGCATCACCGCGCCGCACACCATGGCCAGCAGAGCCGCCGGCAGGTGCAGCAGCGGCAGCTCGACGCCGAAGGCCCAGGCGATCACCAGGAACACCACCATCTGCAGCACCGACAGCGCGGTGCCAGCCAGCAGCTTGAACGCCAGCAGCCAGCCGCGCGCCAGCGGTGCCGTCAGCAGCAGGCGCATCACCCCCATCTCGCGGTCGTAGACCATGGAGAGCGAGCTCTGCATGCCGTTGAACAGGGCCACCATGCCCAGCAGGCCGGGCACCATGTATTCCTTGTATTCGACGTAGGTCTCGTAGGGCGGCGCAATCGCCACGCCAAACACGTTGTGGAAGCCCGCTGAAAACACCACGAACCACAGCAGCGGCCGCACCAGGGCCGAGCCCAGGCGCGAGGGCTGACGCAGGAAGCGCCCGATCTCGCGCCCCACCACCGCGCGCAGGGCGCGCAGCAGGTGCGGCAACAGGGCGGGCGCCGGGTCGGGGGTGTTCAAGGTCGCTGCTTGCATGCGCTTTCCGCTTCGTCCACGCCCAGCGTGTCCATCACTTCCTTGGGGTGCAGCACGCCGTCCAGCGGCGCCACACCAATCACACCGTCGACATGGCTCAGGAAGATCGGCTGGCGCAGCTGCCCGTCCCAGGCGCGGAACGACAGGCGCGGCCCCTTGAAGCCGTCCACCGCCACCGGCCCGCCGCGCAGGGCCTTGAGCTGTTGCGCGATGGGCGCCTTGGGCAGATCGACCAGAACGGTCGCCACCGCACGGCCAGCGATCCAGGCGGCCCAGTCGTGGCCAGTCATGGGGCGCTTGTGGTCCTTGGCAAAGCGGCGCGAGAGCTGCGGGCCGCCGTTGCGTTCCCACAGCGGGTGCCAGGGCACGGCCACCAGTCCGTTGGTACCCACCACCGGCCGCGGCAGTTGCGTGGCATACGGCACGGTGCGCGCGAACTCGCCGTCGCTGTCGAGCACTGCCACCACCTCGTGCTCGCGGTCGCTGCCTGTCAGCAGCCGCACGTTGCCCAGGTCGCGCTCGCGCGGGTCGCCGGTGAGCTTGAAGGGCTTGGTGGATGTGGCCTTGATGCCGTAGCGCTTGGCCGCGCGGTTGAAGGCCTCCAGCATGGGCGCATCGCCCGGCAGCGGCCCCTGAAGCACCAGGGCCTTGCGCCAGTTGCGCGCCGCCAGGTACTGCGCCAGCGCGTCGCTGAGCATCGCGCGGCTGGGGATGGTGTGCAGCAGGTGCGCCGCGCACTGGGCGCCGCGCAGCGCATCGTCGTCGGCCGCGGCGTTGAACACGATGGCGCCGCCCAGTGCGGCCGGCGCGGCCTGCACCAGCGCGCGCAGCTCGGCCGCCGGCAGGTCGGCCACCACGTGCTGCACCTTCGCCGCCTTCAGCTCGGCCAAGGCCTTGGTCAGGCCCGCGGCGTTGGGCAGCACGACGTCCTTCACCTCCAGCGCAATGCCGGCAGCGTCCAGTTCAAACGCCGAGTCTTCGGCCGCGAGCTGCACGCCGTCGATGGCGCGCCCGGTCGGGTGACCGGGATAGGCCTTCTCCAGCCGCCTCGGCGCGTGGCGCGGATCGCCGTCCAGCGACACCACCGCGATGGTGACCTTGGTGGCGGCCAGCGACGGCAGCGCCGCCGCCAGCGCCAGCGCGCCCGCGAGGGCGCGCAGGGGCTTGCTCAAGTGCAATGTCATTTGCTGACGAGGATGGTGTGCGGCACGCGTCCAGCCGGAACGGTTTTCAAAGCTTTGCCGCTCCCCGTGTCCACCAGCGTCATGTCGTCCGACAGGCCGTTGGCCACGAACAGGGTCTTGCCATCGGGCGTGAAGCCCAGGCCCCAGGCGCGCTTGCCCACCAGCACCTGGTTCTTCACCGCCTTGCTCGCCACGTCCACCTCGGCCACGTGGTTGGCGCGGCCCAGGCCCACCCACATGCTCTTGCCATCGGGGCTGATCGCCATGCCCACGGGGGTGATGTCGGCCGGGCGCATGCCCTTGACCTCGAACTTGATCTTCTGCTTCTCGGTGTGGGTCTTGGTGTCGACCACGCTCACGGTGGCGTCCAGTTCGTTGGTGACCCACAGCTCGCTGCCGTCGGGCGACATGACGAAACGGCGCGGGCGCTTGCCGACCTTGATGTTCTTGGTCACCTTCTTCGTGCCCAGGTCGATCACATGGACCACGTTGGCCACTTCGGAGGTCACGTAAGCCGTCTTGCCGTCGGGCGTGACCAGCACACCCTCGGGCTCGCCACCGGTCTTCACTTCAAACACCGGCTTCTTCGTGGCGATGTCGTAGGCGCCCAGCACGCTGTCGTCCTCCACCGACACATAGGCGGTCTTGCCGTCGGGGCTGAGGTCGAACATCTCCGGGCTCTCGCCCAGCGGCACGGTGCCGGCCAGCTTGCCGCCGGCCACGTCCACCACGCCCATGGCGTTGCTGTCGCCGCAGATCACGAAGATCTGCGAACCATCGGCGTTGAACCTCATGTCGCGCGGGCGCTTGCACACGTCGATGGCGCCCTGGCGCTCGCCCGCGGTGTTGAACACGTAGAGCTTGTTGTCCTTCTCGCTGGACACGTAGACCTTGCTTTCGGCATGGGCGGGCAGGCTGAAGGCGAGCGTGGCGCCGGCGGCGCACAGGGCTGCGGTCAGGGGGCGCAGGGAACGGCGGAATGCGGTGGCACGAAGGGCCATGTCTTTGTCTCCTTGATGTTGCGAACAGGTCAGCGGCCGGGCGGGCATCGCCACGGGCGCGCGATGCCTCTGCAAATTCGGTGCCAGTGGGTCATGGGCTGTTGCGGGAACAGAATTTGCCTGAAGATGCACCGTCCCGAGGGCTCTCCGAGGGACAGGAGACTATCAGGCCCCGCCATGAGACACACCCCGCTGTTCCCAGCGTTCAAAAATGACACAGGGATAACCCTGAGCCGTGACACACCCCAGGCCCGGCACCCGACGCGCCGCGACATCCTGTTCCGAGCGGGTGCGCTGGCCCTGGCGTCCGCCGCACCGCTGGCGAGGGCCCAGGCGCCCTTCCCCAGCAAGCCGCTGCAACTCATCGTGCCCTGGCCCGCGGGCGGTCAGACCGACTTGACGATCCGCATCCTCTGCGAAGAGGCCGAGCCGCTGCTGGGCCAGCCGGTGCTGGTGGTCAACAAGCCCGGCGCAGCCGGCACGCTGGTGGCGCCCGCGCTCAAGGCGGCAGAGGCCGACGGTCACACCATCGGCCAGGTGCCCATCACGGTCTACCGCCACGCACTGATGAACCACGTGCCCTGGGACCCGGTGACCGACCTCGCGCCCATCCTGCAGGTCTCGGGCGTGAGCTTCGGCCTGCTGGTGCCGGCCAGCAGTCCGTTCAAGAGCGCCACCGAGCTGATCGACTGGGCCATCAAACACCCCGGTGAGCTGATCCTGGGCTCTACCGGCATCGGCACCACCGCCCACCTGGCGATGGAAGAGATCCTGCTGCAGCACAACGTGAAGTACGTGCACGTGCCCTACAAGGGCACGGCCGACCAGATGCTCGCCATCGCGGGCGCGCAGATCATGGCGGGCGTCAACTCCACCGGCTTCGCGCCCTGGGTCGAGAAAGGCCAGATGCGCGTGCTCGCCACTTTCAACGCCACGCGCAACCCGCGCTGGCCCGACGCGCCCACCATGCGCGAGCTGGGCTACCCGCAGGCGGTCTACACCTCGCCCTGGGGCCTGGCCGCACCGGCCGCCACACCACCCGCGGTGGTGCAGAAGCTGCACGACGTGTTCCACAAGGCCATGTTCAGCGAACGTCATGCGGGCGCGCTCGCCAAGTACGATCAGTCGCTCGATTACCTGGGCACGCGCGACTACCGCCAGGCGGTGCTCGCCACCGTGGAACGCGAAAAGAAGCTGCTCGCACGCATGAACCTGCTGGCCAAGACCGCCTCATGACCGAACCCACACCGCCCGCCTTCAACTCCGTGCTGCAGGCCGAGGGCCTGCACAAGGCCTACAACGGCAAACCCGCGCTCAAGGGCGTCACCCTGTCGATGCAACCCGGCGAGATGGTGGCCCTGCTCGGCCCCAACGGCGCCGGCAAGTCCACCCTGCTGCAGCTGCTCACCGGCCTGTTCACCCCCGACCAGGGCACGATCCATGTGCTCGGCCAGGACATGCGCCAGCACCCCGCGCGCGCGCTCGCGGGCCTGGGCGTGGTGTTCCAGCAGAGCGCGCTCGACCTGGACCTGACGGTGATGGCCAACCTGCTGTTCCACACCGACCTGCACGGCATCCCGCGCAAGACGGCGCGCGAGCGCATCGACGCGCAGCTCGCCGCCATCGGCCTGCAGGACCAGGCCAAGGCCGTGGTGCGCAGCCTCTCGGGCGGCACGCGGCGCAAGGTGGAGCTGGTGCGCGCGCTGCTGCACCGCCCGCGCCTGCTGCTGATGGACGAGGCCACCGTGGGCCTGGACCCGGCCTCGCGCCAGCAGCTGCTGGACACGGTGCGCGGCCTGTGCCGCGACCAGGGTCTGGCGGTGCTCTGGGCCACGCACCTGATCGAAGAAGTGAAGACCGCCGACCGGCTGCTGCTGCTGCACCAGGGCACGGTGCGCTTCGACGGCGCCATCGGCGCCTTCATGGCCGCCGCCGAAGGCTCGGACTTCCAGACAGAGGTATTGAAGGCGCTGCAGAAGCCGGGGCTCTGAACCCCGGCCGGGTTCAGAACGCGTAGCTCACCGTGGCGCCGACACCCCACTGCCGGCCCGGCGCCGGCTCGAAGAAGCGGCGGTTGCCGTCGTTGGCGATCACCGAACCGATGGTGGCCTTGTCGGCCAGGTTGTCCACGCGCACGTACTCGCGCAGCTTCCACGCGCCCAGCTTCTGTTCCCAGCCCAGGCGCAGGTTGAACAGCGTGGCCGCGTCGGTGCGGTCGCTGTTCACGTCGTCCACCACCATCGAGCCGCGGTGCACCGCCTCCAGCGCGGCGGTGAAGCCGGGCCAGGCGCGCGGCTGCCAGACCAGCTCGCCGAACAGCGTGCGGTTCATCGTGCCGGGAATGCGGTTGCCCTTGGCCACGGTGGCGCCGCTGCTGCTGGCAAAGGCCTGGTCGAAGCGGGCATTCAGCGTGGAGAACGCCAGGTGCGTGCGCCACTCGGGGCTCCACTGCGCGCTGTGCGCCAGCTCGATGCCCGAACGGCTGGTCTTGCCCGCGTTGGTGTAGACCGTGCGCCCGCCGCTGCTGGACGCGACCACGATTTCATCGGTGGTGCCGATGTGGAACAGCGCGGCGTCCAGCCGCTGGCCCTCGCCCAGCTTGGTCTTCAGGCCCAGTTCCACGTGGGTGCTGCGCGCGGACTTGAGATTCAGGTTGGGGCCGCTGCCGTCTGCCGTGTAGGCGATCTCGGTCAGCGTCGGCGTCTCAAAGCCCTTGCCGATGTTGGCGTAGACATTGGTGTCGGGGCTGAGGTGGCGCGTGAGCCCGATCACCGGGTTGGTGGCGTTAAAGCGCGCGCGGCCGCTGTCGTCGGGGTTGCCGGGGCGCACGAAGAAGTCCTTCACCTGGAAGCTCACCCGGTTGGCGCGCAGGCCGGCCACCGCGCTCCAGCCCTCGTTGATCGCCCAGTCGGCCTGGGTGTAGACGCCCGTGCTGTCCACGCTGTCGTCCTCGTCGCGCTTGAGCTCGCCCGGCTCGCCGAAGTTGTTGATGAAGCCGCGGCGGCGCTCGCTCATGCGCTCCACGTCCAGCCCCGCGCTCAGCCGGACCTCGCCCTCGCCCGCCGCGATGCGCCGTGCGTACCGCAGGCCCGTGCCGCTGTAGCTGCGGTCCAGCTGCACCACGCCGCCCGCCGCCGTGGGCGAGGTCTGCGCCATCAGCGGAATCGAGAGCCGGTTGTCCAGGTCGCGCTGGCCTGCATAGACCCGCGCCGAGAGTTCGCTCTTGGCATCCAGCTGGTGTTCCGCCACCAGGCCGACCTGGTTCTGCGACACGTCCTTGCCGGCCTTGTAGAGCGTGGCGTTCGCCACCGCCTGGCGTGGGTTGGCTTCGAACTGCTCGCGCGTCAGGCCCAGCGGATCGCCCGACTCGGGCTGGTCGAACGCGTTGGCCACCAGGGTGACTTTCGTGGCGTCGCTCGCCGCCCAGCGCAGCTTGGCGTTGGTGTGCTTGCGCTTGGCCGCGCTGTTGACGCGCCAGCCGTCGGTGGAGAAGTCGCTGTGGTCGATCACGTAGTTCAGCGAACCGCTCTGCCCCGCCGCCTGCAAGCCATAACGGCGCAGCTGTTCGGATCCCGCATCCACGCTGAAGCGGACCTCGGGTTTTGCCGGTCCGTCGGCGGTGAACACCTGCAGCACGCCGCCGGCCGAGTTGCCGTAGAGCTGGGCCAGCGGACCGCGCAGCACCTCGATGCGCTGGGCCGAGGGCAGGCTGATGGTCGAGGCCTGGCCCTGGCCGTCGGGCATGGTGGCGGGAATGCCATCGACGATCAGCCGTGCGCCACGGATGCCGAAGGGCGAGCGCGAGCCCGAGCCGCGGATCGACAGCTGCAGGTCCTGCGCGTAGTTCTGGCGGTTCAGCACCGTGATGCCGGGCACCCGGGTCATCACCTCCGACAGGTTCACGCGCGGGCCGGCAGCCTCGATCGCGTCCTGGCCCACGGCCTGCACCGAGGCCGGCGCGTCAAAGCTCTGCTGCTCCTGCCGCGAGGCGCTGACGACAACCTCCTGCAGGGTCTGGGCACCAGCGGTGCCGGCCAGGGTCATGAGCAGCGCAGCGTTCAGGCGCCGCAGGGCGAAGGTGGGGCGTGGGGTCATGGTCTTGTCTCCGGAAGGGGCCGATCTTCCAACAAGTTCCATGCCATGTGCCCCGGCCGGCGCACTGTTCAGGAATGGAACACCCGACGGCTGTTCAGTGCCCGGCCGCGCGTTCCTCCGCCTCGATCTGCACCATTTCTTCCGGCGTGAACACCCGAGAGCGCGTGTGGAAGGCCTTGCCCTCCGGACCTTCGAGCGAGAAGGTGCCGCCGTGGCCTTCGATCACGTCGATGATCAGTTGCGTGTGGCGCCAGGTGGCGTACTGCGACTTGCTCATGTAGAACTCGCAGCCGCCGATGGTGCCCAGGAACACGTCACCCGGGCCCATGGTGATCTCGCCCAGCAAATAGCAGTTGGCCGCGCTGTTGTCGCAGCAGCCGCCGCTCTGGTGGAACATCAGCCCGGGGCCGTGCTTGGCCTTGAGGAACTCGATCAGTTCCAGCGCCGCCGGTGTCGCCACGACTTTTTCAACCATGTCTGTCTCCTTGTTCTGAAAACCGAAAAGGGGAAGCGGTTGCCCGCCTCCCCTCGCACTCCGAAACCCTGGTGAGGATCAGAAGAAGCCGAGCTTGTTCTCGCTGTAGCTGACCAGCAGGTTCTTGGTCTGCTGGTAGTGGTCCAGCATCATCTTGTGGGTTTCGCGGCCGATGCCCGATTCCTTGTAGCCACCGAAGGCGGCGTGCGCGGGGTAGGCGTGGTAGCAGTTGGTCCACACGCGGCCGGCCTTGATGGCGCGCCCCATGCGGTAGGCCACGTTGCCGTTGCGGCTCCACACGCCGGCGCCCAGGCCGTACAGCGTGTCGTTGGCGATTTCCAGCGCTTCGGCTTCGTCCTTGAAGGTGGTCACGGCCAGCACGGGGCCGAAGATCTCTTCCTGGAAGATGCGCATCTTGTTGTGGCCCTTGAACAGCGTGGGCTGCACGTAGTACCCGCCGCCCAGCTCACCGCCGAGCTTGGCCTGCGAACCGCCGCACAGCACCTCGGCGCCTTCCTGCTTGCCCAGATCCAGGTAGGACAGGATCTTGGTCAGCTGTTCCTTGGAAGCCTGCGCACCCATCATGGTGTCGGTGTCCAGCGGGTCGCCCTGCTTGATGGCGGCCACGCGCTTGAGCACGCGCTCCATGAACTTGTCGTAGATGCTTTCCTGGATCAGCGCGCGGCTGGGGCAGGTGCAAACCTCGCCTTGGTTGAACGCAAACAGCACCAGGCCTTCGATCGCCTTGTCCAGGAACGAGTCGTCCTTGTCCATCACGTCGGCGAAGAAGATGTTGGGCGACTTGCCGCCCAGTTCCGGCGTGGCGGGAATCAGGTTGTTGGCGGCGGCCTGGGCGATCACGCGGCCGGTGGTGGTGGAGCCGGTGAAGGCGATCTTGGCGATGCGCTTGCTGGTGGCCAGCGGCATGCCCGCTTCACGGCCGTAGCCGTTGACGATGTTCAGCACGCCCGGGGGCAGCAGGTCGGCGATCAGCTCGGCCAGGATCAGGATGGAGATGGGGGTGTTCTCGGCCGGCTTGAGCACCACGCAGTTGCCGGCGCCCAGGGCGGGAGCCAGCTTCCAGGCGGCCATCAGAATCGGGAAGTTCCAGGGAATGATCTGGCCCACCACGCCCAGCGGCTCGTGGATGTGGTAGGCCATGGTGTTCTCGTCGATCTCGCTGATGCCGCCTTCCTGGGCGCGCAGGGCACCGGCGAAATAGCGGAAGTGGTCGACGGACAGCGGGATGTCGGCGTTCAGCGTCTCGCGGATCGGCTTGCCGTTGTCGATGGTCTCGGCGTAGGCCAGCAGTTCCAGGTTGGCTTCCAGGCGGTCGGCGATCTTCAGCAGGATGTTGCTGCGCGTGGCGGCGTCGGTCTTGCCCCACTTGTCGGCGGCGGCGTGCGCGGCGTCCAGCGCCAGCTCAATGTCTTCCGCCGTGGAGCGGGCCGCCATGGTGTAGGGCTTGCCCGTGGTGGGCGTGACGACCTCGAAGTACTCGCCCTTGACCGGAGGCGTCCACTTGCCACCGATGAAGTTGTCGTACTTGGGCTTGTAGGTGATCTTGGCGCCTGCGGCGCCGGGAGCTGCGTAGATCATGTGTCGTCCTCTGAAAGGGGTGGTTGTGAACAAAGCCGGATCGGCTGACCTGTCTGTTCACAACATCCGTGCCACACGGCCGGTATGGCTCAATCTGAGACAACTGCTCACTTTTTTGACAGCACAAACCGAAGGGTTGCGCCATTCAGGCCCAGCAGCGCACGCACTGCGTCAAGCTGCCACGGCACACGTGTTCATATGAACCACGCTGCCAACGCCGGCCCGCGTGTCAGCCTGCCAGCCCCACCACCAGCGCGCTGGACGCCATGGTGGCCCAGGCCCGCTGCCCCTTGCGCGCGGCGAACGGGTGATCGGCAAAGCCCACCCACTGGCCGCCACCGTCCAGCGCCAGCACCACCTCGTCACGTCCCTGCCCGCGCGCGAGACGCTCGATGCGGCCGTGCAACACACACTGGCCAGACGCGTCCTCCACCTCACCACGGCCGATGCGCACCGCCGTCGCCTTGCACAGCACCAGCACCTCCAGCCCCGCGGCCAGCGCCAGCAGATCGGCGCTCTCGCGCGTGATGCTGGACGTCAGCAGCGCCTGCCCCGGCGTGCGCAGCCGCACCAGCACCGCGGGGTCGTCCGGCCCCAGCGGCTCCACCGCCTCCACGCGGCACGGCAGCTGGTTGCGCATGCTGGTGCGAAGGCCCAAGCCCATCGGCAAGGCGGCGCCGCCGGAGAACCGCAAGAGCACCGCCGCCCGCGCCCGCGCCAGCTCGTCCGCCAGGGAGAGCAATTGCAGGCCCAGCTGCGTGATGCGCGCCCCGCCACCGCCCGAACCGCCCACCGTGCGTTCCACCAGCGTCTGCCCACTGAGGTTGCTCAGCGTGTCGATGGCCTGCCAGGCCGCCTTGTAGCTGATGCCCGCGTCGCGCGCGGCCTGCGAAATGGAGCCGGTCTCCGCCACGCGACGCAGGACTTCGAGGCGCTTGTCGGCGGGCGCGTGGCCCAGGGCTTCGGAGAGTGAGGCGTGAGGGGCGGTGGCGGTCATCGCTGAATTGTTCCATGCAGCGGTGTCGCGGGAGGGATGGGGGCCTGAGTCTGGTCAAGGCAGTCTGCTGTCACCTGTGGCGTCCGACTCAATGACCGCTGATACAGCAGTGCAACGCATGCCTTGGCTGGCGCAAATGTGTCCGAATCCTCAAATTGCCTTCTGCGCCCTGCAGGAGCGATCAGCTCCAAGGAGCGTCAGCGCCCATGCCGCCAATTCAGACACGCGCATTTCCTTCATATGACGGACTCAGTCGCACCGTTTCGCCAACAATGAGCAAGCCCGGTCGTGGACCATACGGAGGAGCGATCTCGACCAACAGGCGCAAAGGGTGGGCCAGTACACGCTGTGTAGGTCGGGTACCGTCTTGGACGATGGCCGCAGGTGTGTCGGGCGGTAGTCCATGGGCAATCAAGGCCTGGGCGATCTGCGCCAGTCGCTGAACGCCCATGTAGAACACCAGAGTCTGCCCCGCGCGCGCCAGAGCCTGCCAGTCGTGGCTGGCCTGGGCGTCCGCCAGATGGCCCGGCAGAAACACGCAGCTGGCCGCCAGGTGGCGGTGTGTCAGCGGAATGCCCGCGGCGGCCGAACAGCCGCTGGCCGCCGTCACACCGGGCACCACCTCGAACGCAATGCCGGCCGCCTGTAGCGCCAGCACTTCCTCGCCACCGCGTCCGAACACGAAGGGGTCGCCGCCCTTGAGGCGGACGACGCGCAGGCCCTGGCGCGCATGCGCCACCAGCAGCGCATGGATCTCCTCCTGAGGGACGGCGTGGTGTCCCAGGGCCTTGCCGACGTACACCCGCCGGGCGGTGGCCGGGATCAGCGCCAGCACATCCTCGGCGATCAGCCGGTCGTGCACCACCACCTGGGCCTGTTGCAGCCGGTTCAGCGCGCGCAGCGTCATCAGGTCGGCCGGTCCCGGCCCGGCACCAACGATGCAGACCGAGCCAGCGGCCGGTGTCTCACTCGCCATCGATGACCCCCGGTCCCTGGTGGAACACCAGATCAGCGACCACCTCTCCGCCCACGAGGTGCTGCCGGATGATGCGGTCCATGTGGTCGGGGGTCACGCCGTGGTACCAGGTGCCGTCGGGCTGAACGCACAGGATGGGGCCGCCCTTGCAAGCCGCAAAACAGCTCACGCGGCTGCGCTTGACGCGCAGCGCGCCCTCGTGCAGCCCGGCGGCCTTGAACTTCTCGCCCAGGCTGTCGAACAGCGCTTGCGATGCGCCGTCCTGCGTGCAGCGTGCGCCGGTGCAGACCAGCAGGTGCCGGCGGTAGTCACCGATGCGGGGTTTCTCCGTGGTGCTCATTGTTCTGCTTCCTCGGTGCCGGCGTCGGCTGCTTCGGGCGCGTCGGGTGCCGCCAGCACCTGCGCTATGTAGTCGGCAGGCAGGCTGTGGCGGCTGGCGAGTTCGGCCAGGTCCAGGCCTGCCGCCTGCTCGGCCCGCAGCCCCTCGATCCAGCCCAGCAGGCCGCTGGAGAGCGATCGGCCTGCCTTCTCGCCTTCGCGGGTCTCGAAGCCCTGGTCCGAGTCGTACTTGTTGGCATAGCCGCGCGGCGTGACCATCAGCCCCGAGCGCAGGAAGGTGCTGCTGTTGCCGATCAGCACGGTGCTGAGCATGCCGATCTCCTGGTCGGCCATCTGGTCCAGGGTGGTGTGCACGATGTGCTGGCGCCGCCGGTAGGCGCTCTTGACGATCGCCACCGGCGTGTCCGCCCGGCGGTGCCGCAGGAACAGGCGCTGCGCCTCGACGATCTGGCGCGTGCGGCGCCCGCTCTTGGGGTTGTAAAGCGCCACCACGAAGTCGGCCGCGGCGGCGGCGTCCAGGCGCCGCGCGATCACCGGCCAGGGCGTCAGCAGGTCGGACAGCGAGATGGAGCAGAAGTCGTGCGTCAGTGGCGCGCCGACCAGGGCCGCGCAGGCGTTGATGGCCGACGCGCCGGGCACGATCTCCACCGCCACGTGGTCTTCCGGCGTCCAGCCGGCCTGGAACAGCACCTCGTAGGTCGGGCCGGCCATGCCGTAGACGCCGGCGTCGCCCGACGAGATCAGGGCCACCTTCTTGCCGGCGCGGGCCGCGGCCAGCGCGTGCACGGCGCGGTCCAGCTCTTCGGTCATGCCCTTGCGCACGACTTCCTTGCCGTCCAGCAGGTCGGCCACCAGCTTGATGTAGGTGACGTAGCCCACCACCACATCGGCCTCGGCGATGGCGGCGCGCGCGCGCGCGGTCATGTGGTCGGTGTGGCCGGGGCCGATGCCCACCAGGCTGATGCGGCCGGTGGTGCCCGCGTTGTGCGGGGTGGTGACGGGGGTGTCGGTGGTCATGTCGTTCCTTGGGACGGGCGGGGGTTCAATGGCAAGGCCGCGGTCAGCCATGCAGCGGTTGTTCGGTGATGGCGCTGGTGTCGGTGTTCCAGGACGGGGCCCAGGTGTTCTCGGTGAACAAGGCCGGAACCGGACGCGCCTGGCGCCACTGTTGCTGGATGAGCAGGGGTGTGTCGTAGAAGCGATCCACCGGACCGATGCACAGCAGGCCCAGCGGCACGGCGCCCGCGGGGAGCGCCAGCAGCGTGTGCAGGTCGCCGGGTTCGAACAGCGACACCCATCCGAGACCCAGGTGTTCGGCGCGCGCGGCCAGCCAGAGGTTCTGCACGGCGGCGCCTGCCGAGCACCACGCCATTTCGCTCGCCAGCGTGCGGCGACCGAACAGCGTGCCGTCGTCTGGCGCCAGCACCAGCGCCCACAGTTCAGCGCACTCGCGCACCCCTTCCACCTTCAGCGTCAGGAACTCGGCCGCGCGCGATCCCATGGCCTGGGCGGTGCGCATCCGCTCCGCGTCCACGGCGGCGGCCAGCCGGTCGCGCAACGCCGGGGCGGTGATGCGCAGCACCCGCAGGGGCTGCATCAGCCCCACCGACGGCGCGGCGAGCAGCGCCGACTGCAGGCGCGCCCTGACGTCGTCGGCGATTTGCGTACCGGCGCTGAAGTGGCGCATGTCGCGCCGCACCTGCATCAGCGACTGCACCGCCTCGCGCTCGGCGACCGTGAAGCGGCGGTTGGGGTCGGTGCTGGCGACGCAAGGCGGGATGGCCGTTCGGGGCATCACGCGCGCCACGGACACGGTGGCATGGCGCCCATCGTCGCCGCGCAGCCGGTGCTTCTCGACGCACAGGGCGGCGGCCTCGGTGGTGCCCGCGGCCAGCAGCGCCGCGGCTTCGGAGACCGAGGGGGTGCCGGTGTGGCGGCGCACGGTTTCGGACGGGTTCGGCACCGCGACCTCGGCCAGTTGTGCGGCGGGGTAGAACCGCAGCGGCCAGCCCTGCTGCGCCGCCAGGGCCAGCAGCGCGGGCTCGTCGGCCTTGAGCGTGATGCTGCCCAGGCCCGCCACCTGCCGGCGGTCCAGGCCGACCACGGCCAGGGCCTCGTCGACCGCGCGCTCCAGCGTGGCCAGCGGGGTGCCGCGGTCGCAGCCGATGCCCAGGGCCACCGTCATGCAGCCACACCGGTGGGGGCGCCGGTCTCTGCCGGCTGCGGCGGGCGGTACACCACCAACCGTTCGTGCAGGGTCTGCCACAGCGCGTCGTCCACCGGGCGGTGGGTGATCCACAGCACCGCGCGGTAGCGGGCCAGGTCCACGTCCTCCAGCCGCGCGTGGCGGTGGATGTTCGGCGGCAGCGGGGTGGGGCGGGTCCACCAGTGTGGGCTGCCGGCTTCCTGCACCAGGGCCACCGGTTCTTCGTTGACCACGGCGGCGGAGACGCGGGTGATGTTGAGCTTGGGCGCCTCGACCTGCCAGCCCAGTTCGCGGCCCAGGATGTCGACCGGGATGGTCCTGCCCACGTCCGATGCCGTGGTGAGCACCGCCGTGGCGCCCAGCAGCGCGGCCACGGTCTCGGCCATGGCGTTGGCGCCACCCACATGGCCTGAGAGCACGGGAATGGCGAACTGGCCGGCATCGTCCACCACCAGCACGCCGGGGTCCTCGTCCTTGTTCTTCAGGTGCGGCGCGATCAGGCGCACCACGGCGCCGAGCGAGACGAAGAACACGATCTGGTCGAACTGCGCGAACAGCTCGCCGATCTGTTCCTTGAACGCACCCTCGTAGGTCTGCAGCGGGTTGGCCAGGCCGGCGCAGGCCTCGGCGAACTTGGCGGCGACACAGAGCGACGCCTGCGGCAGCTGCCGAGCCAGCGTGGCGGCCTGCGCGGCGCCGTGTTTGGTGATGGCGACGAGCACGGTGCGGGGAAGAGGAAAAGGATGGGGATGGTCGGGGCTCATGCAGCGGGTTCCGGGGTTTTCTTGAGGCAGCCTTTGATGCGCTCGCCGCGCACGCGGTGGGGGTTCTTCACGATCAGCAGCGAGAGGTAGCTGACCTTGGTGCCGCGCAGCGCGAGCAGCGCGGGGCCCGAGAGGCGCCGCTCGTCCAGTGCGCCGACGCGTTCGACGAAGTGCGCGCCGGCCAGCAGGTCGCGCGCCTCCAGCCAGTCCAGCAGGTCCTCGATCAGCGGCTTGATCTTCATCAGCACCAGGGTGTCGAAGTCGGGCAGCAGCCGGTCGACCGCGCCCACGCCGTAGGCCGCCGGCACGATGGCCACGGTGTCGTCCTGCTCGGCGAAGGGCTCGCCCACATCGGCACAGGCCGCGGTGAACGAATTGACACCGGCGATGGTGCGCACCGGCACCCGCTCGTCCAGCCCGCGCAGGGTGCGCGCCAGGTGGCCGAAGGTGGCGTAGGTGGAGGCGTCGCCCTCGACCAGGAACAGCACGTCGCGCCCGGCCTGCAGCCAGGGCAGCACGGTCTGCGCGGCCTTCAGCCAGGCGCGCGCCAGCTTCTCGCCGTCGTGGGTCATGGGAAACAGCAGCGGCGTGTGGGTCTCGGGCAGCGGCAGCCCGGCGCGCTGCACGATGTCCAGCGCATAGCTCGGCGTCTTCCCGCTGCGCACCGGGTAGACCCAGATGGCGTCGCGGCACTCCAGCGCGGCCCAGGCCGCACGGGTGATCAGGCCGGGGTCGCCCGGGCCCAGCGAGATGCCGAGCAGGGTACCCATGCGGGGGACGGCTTGGAGGGCGGGTTCAGCCATGCGCCGTCTCCTCTGCCACCACCACCGGTTCGGGCTGACCGCTGTCCGAGTGGCCCACGCCGGCGCACACCAGCCACACCGGGTTCTCGGCGGCCATGCGGTGCATGTGCAGGATGGGGCGGCTGCGCGCGGCCTGCAGCTGCAGCACGTCCCAGTCGACGTTCAGCTGCTGCAGGGCCTGGGTGGCGGTGGCCAGGTTCTCCAGGGTCACGAAGTTCATCGCCAGCCGGCCGCCGGGCCGCAGGCGCCGCAACACCTGCGCGATCAGCCCGGCCAGCTCGCCACCGGAGCCGCCGACGAACACCGCGTCGGGGTCGGGCCAGGAGTCCAGGCCGTCGGGCGCCTTGCCCAGGTGAAGGCTGTAGTTGCTGACGGCGAAGGCCGCGTGGTTGCGCCGGGCGATGGCGTGGTCGGCCTCGTTCTTCTCGATGGCGAACACATGGCCCTGCGGGCACAGGCGGGCGGCCTCCAGCCCCACCGAGCCGCTGCCGGCGCCGATGTCCCAGACCACGCTGTCGGCGCGCAACTGCAGCCGCGCCAGGCTGACGGCGCGCACCTCCTGCTTGGTGATCAGGCCCTTCTCGGGCTGGCGCTGCTCGAAGGCGCTATCGGCCAGGCCGAAGCGCACCGGCTGCGGCCGCGGCCCTGCTCGCCACAGCAGCACCACGTTCGGTTCGGCAAAGCGCATGCGGGCCGCCTCCGCCGGGCTGAGTTGCGCATGCACCCGCTCGTCGGGCTGCAGCAGGTGTTCGGCCACGGCCATGTGGAAGTCGCTGCCCAGGCCTTCGGCCAGCAGCAGGCGGGCGATGCGGTCCGGGCTGTTCGCCGGGCTGGTCAGCAGCAGCAGGCGCTGCTCGGCGCGCAGGGCCTGGGCCAGCGCGTACAGGCCGTGCGTGGGCGGGGCGCCGCGCTGCCACTCGCCGGCATCGGCGGCGTGCACGGAGACGATGCGCGCGTCCTGCCAGGCCAGGCCCACGCGGGCACAGGCCAGTTGCAGCGTGGACAGGTTGGGCAGGATCTCCAGCGCCTCCAGGCACAGGTGCTGGGCCAGGTAGGGCGCGATGCCGTGGCACAGCGGGTCGCCGGTGGCCAGCACCACGCAGGCCTGGTGGGCCTCGCGCGCGGCGCGCACCCAGCTGGGCACCGCCTTCAGCTGGCCGGTCAGGTCGTGGGTGACGGCGCCGGCCTTGAGCGCATGCCGGAACAGCGCCAGCGTGCGCGCGCCGCCGATCACCACGTCGGCCGTGCGCAGGTGGGCCAGTGCGGTGGCGCCGAGGCTGGCCACGCCGTCGTCGAGCACGCCGATCACGCGGCAGCGGTTGGGATCGTGGGAGGGAAGATCGTTCATTCGGTGTCGAAGTCGGAGTGGTGGGTGTGGCCGATGCCGGTGCGCCCGGCCGTGGCGGGGCGGGGTCGCGCCTCGGCGGGGGCCGAACGCACGTCGGCCACCGGCTGGCCGCTGAAGTCGCACACCAGCACGCGCAGCGCAAAGGCGTGGCCGTAGCGTTCGGGGGCGGTCAGGGTGTCGATGGCGCGCTGCGCCAGCGCTTCGTGAAAGGCCGGGCCCAGTCCGCGCTCGACCATCAGCTCGGCGCCGAAGCGCGCGGTTTCGGCGGCGGCGATGGCGGCGCAGTCCTCGGCCGTGGCGCCGATCTGGCGGGCGATCTCGGCCACCAGGTCGGTGTCCACCATGTTGCGGTTGGCGTGGGTGATGGTCTCGCCCTGGGCGATCTTGGTCAGCTTGCCCACCATCACGCCCAGCACCACCTCGGGCAGGCCCTGGGCCACCACCTCGTCGAGCGCGTAGCGCAGGAAGTCGCCCATCTGCACGAAGCAGGCGGCGGGCAGGCCGGGCCGCTCTGCGCGCAGCGTCTGCATGGCGAAGGTCTCGGTGCGGCCGCCGGTGGTCAGCGCCACCACGCCGTGGTCCAGTGTGGCCGCCACCTGGATGCCCTGCACCACGCTGGCCCGCCAGGCGGCGGTGGAATAGGGTTTGACGATGCCGGTGGTGCCCAGGATGCTGATGCCGCCCAGGATGCCCAGCCGCGCGTTGGTGGTCTTCTTCGCCATCTCCTGGCCGCCGGGCACGCTCACGGTGACCTCCAGCCCGTGCTGCGCGAGCAGCCGCGGCGCGGCCTCGTGCAGGTTGTCGGCGATGTTCTGGCGCGGCACCGGATTGATGGCCGGACCGCCCACCGCCAGCCCGAGGCCAGGCAGCGTCACCGTGCCCACGCCGTCGCCGGCCACGAACGTGATCTCACCTGCCTGGCCGGGCAGCAGGCGCAGGTCCACCGTGAGGTGGGCGCCGTCGGTGCAGTCCGGGTCGTCGCCCGCGAACTTCACCACCATGGCGTGGGCGCTGTGCGCATCGCAGCGCCCGTCGTGCACGGCAAAACGCACGCGCTGGCCGTTGGGCAGCAGGCTCTCCATGGCATCGGGCACCGCACCGGTTTCCAGTCCCTGCGCGGCGGCCCGGGCGGCCGCGGCCGCGCAGGCGCCGGTGGTGAAGCCGGTGCGGGTGCCGCGCGGGGTGGTGCTTTCCATTCAGACGCCCTCGGCGCGTTGCTGCGCCTCGGCCAGCGCCAGCAGCGCGTGCAGGGCGGCGACCACCAGGGTGGAGCCGCCCTTGCGGCCGCGGATGACGATCCAGGGCACGTCGGCGATCTGCGCCATCAGGTCTTTCGACTCTGCGGCCGACACGAAGCCCACCGGCATGCCGACCACCAGGGCCGGGCGCACGCCATCCTCCACGATCAGCCGCACGAGTTCGATCAGCGCGGTGGGCGCGTTGCCGATGCCGACGACGGCGCCCTGCAGCAGGCCCAGGCGGTGCGCCTTGCGCATGGCCTGCACGGCGCGGGTGGTGTTGTCGGCCTGCGCCTGGGCGATCACGTCGGCATCGCTGATGAACTGGTGCGTGGCCATGCCGAAGTGCGCCAGGCGCGGCCGGGACAGGCCCGAGCAGATCATCTCCACGTCGGCCACCACGGGCGTGCCACCGCGCAGCACCGCGGCCATGCCCGCCTGCACCGCGTCGGGGTGGAAGGCGGTCAGGCCGTTGAACTCGAAGTCGGCGTTGGCGTGGATCATGCGGCGCACGATGGGCCACTGCCCGGCCGTGTAGGCGTGCGGGCCGGCCTCGGCGTCGATGATGGCGAAGCTGTCGTGTTCGATCACCTGGCCGGCGGCGGTGAGCTGCTCGGTGACGGTGTTGACCGTGCTCATGCCGCGGCGCCCTCGTGCACAGGGGCGGGCGCGTGGGCGTGCACATGCACCGGGGCGTGCGTGTGTGCGTGCGAGTGCCCATGCCCCAGATCGTGCGCGATCGCGCGGTAGCTGCAGCCGTCACAGGGCAGCCGGCTGTCGGGCACACCGGCCAGCAGGTCGTGCACGCGCTGCTCCACCAGTTCGAAGATCTCCTTCTCGAAACCGAAGTGCGTGCCACAGGCAAAGCGCACCTGCGGGTACTGCACCCGCAGGTGGGCGACCTGGCGGTGGATGCGCTGCATCAGCGTGCCGGTGTAGAGGTAGTAGGGCAGCACCACCACCTGGCGCAGACCGATCAGCACCTGGCGCTGAACCACGCGTTCGAGCCGCGGAAAGGTGATGCCGGTGAAGGCCAGGTCCACCAGTTCGTGGTCGCTTTCCTCCTGCAGCCAGCGCGCCATCCGTGCCATGTCGCCGTTGGCGCCGCGGTCCGACGAGCCCCGGCCCAGCAGCACCACGCCGGTGGTGGTGGGGTCGGGCATGTCCAGCTCGGCCATGGCCTGGCGCAGGCGGCGCTGGAGGATGGCGAGGATGGGGTCGCAGGCGCCCAGGTGCGGACCGTAGAGGAACTCGGTGCCCGGCGCGTGTGCGCGGGCGTGTTCGATCGCCTCGGGAATCTCCATCTTGGCGTGGCCGGCGGCGTTCAGGATCAGCGGCAGCACCAGCACACGGCGCGCGCTGTGCGCCGCCGCCAGCAGCCCGTCGTGCAGGGACGGCGCGGCGAATTCGATAAAGCAGACCTCGATGCGCCAGGCCGGATGGCGCGCGCGCCACTGGTCGACGAAGTCGCGGATCTCCTGGTTGCCGGAGTCCTCGCGCGAGCCGTGGCCCACCAGCAGGATCGTGGTGTGATTCATGTCGTGGCTTTCCTGAAACGGTGGGTGAAGCTGGGGTCGTAGAGCCGGGACCTGATCAGCTCTGGCCACTGGCGCGCGCCCAGCGTGGGGCTGGCGATCACCATGGCCTGGCTGACGATGCCGGCCTCGCGGCACCGCTGCTTGATGGTGGCGAGCGTGCCGCGCACGATGCGCTCCTCGCCCGGCCAGCTGGCCTTGTGCACCACCAGCACCGGCGCATCCTCCGGCCAGCCGGCCCCGCGCAGGCCGGCCTCGACCTTGTGCAGCAGCGTGATGGACAGGAAGATGCACAGCGTGCAGCGGTGGGCCGCCAGGGCGGCCAGGTTTTCGCCGTCGGGCATGGGCGTGCGCCCCTCGACCCGGGTGAAGATGGTGGTCTGCGTGACCTCGGGCAGGGTGAAGCTCTCGACCGCCGCGGCCGCCGAGGCCATGGCCGAGGACACGCCCGGCACCACCGCCACCGGCACGCCCGCGGCGTCCAGCGGCTGCACCAGCTCGATGAGGGCGCCATAGAGCGCCGGGTCGCCGGTCTGCAGGCGCACCACGGTGCCGCAGCGCGCGGCGTTCGCAATCAGCCACGCCGACATCTGCTCCAGCGTCATGTCCTTGCTGTCGGCGATGACGCAACCCGGCGGCGCCCACCGGGTGGCCGCCTCGTTCACCAGCGAACCGGCGAACAGGATGGCCCCGGCGCGCGCGATCAGGTCGCGCCCCTTGACGGTGATCAGTTCCGGATCGCCCGGCCCCGCACCCACAAACCAGACCGTTCCGACACCCATGGTGCGTGCGCGGTCAGGCGGCCTGGTGCAGGCGGCGTTCCACCACGGCGCTGCCCTGCAGGCTGCGCAGGATCTTGGCCAGTGCGAGCACGGCCAGGTCGATCAGCGGCTCGGCCAGCACCACGCTCATGTAGGCGGCGCCGAAGCTGCCGATGCTCACCAGGTTGTCGACGCCCAGGCCACGCCCATAGAGCGCCCAGAAACCCACCCACAGCACGATGCCGCCCTGGTAGGCCAGGGACAGCTTCAGGGCCTGGCTGTAGCGCAGGTCCACATAGGCCATCTGGTCGGGAATCACGCGCCGCGCGAGGGTCGCGGTGGCGAACAGCGGCACCAGCAGCGTGGTCAGGTTCATGCCGTACTGCGGCAGATCGAAGGGTGCGAAGAACAGGCCCTGGACCAGCAGGCCGCCGGCCAGCCCGATGGCCGCTGGTGCCGCGCCGAACAGCAGCATCAGCGTGGTGCCCAGGATCAGATGAACCTCGGACACGCCCACCGGGTGGTGCGGCAGCACCTCGAAGAAGCAGAACACCAGCGCTGTCGCCAGCAGGGCCCGCAACAGCAGGGCCGCTGCGCCGTCCTTTCTGATCGTGTCCGCCGACAGCTTGGCCGTGTAGCCGATGCAGGCGGCGGCTGTGGCGACGCTCAGGGCGAGCTTGGCCCCGTCCACCAGACCTGGTTCGATGTGCATGAAGTGACTCCTTGGGTTGGATGCGTTGGACACAACGCGGTTGAAAAGTCGGCAAAGACCCAAGGGAGAGGCGAGCACAGGTTCCAGCGGCGAACGGGCAGCCCCCGGCGAGCGCACGCGCAGGCGCTGGCACAGACTCGCAAAAACATGCGAAGGGACGACATGAGGACACCGGCGAAGACCCCTCACCGCCTTCCCCGACGGTGTTTGGGTAATGCGGCTGCGCTTTGGGGCGCAGCCTCCTTGTTGGCCGGTATCCGGGCTGGCAGAGCGTTTCCCAAAGCCTTCCCGGTGTGACCCAGTGGCGAAATTTTGAGAAATGGGGGCCTTGGCAATGCCTTGGACCACCCGTCTGCTTACCGTTGCGGGGGCAGCGCAGGTTAGGTTCGTCCGTGTGGGACTCGCCCTCCTGCTTCCCGTTGAACTGCAATGCCTGAACAGCACTGCGAGCACCAACAGTTTTTATTCTATACCCCGAAAAACAGCTCAAGGCCTTTTGAGGGGCGACGTTGCGATATCAGATCCCGTGCATCGGGACATAGAGCACCTGAGAGCCATTCGTCGTAGATGACATGGGCACTCTGAATTCCAATGCTGCGATCTTGAAGCAAGGGTGCTGAGTGAGTACTGTTTCGCGGCTGAGCGGAACCCTCGGGATCAGGGCCTTCAGACAGGTGGGCGCAACTTGTTGGTTGCCGATTCATCCCAAGGTGAAGCTCGTCTTTGGACAGGACCGCTGAAGGTATTTGAATGACCGCCTCGTCTACCAAAGCAGTCCTGGAGTGGAGACCCATGAACCACGGCAATCGCTGCTTTGCCGCCAATGCCACGGCGGCCTTGCTCCTCAGCCACCGCCCTGGGGACCTCTGACGCCACCCCGCTGCGAGCGCCGCGCCTCCCGCAGCATGAACAGGTACAGCCCCTCCACCTTCTCCCGCGCCCATGGCGTCTTGCGCAGGAACGTCAGGCTGGACTTGACGCTCGGGTCGATCGCGAAGCAGCGGATGGGGATGCGCCGCGCGAGCTCGTCCCAACCGTAGTGCGCCTCCAGTGCGCGGACCATCGCCTCGAGGGTCACGCCGTGGAGGAGGTTGCGGGGCTGTTCGGCCGGCGGTGGTGCGTCTGTCATGCCGCGATTCTGCCCGGCTGGCCACGCGCTACACTCGCTATTCCATTTTGGGATAACGATCCCCGCCACCATTCCGCTTCACACCGAGGTGCCCATGCGTCTGCTGCTGTCTTCCCTTTCCGCCCTCCTGTGGGTCGCGTTCACGCACACCGCCGTCCACGCCGCCGAAGCCCAGGTGGCGGTAGCGGCCAACTTTGCCGAGCCGATCAAGGCCATCGCCGCGGTGCTGGAAAAGACCACCGGCCACACGCTGAAGATCTCCACCGGTGCGTCGGGCGCGTTCTACACGCAGATCAAGAACGGCGCGCCGTTCGATGTGTTCCTCTCGGCCGACAACGAACGCCCCGAGATGCTGGAGAAGGACGGTCTGGCGCAGCCGGGCACGCGCTTCACCTACGCCAACGGCAAGCTGGTGCTGTGGTCGGTCAGGCCCGGCCGTGTGGACGGCCAGGGCGCGGTGCTCAAGGCGGCCGACCTGGGCAAGGTGGCTTTCGCCAACCCCAAGACCGCGCCCTACGGCGCCGCCGCGCTGCAGGTGCTGGACAAACTGGGCCTGAAGGACGCGCTGGCGCCGAAGCTGGTGCAGGGCGAGAGCATCGGCCAGACCTTCAACTTCGTGAAGACCGGCAACGCCGACGTGGGCTTTGTGGCGATGTCGCAGGTGCTGGAAGGCGGCCAACTCAAAGAAGGGTCGATGTGGGTGATTCCGCAGACCCAATACGACGCCATCCGGCAGGACGCGGTGTTGCTCAAGCGGGGAGCGAACAACGAGGCTGCGAAAGAGCTGTTCAAGCTGCTGCAGAGCCCGAACATCAAGGACCTGATCCGCAGTTACGGCTACGACCTCTGACATGTTCCTCACCCCGGACAACCTCCAGGCGCTGTGGTTGACCTTCAAAGTCGCTGCGCTGACCACGCTGATCCTGTTGCTGCTGGGCACGCCGCTGGCGTGGTGGCTGGCGCGCTCGCGCAGCTGGGTGGCCAGGCCCGTGGGCGCGCTGGTGGCGCTGCCGCTGGTGCTGCCGCCGTCGGTGCTCGGGTTCTATCTGCTGGTGGGGCTGGGGCCGAACGGGCCCATCGGCGCCTGGATGGTTTCCATGGGCCTGCCCACCCTGCCCTTCACCTTCACCGGGCTGGTGGTGGCCTCGGTGTTCTATTCGCTGCCGTTCATGGTGCAGCCCATCCTCAACAGCATGCAGGCCCTGGGCGAGCGGCCGCTGGAGGCGGCGGCCACGCTGCGCGCCTCGCCGCTGGACCGCTTCTTTCATGTGGTGCTGCCGCTGTGCCGGCCGGGCATCGTGACCGGCTGCATCATGAGCTTCGCGCACACGGTGGGCGAGTTCGGTGTGGTGCTGATGGTGGGCGGCAACATCCCGGGCGTCACGCGGGTGGTGTCGGTGCAGATCTTCGACCACGTCGAGGCACTGGAATACGCCGACGCCCACCGGCTGGCGGCGGTGATGCTGGTGTTCGCGTTCGTGGCGCTGATGACGCTGCAGGTCTACAACGCGCGGCAGGCGCGCCGGGTGCGCACCTCATGAGCAAGACCACACTGACCCTGAACGCCCGCCTGGACCGGGGCGACTTCGCGCTGGACGTGCGGCTGGCCCTGCCGGGCCACGGCATCACCGCGCTGTTCGGCCCCTCGGGCAGTGGCAAGACCACCTGCCTGCGCGTGCTCGCCGGGCTGGAACGCCAGGCCACCGGCGCGGTGGTGGTGGACGGCCAGACCTGGCAGGACAGCGCGCGCGGTGTGTTCCTGCCCACGCACCAGCGCGCACTGGGCTATGTGTTCCAGGAGGCCAGCCTGTTCGACCACCTGACGGTGGAGGGCAACCTGCGCTTCGGCTTCGACCGCACACCGGCCGCGCAGCGCCGGCACGACTGGCGCCACGGGCTGGAGCTGCTGGGCATCGGCCACCTGCTGCAGCGCCGGCCGCACGAGCTCTCGGGCGGCGAGCGCCAGCGCGTGGCCATTGCCCGCGCGCTGGCCACCAGCCCGCAGCTGCTGCTGATGGACGAGCCGCTGGCCGCCCTGGACACGGCGCGCAAGGCCGAGATCCTGCCCTGGCTGGAGCAGCTGCACGAGGCGCTGGACGTGCCGGTGGTCTATGTGACGCATTCGCTGGACGAGGTGGCGCGGCTGGCCGACCACGTGGTGTTGCTCGAAGAGGGCCGGGTGCTGGCCGACGGCCCGCTGGCCCAGATGCTCACCCGCAGCAACCTGCCGCTCGCGCGCGGTGACAGTGCGGTCTCGGTGCTGCAGGGCCACTGCAGCGGCTATTCGCCCGCGGACCAGCTCGCGGTCTACGACATCGACGGTGGGCAATTGCTGCTGCCGCAGTCGCGCCAGGGCGTGCCACAGCCTGGCACGCGCGCGCGCCTGCACATTCAGGCGCGGGATGTGAGCCTGTCGCTGGTGATGCCTGCGCAGACCAGCGTGCTCAACGTGCTGCCGGCGGTGGTGGACAGCCTGACGGACAACGCCCCGGCGCAGGTGGTGGTGAGCCTGCGCCTGGGCGCCGACGGCCAGGGCGCCACCCTGCTCTCGCGCATCAGCAGCCTGTCGGCCCGGCGCCTGGCGCTGGCGCCGGGTCAGCTGGTCTACGCCCAGATCAAGGGCGTGGCGATGGTGCGCTGAGGCGCACCGTCATTTCGTGGCGTTCGGAAAGAACAGCTGCTCGCCGCCGATCTTGTACTCGGCGATGGCCTTCTGGCCGGCGGGGCCGGTGACCCAGTCGACAAACTTCTGGCCGTCGGCCGTCTTCACCTGCGGGTGCTTGGCGGCGCTCACCAGCATCACGCCGTACTGGTTGAACAGGCGCTTGTCACCTTCCACCAGAACGGCCATGTCGGCGCGGTTCTTGAAGTTGAGCCAGGTGCCGCGGTCGGCCAGCACGTAGGCTCCGCTGCTCGCACCGATGTTCAGGGCCGGGCCCATGCCGCAGCCGCATTCCTTGTAGCCGCTGCCCTTGTTGGCATCGGTGTCGGTCATCTTCCAGAAGCGCAGCTCGGCCGCGTGCGTGCCGCTCTTGTCGCCGCGCGAAACGAAGGGCGCATTGGCGGTGGCGATCTTCTTGAGCGCGGCCACGATGTCGTTGCCCTTGGTGCCGGCCGGGTCGGCTTTCGGACCGATCAGCACGAAGTCGTTGTACATGACCTCCTGGCGTTTGGCCGAGAAGCCGTCGGCGACGAACTTCTCTTCGGCGGCCTTGTCGTGCACGAACAGCACGTCGGCGTCGCCGCGGCGCGCCATGTCGATGGCCTGGCCAGTGCCCAGCGCCACCACCTTGACGTCGATGCCGCTGGCCTGCTTGAAGGCCGGCAGGATGTGGCCGAACAGGCCCGACTGCTCGGTGGACGTGGTCGAGGCCACGACGATGCTGCTCTGGGCCAGTGCGGAAGTGGCGCCCAGCAGGCCAGCCGACACGAGGCCGGCAGCGGTGAGCAGTTGCACGACGGTGCGACGGGAAGCGGTGAACGACTTCATGTGGTTTCTCCTTTGACAAAAGCACTGGCCTGCGGAAAGCGCTCTTCCAGCAGGGACTGATCAAAAAACTGCTGCACGGGCAGGTCGGCCAGCACGCGCCCCTGCTCCATGTAGACCACGCGGCTGGCGAGGCGCTTGACCTGACCGAGGTTGTGGCTGGCGAACACCAGCGTGGGCGGCAGGTGGCCAGGCACAGGCGCTTCGTCGCCGAAATCAGCGATGAGCGCCTCGACATCGCGTTTGGCGTGTGGGTCCAGGCTCGCGGTGGGCTCGTCCAGCAGCCACACATCGGGCCGCAGCGCCCAGGCCCGCGCCAGCGCCACGCGCTGCTGCTGCCCGCCCGACAGCGCGCGGCCGTTGCGCTCGGCCAGCGACGCCAGCTGCACGCGCTCCAGCGCCTGCCGGGCGCGTTCCTTGGTCTGTCCCCAGGGCACGCCGCTGAGCCACAGGCCCAGTTGCAGGTTGCGCCGCACCGACATGCGCAGCATGTGCGGGCGCTGGAACAGCATGGCGATGCGCGAGGCATGGGGCACCTCGCGCCGGCCCTGCGCGATGGGCAGCAGGCCGTGCAGCGTGCGCAGCAGCGTGCTCTTGCCGCAGCCGTTTGGGCCGACCAGGGCCACGCGCTCGCCCGCGTGGATGGCCAGCGTGATGTTCCGCAGCGCCTCCACCTGCGCGGCGGGCCCGAGGCTCACGTGGACCGACGCCAGCGTCAGCACGGCCGGCGCTGCGCCTGCGCGGCCGAACACCTCGCCCGTTGCGGAGAGTTCCACCTTCATGTCGTGGCCATCCGCAGATCGCCACCGTCCAGGTGTTCGCGCCAGCGGCGCAGCAGCGCCACCAGGCTGTTGAGCAGCAGCACCACCGCCAGCAGCACGATGCCCAGACCCAGCGCCAGCGGCAGGTCGCCCTTGCTGGTCTCCAGCGCGATGGCGGTGGTCATGACGCGGGTGAAGCCGTCGATGTTGCCGCCGACGATCATCACCGCGCCCACCTCGGACACCGCGCGGCCGAAGGCGGTGATCAGCACCGTGAGCAGCGCGTAGCGCTCGTCCCAGGCCATCAGCAGGCTGCGCAGGCCCAGACCCGCTCCCAGCGAAGACAGCTGCTCGCCGTGGCTGCGGTCTGCGTCTTCGACCACCTGGCGCGTGAGCGCAGTGACCAGCGGCAGCACCAGGATCGCCTGCGCCAGCACCATGGCCTGGAAGCTGAACAGCCAGCCCAGGAAACCCAGCGGGCCGGAGCGCGAAAGCAGCAGGTAGATCACCAGGCCCACCACCACCGACGGAATGGCCAGGAAGGTGTTGAGCACGGTCAGCACCATCGGCCGCCCCGGGAACCGCGCCACCGCCAGCCAGGCGCCGAGCAAGAGCCCCAGGCCGCAGGCAAACAGGCAGGCCGTGGCGCTCACGGCGAGGGAGCGCGTCACGATTGCCCAGAGACTGGCATCGCCCGAGAGGATGAGTTCGAGCGCGGTGACTGCGCTATCGGAAAAAGTGTTCATACGTTGCGCCGCAGCATAAGCGGGCGCTACGGGTTTGAGAGTACGTGGCAACTCGGTATGAACAAATCAACATAGGAACTTGTTTGCATATGAAAGCTCTCAGGCACACTCGACGCCCATGAAACGGATTGCGATGTCCTATTCGCTGATGGCCGAACGCCCGGAGCGCGGGCGGGGCTCGGCGTTGCTGAGCAACCCGATGATGGATGTGCTGCACGCCGTGCACGAGCAGGGTTCGATTTCCGCGGCAGCCCGGCAGTTGGGCCTCTCGTACCGCCATGTCTGGGGCCAGCTCAAGGAGTGGGAACAGCAGCTCGGGCGCGAACTGCTGGTCTGGGAACGCGGGCAGTCCGCCCTGCTCTCACCCTTCGGCCAGCGCCTGCTGATGGCCGAGCGTCTGGCACAGGCGCGGCTGGGCCCGCAGATGGAGAGCCTGCGCGCGGAGCTGGAACGGGCCTTTGCCTTGGCTTTCGACGACGCGCAGCGCCCCCGCGAGGTCCTGACGCTGTACGCCAGCCACGACCATGCGCTGGCCGAGCTGCAGGAACTGGCCGCCTCGTCGCAGACGGCGAACGAGCCCGGCGTGCATCTGGACATCCGCTTCACCGGCAGCGTCGACGCGATCCGCGCCCTCAACGAAGGCCGCTGCCTGCTGGCGGGCTTCCACACCCAGCCGTTTGCGGACGCCGACAGCCGCAGCGCCCGCACCTACCGCCCGCTGCTCAAGCCCGGCACACACAAGATCATCGGTTTTGCGCGCCGCTCGCAGGGGTTGATGGTGGCGCCGGGCAACCCCTTGCGCTTGCGCGATCTGCGCGATGTGTCTCTGCAGCGCGCCCGCTTCGTCAACCGCGCCATCGGCACCGGCACCCGGCTGCTGCTGGAAGAGCTGCTGAGCCAGGACGGCCTGAGCAGCGCCGACCTCAACGGCTTCGACCGCGAGGAAAGCTCCCATGCGGCGGTGGCCCAGGCCGTGGCCAGTGGCGACGCCGACGTGGGCCTGGGCACCGAGTACACAGCGCGCATCCAGGGACTCGGCTTTGTGCCGCTGACGGACGAGCGCTACCTGCTGGTGTGCCTGAAATCGGCACTGGAGCAGGCGCCGGTGCAGAACCTGCTCAGGCTGCTGCACAGCACGCGCTGGCAACAGCGCCTGCAGTCGATGGCCGGCTACCTGCCGGATCACCCGGGTGAAGTCGCCGCGATGAAGCGGCTGCTGCCCTGGTGGCGCTGAAAATCAGAACGCCTCTTTCTCCGCCTCCAGGTAGGCCAGGCTGGTGTATTTGCCGATGTTGCTGTCGAAGCCGTCCATGGTCTTCGCGCGGCTGGCGACACGGGGGTCTTTCATCACCAGCGCCTTGGCGCCATCCAGCGGAATGCCGTCCTTGACCGCCTGCACACACGGTTCCCAGATACCCTTCATGAACGTGCCATAGGTGTCCAGCAGGTCCTTGCTGCCCCGGCCGTGGCCGGGCACCCAGAGCTGGTCGCCCGCGGCTTTCCTGAGTGCCTCGTAGTACTTGAAGGTGCCCGGGTAGGAACCGTCGTCGATGTTGGCGATACGGTTCGCCATCGCGATGTCGCCCACATAGGTCAGCTGGTCCTGCACGACCTCGAAACACAGGTCCGACGGCGTGTGGGCCCGGCCGTAGTGGTGCAGCCGGATCTGCACATCGCCATAGTCGAACACCTGCCCATGTTCCACGGTCTGGTTCGGCGCGACCACCTTGGTGCCCAGGGTGGCCTGGTTGGTCCAGCGCTCCATCAGGCTGCGCCAGAGGTTGCCCTCGTGGCCGGCAATCTGCTCGCGCGTGTAGGCCAGCGCATGGATCGGCAGGTCCTTGCCGTAGGCGTCGGCGAAGGCGTGGTTGCCCAGCCAGTGGTCGCCGTGGTAGTGGCTGTTGAACACCGCGATCACCGGCTTGGGCGTCACCGTCTTGATCATGCGGATCGCCATCTGGCCGATCTGCAGCGAGGCACCGCTGTCCAGCACCACCACGCCCTTCTGGGTCACCACGAAAATCACGCTCGCCATCAGGCCCTGGTTGTCCTGCGTCGGGAAGCCCTCCTTCGCATAGACCATCCAGACATGCGGCGAGAGTTGCTCGGGTTGGACGTCCGGCACCGGCGGGCCTTCGATGAATTCCTGCACCTGCTGGGCGAACACCCGGACCTCTGGTACCAGGGCCAGGCCCAGCCCGGCGGCCCCCAGGCCGGCGGCGGTCCGCACCCAGTGGCGCCGGGATTCGTTGACAGCGACAGAAGGTGTCCCTGGCACCGGGGGCCGGTGGGTCGGAATTCGGGATGGCATGGGCGTCTCCTCCAAATCATCGAATAAGCAATTGCTTATTCGATGATAGCGAGCTTGCCCGCACCGGGCAACCGGCGCCGCCAGGTCAGGTCGTGGCTGGCAGCGGCGAGGGGTTGGGCAGACGCCGCGCGATCTCCGCCACAAGCTGCCGCGCCAGCTGCAGCTTGGACGCCCGGGGCAGCTCCGAACTGCCCTGCTCATCCACCAGCAGCAGGGCGTTGTCGTCCTGACCAAAGGTGTCGGGACCGATGTTGCCCACCAGCAGCGGCACGCCCTTGCGCACGCGCTTGGCCTGCGCATGGGCCAGCAGGTCCTCGCTTTCGGCGGCGAACCCGACGCAGTACAGCGCCCGGCTCTGCGCGCGGGCGGTCTGGGCAATGCCAGCCAGGATGTCGGGGTTCTCGACGAAGCCCAGGGTCGGCACCTGGCCGGAACCGTCTTTCTTGATCTTCTGCACGGCGATGTCGGCCGGACGCCAGTCGGCCACCGCGGCGGCCGAGATGAACACCGTGGCGTTCTGGCTCAGTACGCCGAGCGTCTTCTGCATGTTCAGCGCGGACTTGACGTTGATGCGCCCCACGCCTCGGGGGGTCGGCAGGCTCACCGGCCCAGCCACCAGCGTCACATGGGCGCCCGCCTCGTGCGCGGCCCTGGCAATGGCAAAACCCATCTTGCCGCTGGACAGGTTGGTCAGACCCCGCACCGGGTCGATCGCCTCGAAGGTCGGGCCGGCGCTGACCAGCACCTGCTGGCCGGCCAGCAGCTTGGGCGTGAAAAAGCGGATGAGCTCGTACAGCAGTTCGTCCGGTTCGAGCATGCGCCCGTCGCCAATCTCGCCACAGGCCTGATCACCCACGCCCACGTCGAGCACCGTGGCGCCATCGGCTTTGAGCTGGGCCACATTGCGCTGCGTGGCCGGGTGGGCCCACATCTCGCGGTTCATGGCGGGCGCCAGGATGAGTGGAACCTTGTCGATCGGGCGCGCCAGGCACATCAGACTGAGCAGGTCGTCGGCCCGGCCGTGCAGCAGCTTGGCCATGAAGTCGGCGCTGGCGGGGGCCACCACGATCGCGTCGGCTTCCCGGCTCAGGTTGATGTGGGGCATGTTGTTGTCCACGCCCGCTGCGTTGCGGTTGTCCCATTGGGACGAGAACACCGTGCGACCTGACAGGGCCTGCATCGTGACCGGTGTGATGAACTGGGTGGCCGCGTCGGTCATGACCACCTGGACGGAGGCACCGGCCTTGATCAGGGCGCGACAGAATTCGGCCGCCTTGTAGCAGGCGATCCCGCCCGACAGCCCCAGGACAATGTGTTTGCCGGCGAGTTCACTCATGGCCGCAATGTAGCAGTTTGAAACGCCCGCCAGCAGGCCACGGCCGCGCGAACCCATAATCTGCGCTTTGACCAACCTTCCATATCAGGACACCCTTGGCCATGCACTTGACCCGTCTTCCCATGCTCCTCAGCGCCAGCCTTGTCCTGGCCTCCCTTGCAGCCTGTGGAGGAGGCTCCGACGGACCGGAAGGCGAAGCGCCCACGGGGGGTGCCCTGGCCAACGTCTGGTTTGCCGACAGCGACAGCTACCACCCGCTGGACAAGATCAGACCCGATGGCAGCTTCTACTCGGGCAACGAGGCCGACTTCGGCCCGGTCAATCCCGCGTACGCCGGCAGCACCGCCACCCAGTCGCGCTGGGCCATCGACACCTCGGCCACCCCGCCCGCCGGCGAAACCCTGAGCTACTCGTTCAAGCTGGACGGCGTCAGCGCCTCGGGCAGCGCGGTGGCGGCACTGCTGACCAATCTGCGCATCAACAGCAGCACCGGCCTCATCACCCAGACGTGCAAGGGCTTTCCCGAGTGCTACGACAACACCTCTGGCCAGGACGAGGACTTCCTTGTGACGGTGACGGCCCAGGCCAGTGGCGGCGGCAAGCTGGAGAGGAATTTCCTGCTGCGGGTGCGCGGCAACCGCTGAGCACCACAGCCCGCGGACCGACCGTGTCGTGACCGGTCCGTGCGGCCGGGCCAACAGGGGGGTGGCGCCTATAATCGCCATTTCCACCTCCTGCGAGCGCCCGGCTCGCCCGAGTCATGACCAAATTCGTGTTCGTCACCGGCGGTGTGGTGTCCTCCCTTGGCAAGGGCATTGCTTCTGCTTCCCTGGCTGCGATCCTTGAATCGCGCGGCCTCAAAGTCACCCTCATCAAGCTCGACCCGTACATCAACGTGGACCCGGGCACCATGTCGCCCTTCCAGCACGGCGAGGTGTTCGTCACCGACGACGGCGCCGAAACCGACCTGGACCTTGGTCACTATGAGCGTTTCATCGAAACGCGCATGAAGAAGACCAACAACTTCACCACCGGCAAGATCTACCAGTCGGTGCTGGAGAAGGAACGCCGCGGCGACTACCTCGGCAAGACCGTGCAGGTCATCCCGCACGTCACCAACGAGATCCAGGAGTTCATCAAGCGCGGCGCCGGCATCGGCACGCCCGATGCCGTGGACGTGGCCATCGTCGAGATCGGCGGCACGGTGGGCGACATCGAGTCCCTGCCCTTCCTCGAAGCCGTGCGCCAGATGAGCCTGCGCATGGGCCCGAACAACTCGGCCTTCGTGCACCTGACCTACCTGCCGTGGATTGCCGCGGCCGGTGAGCTCAAAACCAAACCGACCCAGCACACGGTGCAGAAACTTCGCGAGATCGGCATCTCGGCCGACGCCCTGCTGTGCCGTGCCGACCGCCGCATTCCCGAAGAGGAGCGCGCCAAGATTTCGCTGTTCACCAACGTGCCCGAGTGGGGCGTGATCAGCATGTGGGACGTGGACACGATCTACAAGGTGCCGCGCATGCTGCACGAGCAGGGCCTGGACGGCCTGATCTGCGACAAGCTGCGCCTGAACACCCCACCCACCAGCCTCAAGCGCTGGGACGACCTGGTTTACGAGACCGAACACCCGCAAGGCGAGGTGAAGATCGCCATGGTCGGCAAGTACGTCGACCTCTCGGACAGCTACAAATCGGTCAACGAGGCCCTGCGCCACGCCGGCATGCGCAACCATGTGCGCGTCAAGATCGACCACGTCGACTCCGAAACCATGGAGGGTGCCGATGTGGCGACCAAGCTGGCACAGTACGACGCCATCCTGGTGCCCGGCGGTTTCGGTCAGCGCGGCGTGGAAGGCAAGATCGCCACCGCCCGCTTCGCGCGTGAGCACAAGGTGCCCTATCTCGGCATCTGCCTGGGCATGCAGGTTGCGACCATCGAGTACGCGCGCCACGTCGCGGGCCTCGATGGTGCCAACAGCACCGAGTTCGATGCCGCCACGCCGCACCCGGTGATCGCACTGATCGAGGAATGGAAAGACGCGGACGGCAGCATCCAGAAGCGCGACGCCAGCTCCGACCTGGGCGGCACCATGCGGCTGGGCGCCCAGAGCTCCGACGTGGCCAAGGGCACCCTGGCGCACAGCATCTACGGCGACGTGGTGACCGAGCGCCATCGCCACCGCTACGAAGCCAACGTGAACTACCTCGATCGGCTGCGCCAGTCCGGTCTGGTGATCTCGGCGCTGACGCAGCGCGAGCAGCTGACCGAGATCGTCGAGCTGCCGCAGACGGTGCACCCCTGGTTCATCGGCGTGCAGTTCCACCCCGAATTCAAATCCACCCCCTGGGCCGGCCACCCGCTGTTCAACGCCTTCGTCAAGGCGGCGGTCGAGCACCAGAAGGCCGCCAAGGCCTGACCGGAGCCCCCATGAAACTCTGCGGATTCGACGTCGGCCTGGACCAGCGCTTCTTCCTGATCGCAGGCACCTGTTCCATCGAAGGTCTGCAGATGTCGCTCGATGTCGCTGGCCAGCTCAAGGAAATTTGCAGTGCGCTGGGCATTCCACTGATCTACAAGGGCTCGTTCGACAAGGCCAACCGCTCGTCTGGCAGCAGCCAGCGCGGCGTTGGACTGGATGCGGGACTGAAGATCCTCGACGAAGTGCGCCGCCAGCTGCAGCTGCCCGTGCTGACCGACGTGCACGACGAGTCGCAGGTGGCCGAGGTCGCAGCCGTGGTGGACGTGCTGCAGACGCCGGCCTTCCTGTGCCGCCAGACCGACTTCATCCGCGCCGTGGCCCAGTCGGGCAAGCCGGTGAACATCAAGAAGGGCCAGTTCCTCGCCCCCTGGGACATGAAGAACGTGATCGACAAGGCCCGCGCCGCCGCGAAGGACGCCGGCCTGTCGGAAGACCGCTTCCTGGCCTGCGAGCGCGGCGTGAGCTTTGGCTACAACAACCTGGTGGCCGACATGACCAGCCTGGCCGAGATGCGCAAGTCCGGCGCGCCGGTGGTGTTCGACGTGACCCACTCGGTGCAGAAGCCCGGTGGTCTGGGTGCCGTCAGCGGCGGTGCGCGCGAGATGGTGCCGGTGCTGGCCCGCGCGGGCGTCGCCGTGGGCGTGGCCGGTCTGTTCATGGAAACACATCCGAAACCAGCCGAGGCCTGGTCCGACGGACCGAACGCCGTGCCGCTGGGCCGCATGAAGGCGCTGCTGGAGACGCTGGTGGCGCTCGATTCCGTAACCAAAACAAATCCGCTGCTGGAGAACGATTTCCAATGAGTGCGTACATCATTGCGGAGGTGACCATCACCGACGAAGCACAGATGAAGCTCTACCGCGAGTGGAGCACCCGCGCGATGCAGGAATTTGGCGCCGAGGTGCTGGTGCGCGGTGGCCGCGTCGAACCGCTGGAAGGCGGCTGGCTCCCGCAGCGGGTCGTGGTGCTGAAGTTCAAGGACATCGCCACCGCACAGGCCTACTACCACTCCGAAACCTACACCCGTGCGCGCGAACTGCGCGAGGGCGCGGGCTCGATCCGCATGTTTGCCGTAGAGGGCGTCTGAGCGCCCCGTTCCGATTTCTTTTTTGACTTGTTCCAAAGGTAGAAACCATGAGTGCAATCGTTGATATCGTCGGCCGCGAAGTCCTGGACAGCCGTGGCAACCCCACCGTCGAATGCGACGTGCTGCTGGAGTCGGGTGTGATGGGTCGTGCGGCCGTGCCGTCGGGCGCCTCCACCGGCTCGCGCGAGGCCATCGAGCTGCGCGACGGCGACAAGAAGCGCTACCTCGGCAAGGGCGTGCTCAAGGCCGTCGAGAACATCAACACCGAGATCAGCGAAGCCGTGCTGGGACTGGACGCCTCCGAGCAGGCCTTCCTGGACAAGACCCTGATCGACCTGGACGGCACCGAGAACAAGGGCCGCCTGGGCGCCAACGCCATGCTGGCCGTGTCCATGGCCGTGGCCCGCGCTGCGGCTGAAGAAGCCGGCCTGCCGCTGTACCGCTACTTCGGCGGCATGAGCGCGGTGCAGATGCCCGTGCCGATGATGAACATCATCAACGGCGGCGCACACGCCAACAACTCGCTCGACCTTCAAGAGCTGATGATCATCCCCGTGGGCGCACCGTCGTTCCGCGAAGCCCTGCGCTGGGGTGCCGAGGTGTTCCACGCCCTCAAGGCCATCCTGCACGACAAGCACATCAGCACCGCCGTGGGCGACGAAGGCGGCTTTGCCCCCTCGGTCGAGAACCACGAAGCCGCGCTGCAGCTGATCCTGCAAGCCATCGACAAGGCCGGTTACACCGCCGGAGACCAGATCGCCCTGGGCCTGGACTGCGCCGCCAGCGAGTTCTACAAGGACGGCAAGTACGTGCTCGAAGGCGAAGGCGGCATCCAACTCACCGCCGAGCAGTGGACCGACATGCTGGCCACCTGGGTCGACAAGTACCCCATCGTCTCCATCGAGGACGGCATGGCTGAAGGCGACTGGGACGGCTGGAAGCACCTGACCGAGCGCCTGGGCCAGAAGGTCCAGCTCGTGGGCGACGACCTGTACGTCACCAACACCAAGATCCTCAAGGAAGGCATCGAGAAGGGCATTGCCAACTCGATCCTGATCAAGATCAACCAGATCGGCACCCTGACCGAAACCTTCGCCGCCATCGAGATGGCCAAGCGTGCCGGTTACACCGCCGTCATCAGCCACCGCTCGGGCGAAACCGAAGACAGCACCATCTCCGACATCGCGGTGGGCACCAACGCCGGCCAGATCAAGACCGGTTCGCTGTCGCGCTCGGACCGAATGGCCAAGTACAACCAGCTGCTGCGCATCGAGGAAGACCTGGGCGACGTGGCCGTGTACCCCGGTCGTGCGGCCTTCTACAACCTGAAGTGATCAGGACTGGCGGCTCCAGGGTCGCCAGACCAACCCATCCTGTCCAATGGCACATCGCATCGTCCCCGGCCTGCTGATCACGCTGCTGCTCGTGCTGCACGCGCAGCTGTGGTTCGGCCGGGGCAGCGTGCCCAAGGTCTCTCGCATGAAGACCGAACTGGCCGTGCTGGAGTCGGTCAACCAGGAAGCGCGGCAGCGCAACGAGCGGCTGGCCAACGAGGTGCGCGACCTCGAAGAAGGCTTGGGCATGGTCGAAGAACTGGCCCGCAACGATCTGGGCATGGTCCGGCCCAACGAGATCTTCGTGCAGATCGCCCACAAGAAGCCCTGAGCTGCGCCGTGGCACTTGTGGTCACGCTGCTCGGCGGCGAATCCACCGGCAAGACATCCCTGGCCCGTGCCTTGTGCGGGCACCTCATGGCAAGGGGTCTGACCACCGAGCTGGTGTCCGAGCATCTGCGCCACTGGTGCGAACAGCAGGGCCGTGCGCCCTACTCGCACGAGCAGGCCGCCGTGGCCCGCGAGCAGGCCCGCCTCACCGACGAGATGGCTTCCCTGCATGGGGTGGACATCGTCGTCGCCGACACCTCTCCGCTCGTGATCGCGGCCTACAGCGAGCTCTATTTCAACGACCGCTCGCTCTGGCCCGAGGCCCTGGCCTGGCAGCGCTGTGTGGACCTGACCCTGCTCATGGGTCTGGACCTGCCCTGGGTCGCCGATGGATTCTTCCGCGACAGCCCCGCCGTGCGCGATGCGGTGGACGCAGCGATCCGGCGCGAACTGCAGGCCGCGGGACTGGCCTTCCAAACCATCCACGGCCACGGGCAGACCCGAACCGAACAAGCCCTGCGCGCCATCGGCCGCTGCCTGGGGCAGGACCTCACCACCACCGAACCGTCCCTGACCAGCGGCCGCCGCGCCTGGAGCTGCGACAAATGCAGCGACCCGGCCTGCGAACACCGGCTGTTCAGCGGCCTGCTGGCACGCAACCACACTGGAGACGCACGCCCATGATTCCTGCAACACCCCTGCCCGACTTCCGCTCGCCGGCATTCCTGCGCAACCACATCGAAGACACGCTGTCGTTCTACCTGCCGCGCGCCATCGACCCCAACGGCGGGCTGTTCCATTTCCTGCGCGACGACGGCAGCGTCTACGAGGCCCACACCCGGCACCTGGTGAGCAGCACGCGCTACGTGGTCACCCTGGCGATGGCCGCGCGCCGCGGGCTGGGCGGCGAAGAGGTGCGCCGTGCGCTGCAGCAGGCCTTCGACTTCCTGCCGGTGCACCGCAACCCGGACACCGGCGGCTACGCATGGCTGCTCGACTGGCGGGACGGCCAGGCCCGGGTGCTGGACGCCACCAACCACGCCTATGGCCTGGCCTTCGTGCTGCTGGCCCACGCCCACGCGCACATGGCCGGCGTGACCGGCGCACAAGCCGGCATCGCGCAGACCTACGACCTGCTGGAGCAGCGCTTCTGGGAGCCGGCCCACGGTCTGTACGCCGACGAAGCAACGGCCGACTGGCGCGTGCTGCCCTACCGCGGGCAGAACGCCAACATGCACCTGTGCGAGGCCCTGCTGGCGGCTTACGACGCCACCGGCGAGGCGCGCTACCTGGACCGCGCCGCGCTGCTGGCCGAACACATCACCATCCGGCAGGCGGGCCTGGCCGACGGCCTGGTCTGGGAGCACTACCAAGCCGACTGGTCGGTGGACTGGGACTACAACAAGGACGACAAGACCAACATCTTCCGGCCCTGGGGCTTCCAGCCCGGCCACCTGACCGAGTGGACCAAGCTGCTGCTGCAGCTGCATGAGCGCCGCCCCGATGCGGCCCTGATCGACCGCGCGCGCCATTTCTTCGACACCGCGATGCACAAGGCCTGGGATGGCGAGCACGGCGGCCTCTACTACGGCTTCGCGCCCGACGGCAGCATTTGCGACAGCGACAAGTACTTCTGGGTCCAGGCCGAGTCGCTGGCCGCCGCGGCCCGGCTGGCCACCGTCACCGGCGAGCAGCGCTACTGGGCGGCCTACGACCACCTCTGGGCCTACTCATGGCGCCACTTCGTGGACCACGAACACGGCGCCTGGTGGCGCATCCTGACAGCCGACAACCGCAAGTACAGCGACGAAAAGAGCCCGGCCGGCAAGGTCGACTACCACACCATGGGCGCCTGCCACGATGTGCTCGATGCTCTGAAGTAAAGGCTCAGTGCGTGCCGCCCGCGACGGGCGGCTGGGCCGCCGCCTGCAGGAACACCTGCGCTGCGTCGACCGGATCGAAGTGGTACTGGGCACCACAGAAATCGCAGCCCACCTCCACCTGTCCCTGCTCGGCGATGATGGACTCGACCTCCTCGCGCCCCAGCGACTTGAGCATGCCCGCCACGCGCTCGCGCGAGCAGGTGCAGGCAAAACGCGGACCTTCGGCGCCGATCTGCGGCTCGAAGCGGCGCACATCCTCTTCCCAGAACAGGCGGTGCAGGATGGTGTCGGCATCCAGCGTCAGCAGTTCCTCGCGCTTGAGACTCGCGGCCAGGATGGCGATGCGGTTGTAGTCCTCGTTACGGCCGATCTGGTCCTCGTCGCGCGCCACCGCCCCCGCACCAGCCAGGTTGGATTCGCCCTGCAGCGGCAGGCGCTGGATCAGCAGGCCAGCCGCGACCTGGTCGTTCGCGGCCAGCACCAGGCGCGTATCGAGCTGCTCGCTCTGCAGCATGTAGTGCTCGATCACCTCGCTGAGCTTCTCCAGCTTTTCGTGACGATCGCCGAACAGCGGCACCACCCCCTGGTAGGGCTGCTGCCCGGGCAGGCGGTCCTTGGGGTCGAGCGTGATGGCGCAGCGGCCGAGATTGTTCACGTTGACCATGTGCGACAGCGGTGCGTCGGTCGCCACCTCGCCGGTCACGGTGGCCGTGGCGCGCAGCGCCAGGTCGGGCTGCACCTCGGCCACGGCCAGCTTGACCGGACCATCGCCCTGCACCTGCAGGATCAGCGCGCCATTGAACTTGATGTTGGCCTGCATCAGCGTGGCCGCTGCCGCCATTTCGCCCAGCAGCTCGGTCACGGCTTCGGGGTAGCCACCGGCTTGCTGGCGACGGCGGAGGATTTCCTGCCAGCTGTCGGTCAGGCGCACCAGCATGCCGCGCACCGGCAGGCCTTCAAACAGGAATTTGTGGAGTTCGGACACTCTGTGCTTTCAGAAAAAGAACGTTGGCAGATCGGGGTCAGCCGATTTTTTTCAAGCCCTGGCGGTAGCGCTCGGCGTTCTCCATGTAGTGCAAGGCACTGCGGCGCAAGCCCTCGATCTGCTCGGGCGTGAGCTGGCGCATGGCCTTGGCCGGACTGCCGATGATCATGGAGCCGTCGGGGAACTCCTTGCCTTCGGTGACCAGCGCACCCGCACCGACCAGGCAGTTTTTGCCGATCTTCGCGCCGTTGAGCACGATGGCGCCGATGCCGATCAGCGACTCGTCGCCGATGGTGCAGCCGTGCAGCATGACCTGGTGACCCACGGTGACGTGGCGACCGATGGTCAGCGGCAGGTTCTTGTCGGTGTGCAGCACCGAGCCGTCCTGGATGTTGCTGCCCTCGCCCACCACGATGGGCTCGGTGTCGCCCCGCAGCGTGGCGCCGAACCACACGCTGCTGCCGGGCGCGAGCTGGACGTCGCCGATCACCTGTGCGTTCTCGGCCACCCAGGCCGATTCGGCCACCTGCGGGCGGGTGCCATCGAGTTCATAGATCGCCATGCGAAGGTCTCCTGTGGGCTGCGGGGCAAACCTAGAATTGTAGAGATGCCCACCGTCACCAGCCCCGAACCCAGCCTGCGCGAGGCAGCGCTCGACGCCCTGTGCCTGCCGGTCCCTCAGACCAAGGTGCAGGCGGCCCATGCGCTGTGGCAGCGGCTGCTGGCGCTGCCCGACGAGGCCGCGCGCGAGCAGGCGCTGGCGCCAGCCCAGTCCATCCTTGCGCCCGATGACCGGGTGTTGCCCGGCCGCCCGGCGCAGCCGGTGCTGGTGCCGCCCATGGCGGTGGCGCAGCGCTCACCGTTCACGCCGGAAGGCCTGGCCGCCCTGCTGCACGCGGTCTGCCACATCGAGTTCAATGCCATCAATCTGGCGCTCGACGCGGTCTGGCGCTTCCCCGGCATGCCCGCCGACTTCTACCGCGACTGGCTGCGCGTGGCCGATGAAGAGGCCACCCACTTCGGGCTGCTGCGCGATCACCTGCAGAGCCTGGGCCACGACTACGGCGACTTTCCCGCTCACAACGGCCTGTGGGAAATGTGCGTGAAGACGCAGCACGACATCACCGCCCGCATGGCCCTGGTCCCGCGCACGCTGGAAGCGCGCGGACTGGACGCCACGCCGCTGATCCAGGCCCGGCTGCGCAAGGTCGGCACCCCGGCCGCTCTGCGCGCCGTGGACATCCTGGACATCATCCTGCGCGACGAGGTCGGGCATGTGGCGATTGGCAACCGCTGGTATGGCTGGCTGTGCGAACGGCAGGGCCTGGAACCGCTGTCGCACTACCGGCACCTGGCGCGCGTGCACACGGCGCCCCGGCTGCGCCCGCCTTTCAACAATGAGGCCCGCCGGGCGGCGGGTTTCAGTCAGGCCGAACTTGACTATCTGCTCAGCGCCTGAGCCGAAAACGAATTCGTTTGTATCAAGCGGGCGGCACAGCCCGCACCCGAGCGTCTTTTTTTCACGCGCAGCGTGGTCCATTCCCCTTTATGCTGGGCCACAACCTGGCATCCCCCCGCACATTGGTCATGAGCGCACGAAACATCCAGCTGGACGAATACCTCGGACAGGCGTTTGACCGCATACCGGTGGCCATGGTTGTGGTCACCCAGCAAGGCGTGATCACCCGGGTGAACCGGCTGGCCGAGGCCACCTTCGGCTACACGAGTGAAGAGTTGCTGGGGCGGCCGGTGGAGACGCTGGTGCCCGAACGCTACCGGCACGCACATCCTGGCTACCGCCGTGGCTTCCAGACCGAGGCCACAGCCCGGCCGATGGGCGCCGGGCGCGATCTCAGCGGACTGCGCAAGGACGGCAGCGAGTTCCCGGTGGAGATCGGCATCAACCCGGTGGACACCGGTGAGGGCCCGATGATCCTGTCGGTGATCCTGGACCTGAGCGAGCGCAAACAGAACGAACGCCGCATCAGCGACGCACTGCGCGAGAAGGAACTGCTGCTCGAAGAGGTGCACCACCGGGTCAAGAACAACCTGCAGGTGATCCACAGCCTGCTCGACCTGCAGATGCTCAAGATCGGCGACCCGGATCTGGTGGCCATGCTGCGCGACAGCCAGAACCGCATCCGCTCGATGTCGATGATCCACCAGACGCTGTACCAGTCGCACGACTTTGCCCGGGTCGACTTCCAGCAGTTCCTGGGCGAGCTGCTGCCCAGCCTGATGGACTCCTACGGCATGGTGGCGGGTCATGTTGCGATCAACATCGAGTCGACCCACGTCAAGCTGCCGATCAACGAGGCGATACCCTGTGGCCTGATCGTCAACGAGCTGGTGAGCAACGCGCTCAAACACGGGTTTCCCGGCCAGCGGCGCGGCACCATCCAGGTGGTGCTGGAGCAGGCAGAGGATGGCAGTGTCAGACTTTCCATCAGCAACGACGGCGTCGCCATCCCGGAGGATCAGAATCTGGAGCGAACCGGTTCGCTGGGCCTGCAGCTCGTGCGGCTGCTGACGCGCCAGTTGCAGGGCACGCTGGAGGTGCAGCGTGCCAACCCCACCCGATTCACCGTCCACATCCCTCCCGGAGGCCCGCCATGAACCAGCCCGCCCGCATCCTCGTGGTGGAAGACGAAAGCATCGTGGCCTTCAACCTGCAGCAGCGCCTGTCGATGCTGGGGTACGACGTGCCCGCCATCGCGGTCTCGGGCCAGGAGAGCATTGATCTGGTGTCGCAGATGCGGCCCGACCTGGTGCTGATGGACATCCACATCCAGGGCGACATGGACGGCATCGAGGTGGCGGCGAAGCTGCGCGAGACGCACGCTGTCCCGGTGATCTACCTGACGGCCTACTCCGAGGACTCGACCCTGGAGCGTGCCCGCAGGACACGACCTTACGGCTACCTGCTCAAGCCCTTTTCGGAGCGCGAGCTGCACGCCACCATCCAGATGGCGTTCGAGCGCCAGCGACTGGAGAACGAGCTGAACGACAGCCGACGCCTGCTGCAGCAGGCACTCGATGCCGCCAGCCTGGGGGTCATGGAGCTGGACAAGACCACCACCACCATCACCCCGTCGCCCCGCACCGCCGACCTGATCGGCTGGCCACACGACCAGCCGCTGACACTGCCCGACCTGCTCGCGCGCGTGGACGCCACCGAGCGTGACGCCATCGCGGCCAAACTCCACCACTGCCTGAAAGACCTCAGGCATTTCAGCGAAGAGTTCCGTGTGCTCGCAGAAGGCAGCACGCCCCGGTGGATCAAGATCGACGCCGGCCACGTCTCCGACCAGCGCGTGACCGGGGTGGTGCAGGACGTGTCGGAGCGCAAGCAGAGCGAACTGCGGCTCAAGACCCTGAACGAGAGCCTGGAGCATCTGGTCACTGCGCGCACCGATCAGCTCCACCAGAGTCTCAAGGAGCTGGAGGCGTTCAGCTATTCGGTGGCGCACGATCTGCGAGCGCCGGTGCGCGCCATCATCGGCCTGAGCGAAATGCTGCTGCAGACACAACCGACCCGCTTCGACCCCGAGGGGATCGACCTGGTCGAGCGGATTGCGGCCACCGGCCAGCGCATGAGGGCGCTGATCGACGCCCTGCTGCACATGGCCCGCCTGAACCAGGTGCCCATGCAGCTGCGGTTGGTCGACATCAGCGGCATCGCCGGCGAGATCGCCAGCCAGCTGATGGAGTCCGAGCCGCAACGTGTCGCCGAGATCCGGATTTCACCCAAGCTCGAGGCCATGGCGGACCCGACGCTGGTGCGCGCCCTGCTCGACAACCTGATGCGCAACGCCTGGAAGTTCAGCGCCCACAGCAAGATCACGCGCATCGACGTCGGTGCCAAGACGCTCGGCGGGGAAACGGTGTTCTTCGTGCGCGACAACGGCTGCGGCTTCGACATGGCCTCGGCCGACCGGCTGTTCGGCCCCTTCCAGCGCCTGCACCGGGAGGATGAATACACCGGCACCGGCATCGGGCTGACCATCGTGCAGCGCATCGTCATGCGCCACGGCGGTCGCGTGTGGGCGTTTTCCGAGCCCGGGCTGGGGGCGGCCTTCCACTTCACCCTGAGCGCCTGAACACCCAGCAGCCGGCATGTGCGGATAATCGCGGATGACCTCCGCCTCCCCCGCATCCTCCGACGCCGGTTTCAGCCAGCTCCCCCTCTCGCCCGCCACCCTGGCCAACCTGGAGCAACTGGGCTACCTGCGCATGACGCCGATCCAGGCGGCCTGCCTGCCGCCCGCCCTGCTGGGCAAGGACCTCATCGCCCAGGCCCAGACCGGCAGCGGCAAGACCGCCGCCTTCGCCCTGGCCCTGCTGACCAACCTCAACCCGCGCCGCTTCGCGGTGCAGACCCTGGTGCTCTGCCCCACGCGCGAGCTGGCCGACCAGGTGACCACCGAGATCCGGCGCCTGGCGCGCGCCGAGGACAACATCAAGGTCGTCACGCTCTGCGGCGGCGTGCCCCTGCGCGGGCAACTGGCCACGCTGGAGCACGGCTCACACATCGTGGTCGGAACCCCCGGCCGCGTGATGGACCACCTGGAGCGCGGCAGCCTGCAGCTGGACGCGCTCAACACCCTGGTGCTGGACGAGGCCGACCGCATGCTGGACATGGGTTTCTTCGACGACATCGTCAAAGTCGCCAAGCAGTGCCCCAAAGAGCGCCAGACCCTGCTGTTCTCGGCCACCTACCCTGAAGGCATCGCCAAGCTGGCGGCGCAGTTCATGCGCGATCCGCAGACGATTGCCGTGCAGGCCCAGCACAGCAGCGCGCAGATCGAACAGCGCTGGTACGAGGTGAGCGACAAGGAGCGCCTGCACATGGTGGGCCAGCTGCTGCTGCACTTCCGCCCGGCCAGCACCATCGCCTTCTGCAACACCAAGGCCCAGTGCCGCGACCTGGTGGCCGTGCTGCAGGCCCAGGGCTTCAGCGCGCTGGCCCTGTTCGGTGAACTGGAGCAGCGCGAGCGCGACCAGGTGCTGGTGCGCTTTGCCAACCGCAGCTGCAGCGTGCTGGTGGCCACCGACGTGGCTGCGCGCGGGCTGGACATCGCCAGCCTGGCCGCCGTCATCAACGTGGATGTGACGCCCGACCCCGAGGTGCACATCCACCGCATCGGCCGCACCGGCCGGGCGGGCGAGAGCGGTCTGGCGCTGAACCTGGTGAGCATGGACGAGATGGGCTACGTGGGCCGCATCGAGCAGCTGCAGAAGCGCGAGTCCGAATGGCACCCGGTGAGCGAACTCGTGCCCGCCAGCGCCGAGCCGCTGCAGCCCCCCATGGCAACACTGCACATCCAGGGCGGGCGCAAGGAGAAGATCCGCCCCGGTGACGTGCTGGGTGCGCTCACCGCCGACCTGGGCTACTCGCGGGAACAGGTGGGCAAGATCAACGTGAACGAATGGTCCACCTACGTGGCGGTGGACCGCGCCATCGCGCAGCAGGTGGCCAGCCGGCTGGCCACCACCAAGGTCAAGGGCAAAAGCGTGAAGGTGCGCGTGCTGGAGGACTGAACGCCGGCCGTGATGCGGGACAATCGCGCTTTCTCGATTCCCGCACGCCGCCACCATGTCCGACACCGCCCGCCCCGAACTCCCCGACCACCTGAGCATCGACCCGCGCAGCCCCCACCATGTGGCCGCCGTGTTCGAACACGACATCGGCATCCGCTTCAACGGCAAGGAGCGCTTCGATGTCGCCGAGTACTGCATCAGCGAAGGCTGGGTCAAGGTGCAGTCGAGCAAGACGGTGGACCGCCGTGGCCAGCCGGTGCTGATCCAGCTCAAGGGCCCGGTCGAGGTGTTCTACCGCTGAGCGGAGTCCGCGTGCGCCGCCGCCTGCTTCTTTCGTTGGTGACGGTGGGCCTGTGCGGGCACAGCCTGGCGCAGACCACCGGCGCCGCGTCGGCCGAACCGCCCCCCGCCCTGCCCCGCATCACGGTGCCGCAGGACCTGCTGCAGACCGAGGTGGCCAAACGCTTTCCGGTGCGCTACCCGGTCGCCGGCCTGGTGAACCTGGACCTCGGCGCACCGCGCCTGGGCCTGCTGCCGGCGCAGAACCGGCTGCGCGCCGAGATGCCGGTGACCGCCGCCGGCGCGGCACTGGCCCGCACCCAGCAAGGCAGGTTCACGGTCGACTTCGCGCTGCGCTACGAACACAGCGACCGCTCGCTGCGGGCCCACCAGCTCAAGGTCTACCGCTTCCGGTTCCCCGGCCTTCAGCCCGAGGCGGTGGACCTGCTCAACACCTACGCCCCGGCTCTGGCCGAGCAGTCGCTGCGCGAAGTGGTGCTCTACCAGCTGCAGCAGAAGGAAGCCGCCATGGCCGACCTGCTGGGCCTGCGGCCTGGCCAGATCACGGTCACCGAGCAGGGGCTGCTGGTGGAGCTGGTGCAGCGACCGCCCCAGTAGCTGAAAACACGATCCGGCGCCGGGCCGCCCCAAGACGGATCAGCCCCCTCGGGGGGCAGCGACCCGCGCAGCGGCGGAGCGTGGGGGCTTGCCAAATGTTTCGCCAAAGCGGCGCATGAGCATGCCCTGCACCTGCGCCGGCGACAGGCCCTGCGGGGCGTGCTTCGAGGCGAACGCCAGCGCCGCCACCTCGTCCGGGTCGAACTTCAGGTAGAGCCGCCGCAGCTGCTCTTCGTCACAGGCGCCCAGTTCCACCCGCTCGTCGATGCGCCCGGCGCGGATCAGCGCCTCGTCCAGACGCTCGGCGTGGTTGGTGGTCATGAACAGCACATTGCCCTCCTGCGTCGCCACACCGTCCAGCGCATTGAGGAAACCGGAGAACGACAGTCTCACCTGGGCGTGCGCCGCGTCGCGCTGGCGGAAGAAGGCGTCGACGTCCTCAATCAGCAGCAGCGAGCGCTGCGGTACCGCCGCCAGCAGGGTGTGGATCTTCTCGTCGGTGACGATGGGCGAGGCCAGGCTGAGCGTGCAGACGTTCAGGTGCAGCTCGGACGCCAGCGCCGTGACCAGCGAGGTCTTGCCGGTGCCGGGAGGGCCATAGAGCAGGTAGCCGCGCCGCCAGGGAATGCCCAGCTCGGCGTAGCGCTCGTGGGCGGCGTAGAACGATTGCAGGTCGGCCAGCAGCGCCTCGGCCTGCCCGGCCTTGAGCACCACAGACGACAGCGGGCGGCGCGAGCCCAGCCGTGCCCGCATCCAGTCCCCGCCGTGGAACGGGTTGGGGATGTAGACCGAGAGCGTGTCGCTCTCGCGGCTTGCGCGCGCGTCGATGGCGCGCTGCAGGAAGGCCGACAGCCAGTCACCGGAGCGACCGAAGTGCGACAGGCTGATGCGCTCGAACACGCTTTGCGTCACCTGCAGTTCGCGGCGGATCCAGACCAGCCGGCCGTCGATCCAGAGGATGTGCAGGCCTTCGCCAGGCGACAGATAGGCCCGCGGCGCCTGGCCGGCCCGCAGGTCCTCGGCCAGGCTCTGGTATTCCGTGCCCTGGCGCACGCTGCGGGCCGTGAACTGGTTGACCTGCCGCAGCGAGGGATGCGCGTCCATGTATTCAACCAGCGCCGAGAACAGGAACTCGTCGCGCGAGTCGATGCTCAGCGTCGAGATGAAGAAGCGTTTGCCCCAGGAGACCACCAGCCCGGGCACGTCTTTCAGCCAGAACGCCAGCGCGCCCGCCACCGCCAGCATCGCGGCCTGCGCCACGGGGGTTTGCAAAAAGCCATCCATACCCGGGTTATACCCCCAGGACCATCCCCTCAGCCGCGCGGATGGTGCTGCGCCACGACCGATTTGAGCCGCTCGCGCGCGACATGGGTGTAGATGGTGGTGGTCGAAATGTCGGCGTGCCCCAGCAGCATCTGCACGGCACGCAGGTCGGCGCCGTGGTTGAGCAGATGGGTGGCGAAGGCATGGCGCAGCGTGTGGGGCGACAGCGGCGAGGTGATGCCGGCGGCCAGCGCGTAGCGCTTGACCAGGTTCCAGAACATCACCCGGCTCATGGCCTCACCGGCCTTGCTGCCGCGCGCGGTGACGAACAGGTCTTCGCTGGCCTGCCCACCGAGGATCTCGGGGCGGCCCTCCTTCAGATAGCGTTGCAGCCACTCGCCCGCGATCTGCCCGAACGGCACCAGCCGCTCCTTGTTGCCCTTGCCGGTGACCCGCAGTACGTGGTCCTGGTGGCCGACCTGAAAGGTGCGCAGCGTCACCAGCTCGCTCACCCGCAGCCCGCTGGCGTACATCAGCTCCAGCATGGCGCGGTCGCGCAGGCCAAGCGGTGTGGCGGTGTCGGGTGCGTTCAGCAGCGCCTCGACCTGGGCTTCGGACAGCGTCTTGGGCACGCGCAGCGGCTGACGCGCCGCGGTCAACCGCAGAGTCGGATCGGCGTCGATGAGGCGCTCGCGCAGTGCCCAGCGGAAATAGCGCTTGAACACCGTGAGGCGCCGGTTGGCGGTGGTCGCCCTGGTCTCGGCGTGGCGGTTGGCGAAGTAGGCATGGATGTCGGCCTCGCCCGCCTGCGGCAGGGAACGCGCGCCATGGGCCGCCAGCCACTGGCCGAACAGCACGAGGTCGCGCCGGTAGGCGTCGAGCGTGTTGCGCGAGAGGCCCTCCTCCAGCCAGAGGGCATCGACAAAGGCGCCCGCGCTCTCTTCGCTGCGCGCGAGCGCCGTGGGGTCCATCAGTCCAGCGAGAGCTTCTGCTTGGTGACGACTTCCTTGTACACCTCGTACTCGGCCTTGATCTGGGCCGTGAACTGCTCGGGTGTGTTGGCCACGATCAGCGAACCGGTGTCCTCGATGCGCTTGCGGACCGCCGGGTCCGTCAGGGCCGTCTTGGTGGTGTTGTAGAGCTTGTCCACCACGTCCTTCGGCATGCCCTTGGGGCCGATGAGGCCGTAGTAGGCCATGCGGTTCACAGGCTCCAGCCCCACTTCCTTGAAGGTCGGCACGTCGGGCAGCACCGGCAGGCGCTGCGGCGCGGCCACCACGATGGGCACCAGGCGACCAGCCTTGATGTGCGGCAGGGCCGACGGCAGGTTGTCAAAGATGATGGGCACCTGGCCGCCCACGGTGTCGTTCAGGGCCGGACCAGCGCCCCGGTAGGGAATGTGGGTCATGAACACACCCGCGAGGCTCTTGAACAGCTCGGTCTGCAGGTGGCCGATGCCACCGGTGCCGGAGCTGGCGTAGCTGTACTTGCCAGGGCTCTTCTTGAGCTCGGCGATGAAGGCCTTGTAGTCCTTGGCCGGGAAGCTGGGGTGCACCGCGATCACGTTGGGCGTGGCGGCGATGTTGGTGATGGGGGTGAAGTCGGTGAGCGTGTTGTACGGGATCTTGGGATTGATCGCCGGGTTCGCCGCCGTGGTGGACACCGTGGCCATGCCGATGATGTAACCGTCGGCGGCGGCACGTGCCAGCTCGGTGGCACCGATCACACCGCCGCCACCAGCCTTGTTCTCGACCACCACGCTCTGGCCCAGCGACTTGCCCAGAGGCTCGGACATGACGCGCGCGACGATGTCGGTCGTACCGCCAGGTGCGAACGGTACCTGCAGGCGGATGACCTTGGTCGGGTAGGCCTGCGCCCAGGCCACTCCGGTCGCACCCAGCGACATGGCAACCAGACCCAGCCCCATCAGGGAACGGCGAGCAAACATGCGATCTCTCCTTCGTTGTACACAAAACAATAGCAACGGTCATATTACCCCTGCCAGCCCCCCGGGACTGTAGACAGGCTGCACCCGGTTGACCATGGGGAGACTACATAAGTACAAACCCCCGGAAGCAGGCACGTCCGGGCGCTATGCTCGCCCGGTGAACTTTGCCCAACTGCTCTTTCCGGACTTTTCGCTGATCCTCTGCGGCTACCTGGTCTGCCGCTTTACCGCCCTGAACCGGACGGTGTGGGAGCCACTGGAAAGCCTGGTGTATTTCTTCCTGTTCCCGGTCCTGCTCTTCCACTCGATCGTCAAGAGCCCGCTGGACCTGGGTGCCGCCTCCAGCCTGATGGCGGCCGGCCTGGCACTGGGCATCTGTGGCATTGCGCTGTCCTATTCGCTGCCTCACTGGCCCTGGCTGGGGCGCCGGCTGGACCCGCGGTTGCACGCCGCCAGCGCACAGGTGGGGTTCCGGTTCAACTCCTTCATCGCCCTGGCACTGGCCGACAAGATCGCCGGCCCCCAGGGGCTGCTGATGATTGCGGTGCTGATCGGGGTCTGCGTGCCATTGTTCAACGTGGGCGCCGTATGGCCGATGGCCCGCCGCGCCAACAAGGGCTTCGCCCGCGAGCTGGTGCGAAACCCGCTGATCATCGCCACCGCCAGCGGGCTCGTCGCCAATTTGCTCGGTTTCACGGTTCCGCCCTGGCTGGAACCGACGGTCAACCGCATCGGGCAGGCCTCGCTGGCCCTGGGTTTGATGGCCGCTGGCGCGGGTATGCGGCTGGGCAGCCTGACCAAGGCCAAGCGACTCGGCGCGATGGTTCTGTGCGTCAAGCATCTGGGCATGCCGCTGCTCGCCTTCGGGCTGGCCATGGCCTTCCGTCTCGACCCGGCACAGACCACCATCTTGCTGATGTTCTCCGCCGTGCCGACGGCCTCCAGCTGCTATGTGCTGGCGGCCAGGATGGGCTACGACGGGCCCTATGTGGCTGGTCTGGTGACCCTGTCCACACTGCTGGGCATGGCCAGCCTTCCGTTCGCGCTGGGAATCCTGGCCTAAGGAACCCATAAGGGTCTCAGAGGCCCCTATGGCAAAATTCCAAGGTTTTAGGCCTAGCTCTTTCACAAGGTTTCTCATGAAGATTGCGGTTGCTGGCACCGGCTACGTCGGGCTGTCCAACGCCGTGCTGCTGTCCCAGCACCACGAAGTCGTCGCTCTGGACATCGTTCCCGAGAAGGTGGCGCTGATCAATGCGCGCAAGAGTCCGATCGTCGACGCGGACATCGAAGACTTCCTGGCCCACCAGCCGCTGAACCTGCGCGCCACGCTGGACAAGCACGAAGCCTACGAAGGCGCCAGCTTCGTCATCATTGCGACGCCCACCGACTACGACCCCGAGACCAACTACTTCAACACGCGGTCGGTCGAGGCGGTGATCCGCGACGTGATGCAGATCAACCCGCAGGCCGTGATGGTGATCAAGTCCACGGTGCCCGTGGGCTACACCGCCCAGGTGCGCGAGCAGACCGGCTGCCAGAACCTGCTCTTCTCCCCGGAGTTTCTGCGCGAGGGCAAGGCCCTGCACGACAACCTGTACCCGTCACGCATCATCGTGGGCGAGCGTTCGGAGCGGGCTGAGACCTTCGCAGGGCTGCTCAAGGAAGGTGCTCGCAAGCAGGACATTCCGGTGCTGTTCGTCGATTCGACCGAGGCCGAGGCGGTCAAGCTGTTCTCCAACACCTACCTGGCCATGCGGGTGGCCTACTTCAACGAGCTGGACACCTACGCCGCGGCACACAACCTGGATTCGCGCCAGATCATCGAGGGCGTCGGCCTCGATCCGCGCATCGGCAACCACTACAACAACCCGTCCTTCGGCTACGGCGGCTACTGCCTGCCCAAGGACACGAAGCAGATGCTGGCCAACTACCAGCACGTGCCGCAAAACCTGATCCAGGCGATCGTCCAGTCCAACACCACGCGCAAGGACTTCATCGCCGAGAGCATCCTGAAGCAGAAGCCCAAGACGGTCGGCGTGTTCCGGCTGATCATGAAGGCGGGCTCGGACAACTTCCGATCCTCCAGCATCCAGGGCATCATGAAACGGATCAAGGCCAAAGGCGTCCGCGTCATCATCTACGAACCCGCCTTGCAGGAAGACGAGTTCTTCCACTCGCCGGTGGTCAACGACCTCGAAACCTTCAAGAAGGAATCGGACGTGATCATCACCAACCGCCTCACGCCAGTACTGGCCGATGTGCAGGACAAGGTCTACACACGCGACCTGTTCGGCAGCGACTGACCCACCAGACACTTTTCGGGGAGAACCTTCATGAAGTCACACCATGCCCTGTCGGCGATGACCCTGGCAGTCACGGCCCTGATCACCGGCTGCGCCAGCTCCGGCGGCTCCACCCCTTCGGTGGCCAACCCCTACAGCAGCAGTGGTGGCAGCTCGCTGGGTGAGGTCCATGTGAACACCATGCGGGTGTTCGGTGACAGCTACTCCGACCCGAACTTCACCAACTCCATCGGCACCATCAACTGGGCCACGCAGATGCAGGGCCGGGGCACGGTCACGAAGTCCGACATCTATGCGATCGGTGGTGCACGCGCCAGCTACGGCGAAGCACGCGCGTTTGACAAGCAGATCGACAACTGGAAGAACCGTGGCAGCGCCATCGCCGACCGGGACCTGACCGTGGTCTACCTGGGCCACAACGACATGGGTCGCAACGGCTCGCCGGACAACAACCTCACCAATGCCAAAAAAGGCTACTCGGATGGCGTGGCGCGCCTGATCGCGGCCGGTGCCGCAGCCGACAACCGCCGGCTGTTTGTCACCCAGCTGCACGACTGGGGCCGCGGACCGGGCGTGTCGTCGCTGGCCTCCCAGCAGGTGATCGGCTGGAACAACTACATCGCCTCTGTGGCCAACGCCACGCCCAACGTGATCGCGGTGGACATGTACACCGTATTCCAGCGCGTGTTCAACGAGCCGGGCAGGTTCGGCTTCAACAACGTCTCGACGGCCAACCCCTCCCGTTCGGCCACCGACACGCTCTACCACGACGCCACCCACTTCGGCAACCGGGGCCAGGACATCATCACCCGCGTGTACCAGCACTACCTGACCCGCGGCTGGGACTGGGCCAACAGCGTGAGCGCCGGCGCCGACTCGGCCGGGCGCATCAACCAGGACATCGACAACGGCACGCTGGTGCTGTCCATGGCCGAACAGAAGACCCTGCAGCCTGGCTTCAGGCTGCTGCCGCTGGGCCTGCGGGAGGGCAATGCCTTCCAGTTCAACGCACGCAACAGCCGGGTGTTCCAGCCGTTCGCCCAGACGCCGCAAGGCTCTGCGCCGACCGGCCTGGCCTTCGACACGCGCGTCGGATCGGCCGACAACGCCCAGAGCAGCCGCATGGGCATCGCCGTGTTCCAGCAGGACCAGGCCAAGTACCTGTCCACCACCGAGCAACGCAACTCCAAGCAGTACACCTCCGACGCCGTGTCGCTGTACTGGAACAAGCCGGTGTCGGGCTGGGTGATGAGCAGCCAGGTCTCCCACCTGGACCTGAAGTTTGCCAGCCACGCACAGGACGGTCTGGTCCGGCGCACGCTGGAAAACCGCCAGAGCGGCAGCACCTGGTCCTTCGAGAACAAGATGCGCTACCCGATGCGTGGCGAGTTCTTCAGCGTCACGCCCTGGGTGTCGCTAACCAACCAGTCGCACAGTCTCGACCCGGCCCTCACGTCCACCCTGTACACCACCGACGTGCTGTTCAGCTCCAACCGGGTCAACGAGTGGCTCTCGGGCATCGGCGTGGACCTGCAGACCGATCCGATCAGCCTGAGCGGCCAGCGCAAGCTGCGTTTCGGCGGCAGCCTGCACCACACCTCCAGCCTGTCGCGCGACACCGTGACCGTGTCGATGCGCGAGTCGGGCTCTCCCAACGTCGTGCAGCGCGAGATTTTCCCGCTGTCCAAGGTCGAGCGCACCCAGCTGGGTCTGCAGGCCACCATGGACGTGGCTCGCCACCTCCAGTTCAGCGCCACCTACGGCGCCCAGTTGCAGGACGTGCGCAAGACACAGAGCGTGGTGTTCAAGGCCAACCTCCGCTTCTGATCCGCCCCTTGATGAAAATCCTGTATGTCGCCGGACGGGAGGCCGCCTACTCGCGCACCCGCATCGTGCTCAACGCCATGCGCCAGAACGGCTTTGACGTGATCGAATGCCTGCCGCCGAACAAGTCGTTCAAGCACTACCCTGGCCTGTTGCTCAAGACCCTGCTCAACGCCCCCCGCTGCGATGCGGTTGTGGTGGGTTTCTACGGTCAACTGCTGGCGCCGCTGGTGCGGCTGCTGACCTGGAAGCCCATCCTGTTCGATATGTACATCACCACGTACGACACGATGGTGTTCGACCGGGAGAAGGCCGCCCCCGGCTCTTTCAAAGCCCGCATCTATGGCCTCAGCGACTGGCTGTCCTACAAGATGACGCAACTGTCCATCCTGGACAGCCACCATGTCATCGGCCATTTCGGGCGCACCATCCGCACCGAGACCAGCAAGTTCCGCCGGCTCTTCCTGGCCGTGGACGACAGCGTGATCAAGCCGGGGCCTTCGCGACCCGCCGATGGCGAGTTCCTCGTGCACTTCCATGGCGAATACATCCCGTTCCATGGCGTGCGTCACATCCTCAAGGCCGCCAAGCTGCTGGAACCACATGGTGTGAAGTTCCAGATCGTGGGCAAAGGCCTGACCTACGAAGAGGACATGCAACTGGCCCGCGAACTTGGCCTGCCGCATGTGAAGTTTCTGGACCCAGTGCCGTACGCCAAGCTGGCCGAGCTGATGTCCCGGGCCGATGTGTGCCTGGGGATCTTCGGCGACAACGAGCGCGCCAAGCTGGTGCTGACCAACAAGGTCGTCGAGGCGATCGGCGTGGGCAAACCCCTGATCACCAGCCGCAACGAGCCCGTTCAGGAGCTGCTCAAGGACGGCGAAAGCGTGCTGCTGGTGAATCCTGCCAACCCTCAGGCGCTGGCCGATGCCATCCTGCGCCTCAAGAACGACGAGCCGCTGCGCCATCGCATCGCGGCCGCCGGCCACGATGTGTTCAGGCAGCAGTGCGCCACCGAGATCTTCGGAAAACGCTTCACCGCGATCCTGCACGAGGTGCTGGGTACGCGTCGCACCGCCGAATGAGTGAAGCGTCCGGTGCCGCGCCCTGCGTTCATGTGCTGCTGGCGTCCTACCAGGGTGGCAGGTACATCCGTGAGCAGCTGGAGTCGATTGCAGACCAGACCCACCCCAACTGGACGCTGACTGTCAGCGACGACGGATCGACAGACGACACCGTGCGTCTGTGCGAAGCCTTCTCGCACGAACATGGCGGCCACCGCATCCGGGTCATCAAGGGACCCGGGCGGCGCTCCACAGCCAACTTCTTTCACCTCCTGCGCGCCGTCGAGCCCGCCTCCAGCCACGACCTCGTCGCGTTCAGCGACCAGGACGACGTCTGGCTACCGGAAAAGCTCTCCCGCGCCGTGGAGGCACTGCGGGCCCTGCGGCCGACCACGGGCCAGCCGGCGCTGTATGCGGCGCGCACCCGCCTGGTCAACGAGCGACTGGAGCCCATCGGCGTGAGCCGCCTGCCACAACGCCCCCTGGGCTTCGGCAACGCCCTGCTGCAGAACGTCGCCAGCGGCAACACCATGGTGTTCAACCAGCCCCTGCTGCGGCTGATGCGCCGGGTCAAACCCGAGCATTCGGTCCTGCACGACTGGACGGCATACCAGGTCGTTACCGGCTGCGGCGGGCAGATGCACTTCGATCCGGAGCCCTGTCTGCTCTACCGCCAGCATGCCGACAACCTGATCGGATCGCAGGGCCGCTCCTGGGACAAGGTGCTGCGCATGGGCATGCTGTTCAAGGGGCAGTACCGCACCTGGGGCGATCAGACGGAAGCGGCCATGAACGACATCGCCAATGAACTGCAGCCCAAGGCGCTGGATGTGCTGCGCAAGTTCCAGGACATGCGCCGCCGCCCCGATCTGATCGGGCGCATGCAAGCCGGACGCCACAGCGGCCTCTGGCGGCAGACCCGTTCCGGCCGCGCCTCGTTCTGGCTGGGCCTGGCCCTCAACCAGCTCTGACCTGGCCCCGGCGGTCCACCCATCACTCTCCATGAGCCAGTCTCCCGTTCCTACTTTTTCTGACCCTGCTTCGCCCTGGGTGCTGGTGCTGCTGCCGGTGTACAACGGCCAGCGCTTTCTCACGCAACAGGTGGAGTCCATCCTGAATCAGAGCGGCGTGAGCACCCACATCCTGTGCCGCGACGATGGATCGAGCGACGGATCACCTGGGCTGCTGCACGAGCTCCGACTGCGCTGGCCCGAGCGCATCACTGTGGTCGAGGACGACCTGGGCAACCTGGGCGCCAGTGGCAACTTCTCGTGCCTCATGCAGCTGGCCTTGGACTTGGAGCCGTCCGGGTTCGGGCGCGCGGCCTACATCGCGCTTTCCGACCAGGACGACGTCTGGCACGACGACAAGGTGGCCATCGGGCTGGCCACCATCCGCTCGCTTGAACAAGCCCGCCCCGGTGCCCCAGCGCTGGTGCACAGCGACCTGCGCGTCATCGAAGAGGACGGCCGGGAGATCGCCCCATCAATGGCCCGGTACCAGGGCTTGCGCCCAGATCTCAGCAGTCTGCCAGCCCAGCTGCTGAGCAACACGCTGACAGGGTGTACCAGCCTGATGAACCGAGCCTTGCTGGAGAAGGCCTTGCCGGTCCCGCCCGAAGCCATCATGCACGACTGGTGGCTGTCGCTGGTGGCCAGCGCCCTGGGCAGCCGGACCTACCTGGACCAGTCGCTGATCGACTACCGCCAGCACGCCAGCAATGCCATCGGCGCCAAGGCGCGAGACAAGCCCGTGGCCTTCAAAACCATCATGCACCGCTTGTTCGACGACCGGCACGGCGAGATCTTTCGCCTCAACGCCCGCCAGGCGCGTGGCTTCTTGGTACGTTTCGGCGGTGAGCTGACCGCCCGCCAACGGCTTACCACCTGGCTTGCATCCCAGCTGTCGCTGCCTTTTCCGCCCCTGCAGCGCCTGATCTACCGAGTGCTGAGGCGCCTGTGAGCATCCGCCTGTCCATGGTCAGCCACGGCCAGGCCCGGCTGGCCAACCAGTTCCTGCAGGACCTGACTGGAACACACGAAGTGGCTGAACTGGTGGTCACGGAAAACATCCCGGACGCGCCCATGCACCCACCACCCGGCTTGCCTGTCCTCGCGCACCACAACCCGTTGCCGTTGGGGTTTGCGGGCAACCACAACCAGGCCTTTGAGGGATGCGAACAAGCGTTCTACTGCGTAGCGAATCCCGACATCCGTTTGCCGATCAATCCGTTCCCGGGCCTCCTGGCAGCAATGCAAGACCCTACAGTGGGGTTGGTGGCTCCGCTGGTGCTCGGCCCGGCCGGACAGCCTGAGGACAACGCGCGGCGCTTTCCCACCCCCTGGAACCTGGCGCAGAAACTCGCTGGCGTGAACGATGGTCGCTACCACCTCATGCCCCAGTCGGATGCCCGCCCGGTCGAATGGGTCGCAGGAATGTTCCTGCTGTTTCGCGCCCAGGCGTTTCGGGATGTGGGAGGTTTTGATGCTAAATTCCACCTCTACTATGAAGATGTGGACATCTGCGCCCGGCTGTGGAAATCGGGCTGGAAAGTGATGTGCGATCCGGGGGTCACGGTGGTGCATGAGGCCCAGCGCGCCAGCCGGCACAGCTTCCGGTACATGCGCTGGCATGCTGCGAGCATGGCACGCTACTTTGGCAAGCACCTGGGCCGCCTGCCACTGGTATAGCCACCCCTTCAAGACACAAGCCCTTCAGAGCCGCTCCATCCCGATGGGTGGGTGACGGACTTCCACGATCTCGCCCGACACACCAAGCAGGAGAAAAGATGATTCTGGTTACCGGCGCCGCAGGCTTTATTGGCGCGAACTTCGTGCTCGACTGGGTCGCACAGTCCCAGGAACCCGTCGTGAATCTGGACAAGCTGACCTATGCCGGCAACCCCGAGAACCTGGCCAGCCTGCAGGGCAACCCCGGACACATCTTCGTTCAGGGTGACATCGGCGATCGCTCCCTTGTTGACCGCCTGCTGGCCGAACACAAGCCCAGGGCAGTGGTGAACTTCGCTGCAGAAAGCCACGTCGACCGATCCATTCACGGACCGGAGGACTTCATCCAGACCAACGTCGTCGGCACCTTCCACCTGCTGGAGTCTGTGCGTGCGTATTGGGGTTCTCTTGAAGGTGAAGCCAGGGCTGCTTTCCGGTTCCTGCACGTCTCGACCGACGAGGTCTACGGCACGCTCGGCCCGAACGATGCTCCGTTCACCGAGACCACACCCTACACGCCCAACAGCCCCTACTCGGCCTCCAAGGCGGCCAGCGACCACCTGGTGCGCGCCTACCACCACACCTACGGTCTGCCGGTGCTGACCACCAACTGTTCGAACAATTACGGTCCCTACCACTTCCCCGAGAAGCTGATCCCGCTGATGATCGTCAACGCCCTGGCCGGCAAGCCACTGCCGGTCTACGGCGACGGCATGCAGGTGCGCGACTGGTTGTTCGTCAAGGACCACTGCAGTGCGATCCGTCGCGTGCTCGAAGCCGGAGCGACTGGTGAAACCTACAACGTGGGCGGCTGGAACGAAAAGCCGAACATCGAGATTGTCAAGACGGTCTGCGCGTTGCTGGACGATCTGCGCCCCCGTGCCGACGGCCAGTCCTATACCACGCAGATCACCTACGTGAAGGACCGGCCGGGCCACGACCGCCGCTACGCCATCGACGCAACCAAGATTCACCGCGAACTGGGCTGGAAGCCTGCCGAAACCTTCGACACCGGCATCCGCAAGACCGTGCAGTGGTACCTGGACCATCCCGACTGGGTGGCGCACGTGCAAAGCGGCGACTACCGGAACTGGATCGGCCAGCAGTACGGAGCGCTTGCATGAAGATTCTCCTGACCGGCAAGAACGGCCAGGTCGGGTTTGAGTTGCAGAGAGCCCTGGCGCCACTGGGCACCGTTCATGCAGTGGATTCAAGCGACTGCGACCTGGCCGACGAACAGGCGCTGCGAGCCCTGATCAGGGCCTCGTGCCCGGACCTCATCGTCAATCCCGCCGCGTACACCGCGGTGGATCGCGCCGAAGATGAAGCCGGCGGACAACTCGCCACCGCGGTCAATGCCATCGCCCCCGGCGTCATGGGTGAGGAAGCCGCGCGTCTGGGCGCCGCAGTCATCCACTACTCCACCGACTACGTTTTTGACGGCCACAAGGCCACGCCATACGTGGAAACGGATCCGACAGCCCCTCTGGGGGCCTATGGGCGCAGCAAGCGCGATGGCGAGCTGGCCTTGATGCGCAGCACTCCGCGGCACATCGTGCTGCGCACCAGCTGGGTGGTCGGAGCTCACGGAAACAACTTCGCCAAAACCATGCTCCGCCTGGCGGCCGAGCGCGACGAGTTGCGCGTGGTCAGCGACCAATTCGGGGCACCCACCTCTGCCGCGCTGATCGCCGATGTGACCGCGCATCTGGTGCGCCAGCTGCAACGTACGGGCACGGAGCCCTTCCCCTACGGCCTCTACCACGCAACGGCCGGAGGGGAAACCAGCTGGTGCGACTACGCCCGCTTCGTGATCGGGTACGCACTGCGCACGGGACACGCCCTGCGCGTCACTCCCAACGAAGTACACCCCATCGGCTCCGACCAGTACCCCACGGCAGCCCGGCGCCCGACGAATTCGCGCTTGGACACCACCCTGTTTCGCTCCACCTTTGGCTTTGAACTGCCGCACTGGCAGGAAGGGCTGGGCCACATCCTGCAACAGATCCTGAGAACGCCATGAACAGAAAAGGCATCATCCTGGCCGGCGGCTCCGGCACGCGCCTGTACCCCGTGACGCAGGCGGTGAGCAAGCAGCTCATGCCCGTGTACGACAAGCCAATGATCTACTACCCGCTGAGCACCCTCATGCTCGCCGGCATCCGCGACATCCTGATCATCTCCACTCCGCAGGACACCCCGCGCTTTGCCGATCTGCTGGGCGATGGCAGCCAGTGGGGCCTGAACCTGCAGTACGCCGTGCAGCCCAGCCCCGACGGCCTGGCTCAGGCCTTCATCATCGGCGAGCAGTTCATCGGCAACGACCCTTCGTCTCTGGTGCTGGGCGACAACATCTTCTACGGCCACGACTTCGCGGCCTTGCTGGGCAACGCCACGCGGCGCCCGGGCGGCGCCACCGTCTTCGCCTACCACGTGCACGACCCAGAGCGCTACGGCGTCGCCGAGTTCGACCCCTCGGGCAAGGTGCTCAGCCTGGAAGAGAAGCCTGCCAAGCCCAAGAGCAACTACGCGGTCACCGGCCTGTACTTCTACGACAACCAGGTGGTGGAGCTGGCCAAGAACCTCAAGCCCTCGGCCCGCGGCGAACTGGAGATCACCGATCTCAACCGCCTGTACCTGGAAGCCGGCTCGCTGCAGGTGGAGGTGATGGGCCGCGGCTACGCCTGGCTGGACACCGGCACCCACGACAGCCTGCTGGAGGCCGGCCAGTTCATCGCCACCCTGGAGAAGCGCCAGGGGCTGAAGGTGGCCTGCCCCGAAGAAATCGCCTACCGCAGCAAGTGGATCGACGCCGAGCAGGTGCAGCGCCTGATCAAGCCACTGGCCAAGAACGGCTACGGGCAGTACCTGCAACAGATCATCAAAGACGAGCTGCGCTGAGCCATGAAAGCGACCCCACAGTCCATTCCCGAGGTCATCCTGTTCGAGCCCAAGGTGTTCGGCGACGAGCGGGGCTTCTTCTTCGAGAGCTTCAACCACGCCCGCTTTGAAGAAGCGGTGGGGCGCCCCGTGCGCTTCGTGCAGGACAACCACTCCAAGTCCATCAAGGGCGTGCTGCGCGGGCTGCACTACCAGGTGCAGCAGGCCCAGGGCAAGCTGGTGCGCGTGGTCCAGGGCGAGGTGTTCGACGTCGCGGTCGACATCCGCCGCTCCTCACCCACGTTCGGCAAATGGGTGGGCGCCCACCTGACGGCCGAGAACAAGCACCAGCTGTGGGTGCCCGAGGGCTTTGCGCACGGCTTTGTCGTGCTCAGCGACAGCGCCGAGTTCCTCTACAAGACCACCGACTACTACGCCCCCGCTCACGAGCGCAGCATCCTCTGGAACGATCCGGACCTGGGTATTGACTGGGGATTCACGGGAATACCCAACCTGTCCGGCAAGGATCAGGCGGCCCTACGGCTCAAGAACGCCGAAGTTTTCGACTGATACCCCAAGAATGATTGGCTACCGATGAAACTCGTTTCCGTTGTGCTCTCCGGCGGTGCAGGTACCCGCCTGTGGCCCGCATCGCGGCAGGCCTACCCCAAGCCATTCATGAAGCTGGGTGGTCGGACCCTGCTGGAACAGGCCATCAGCCGAGGTCAAGCCTGTGGCACCGACCACCTGATCGTGGTAACCAACCAGGACCATCTGTTCCTGACCCAGGGTCTGCTGGCTGAGATGTCGGACCCGCCTCATCCTCACTACCTGCTCGAACCCAAGGGGCGAAACACGGCACCGGCCATCGCCTTGGCGGCCCTGGCCTGCCGGAAGCTGCATGGCGACGACGCCGTGATGCTGGTGCTGCCGGCCGACCACCTGATTCCCGACACAGAGTCTTTTGTGGCCAACGCCCTCGAAGCAGCCCGGCACGCAACCGAGGGGCATCTGGTGGTGTTCGGCATTCAGCCCACAGGCCCCGAAACGGGGTTTGGCTACATTGAGGTCGCCAAAGTTGGACGTCAGGCGCAGCCGGTGCTTCAGTTTGTCGAAAAACCCGATCTCGCCACCGCGCAGGAGTACCTGGCCACCGGCCGCTACTACTGGAACAGCGGGATGTTCTGCTTCACCGCAAAAGTCATCCTGGAGGCGCTCGCAAAACACGCCCCGGACGTGCTGGAGACGGCGCAAACGGTGTTGGACAGCGGCGGCACCTCGGCACTGCCACCGACCGGCGCAGTCGGGGAAACCCAGGTGACACGCTTCGACGCGCACACCTTCGGCCTGCAGCCTGACATCAGCATCGACTACGCGGTCATGGAGAAAGCGGACAACGTCATGCTGGTGCCAGCCCGTTTCGGCTGGAGCGATGTGGGTGCCTGGCCCTCCGTGGCGCAAGCGCATACGGCTGACGCAGCTGGCAACACCATGGGCACCACGGGGGATACACACTGGGCTGCGGTGGACACCACCGGCACCCACGTGCATTTAGAGAGCCATGGACACAAGGTGGTCGCGACAGTAGGCGTCCGGGATCTTGTGGTGGTGGACACGCCCGATGCGCTGCTGGTAGCCAGCAAGGACCAAGCACAGAACGTCAAGCGCGTGGTCGAGATGCTCAAGGAACGGCACATCGACAGTGCGCCGCACCAGACGACCGTGCTACCCGCCGCAGTGCAACGCCCCTGGGGCACCTACGCCACCCTTAAGGAAGAAGCCGCCTACAAGGTCAAACGCATCACGGTACGTCCCGGGCAAAGTCTGAGCCTTCAATACCACCACAAACGCGCCGAGCACTGGATGGTGGTGCGCGGCGAAGCGCTAGTCCAGATCGGAGATTCCGAGTACCCCACGCGCGCCGGCGAATACCGCTATATACCGCTCAAGGAACGGCATCGGCTGACCAACACTGGCGACGTTGAGCTCGTGCTGATCGAAGTTCAATGTGGCACCTACCTGGGTGAAGACGACATCGTTCGCCTTGCGGACGTTTACGGCAGGGCGTGATGCTGGTATTCCGAGCTCTATGGGCCTACCGCGGCTTTATCCTGGGCAGCGTCAAACGGGAGTTTCAGTCCAAGTACCGTAACTCCATTTTGGGTGCTGCCTGGAACATCCTGAACCCGCTCTCGATGATCGTGGTCTACACGGTCATCTTCTCGGAGGTGATGAAGGCCCGACTGCCTCAGGTCGAAAGCACCTACGCCTTCAGCATCTATCTGTGTGCAGGCCTGCTGACCTGGGGTCTCTTTGCGGAGATCACCAACAGTGCCACCAACATGTTCGTGGCCAACGCCAACCTGCTCAAAAAGCTCAGCTTCCCACGGTTGTGTCTGCCGGTCATCGTGGTCAGCAATGCACTGCTGAACTTCGCCATTGTGTTCGGCCTGTTCGTGATCTTCCTGGTCATCAGCGGCAACTTTCCGGGCCTGGCCTTCGCTGCCATGGTGCCGCTGCTGGCGCTGCAAGTGGCCTTTGCAATCGGCCTGGGTATCACGCTGGGCATGCTCAACGTCTTCTTTCGCGATGTCGGGCAGTTCTTCGGCATCTTCCTGACCTTCTGGTTCTGGCTCACACCCGTCGTCTACCCGCTGTCCATCCTGCCTGCGGAAGGTCAGGCCTACATGCGCTGGAACCCCATGTTCCGGCTGATCACGGCCTACCACGAGGTACTGGTATATGGCCGCTGGCCCAACTGGTACAGCCTATGGCCGGTGGCGGTGTTGTCGGTGCTGCTGTGCGCCTACGGGCTGTATCTGTTCCGCCGGAGGGCCGGCGAAATGGTGGACGAACTTTGAGACGTTGCTGACAGGACACGACATGGGCACGATCTCCGTTTCCCACTTGGGCAAGGCCTACAAGCAATACAAGTCGCGCCGCGCGCGACTGGCCGAATGGCTGCTGCCCTTCTACCCCAAACGGCACACCCTCAAATGGGTGCTGCAGGACATCAGCTTCACCGTGAACCCCGGCGAGGCGGTCGGCATCATCGGCATCAACGGCGCCGGCAAGAGTACCCTGCTCAAGATGATCACGGGCACCACGCGGCCCACCACTGGGTCGGTCCAGATGACCGGGCGCGTGGCCGCCATGCTGGAACTGGGCATGGGCTTCCACCCCGACTTCACTGGACGTCAGAACGCCGTCATGGCGGGGCAATTGCTGGGCTACACGGTGGAAGAAATCCACCGCCTGATGCCCGACATCGAGGCCTTTGCCGAAATCGGCGACTACATTGACGAACCAGTGCGCGTGTACAGCAGCGGCATGCAGATGCGCCTGGCCTTCAGCGTGGCCACCGCCATACGGCCCGACATCCTGATCGTTGACGAAGCCCTGTCGGTGGGCGATGCCTACTTTGTCCACAAAAGCTTTGACCGCATCCGGAAGTTTCGGGAGCAAGGCACCACCCTGCTCATCGTCAGCCACGACAAAGCTGCGATTCAAGCGGTGTGTGACCGCGCCATCCTGCTCAACGCTGGCAAAGTGGCACTGGAGGGGGAACCCGAGGCGGTCATGGACGCCTATAACGCACTGATTGCCGACAAGGAGTCAGGCACTGTCAAGCAGATAGCCACCGAGAGCGGCAAGACGCAAACCATCTCAGGCAGTGGCGAAGCCATCATCAAACGCATTGATTTGCTGAATGAAGAAGACAATTCCATAGAGGTAGTCAGCGTCGGCCAAGCCGTCGAACTGCGGCTGGTTGTCCGGACAACCGATGCCGTCCCTGAACTAGTCACCGGTTTCATGATCAAGGACCGCTTGGGCCAGGTGGTGTTTGGTACCAACACCTTTCATCTGAAACAGGTGTTGCATAACCTGAGCGCCAATGTCGATACCACACTGAGCTTCAAGTTTCAGGCCAACCTTGGGCCCGGCACCTATTCGGTATCCACGGCGCTGCATACCAAAGACACACACGTCAGCAAGAATTACGAATGGAAAGATCTGGCCTTGGTCTTCAATGTCATCAACACCAGCAAGCCGGAATTTATTGGCTCCAACTGGCTTTCCCCTTCGATTGAAGTTCTGCCATGAGTGCTGATTTTTACAGGGCCTTCGAAGACAAGTTCCGCGGCTCGCGCGAATTGATCTTGTCGCGTCTGGACGTTTATCTGCCCTTCGTTCGCCCAATCAAAGAGGTCAGCGGACAACCCAACGCCTTGGACCTGGGCTGCGGCCGTGGTGAATGGCTCGAACTGCTGGGCCGTGAAGGCTTTGATGCCACAGGCGTGGACCTGGACGAAGGCATGCTCAAGGCGTGCGAGCAATTGCACCTGAATGCCCACAAGGCTGACGCCATTGGTTATCTGGAGAGCCTGCCCGATGCCAGCGTTGGTGTCATCTCTGCATTCCACATGGTGGAGCACATCCCGTTTGAAGCGCTACAGCAGCTCGTCCAACAGGCCCTTCGCGTGCTGGTGCCTGGCGGTCTGCTCATCATGGAGACGCCCAATCCTGAGAACTTGCAGGTGGGCGCCCACACCTTCTATCACGACCCGACACACCAACGACCCATTCCGCCCATGCTGCTGGCGTTTCTGCCCGAGCACTGCGGTTTTGCCCGAACCAAAATTCTGCGACTACAACAAGACCCCCGGCTGGACACTGCCCATTCGCCAAATCTAGAGGATGTGCTGGGCGGCCCGAGCCCTGACTACGCCGTCGTGGCTCAAAAGCGAGCCAAAGCACACATCTTGACCCAGTTTGATCAAGCCTTTGCCACCGACCATGGTCTGACTCTACACACGTTGGCCACGCGGTATGACGCCAGTCGTGTCCAGCAAATAGATGCGTCCCGAAGCCTCGCGCAACGGGCCCTCTCCTCCGCCGAGGCGGCCTCCAGCGTCGCGCAGCAGGCCCTCTCCTCCGCCGAGGCGGCCTCCAGCGTCGCGCAGCAGGCATTTGCAGACGCTCGTCTTACCCGCGAACTGATCACCACCTTCGAAGCCACGCTGCAGCACTACCAGCACCTGACCGCCGCCACCGAGCAGCGCATGAATGACCTGCTCAACAGCACATCTTGGAGAATCACAGGGCCATTTCGACAAGTATCAAAAAAAATTAGGTGGTTAACCACAGGTTTGATAGCTTGGGCGACTTTAAAACCCGGAAGCAGGCCACGCAGAACCGCAAGACAGTTTCTATTAAAGCTAAGGAACTGGATCGCCAATCAACCCAAGCTAAAAGCCACCATATTAACAATAATAACTTCATTTCCATACTTAGGAAATAAGTTATTAGCGATCCATAGGCGATACCCCCACACAGCCCAAAATCATACCCAGCAAAAGAATGCACCATCCCCCAGCCCAGAAAATAACATTTCGACCTACAAAGAAACGCTTAGCGCCAGTCGCAAGCGAAGTGCAGACGAAATATTAATTAAGATTTACGCCGAACTGAATGATCAAAGAAGGACATCCAAATGACCATATTTGATGACACCTGTTCGAAAATCAACACAAAGGGTCTGAAGGTTGCAATTTTAGGCACAAAAGCATCCAATGGATTAACAGGAGGGGCAGAACGGTTTTACGATGGATTGCTTAGCGGGTTTCTTGACATCGGCTGTCAAGCAGACTTTATCGGAGTAAATGCAGAAGAACCCAACTTCGAAACAATTATCAAAAACTACGAAGAGTGCGCGAAGTTAGACCTAAAAGACTATGATCTTGTTGTATCGACCAAGGTCCCAACTTATGCAGTCTCGCATCCTAACCATGTACTCTATCTTGTACACACAGTTCGTGTTTTTGATGACATGTTCGATCAAGCCTTCAAATCAAAGGACAGCTTGATTTTAAGTCAGAGATCAATCCTTCATAAAATTGACTACGAAGCAATTTCAAGAATTAAGGCTCGCTACAGCATTGGACATGAAGTTGCCAACCGCCTGTATCGCTGGCGCGGCTTGAAGTGCGAGGTAATTCATCCACCACTTGGCTTCAACAATTTCAAAACTGGAGAGTATGGCGACTACTTTTTCCTGCCAGGACGACTACACTCCTGGAAAAGAATTGATCTAGTCATAAATGCGATCCGTAAATCGGATTTACCATTAAAATTAGTTATAGCTGGTACTGGCGAAGCGGAAAAAGAATTAAGAGCAATTGCCAGCAACGACAATCGGATACAGTTCGTGGGTCGGATTGACGACGAAAGGCTCGTACAGCTTTATTCCGATTGCCTCGCCGTTCCCTTTACACCTTTACGGGAAGACTATGGGTACGTAACTTTAGAAGCATTTGCAAGCGGAAAACCTGTACTCACGTGCACTGATTCAGGGGAACCGTGCAGATTCGTATCGCCGTTCGAAACCGGCCTAGTGGTTGAACCGTCAGTTCACAAAGTGCGTGAAGGCCTTGAATGGCTCTGGAACCATAGAGATAAAGCGCGTTTAATGGGAAAGTCTGGACTTGAATTAGTTGCAGATATGTCGTGGGCCAAAGTTGCATATCAACTGGCAAAAGCAGGTCTCCAGCCCGACAATTTCCGTCCATTTGAAAAGACTAACGTTTGCGTATTGGATATGCAACCGATTGATCCACCCATAGGCGGCGGACGTCAACGGCTGCTCGGGCTATATCACAACTTAGGGAGCGATTTAAGTTGCACTTATGTTGGCACGTATGATTGGCCCGGCGAAAGCTACCGGTCGCACATGCTGAGTAGCAATCTAAAAGAGATTGATGTACCTCTGAGCGAAGCCCATCATGAAGCTGCCCGAGTCCTTTCCTCAAAGGCTGACGGCAAGGTGGTCATTGATCTTGCATTCAGCCAGCAAGCTTACTTATCACCGGACTACCTAAGTGCCAGTAGTGAAGAACTGAAAAAGTCTCAAGTAGTTATTTTTTCTCACCCATGGACATACCCTTTGGTGAAAGATCAGCTACGGCCGGATCAAATTTTAATTTATGACTCGCAGAATGTAGAGGGCTACCTTCGTGCGCAATTGCTTAACGAGAACAATCATCACGAAGCAGATTTATTGCGTCAGGTTGTAGAAGATGAAAATGAATTAGGATGGCATTCAGACTGGATTTTGACATGCTCACACGAGGATTTACTACGCTTTAATCGCGTCTATGGATTTCCCATAGAAAAAATGAGAATAGTGCCAAATGGTGTAATGGCATATCGCGACCCGATTGCCTCTCCCGAAAAGCGCCAAGAGGCTCGCCAGCACCTAAGAATCAATACCACTAGCTTTCTTGCGATATTTATTGGCAGTGCGTATGGTCCTAACATTGAAGCGGCCAACTTCATTGCTGAACGACTAGCCCCCATGTGCCCGAACGTAACCTTTGTAATTGCAGGCGGCGTCGGCAATGAAATTAAGTCAATGCCATGCAATGTTCTCGTAACGGGTCAAATCGACGAGGATGATAAAAATCGTTGGTTCTATGCTGCTGATATCGCAATAAATCCGATGCTCTCAGGATCAGGAACGAACATTAAAATGTTCGATTTCATGTCTAAAGGACTCCCCGTAGTAACAACTGTTACTGGGGCGCGAGGCATCGAGACTGCAGGTCGACAATGCCTGCTTTTGGCGGAACCCGAGGCTCTAGATTTTTCTTTGGCTATCGAAAAATTACGAGATGATCAACTACGTCGAATCGTTGGTGCAGAAGCTAGAGCCTGCGTTGAGGAGGGATATTCTTGGGAACATATATCGGCGCAGTTGGGCTGCTTCATCGACTCTCGTCGACGATTGGCAGGGCAGTCGCGCCCCCTCTTTTCAATAGTTGTTCCGACATACGAACGACATAGTCAGCTGGATGCATTAATCTCATGCATAGAACAGCAGGTAGAACGAGATTTTGAGGTCGTTTTGGTGGATCAAAGTGCCCAGCGATGGGCAGGAGCAGAAGCTCCCCATTCGTTCCCTCTTACCTATTTTCACAGCCCCGTCAAGGGAGCTGTAAGAGCCCGAAATACTGGAGCTATGCTCGCTCAAGGCTCCATTCTAGCTTTCGTGGATGATGATTGTCTTCCTGAAGCTGACTGGCTAGCCAATGCTCGAAATTATTTTTGCGATACTGATGTTGTAGGCGTGGAGGGCATTGTCTACTCCGATCATTTAGGTGATCCTGATTGGCGCCCCGTTTCAAACGTAGGCCTTGAGGGCATAGGCTTTATGACAGCAAATTTATTTGTTCGATCAAGCGCCTTTCAATACCTAGGCGGCTTTGACCTGCAATTTGATCACCCACATTTTCGAGAAGATACAGATTTTGGATGGCGCCTATTGAACTTAGGGAAAATACCGTATGCCAAAGATGTGCGCATTTTTCACCCAGCACAGCCTAGAAATATAGAACGAGAGTCTTCCGTCGAGCGTCTAAAGTTCTTTCAGAAGGACGCTATACTTTACAAAAAGCACCCCCAAAAATATCAACAACTATTTGCAATAGAACAGCACTTCATAAACACCCCAGGATTTACGAAACACTTAATAAAAGGATTCGAAAATATTAGAGTTCCGATACCCGCATGGATATCCGATGCAATTAATAGCAAATAGCACCCGTCAGTCAAAAGTTAATTCCATCTCAGAATGAAGACCGCCATTATTACCGGCATGACCGGCCAGGACGGCGCCTACCTCGCAGAGCTGCTGCTGCACAAGGGCTACGCCGTTTATGGCACCTACCGCCGCACCAGCTCCGTCAACTTCTGGCGCATCGAGGAACTCGGCATCCAGAACCACCCCAACCTGCACCTGGTCGAGTACGACCTGACCGACCTGGGCGCCAGCATCGCTCTGGTGCAGAAGGTCCAGCCCGACGAGATCTACAACCTCGCTGCGCAGAGCTTCGTCGGCGTGAGCTTCGATCAGCCCACCACCACGGCCCAGATCACCGGCCTCGGAGCCGTCAACCTGCTTGAGGCTATCCGCCTGGTCAACCGCAAGATCCGCTTCTACCAGGCCAGCACCTCCGAGATGTTCGGCAAGGTGCAGGCCATTCCGCAGACCGAGAGCACGCCGTTCTACCCACGCAGCCCCTATGGCGTGGCCAAGCTCTATGCGCACTGGATGACCATCAACTACCGCGAGAGCTACGACATCTTCGGCAGCAGCGGCATCCTGTTCAACCACGAAAGCCCGCTTCGCGGCCGCGAATTCGTCACCCGCAAGATCACCGATGCAGTGGCCAAGATCAAGCTCGGACAGCTTGACTGCATGGAACTGGGCAATCTGGACGCCAAGCGCGACTGGGGCTATGCCAAAGAATATGTCGAGGGCATGTGGCGCATGCTGCAGGCCAAACAGCCTGACACCTTCGTCCTGGCCACCAACCGCACCGAGACCGTGCGCGACTTCGTGCGCATGGCCTTCAGGGGTGCCGGGATCGAGGTGGACTTCCGCGGACAGGCCGAGGGAGAAACGGCGGTGGATGCCGCCACCGGCAAGACCGTGATGCGCATCAACCCCAGGTTCTACCGCCCGGCCGAAGTGGAGCTGTTGATCGGCAACCCGGCCAAGGCCAAGGCCAAACTGGGGTGGGCACCGTCCACGACCCTGGAGCAGTTGTGCCAGATGATGGTCGAGGCCGATCTGCGTCGCAACGAACAAGGCTTTTCGTTCTGATGCGCATCCTGCTGACAGGCGCCTCAGGCTTTACCGGGCGCCATTTTCAAGAGCAGGCCACTCAGGCAGGCCATGGGGTGGAGCCCTTGACCACCGACCTGACAGACGCTGCCGCCGTGCAGCAGGCAGTGCAAGCCGCTGGCCCGGTCGACGCCGTGGTGCACCTGGCCGCCATCAGCTTTGTGGGCCACGCCAACGACACCGAGTTCTACGCCGTCAACACGGTGGGAAGCACCCATTTGCTGGCCGCGCTGGCCGCTCTGCCCTCCGCAGACCGACCTTGTAAGGTACTGGTGGCGAGCAGTGCCAATGTGTATGGCAACTGCACGCGTTCGCCCATTTCCGAAGAGCAGGCGCCTGTACCGGTGAACCATTACGCCGCCAGCAAGCTGGCCATGGAACACATGGCGCTCACGTACACCGACCGCCTGTCTGTGGTCATCGCGCGGCCCTTCAACTACACCGGACCGGGTCAGTCCGCCAGCTTCCTGATTCCCAAGCTGGTGAGCCATTTCGCTCGCCGGGCACCCGGCATCGAGCTGGGCAACCTGCATGTGGAACGAGAGTTCAACGACGTGCGCATGGTCTGCGATGCCTACCTGGCGCTGCTGGAAAAAGGGCAGCCCGGCGAGACCTACAACATCTGCTCGGGACAAACCCACAGCCTGCAAGGTGTGATGCATCGGCTGGAGCAACTCACAGGGCACCAGATGGCGGTCACGGTCAATCCCGCTTTCGTGCGGGCCAACGAAGTGCACCGCCTCTGCGGAAGCCCAGACAAGCTCTTGGCCTGCACTGGCCCCCTGAAGACGTACACCCTGCGAGACACTTTGCTGGAAATGATGGGTGCGCCGAATGCTCACACCCTCTCTTACTGAGGCTCAACGCCCTGGCTGGACACGCAGGGCGTGGGGACTGATCTGGGCGCTTCTTGCGCTGCTGATCCTGACAGCGACGCTGAAAGGAAGAACGCCCGACACGGAGTGGGTACCTTTCAGCGACCAGTCATCGCATCTCATGGCAACCATGAGCCTGTGGCACGACCACGATCTGCGGTACACCCTTGAAGACCTTGAGCGGTTCAACGCTCGGTTCCCTGCGGCCCAAGGGCCGCGGGGCATGTTTTTGAAGCAAGGCGCCGACGGAGCAATCTATTTCGCCAAACCAGCGCTGTACGCAGTGTTCAACGCTCCGTTCTACGGTGCGTTCGGTACGCCCGGGTTCATCATCTTCAACCTGATGGCTATCGCCATCATGGCAGCGCTTACCCATCACATTGCCAGGAGGATCTACGGAGACACCCTGAGCCATCTGATGACGGCCGCGTTGTTTCTGATGGGCCCGTTCATGGCATGGACCATGGTTGTGCACCCGGACCTGTTCATCGCCCTGCTGCTGTACACCGGTGGTTACCTGGCGTTGACGCAAAACCGCTCATCGGGCTGGTGGGCAGCCGGTCTGCTGCTGGGGATGGCCTTGTCAGAGAAGCCGACGTTTGCAGTCGCCCTCCCCTTCCTGCTGTTGTCCGTGCCTGGCCCCAAATTCAGAGCATACGGCTGGATACTCTTTGGGTTGTTGGCCGGCTGGCTGATTCCCACCTTGATCAACCTGAGCCAGGATGGCAATCTTTTAGCCTATCAAGGAATCAGATTTTATGTAGGCGAATCACCGTTTCCGCTGGAAGCAGGATGGACCTCGCCGAAGACTGGGGAATTAGGGCACATCTTCGACACCAGTTTTTTGCTCCGAGCGATGACCGGTAACCTGGCACTGCTTCCGACAATCGTCTTCGATTTTTTCTTCGGCCGTCAAACGGGCATGCTGCTGTACTTTCCGGTGGCGTTGGTTTTTCTGTTCACGGCCCTCACCCGCCGCAACATCAACGCACTGCTGATCTGCATCGGGCTGTTTGCGTACCTGTCGCTCAATGCCCTCGCCTTCCCGAGCAACGGCTTTGGTGGCGGTGGAAGTTACGGCTCCAGGTACCTGATGCAGGCACTGCCATTGCTGATGCTCGCCCTGCTACCGCTGATTGGGTTAACTCCACCGGCTGGGGGCCTGGTACCGAGTCAATTACTCGGTGTCTCTGCCGTGCTTGCTAGCCTGGTTTTTCAAAATGGGACTTTGCCTCCTTCCGGGAAACTTGTTCAAAATCCCACGGCATTCCTGCTGAGCACCCCCGCCACCCTGTTTCCGCTCGAAGACCGTTTGCTTCCTTGGATTCCAATCTTCGCCTCGCATTTCAGGATCGATAACACAACGGCCGAGACCAGTCTGTTCTCAAAAGATGCACCTTGGTTCGATAAATATGTCGACGGGAAAATTGTGCGCCAATTGACCCTTTACCAGCACAATGCTGACCAGGCCCTGCCCGCACTCAACATTCACTCTTCGGTCCATGCCTGGGTCGAGATCAAAAATGGCGCCACACCGATCTGGACCGGCTCGATTTCCCCCCATCAAGTGCTGGCTGTGCCTCTCCATCAATCGTTTTTTCAGCATAAGGCTTTTGATCTTCTGGATACGAAAACCAAGCGCTGGGGGGCTTTCTCGATCGAATTGCAGAGCGTCGCCACGGAGGACAAACCGGCCTATGCCTCGTTCGACCTGACCACCGATTCGGAACCCGTTCCCATTCCCTTCGACCGGATCATCAGCGTTCATGAGTTCAAGCAGCATGGCATCATCCCGCAATTCCACTGGAGCCAAATAGAAGAATGGGGACAGTGGACCGACGGGGAATACGCCGAGCTGCTCATCCCGGTTCCAGACAACCTCCCAGATGGCACCGAAATCCAGATCACAGCCACAGCATTTCTTGCCAGGAACCAACCCCGCCAAAGCATCGAGGTATTCCTGAATGGTGAAAAGCAATACGACCACACCTTCTCCTCCCCTGGCCCGATCACCCTTCAAGTTCCAGTGGGCCAACTGCTGAAACGGAATGCAGTGTCCATCGGATTCAGAATGCGCAACCCCACAACGCCGCTAGCACAAGGTATTAGCCAAGATGATCGAAAACTCGGGCTGGGGCTACACAACCTGATGTTCACACGTCGATCAGCCACAAGCGCGGGAACCCCATGATCATCAGCATTGTCATACCCACCCTGAACGAAGAGGCCTCGCTGCGACAACTCACCGACGAGATCAATGCCACGATCACCGGAATGGACAGGATCGTGTCGCACGAAATCATTTTTGTTGACGATGGCAGCACTGATCGCAGCTGGGAAATTATTGAAGAGTTGTCTCACACCAGAGAGAACCATGTTCGAGGTATCCGTTTGCGGCGCAACCGTGGCAAGGCGGCGGCACTTTCAACCGGCTTCAACGAATGCAAGGGCAATCTGATTTTCACAATGGATGCCGATCTGCAGGACGATCCCAAGGAAATTCCAAACTTCATTAACATGATGGAAAAGGGTTTTGATTTGGTATCGGGATGGAAAAGAGTCCGTAACGACCCAATCGTGAAAACCGCCCCTTCCCGGCTTTTCAATTTCGTCACGGCTCGCCTGACGGGAATTGACCTGCACGACTTCAATTGCGGCTTCAAATGCTACAGACGGGAAGTGATTGACAACATCGTGCTGTATGGAGAACTGCACCGATATGTTCCCGTCCTGGCGCACGACCTGGGTTTCCGAATCGGAGAAGTAGCCGTCGAACACCACCCGCGCGTGCATGGCGCATCCAAGTACGGCTGGGAGCGCTACACGCGAGGCATGCTGGACCTGCTCACGGTTCTGGCCACCACGCGCTGGTTGCACAAACCCGGGCACCTTTTCGGCGGATTAGGACTGTTGATCGGATTGATCGGGTTCAGCGCACTGGGCTACCTGTTTGTCGTCTGGCTTCTGGGGCTAGGAGCCATTGGTGGCCGGCCCCTGCTGACCTTCGGGGTCCTGACCACCCTGATCTCGCTTCAGATGATTTCGCTGGGCGTGATTGCCGAGTTTTTCATCAAATTCAACCAGCCCAAGCAACTCAACGCTTTCATTGCTGCGCGAACCAACAGTGGTGCCCTTGATCTGGAACAACACAGGTCTGAACCACTTCCATGAAGCCGAAACACCGCACCCAGCTCACCACTTACAAGGCGCTACCAGGATGAAAGAAAACGCTTACGAGAGGTACATCACCGAATCGAGCGGCTGGCTGCACACGGGCCGCAGCGCACTCGTCGAGCGCCTGCTGGGTTTCTTCGTTTCCCGGCATGACCTGTCGCCCGATATTCTCGAAATCGGTGCCGGTGTGGGACAGAACGTGCCGGCGCTTCGAAAATTCGGTACGGTAGATGTGCTGGAAATCGACAAAAAAGGGCTGGAAGTCCTCCGAAGTCGTCCTGATGTGCGGGAAGTGATCGCCCAGGGCATTCCGTGCTCTCTGACCCGCACCTACGACATCATCTGTGCCTTCGACGTCATCGAGCACCTTGAAGACGATTGCGCAGCGCTTCAGTGGATCGCCGAGAACCTGAAACCCGGTGGGCTGTTTCTGGCGACGGTGCCGGCTCACCAGTGGTTCTTTACCCGGCATGATGTCGCGCTGGGCCACTATCGGCGCTACACACGGAAGACCTTCAGGAACATCATTCCCCAGGATTTCGAGCTGTTGGCCGACAGCCACTTCAACACCATGCTGTTTCCCTTGGCAATCGCTGCGCGCATGGCCTGGGTGATCAAAAACCACTTCGTCCGTGCCTCCCACGAGAACAAGCAGCCGGTGCCCAGCCAGGGCATGCTGAGTCGCCTGCTCCTGTCCATCTTTATGTGGGAAATCCGAAGTACTTCTCCGGCAACCTATCGCCCCTTCGGTCTTTCCTACTACGCCTGCATGAGAAAGAAGCCCTAGGCTTGCTCCATCGAACACGCCCCGAAACAAACCGGATAAGAAGCCGCAGACCATGAGCGCTGGTTTGAAGAAGCTCCTCCATCGAACTGGCAGTGTCATGGCCATCGCGGGGCTGGCCCTGGTGGTGCAAAGCATCTATACCCAGCAAGAGGCGCTGCACGCGATCCAGTTCAGCGGACGGCAGTACCTGTCCATCGCTGGTCTGGTCATGATTTACGGCCTGACTGGCGGGCTGCTAGCCATGGCATGGCAAAAAATCCTGGCGCACCTTGGTACTCGCGTGTCGACATCCTCTGCAGTCCGTATGTATGGGCTGTCACAGATCGGCAAGTACCTGCCGGGCAACATCTTTCATCTGGCGGGCAGACAAGGATTGGGAATGGCCGCAGGTATTCCCTCGTGGACGCTCATCAAGTCCACGGTCTGGGAACTGGGGCTCCTGTGCATGACTGCCGCGCCCTTTCTCCTGCTCCTTGCGCCGGCCCATTTCAAGCCGAATCGGCTACAAGACGCCGCCGTAACCGGCATTGCCCTTCTGCTGATGGGCTCCGCTTGGGTGATTCGTCGGATCTGGGGGGCATCCCTGCTGCATGCGTTTCTCATGTACCTGCTGTTTCTCGGTGTGTCGGGGCTGGTGTTCGCTGGCGTGGCCCACACGGTATCCGTGGACCAGGTCGACGCGTGGGGAGCGCTGGCCAGCTACTTCATCATCGCCTGGCTGCTGGGCCTGGTCGTCCCCGGGGCACCGGCAGGCATCGGCATACGCGAACTGGTGCTGCTGGGCCTGCTGGCGTCCCATATGAGTACCGACGCGGCACTGCTGACCGTCGCTGTCAGCCGAATCGTCACGGCCGGTGGTGATGTGCTTTTCTGGTTGGGCGCGCTGTCCCTCGCCCAGGTCCATCGCAGCAGATCAACCGGCGAGGCCGACTGAACCTCCAACACACTGGACGGGCGGCAGATATTGGCTCAGAAGTTCAACCCAACGAAAAGCAGAATCAATAACATGCGGCCGGAAAGCGGAATTGTGGAGCGGACCATCGGAAACAAGTAATCCTCCAAGAACCCGCTGGCCCGCTACCTGGTTCAAGGTTTTGACCGTGCGATCGGCACGCTGGCGGCGCAATCGGATCCGCAATCCATTCTGGAAATCGGTTCCGGTGAAGGACACGTCACCGAGATTCTGCTGCAAGACACCCGTGCACGGATTCATGCCACCGAACTGTCGGAAGCCGTGATGAATGAAACCCGAAATCAACTCACCGATCCACGGGTGTCCTGGGAGCTGGCCAAGCTGGAGGACTACCATCCGCCCGGGCACTTTGATATGGCGGTGTGCTGTGAGGTGCTGGAGCATCTGCCCGACCCCTCCGCCGGCCTGAAGAGCCTTCGCGCCATGGATGCGGATTTTTTCCTGCTCAGCGTCCCCAATGAACCCATCTGGCGCATTCTCAATTTTTTGCGCGGCTCCTACTTCAAGGACTTTGGCAACAGTCCAGGGCATGTCCAGCACTGGAGCACCCGGCAGTTCATCAAGTTCGTTTCGACGGAGTTCACCGTTCTGGAGGTTCGCACCCCGCTGCCTTGGACCGCTTTGCTCTGCAAGAAGTGAGTCCTTGAATGCGGCACGACCCTGGCCGCCAGTGACGCCTGAACCGTTTCACCCATTCGACGAACTTATACTCGCGGGTTGCCCGGGACGGGCTGCCGGAGTACCGGCCAGGGTCTTCGTCCACGGACTTGACCTGCCCCTGCCGGGCTCTCGAAGACAGGAACACTGGTGACATCACATACCGCTTGGTCTGCTCAGGCGCCCATCGGCCAGACGGACTGGCCCATGAGCGTGCCAGCGGGCATCCAGGTCGTGGTGGCCATTCGCCCCGACCTGAAGCACTTCAACCCCCATCGCGTTCAGGACCGTGTCGGGCTCTATGCGCGGTGGGAAGGCCAGTTGCATCTTGACTACCCTGAAATTGAATGGCGACTGAGCGATGCCGACCGGGCTTTCCTCTCCAACTACAGTGTTTCCCGCTTCCTGGAAGAAAAGGGCACCGGTCTGTCCTTCCCGCTGAGGGGCAACTGGCCCACCGTGCTCGACCTGATGCCCGGTTTCCACGAACACAGCCGCGAAGCGATCATTGGCCGTGAGGCTTTCACCGAGAGCCTGCCCCAGCCGTTGCGCCTGATCTGGGGCGACCGCCCCGATCTGCAAAGGTCGTACGACATCGGTAGCGCGGATGGCCGCATCGGCTTCCTGCGCTGGTGGTTCAACTTCGGCCACAAGGAGCATCTGCGTGTCGACTGGCGGCTGGCGCCCGAGTTGTTGGCTGTCGATGCGCACGGCAACGGCATGTGGCCCTGGCCCCATGTGCTCTCGCTGACCGTTGCGGGGCGCAGCGACCTCCCGTCGCAGTTCGCCCCGGTGTCCGAGAAGAACTGGTTCAACGGCCTGCTGTGGTGGCACCGCAGTGGCTGCGCAGAGTTTGCGGTCCCGGCCTGGTCGCTGATGAACCTCACGCCACTGCGGCGGCAGCTGCACCAGCGGGCCGCCGGGTTCAACGCCCTGCAGGCGCCGGACGGTGCTTGCGCCATGCCCCTGCCCTATCAGGTGTACATGGTGTGGTCCACACGCGACGACCTGCAGCAGGCCTTTGACCTGCGCCGGAAGCCGGGTTGCGAACAGTTGCTGGCCTGGTGGGCACAACACGGCAACACCGAGTATGCCGGCGTGTCCGAGCTTTTCGCCGACCCGTCGGCCGAACAGCCAGGCCTCAACATCGTCGGTTACGCCCGGAGCGTGATCGGCATCGCAGAAGACGTGCGCATGGCCGCGCGTTCGGCGCAGCTCGCGGGCGTTCCGCACGCGGTGATCGATGCGCCCATGCCCGGGCCGGCCAAACTGGACCATTCGCTGGAATCGCTGATCGTTGAGCAGCCGCGCTGGCCAGTGTCCCTGTACTGCCTCCCCCCCACGGAAATCATCCGTCTGGGCATGGAAGGCGGGCGCCAGCTGCTGAATTCGGGCACCTACAACGTGGGGGCCTGGCACTGGGAGCTGCCCGTCTGGCCCGAGCACCTCATGGGTGTCATTGACTCAGTGGATGAGATATGGGTGTTCAGCGAATTCGTTCGCAACGCCTTTGCAGGGCGCACCGACAAGACGGTGCGCAAGATGCCTTTGGCGGTGGAGGTGCCTGGACCGACCGGCGCCAACCGGGCACAGTTCGGGTTGCCGGCCAACCGCTTTCACTTCCTCGTGATGTTCGACGGCAATTCTTGGCTGTCGCGCAAGAACCCGATCGCGGCCGTGCGCGCGTTCAAGGCGGCCTTTGGCACCGAGCGGGGCGTCGGGCTGGTGATCAAAGCCATCAGCCTGGACCGCGCGTCGGCCGCCTGGCAGGCCCTGGAGGCCGAGCTCAACGGAGATGACCGCGTGGTGGTGATCGACCGCACCATGGATCGCGTCGAGCTGACCCAGCTCATGGCCACGTGCGACGCCTATGTCTCGCTGCACCGCTCCGAGGGCTTCGGCCGCATCATCGCCGAGGCCATGCTGCTGGGCCTGCCCACGGTGGTCACCAACTTCTCAGGCAACGTGGACTTCTGCACGCCGCAAACCAGCTTTCTGGTGGACGGCCCCCGCGTCGCGCTGACGCCAAACGACTACATCTTCTATGAGGACCAGTACTGGTGCGACCCCGATGTCGATCAGGCCCGCCAGCAGATGCGCCGGGTATTCGAGCACCGCGACGAGGCCCGGGCTGTGGCCCAGGCCGCCCGCCACAACATCCAGGCCCACTACTCCGTTGAAGCGGTGGCAGCGGCCTACCGCAGCCGCCTGCGCGAGCTGCGCACAGCCGACCTGATCTGATCGCACGACATGCAAAGCACCGACACCGCCACCCACTTTACCCCCAGCGCTTTGCCCGCCGAGGAGGAACGCGCGCAACTGGCCGAAGAGCTCAAAGACCGCGAGCAGCAGCTCGTGGATTTGCTGCAAGACTACACCGATCGCAACCTGCAGCTGGTGTCGGCACAGCACCAGGTGATGACGCTGACCCAGCGGGTGCTGGCGCACGAAGAAGCAGCCAAGGCGCATGCGGCCCACATCCAGAACCTGTACCAGTCCACCAGCTGGCGCGTCACAGCGCCGCTGCGGCGGATCAGCGTGCTGTCGCAAGACGTGAAGTACTCAGTGCGGGTGTTTCGCGAGGCACTGGCGGCTGGCAAGGGCGTGTCCATGGCCCTCAGACAGGCACTGCACGCGAACGCTGCCCAAGAAGCCGCCGTGGTCACTGCCGAAGTGACGGACCACGCCCCGAAGGCGTTCGACCCCCGGGACTACAAGGAATGGGTGCGGCGCTACGACACGCTGGACAGCGCGTCGCTTGAGCAGCTGAGGCGGGAAGCAGCATCCATGGCCAACGGACCTCTCGTGTCGGTTGTGATGCCGACTTACAACGCCAATCTCGACTGGCTGGGGCAGGCGATCAAGTCCGTCAGGGAGCAGCTGTATCCGCGCTGGGAGCTGTGCATTGCCGACGATGCATCCACCGACCCCGAGGTTCGCCCCTTCCTGGAACAGTGGATGGCCGAAGACCCCCGGATCAAGGTGACCTTCCGCGACACCAACGGGCACATCTCCGCAGCCACCAACAGTGCGCTGGCCCTGGCCTCCGGCGATTGGATCACTTTTCTGGACCACGACGATGTGCTGCCGGCACACGCCCTGCTGTACATGGTCAAGGCCATCGTCCGCCATCCCGACGCGCGGATGCTGTATTCGGACGAAGACAAGCTCGACGAGAACGGCAAGCGCTACGACCCTTACTTCAAGACCGATTGGAACCCGGACCTGTTCTATTCGCACAACCTGGTCACCCACCTGGCTTTCTACCGTGGCGACCTCATGCGCGAGGTGGGTGGCCTGCGTGAAGCCTATGCGGGCGCCCAGGACTACGACCTGGTGCTGCGGGTGATCGAGAAGGTGAAGGCAGACCAGATCGTCCATGTGCCGTTCATCCTCTACCACTGGCGGGCCCATGCCGGCAGCACCGCCACGGCCGACCTGAACATCAAGCCCTACGCCATGCTCGCCGGCGAGCGGGCGCTCAACGACCATTACAAGCGGATGGGCATCAACGCCCGGGCGCAGTTCATCGGCCACGGGTACCGCGCGCGCCACCGGCTGCCCAAGCCGGCGCCCAAGGTCAGCATCATCATCCCGACCCGCAACGCGGTGGACCTCGTCAGGACCTGCGTGGAGAGCATCCGGGAAAAGTCCACCTACAAGAACTACGAAATCCTGCTGATGGACAACGGCTCGGACGACCCCGAGGCGCTGGCGTACTTTGCCGAACAGGCCCAGACGCCCAACTTCCGGGTCATCCGCGACGATTCTCCGTTCAGCTACTCGGCCATCAACAACCTGGGCGCCTCACAGGCCACCGGGGACGTGCTGTGCTTCCTCAACAACGACATTGAGGTGATCTCGCACGACTGGCTGGAGGAACTGGTGAGCCAGGCCTGCCGTCCGGGCATCGGCGCCGTGGGTGCCAAGCTGCTGTATCCGAATACCACCATCCAGCACGCCGGTGTCGTGCTGGGCATCGGCGGCTGGGCCGGGCATGCCCACAAGGGTTTCTCCCTGTACGCGCACGGCTACGTCGGCCGTGCATCGCTGGCAAGCAACTTCAGCGCCGTCACCGGCGCCTGCATGGCGGTGCAGAAACAGCACTTTGACCAGGTCGGCGGGTTCGACGAGGTCAACCTCAAGGTCGCCTGCAACGACGTGGACCTCTGCCTGCGGTTCGCCGAAATGGGCCTGCGCAACCTGTTCACGCCGCACGCCCTGCTTTTCCACCACGAGTCGGCCACCCGGGGCTACGAAGACACCCCGGAGAAGAAAGCCCGATTCCAGAAGGAAGTGGACTACATGTGGAAGCGCTGGCCCGTCATGATGGCCCGCGACCCGGCCTACAGCCCTTATCTCTCGCTGGATCGCGAGGACTTCGGTCTCGCCTGGCCTCCCCGCGTTCGCCACGGCGAGCCGGTCTGACCTCAGGGGCACCCGCGCATGTTCCAACGCATCCACCGCAGCCTCCGCCAAGGTCTGAACACCTGGGCGGGCATGCCGCTGGCTTTGTTCATGCTCGTGTTCGTGATCCTGCAAGGCGTGGTCATGGCCAGCCATTCGCCGCTGAGCTATCCGCCGGACGAGATGCCCCACCTGTCCTACATCAACGACAGCATCCGCTCGCCGCAGGCACTGCCGAACTACAGCGACGGCAAGATCATGGGGTTCACCCAGACCAACTACCTGGGCCATCCACCGCTGTACTACAGCGCGCTGGGCGTGGTCGGCAAGCTGTTCTCCCTGAACCCGAAAGCGGACTACCTGATCTTCCGGCTGATCGGTGTCGGTTTCGTGGGACTGGGACTGGCCTTCGTGGTGCTGATGGCCCGGGAGCTGCGCCTGACGCAGACCACCACCTCGCTGCTGCTGTTTGCCTGCGCCAGCGTCCCCATGTTCTCGTACATCGCCGGCAGTGTCTCCAACGACACCCTGCTGTACCTGGGCATGACCATGGGCTTCTACGGACTGGCGCGCATGGCCAATCCCGCCCGCAATGGGCCAGATGCCTTGGCGCCGGTCGTGCTGCTGGTCGGCCTGTTGATTGTGTTCCTCACCAAGGCCACAGGCATCGTCTTCATGATCCTGCTCCTCGGCGCCTGGGGAATGCGCAATTTCCGGCGCATCCATCCGGTGGTGCTGGTCCGCAGCTACTGGCCCCACCTGGCTGTCTTCTCCGTTGTTGTGGGCGGCTACTACGTCTACACCCTGCTCCAGCACGGGGGTGTTTTCCCATCGCCCGGCAGGCTCTATGGCAGCACACCACCCGCCGAACCGCTCGATCTGGCCGGCTATGTCAGGGAATATGTCGGTTCGATGTGGCGGCGGCTGCACGGCATCATGTCGCACCTGAGCATCACCCCCATCGGAGACCGCTGGCAGCCGGTGTTCTACACGATGGTCTGCCTGCCCATCGTGGGCTGGCTGGTGGCTCGATTCAGCACGCCCCTGTTGACCTCCAACCGCATGGCCGTCCGGCTGTTCGACGCCATGGCCCTGGCCACATTGGGCACCGTCGTTGTCCACGTGGTGTTCGGCTACCGCGCCTACCTCGTCAATGGCGTGCTCTCGGGTCTGCAGCCGCGCTACTACATGTACCTGCTGCCGGTGTTGTGGTTCCCGTTCTTCGTGCTCTGCCAGCCCGGCTGGTTCAAACAGACGGTCACCACACTCTTTGCAGCCAGTGCTCTTGTGGTGTTCTGGGCCTCTGCTCCGCAGGTGCTGCTCAAACAGCACCAGGCCCTGCAGGAACTGCCCCGCAACATCGGATACGCCGACCGCGACGGGCTCGAAGCGATGTCGGTCCGCCTCCCCCGCCGCCTCACCACCGAAGGCAATGTGGAAACGCTCACGCTGACCAATGGGGAGTTGCGGGCCAAAGGCTGGGTCTATGACACCAAACTCGGCGATCAGGCCCAGCGCCTCTGGATCCTGGCCGGAGACGAGTTTGTTTCGTCCGTTCCGGTGCTGATCAAGCGCGACGATGTCGCCGCCGCCCTGGGCACGCAACGAGCACTGAACACCGGGTTCGCCTTCACCGCCAGACACTTGCCGACCACCCTGACACCCTGCGATGTCCGGCTGCTGGCCGAGTACCGCGACGGCAGCGTGGGCCCACTGAAGAACGACCTGTGCCCGCAATGACCTGCCGGCACGACACCGACACACGCCGTCAACCTCCACGGAGTTCCTCTTGAAACTCATCATCCAGATCCCCTGCTACAACGAAGCTGCCACCCTGGGCATCGCCCTGGCCGCCCTGCCGCGCGAAGTGCCCGGCTTCGACAAGGTCGAGTGGCTCATCATCGACGACGGCTGCACCGACAACACGGTCGAGGTGGCCCTGGCCCACGGCGTCGACCACGTGGTGCGGCACACCCGCAACCAGGGTCTCGCACGCGGCTTCATGAACGGCCTGCAGGCCTGCCTGGAGCACGGCGCCGACGTGATCGTCAACACCGACGCCGACAACCAGTACAACGCCGACGACATCCCGGCGCTCACCCGACCGATCCTGGAAGGCAAGGCCGACATCGTGATCGGCGCACGGCCCATCGCCGCTATCGAGCACTTCAGCCCGATCAAAAAGCTCCTCCAGAAGCTGGGCAGCTGGGTGGTGCGGGTGGCCAGCAAGACCAGCATCCCCGACGCGCCCAGCGGCTTCCGCGCCATGAGCCGGTCCGCAGCACGCAGGCTCACGGTGTTCTCCGACTACACCTACACCCTGGAAACCATCATCCAGGCGGGCCAGAAAAACATGGCCATCACCTCGGTGCCGATCCGCGTCAACGGCGATCTGCGCCCGTCGCGCCTGGTCAAGAGCATCGCCTCCTACATCCAGCGCAGCATCGTCACGATCATCCGGGTGTTCGTGATCTACCGTCCGTTTCGCTTCTTCGCCAGCATAGGCATCGCCCTGTTCACGCTGGGCTTTATCATTGGCCTGCGGTTCCTCTACAAATGGCTGACCATGGACTACGATGGCCACATCCAGTCCCTGATCCTGGCCAGTTCGCTGCTGATCATCGGCTTCCAGACCATCCTGATCGCTTTTGTGGCCGACCTGCTGTCGGCCAACCGCAAGCTGATGGAAGAGGTCCGCTCGCTGACGCTGGAGAACCGGGACCGCCGGCCGCAATGACCGTGATCGTGGCCGTCACCGGCGCCCACGGTTTTGTCGGGCGCGCCCTTTGCCAGCACCTGAAGGCCTGCGGATTCTCTGTCCGGGCCATCACACGCTCCGCGTCCGGCGAAGAAGACACCTGGGCCGTTGGAGACCTGGGACCAGGAACCGACTGGGGTCAGAGCCTGCAGGGGGTCGACTGCGTGGTCCATTGCGCCGCCCGGGTACACATGGTGCAGGACACCGACCCTGACCCGTTGCAGTCCTACCGGCGGGTCAATGTGGAGGGCAGCCGGTCCCTGGCCATCGCTGCGGCGGCTGCGGGCGTTCGCCGGCTGGTGTTCCTGAGTTCACTCAAGGTGCATGGAGAGCGCACTGTGCCGGGTCACCCGTTCACGTCTGGCACGGCGCCAGCGCCCGAAGATGCCTACGGTCAGTCGAAATGGGAGGCCGAACAGGCCCTTCACGAAGTGGCCGGAAGAACCGGCCTTGAACTGGTGGTGGTCCGGCCACCCCTGGTCTACGGCCCCGGGGTGAAGGCCAACTTCCTCAAACTCATGAACGCGGTGGCCCGCGGCACGCCGCTTCCGCTGGGCGCTGTAGACAACCGGCGCTCGCTTCTGGCGCTGGACAACCTGACCGATCTGCTGCTCCGCTGTGTGGAACAGCCGGCCGCCGCAGGACACACCTTCCTGGCATCGGACGGTCAGGATCTTTCAACGCCGGACCTGGTGCGCGCACTCGCGCGTGCGATGGGCCGGCCCGCACGGCTGTGGCCGGTGCCTGTTGCCTGGCTGCGCATGGCGGGAAAATTGCTGGGTCGGGGCCCTCAAATCGACCGACTGATCGGATCGCTGCAGGTCGACATCGGGCATACTAGACAGGTTTTAGGCTGGACGCCCCGGTTAACGGTGGAGCAGGGCCTGCGTCTCGCGGTACAGGATGTGATGGCATGAAACGCGCCGTCGACCTGTTCTTTGCGCTGTGCGCGGCCGCCATCCTGCTGCTGCCCATCGGGTTGATCGCCCTGGTGGTTCGTTGGACCTCACCCGGTCCCGCCCTCTACTGGAGTGATCGCATCGGCCGGGACAACCGCATTTTCAAGATGCCCAAATTTCGCAGCATGCGACTGGACACGCCCGCCGTGGCCACCCACCTGCTGTCAGATCCCAACCGGTATCTGACGCCAGTGGGCTCCTTTCTGCGAAAAACCAGTCTGGACGAGCTTCCACAGCTCTGGAGCATCCTGAAAGGCGACATGAGTCTGGTGGGGCCTCGCCCCGCCCTGTTCAACCAGGACGATCTGATCGCCTTGCGCACCGAGGCCGGTGTTCACCGGCTGGTCCCCGGCTTGACGGGCTGGGCTCAGATCCACGGTCGGGACGAGTTGCCGATTCCCGAGAAAGTCCGGCTGGATGCCGAGTACCTGCAGAAGAGGTCGCTGGGACTGGACCTGAAGATCATTTTCCTCACGGCGTGGCGCGTGCTGCGCCGCGACGGGGTGACCCACTGACACACGATTCGACGCCCACACGATGCTGAACCGATTCGCACAGCCCATTCTGGCCATGCCCCGCCCTGCCAAGCGGGTGGTGGTGCTGTCGGTGGACGCTGCACTGTGCATTCTCACAGTCTGGCTGTCGTACTACCTGCGCCTGGGCGAGTGGGTCAAGCTGTCGGGCGACAGCTACTGGCAACCCATGTGGGCCGTTGGCGTGTCGCTGCTGCTCGCGCTGCCCATCTTTGTGGTCAATGGTTTCTACCGGGCCATTTTCCGCTACACCGGTCTCTCCGCACTGCAGACCATCCTGAAGGCGACAGCGGTATACGGTCTGCTGTTTGCCACGGTGTTCACCGCCTACGGTGTGGACGGCGTGCCCCGCACGGTGGGTCTGATCCAACCGATGCTGCTGCTGCTGACCGTCGGCGCGTCGCGCATGCTTGCACGTTTCTGGCTCGGAGGTCTCTACCGCAATCAGTTGCGGATGGTGGCCCTGCCCAGGGTGCTGATATACGGCGCCGGCAACGCCGGGCGTCAGCTGGCGGCGGCCATGACCAACAGCCACGAGATGCGGGTGGTGGGGTTTCTGGACGACGACGACCGGCTGCATGGTCATGTGCTCAACGGTCTGTCGATCTACAGCCCCGCCGACCTGCCGGGCCTGGTGACCTCGCTGCAGGTCAGCACCGTCCTGCTCGCCATCCCCTCGGTCAGCCGCCACCGGCGCAACGAAATGATCGCGCAGATGTTGCGGGCCCACGTTCAGGTGCGCACGCTGCCCGCGGTCAGCGAACTGGCGCAGGGCATGGTCAGCACGTCCGATCTGCGCGAACTGGACATCGACGACCTGCTCGGTCGCGAACCGGTCGCGCCCAACCACATCCTGCTGGGACGCAACATCACCGACAAGGTGGTGCTGGTGACCGGGGCCGGCGGCTCCATCGGCAGTGAGCTGTGCCGTCAGATCCTCTCGGTCAATCCGAGCACATTGGTTCTGATCGAGCAGAGTGAATTCGCACTGTACGAAATCCAGCAGGAACTGCAGGAAAAGATCGACGACAACGCCACCTTGCTGGTGCCGGTGCTCGCCTCGGTGCGGGACGCGCAGCGACTCAACGAGATCTTCGCCGACTGGAAACCCGACACTGTTTACCACGCGGCGGCCTACAAGCACGTGCCCCTGGTGGAGCACAACCCGATCGAGGGCATCCGCAACAACACGCTGGGCACCCTCACGGCCGCCAGGGCGGCGGCGGAGCACGGCGTGAGCGACTTCGTGCTCATCAGCACCGACAAGGCGGTGCGCCCCACCAACATCATGGGTGCGTCCAAGCGCCTGGCGGAAATGGCCCTGCAGGCGCTGGCAGCCACCGCGCCGAAAACGCGTTTCTCGATGGTGCGTTTCGGCAACGTGCTGGGCTCCTCCGGCTCGGTGGTTCCCAAGTTCCGGCGCCAGATCCGCGATGGAGGTCCCATCACGCTGACCCACCCGGACATCACGCGCTACTTCATGACCATCCCCGAGGCAGCCCAGCTGGTGATCCAGGCAGGCGCCATGGCCAAGGGGGGCGACGTGTTCGTGCTGGACATGGGCGATCCCGTCAAGATCATGGACCTGGCCACCCGGATGATCGAGCTCTCGGGCCTCTGCGTGCGCGACGAGAACAACCCCGAAGGCGACATCGAGATCGAGATCACTGGCCTGCGCCCGGGCGAGAAGCTGTTCGAGGAACTCCTGATCGGAAACAACCCGCGCCCGACCTCCCATCCCCGCATCATGAAGGCCCACGAAGAATTCGTCGCCTGGCCTGTCCTGCTGGAGAAACTGCAGCAGCTGGAGTCCTTGCTCGAACAGCGGAACGTCGAAGGCACCAAGGAACTCCTTACCGAGCTGGTGTCCGGCTACGCGCCGCAAGAGCCGGGGCAGGAATCCGACAGCCGCCTGCGCTACAGCGTCTGAGCGGCCTCACAAACCATTGTCATCACACACCATGAACAGCCCCCAAAAACGCATCGGCCTGGTTGGAACCGGCTTCATTGCCAGCGGCTTTGCCAGGCTGCTGCACAACCACGCCACCGACCTGACCCTGAGCGCCGTGCTCACCCGGCGCCCTGCTGCCAGCGTCGAAGGATTTCCCTGCACCGACCGCTTCACGCACTCGGAGCAGGAACTCCTGGACAAGTCCGACCTGATTGTCGAATGCAGCGGTGACGTGCTGCACGCCACACGCATCATCGACATCGCGTTGAAGGCCGGTAAACCGGTCGTCACGATGAACTCCGAGTTTCACGTCACCACCGGCTCCTACTTCGCCGACAAGGGCCTGCTCACCGAGGCAGAAGGCGACCAGCCCGGCTCGATCGCCGCCCTGCGCGAAGAGGCGGTGATGATGGGCTTCAAGCCCCTCGTGTACGGCAACATGAAGGGCTTCCTGAACCACCACCCGACGCCCGAAGAAATGGCGTACTGGGCCGGCAAGCAGGGCATCAGCGTCGAGCAGACCACCTCTTTCACCGACGGCACCAAGATCCAGATCGAACAGGCCCTGGTGGCCAACGGCTTCGGCGGCACGATCACGCGCCAGGGCATGGAAGGCCCCAAGGCCACCGACGTCACCAAGGCGGCTATCGAACTGGCACGCGGTGCGGCCGAGCGGGGACAAGCCATTTCGGACTACGTGCTTGCACCGGGCAACGCGGGTGTCTTCGTGGTCGGCACGCACGACAAGTCCGAGTGGAAGGCGCTGAACTACCTCAAACTGGGCGACGGTCCCTACTACGTGCTGGTGCGTCCGTTCCACCTCTGCCAGTACGAAATCATCAAGACCGTGCGACGGGTGCTCCACGGCGGTGGCGTGCTGCTGAACAACTCCAGCAGCCCGACGGTCTCCATCGTGGGCATCGCCAAACACGACATGCCCGCGGGCACGCGCATCGACCGCGCTATCGGCGGGTTTCAGGTTCGTGGCGAGGCCGCCCGCATCGCCGACGTCAAGGGCCACGTCCCCATCGGCATGATCCAGGACGCGGTGCTGACCCGCGCGGTGAGTGCCGGGCAGACGCTGATGTTCGACGATGTCGAGTTGCCCGACTCCCTGGCGCACACCATCGCCCGCCAGCTGTACGCGTGATCGCCGGGCATCCGGGTCTCTTAAGACCTGGATGCAGATCACCTCGGCCAGTGCCGTCCCCCGGCGCTACCGGTGCAGCCGCCAGCCCATGTCTGCCGAAGCCCGTATCGCCCCGCTCCGCCCCGACCTTGATGGCCTGAAGGCGGTTGCAGTGGTGTCCGTGGTGCTCCACCAGGCCTTTCCCGACGTCCTCGCTGGGGGTTTTGCAGGCCTCGGCGTCTTTTTTGTCGTTTCCGGCTATCTGATCTGCTCAAGCGTCCTGTCAGAGCTGCAGAGCCCGAGGTTCAGCCTTGGCGATTTCTGCGCACGGCGCATCAGACACCTCGTCCCAGCGCTGCTTCTGGTGCTGGCCGCGGTGCTGGTCGCTGGCTGGTTCCTGTTGGCGCCGACCGACTACCGCCAACTGGGCCAGCAGGTCGTGGCAGGCAGCACGTTCGTTACCAACCTGACGGCAGAAGCTGGCCCATTTGCTGCAGGGTCTGCCAGCAAGCCGCTGCTGCATCTCTGGCCACTGACCGTGTGGGTGCCGTTCTGCCTGCTGTGGCCTCTTGCAATGTGGGTGCTGCACCGCTGGCACATGAACGCGATGCGCTGGACCGTTGCTGCGCTGCTGCTGTCCGTCCTTCTGCATCTGGCGCACGACCAGACCGCCACAGCGTCCGCCCCATCATCGACCCTGCTCTTCGCGCTGCTGATCGGGGCTCTGCTGGCCACATGGCAGAAAGAAGTGCCTGGAGGGCGCACGAATGCACTCGCCTGGATCGGCGCGGCGCTGCTGACACTGGCGCTGATGAACATCGCGCCAGAGACAACATCCGTTGCTGGCTGGTGGGCATTGCTGCCCACCCTGGGAACGGCGCTGCTGATCGCAGCGGGCGCCTCGGCCTGGCTCAACCGGGTCGTGCTGTCGAGCAAGCCCTTGGTGGAGATCGGCCTCATCAGCTACCCGCTGTACCTGTGGCACTGGCCGCTGCAGTCCTTTGCACACCTCAAGTCCACGGGCGATCCTGGCTGGGAGCAGCCGCTGTCCTGGATGGCACTGGCCTTCGTGTTGGCGTGGACGACCCACCGTTTCATCGAGAAGCCGATCCGCATCGGGCGCATGAATGGGACGGTGGTCATCACCGCCCTCTGCGTGGGCCTGTGCCTGGTTGCGGTCGCCGGCTTCGCCATCCACCGCAACAACGGATTCGAGCAGCGCATTCCCGAGCTGGTGCGCCACCTCATGTCCACAGGCGGCCGGTCGGCCGTGGTCGATGGATGGCGGGACAAGGACTGCATGCTGGACTACCGCCTGCCTCCGTCTCACTACAAGCCTTTCTGCATCGAACAGAAGCGGCCGCTGGTCTTCCTCTGGGGGGATTCGCATGCGGGCTCGCTGTACCCGGGCTTCAAGGCACTGAAAGATTCAGGTCGCTTCGAATTCGGTCTGGCTGAACGCACCGCCGCCATCTGTCCATCGGTGCTGGACATCGAGCCCCGGCCGCTGTGCAGAAGCATCAACGATGCCAACATCCAGGCGATCCGGGACACCAAGCCCGACATCGTGATCCTCTACTCGTGGTGGCACAACAAGCGCTATGACCTGCGCAACCTCGAAGCCACGGTGGAGCAGATTCAACAGGCGGGCGTGCCGCGCATCATCTTGCTGGGCGCCGTCCCCTACTGGAGGAAGCACCTGCCGCAGATCCTGCTGGAGGAATGGAAAAAAGGGCCTGTGCAGGCCCTCCCGCCGTTGCGGCTGGATGACGTGTTTCTGGACCCGGAGGTGCGCAGGGCGACCGAGATCATGCGCGAGCGTGCCCAAAGAATGGGTATCGAGTTCATCTCGGGGATGGACTTCTTCTGCAACGCCCAGGGCTGCCTGACCCGGCTGTCCGAAGACGCCACGCAGCCACTCTCCTACGACTACGGGCACCTGTCCACAGGTGCCGCTGCGTTCTACATCGAGCGGCTGGCGCCGCTGATGTTCAACAAAACGCGCTGACCGCGCTCAGCGCGGTTGGCGGCGCGGGCCGGCCGGGCGGGACGCGCCGGCGTCACCGCGCCCCCAGTTGCCCGCCCCACCCTGGGGCTTGCCGAAGCCACGCGCAGGTGCGTGATCGCGGCGCTGGTCCGGACGGCTGTCGAAACGCACATCGCCGCGCGGCGCGGCGTCGCGGCCTTCGAAGCGGGGGGCGTCGAAGCGCCCTTCGACACGGGGCCCGCGAGGTGCCGGACGGCGGTCGCCGCCGAAACGGTCACCACCAAAGCGGTCACCGGAGGGGCGCTGGAAACGGTCGTTGCCCGGACGGCCACCACCTGGGCGACCGCGGCCATTGAACTCGGGTTGCGGCGGGCGCTGGCGCGGCTCCAGACCGGGCACCACCTCCACAGCGATGCGCTGGCGGGTGTAGGCCTCGATGTCACCGATCTTGCGGCGGTCGCGGAATTCGGCGAACGTCACGGCCAAACCATCGCGGCCGGCGCGGCCGGTGCGGCCGATGCGGTGGGTGTAGTCCTCTGCCTTCATGGGCAGGCCGAAGTTGAAGACGTGCGTGATGGTCGGCACGTCGATGCCGCGAGCGGCGACGTCGGTGGCCACCAGGATCTGGACCTGTCCGCTGCGCAGGGCCATCAGGCGCCGGTTGCGCAGCCCCTGGCTCAGGGCACCGTGCAGGGCCACGGCATGGAAGCCAGTCTGCTGGAGGTCGGTGGCCAGGCCATCGCACTCCACCTGGGTGCTGCAGAACACTACCGCCTGGTTGATCGAAGCGTCGCGCAGCCAGTGGTCCAGCAGCTTGCGCTTGTGCTCGGCGTTGTCGGCCCAGAACAGAACCTGCTTGATGTTGGCGTGCTTTTCCTGCGGGCTGTCGATCTGCACCTTCTGCACGTGTTTACCACCGTCGTGCATCACGCGCAGTGCCAGCTGCTGGATGCGCGGCGCAAAGGTGGCCGAGAACATCATGGTCTGGTCGCGCTGGCTGGTCAGTTGGTTGACTTCGGCCAGGTCGTCCGAAAAGCCCAGGTCGAGCATGCGGTCGGCTTCGTCGACCACCAGGAACTGCACCTGGTCCAGCTTGAGCTGCTGCGATCGCTGCAGGTCCAGCAGACGGCCCGGCGTGGCGACCACGAGGTCGGCGTTCTGCAGCCGTGCGATCTGCAACTGGTACGGCATGCCGCCGACCACGTTGGCGATGCGCAGGCCACGGCAGTGGCGCACCAGGTCGATGGCATCGTGAGCCACCTGCTGCGCGAGCTCGCGGGTCGGGCACAACACGAGCGCGCCGGGCGTGGCGGCCTTGAAGTTGCGGGGGTTGGTCGGATCCTTGCGTTTGGCGCGCTTGGGGGCGGGCTTGCCGGCGGCCAGCGCCTCGGCGGTTTCCTTCTCGAACGCCAGGCGCTCGGCCTCGGCCCGCGCATCCTGCTGCTGGAGCAGGGTGTGCAGTACCGGCAGCAGGAAGGCCGCGGTCTTGCCACTGCCCGTCTGGCTGGAAACCATCAGGTCGGCATAACGCTCGTCGGCCTGGTGCTCCTGACGGATGGCCTTGGGAATGACCATCGACTGCACCTGGGTGGGCTGGGTGTAGCCCAGATCGGCCACCGCGCGCACCAGTTCCGGAGCCAGCCCCAGCAGCTCGAAAGCATTGGGTTCCGTGGCCACGGGCGCTTCGGCCAGCAGTTCGTTGGAGGAAATGTCGGGCGTGAATTCGCCGCGATCTTCAAAAGCGTCGCTCATGTTCGTCCTGGCGCCACAAGGGGCGTCATTGAACAGAACAGGCCATCGGAAATGCCGGCCATTGGCCGGAACCCGCAGGTGTCTGATCCGTTCGTGGTTACAAAACATCAACCACAAACGGTACCGCGCGGGACAGGCCGGAGGGTCTCCGGCGAGCTCAGCGAGTGGCCTCGTCCGTGTCCGGCCTTGGCGTCGTTTGACGATGCCGGCGGGCATTCGGGAGGCCTCTTGTGTGAGGCAGATGCACAAATCCGCCCTTCTCGTGGAAGGGCAGCCTGCAATTATGGCACGAATCGGGGTTTTCCCCAAGTTATTGGGACGCGCCGGTGCTGCGCGGGCCCCACGCGTGTCCTTTGGCAAAAGTGCCGGCGGCTAAAATCCTCCGATTCGACGCCTGTGCGTCACATCTCTTTCACATTCCACCACCGGAGACGCCATGTTTTTTGGCAAGCTGTTGCCCAAAGAGGGCAATTTTTTTGAGCTGTTCAACCAGCACGCCGAACAGATCGTCAAGGCCGCGCATGCGTTTTCGCAGCTGGTGGCCCACTACAGCGACCCGCTCCTGAGGGACAAATACAACCAGGAGGTGGACCACGCCGAACGCGCGGCCGACCGCATCACCCACGAGGTCAACCGCCTGCTGCACACCACCTTCATCACGCCGATCGACCGCGAGCAGATTCACTCGCTGATCAACACCATGGACGACGTGGCCGACCTGATCCAGGACTCGGCAGAAACCATGGCGCTGTACGACGTGCGGCACATGACCGACGAGATCTCGCGGCTGACCGACCTGAGCGTCAAGTGCTGCGAACGGCTCAAGCACGCCATCAGCCTGCTCAAGGACGTCAACGAGCCCAAGACAGCCGAAGCCGCCGTCAAGACCTGCGAAGAGATCGACCGCCTCGAATCGGACGCCGACCGCGTCATGCGCTCGGCCATGAGCAAGCTGTTCCGAGAGGAGCCGGAAGTGCGCGAGGTGATCAAGCTCAAGGCGATCTACGAGTTGCTGGAAACCATCACCGACAAGTGCGAGGACGTCGCCAACCTCATCGAGGGCATCGTCCTCGAAAACTCCTGATCGGAAGGGTCCTGCCATGACGACCGTTCAGGCGGCCCTCTGGGTCGTGGTCATGCTGGTGGCGCTGGCGCTGATCTTCGACTTCATGAACGGGTTTCATGATGCCGCCAACTCGATCGCGACCATCGTCTCCACCGGCGTGCTCAAACCCGGGCAAGCGGTGGTGTTCGCCGCCTTTTTCAACTTCGTTGCCATCTTCATCTTCAAGCTCAGCGTGGCAGCCACCGTGGGCAAGGGCATCGCCGACCCCTCGGTGATCGATACGCACGTGGTGTTCGGCGCCCTCAGCGGGGCGATCACCTGGAACCTGATCACCTGGTACTACGGCATTCCCAGCAGCTCCTCTCACGCGCTCATCGGCGGCATCGTTGGCGCCGTGATTGCCAAGGCCGGCGCTGGTGCGCTGATCGCCACCGGCGTGCTGCGCACCGTGGCGTTCATCTTCGTCTCGCCGCTGCTGGGTTTCATCCTGGGCTCGCTGATGATGGTCCTGGTGGCCTGGGTATTCCGCCGCACGCGGCCGCTCAAGGTCGATGGCTGGTTCCGGCGGTTGCAGCTGGTTTCGGCCGGCGCCTACAGCCTCGGCCATGGCGGCAACGATGCGCAGAAGACGATCGGCATCATCTGGATGCTTCTTATAGCCACCGGCTACGCATCATCGGCCGACAAGTCGCCGCCGACCTGGACCATCGTGTCGTGTTACGCGGCCATCGGCCTGGGCACCATGTTCGGTGGCTGGCGCATTGTGCGCACCATGGGCCAGAAGATCACCAAGCTCAAGCCGGTGGGCGGCTTCTGTGCCGAAACCGGAGGCGCGATGACGCTTTTCCTGGCCACGGCGCTGGGCATCCCCGTGTCGACCACCCACACCATCACCGGCGCGATCGTTGGCGTGGGTTCGGTGCAGCGCGCCAGCGCAGTGCGCTGGGGGGTGGCGGGCAACATCGTCTGGGCCTGGGTGCTGACCATCCCGGCGTCGGCCTTCGTGGCTGCGGTGGCCTACTGGTTCAGCCTCACGGTGTTCTGAGCCTGCTCGGAGTCCTCCGGCAGAAAACAAAAAAAGGGCCGGAGGCCCTTTTTTTGTTTTCTGCCGCTGATCAGTCCACCCGGAGGAAGTGCTCGCGGTAGTGGGCCAGTTCGTCGATGGACTCGTGCACATCGGCCAGCGCCGTGTGCCTCTGGTGTTTCTTGAAGCTGTCGTAGACCGCAGGCTTCCAGCGCTTGGCCAGTTCCTTGATGGTGCTCACGTCCAGGTTGCGGTAGTGGAAGTACGCCTCCAGCTTGGGCATGTACTTCACCAGAAAACGCCGGTCCTGTCCGATGCTGTTGCCGCACATGGGAGAACCATTTTTCGGCACGTACTGGCCGATGAAGGCCAGGAGCTCGGCCTGGGCCTGCTCCTCGTCGACGGTGCTGGCCTTGACCTTGTCGATCAGGCCGCTCTTGCCGTGGGTGCCCTTGTTCCAGGCGTCCATGCCATTGAGGACCGCGTCGCTCTGGTGGATGGCAAACACCGGGCCTTCCACCCGGGGCTCCAGGTTGGGACCGGTGATCACCACAGCGATCTCCAGCAGACGTTCTTTTTCGGGGTCCAGCCCACTCATCTCGCAATCGAGCCAGACCAAGTTCTGGTCGCTCTTGCTCAAGGTGGGAACGGGGGTTTCGGCAGCCACTGCAGCCGGGGTGATGTGGTCTTGGCTCATGCACCGATTTTCACCCATGACCGCGATGCCCCCGCGCGCCGAGCCCCGGCGCCGCTTCGATAGACTCTCGCCATGGACAGCAGCGCCCTCGCCTTCACCTACCTTTTCTGTGCCTTGCTCGTGGGCGGACTGATCGTCCGCACCGTGCTGGCCAGCCGGCAGATCCGCCACGTGGTCCGCCACCGCGACCGGGTCCCCGATCCGTTCGCTGCGACCATCGGGCTGGACGCCCACCGCAAGGCCGCCGACTACACCGTCGCCAAGGCCCGCTTTGGCATGCTCGAATCAGCCGTTGAAGCCGCCCTGCTGCTGGGCTGGACCTTGCTGGGTGGACTGCATGCGCTCAACCAGCTGCTGCTGCAGTGGATGGCGCCCGGCATGTGGCAGCAGCTCGCCTTGCTGGGCGCGTTCACGCTCATCGGCGCGGTGCTGACCCTGCCCCTTGGCTGGTGGTCCACGTTCCGGCTGGAAGAGCGTTTCGGATTCAACAAGATGAGTCTGGGTCTGTGGCTCGGCGATCTGCTCAAGGGTGCCGTGGTCGGCGGGCTGATCGGACTGCCCATTGCGGCGCTGGTGCTGTGGCTCATGGGCGCCGCCGGCCCCACCTGGTGGCTCTGGGCCTGGGGGGCCTGGATGGTGTTCAACCTGCTGCTGCTGGTGCTCTACCCCACGCTGATCGCGCCGTTGTTCAACAAGTTCGAACCGCTGCAGGACGAGACGCTCAAGACCCGCGTGAACGACCTGATGAAGCGCTGCGGCTTCGCGGCCAAGGGCCTGTTCGTGATGGATGGCAGCAAGCGCAGCGCCCACGCCAACGCCTACTTCACCGGTTTCGGCGCCGCGAAACGCGTGGTCTTCTTCGACACCCTGCTCAAGCAACTCGCGCCGCCGGAGATCGACGCGGTGCTGGCGCATGAGCTGGGCCATTACAAGCGGCGCCACATCCTGCAGCGCACCGTGCTGATGTTCGCGCTCAGCCTGGTGGGCTTTGCGGTGCTGGGGTGGGTGTCACGCCAAGCCTGGTTCTACACCGGCCTGGGCGTAGTGCCGTCGCTGGATGCCCCCAACCACGCGCTGGCGCTGCTGCTGTTCCTGATGGTGGTGCCGCTGTTCACCTACTTCCTCTCGCCGCTGCTGGCGCAGCTCTCGCGCCGCCACGAATTCGAGGCCGACGCCTACGCCTGCGCCCATACCGACGGCCACGACCTGGCCAGCGCGCTGCTCAAGCTCTACAAGGACAACGCCAGCACCCTCACCCCCGACCCGGTGTTCGCCCGCTTCTATTACTCGCACCCGCCCGCCAGCGAACGCATCGCGCGCCTGCAGGGTGCGGCCGCATGAACCACTCGCCCCACTCGCGTTCGCGTGCGGATGCAGCAGGCCGGGCGCCGGAATCCGAAGGTTCGCTGGACATCGGACTGGTTGTTGCGGCCTACGGGCGGCACTGCCTGGTCGAGAGCCCGGATGGGCAACGCCGCATCTGCCATCCCCGAGGCAAAAAGAGCCAGGCCGTGGTGGGCGACCGGGTGCGCTGGATGCCCACCGGGGACGAAGGCAGCATCGAGCGGGTCGAACCGCGGATCAACCTCTTCTACCGCCAGGACGAGCTGCGCACCAAATCGTTCGCAGCCAACCTTGATCAGGTGCTGGTGCTGCTGGCGGCCGAGCCGGAGTTCTCCGAACGCCAGCTGGCGCGCGCACTGGTGGCCGCCGAAGCCGAGGGCATCGCACCTCTGATCGTGCTCAACAAGGCCGATCTCGGCAACCTGTTCGAGCGTGCATGGCAGAGGTTGGCCCCCTACCGTGCAATGGGGTTGACTGTGCTGCCACTGCGGCTCAAGGGTGAAGACGATGCCTCGTCTGGCCTGGACGCGCTCGTGCAGCGGCTGGAGGGCAAGACGACCCTGGTGCTCGGCCCATCCGGTGTCGGCAAGAGCACCCTCGTCAACCGCCTAGTGCCGCAAGCCCAGGCACAGACGGGAGAGATTTCGCGCGCGCTGAACTCGGGCAAACACACGACCACCAGCACGACCTGGTACTGGGTCGACGCGGCGCGCACCACCGCACTGATCGACTCGCCTGGCTTCCAGGAATTCGGCCTGAACCACATCGAGGCGACCCGGTTGGCCAGCCTCATGCCCGATCTGCGCGCCGCGCTCGGCGCGTGCAGGTTCTACAACTGCACCCACCTGCACGAACCCGGCTGCGGCGTGCGGGCCAAAGTGCAGGGCGAGGGCACCGGAGACGACACCATTGCCCCCAACCGCTACCGCATCTACGAGGACCTGTTTGCCGAGCTCTCTGCCAAACGGAGCTACTGAGCTCAGCCGAGCAGACGGGCCAGCGTCAACAGGGCCAGCAGGAGCATCCAGAGCACCACGCTGCGCCACACCAAGCCCACTGCGCTGGCCAGATGGGCAAGCTGGGGCTCGGGCCGGGTCGCGACTCCTTCGGCCTCCTCCGGTTTTCCTTCGCTGGCGTTCAGACGCACGTTGATCGCGCCGGACGTGGCGGCCAGGACCACGCCATCGGTGCCCGGACCGAACTGTTCGGCCTCACCCCGCCAGCTCGCCACAGCCTCCTCGAAGTTGCCCACCACCGCGAAACCCAGCGCCGTCGCACGGGCGGGCACATGGTCCACCCACTGCCATCCTGTGGCCGCAGCCTGCTGGGTGGCCTGGCTGGGCGTGCCATCGGGGCGCCCCCGCCAGTTGCGCGAAAGGTACTCGGCCATCCGGTAGAACACCGCCCCCGCTGGCCCCAGTCCGAGCAGCCAGCACACGACAAACGCCGCCAGCACACCAAAAACATGGCGGTGCGCGGCCAGCACCGACTGTTCGATCACCTGCCGCAGCACCTCGGCCCGGGGCAGGCTGCTGGTTTCCACATGCAGCCACTGCGCCAGCTTCTCGCGGGCGAGCAGGTCGTCGCCCACCTCCAGCGCCTGACGGATGTCGGTGAAGTGGTGGCTGAACTGACGAAAGCCCAGTGTCACGTAGAGCACCAGCACCAGCCAGACGAACGACAGCACGTTGCTGAACTGCCAGAGCCCCCAGTACACCAGGGTCGCCAGCAGGGCCGGCACCATGGTGGCCAGGCCCCAGGCCAGCCATCCGTGCACCGCCTGGCCGGTGTCCAGGTTGCGGCGCACCAGCCGGGCCCAGCTCCGCAGACCAGCAAACACAGGGTTGTCGATCGACAGAGGACGCGCCTGTTCGATCAGGAAAGCCAGCAGGATGGCAAAAAAGATCATGGCCCGATGATAGCGAGCGCCCCGCGGGACCCGCGCCTCAGGCGGTGAGGAAACGATACAGGTTGCGCAGCATGCCGGCGGTGGCGCCCCAGATGAAGCGCTCTGTCGCGCCCTCCTGGTACGGCATCGAGTACCACTCCCGCATCTCGCCGTTCCACTCGAAACCATGGCGGCGATGGTTCACCGGGTCCATGAGAAAGTCCAGCGGCACCTCGAACACGTCGTCCACCTCACCTGGGTTGGGCAGAAGCGTGAAACCGGGCTGCACCAGCGCCACCACCGGTGTGATGTGGAACTGCGTGCCCGTCACGTATTCCGGCAGGCGGCCCAGCACCTCCACATGCGCCGGTTCGAGACCGATTTCCTCCTGGGCCTCTCGCAACGCCGCTGCAGTGGCGTCCCGGTCCTCGGCATCGACCTTGCCGCCCGGAAACGCGATCTGCCCCGAGTGGGTGGACAGGTGGGCCGTGCGTTGCGTCAGCAACAGCCCCAGGCGCTCACGCACCACCAGCGGGATCAGCACGGCCGCCGGCGCTGGTGCCCGGTCGGTGAAACGGCGCTCGCGCACCAGCTCCGGGGTCCAGACCGGCGGGCGCGCAAAACGCTCCCGCAGCCCTTCTGGAGTGAGGCGTCCGGCCGGCGCTGCTGCCAGCCCCTCGGCACCGTGCAGCACGGGCACCTGGCGTGGATCAAAGGTGGGTGGATAGCGCGTTGGCGCAGAGGAAGACATGGGGACGAGTATGGAACAGGCACAAAAAAGCCGCTCGGGTGAGCGGCTTTTCGAGGTGGGCCATCAGGCGCCCGGCTTCTGACCGAAGCTGTGCGCTTTTACGCGCCCAGCTTTTCCTTGATGCGGGCCGACTTGCCGCTGCGCTGGCGCAGGTAGTACAGCTTGGCACGGCGCACGTCACCGCGGCGCTTGACTTCGATCGAAGCGATCAGCGGGCTGTACAGAGGGAAAGTGCGCTCGACGCCTTCGCCGTTGGAGATCTTGCGCACGATGAAGCTGGAGTTCAGACCGCGGTTGCGACGGGCCACCACCACGCCTTCGTAGGCCTGCACGCGCTTGCGGGTACCTTCGATCACGTTCACGCTGACGATCACGGTGTCGCCAGGGGCGAACGCGGGGATGGTCTTGCCAAGGCGAGCAATTTCTTCCTGCTCAAGGGTCTGGATGAGGTTCATGGTTTCCTGTTTACCGATCATGGCCGCGCTACACAAGAGGCTGCAATTCCCTGACCTCCGCAGTGGTGGTCACCGGTCACAACGGCCGGCCAGAGGATCGAAAAGCCTTGGATTATAGCTTTTTCAAGGAGCGCAGGAAAACTTCGTCGACCGGCGTGAGCCGCCCAGCCTCCCGCGCCTGCGCCAGCAGGTCCGGCCGCTGGCGTGCAGTGAGCGCCAGACTCTGCTCTCGGCGGTAGCGCGCGATGCGCTCGTGGTGCCCGCCCATGAGCACTTCAGGGGCCGCCGCGGGGCCTTGTGGCCCTTCCCACACCTCGGGTCGCGTGTGGTGCGGACTGTCCAGCAGGCCGTCCAGCGCCGGATTGAAGCTGTCCTGCTGGTGGCTGCCCTCGTCGCCCAGCACGCCCGGCATCAGGCGCGCCACCGAGTCCAGCAAGGCCATGGCGACGATCTCGCCGCCCGAAAGCACGAAATCGCCCAGGCTGATCTGTCGGTCCACGCAGGCGTCGATGAAGCGCTGGTCGACGCCTTCGTAGCGCCCGCAGACCAGCACCGCGCCCGCGCTTTGCGAATAGTCGACCGCCAAGGCGTGATCCAGCCGCTGGCCGATGGGCGAGAACAGCACCACCGGCGCACGGGCGCCCTCTGGTTCGGCGCGGTCGGCTCGGATGGCCTGCAGGCAGCGCCACAGGGGCTCGGCCATCATGACCATGCCGGGCCCGCCGCCGAAAGGCCGGTCGTCCACACGGCGGTAGTTGCCCTCTGCAAAGTCACGCGGGTTCCAGAGGCGCACGTCGACCTGCTTCGATTCAAACGCCCGGCGGTTGATGCCGCTGCGGAAGAAGGGCTCGAAGAGTTCGGGGAAAAGCGTGATGACGTCAAAGCGCATGGCGCGCTCCGGTCAGTAGTCGGTCTGCCAGTCGGCGGTGATGCGGCGGGCGTTCAGGTCCACATCGTCGATGTAGGCCGCCACAAAGGGCACCATGCGCTCGGCCGTCTTCTCGACACCGTCCACAGTCTCGGTGTATTCCATCACCAGCACCGAGGTCGGGCCGGTGGGTATGAGGTCGCGCACCACACCCAGGTGCACGCCCTCGCGGCTGACCACGTCAAGACCGATCAGATCGACCCAGTAGTACTCACCGTCGTCGGCGGCGGGAAAGGCGCTGCGCGGCACATGGATGCGCGCCCCCTTGAGCGCTTCGGCACCACTGCGATCCACCACACCCTCCAGGCGGGCGACAATGCCATCGGAATGCACCTTGATTTCGGCCACGTGCACACGCACCGGGCCCGGAAACGCCGAAAAGCCGCGCGCGAAACGGGCTTCGGGCGGCAGCAGGAACCAGTCGGGTGATTCGAACAGCGCACGGGTGTCGGCGCTGTGCGGCTGGATGTGGACCCAGCCTTTGACGCCCCAGGCGTCAAGAAAACGGCCCAGTTCGACCGCATCCGCCGGCAGGGGCGATGCTTCGAACGGGCCGCTCGAGGGGATCACTGCGAACGCAGGGAGATCAGGCAGCGACCTTGGCGGCGGCTTGCTTGACCAGACGGGCCACGGTGTCCGACGGCTCGGCGCCGACGCCGGTCCAGTAGGTCAGACGGTCCTGGGCGATGCGCAGGGGTTCTTCGCCACCCCTGGCCAGAGGGTTGTAGAAGCCGATGCGCTCGATGAAGCGGCCGTCGCGGCGGTTGCGCTTGTCGGCGACCACGATGTTGTAGAACGGACGGGCCTTGGAGCCGCCGCGGGAGAGTCGAATGACGACCATGATTTATCCTTCGGGTGGTGGTGAACACCGGCACAACGCGTGACAGTGTTTTCTCGCAGCGCTTGAGACACACGACTGACCACCCGGCCAGCGAAACGCTGCAAAGCCTGCCATTATAACCAGCCGGCTCAAGAACCCAAGCCCTCATTTCCTGCCCCTTCCATGCCCCTGATCCGCCCCAGCGCCGAGCACGACCTGCCCGCCATCACCCGCATCTACGCCCACCACGTGCTGCACGGCACAGGCACCTTTGAGACCACGCCCCCCACGCTGGAAGAGATGACCGCCCGCCGGGCCGACGTTCTGTCCAAGGGGCTGCCCTGGCTGGTGGCCGAAGAGGCTGGCGAGGTGCTGGGCTACGCCTACGGCAACTGGTTCAAGCCGCGGCCGGCCTACCGCTTTTCGGTGGAGGATTCGATCTATCTCGCCCCCGAAGCCGCCGGCAAGGGCCTGGGCCGCGCGCTGCTGGCCGAACTGCTGGCCACGCTGGAGCGCAGCGGCATCCGCAAGGTGATGGCGGTGATCGGTGATTCGGCCAACGCAGGCTCCATCGGCGTGCACAAGGCCCTGGGCTTCGAGCAGGTCGGTGTGGTCCCGGCGTGCGGCTGGAAGTTCGGGCGCTGGCTGGACATCGTGATGATGCAGCGCGCCATCGGCGAAGGCGACCGCACACCGCCCGAGGGCGAGGCATGATCCGTCAGAAGAGCAAAACCCTTACCGTCTGGCTGGCCGTGCTGGGCGGCCACCTGGGTCTGCACCGCTTCTACCTGCGCGGCCTGGGCGACTGGATCGGCTGGCTGCACCCCATCGCGTCGGCGCTGGGCTGGTGGGGTGTCGAACGGGTCCGCGCCTTCGGGCAGGACGACGTGCTGTCGTGGCTGCTGATCCCATTTCTGGGCATGAGCATCGCCACCAGTTGCCTGGCCGGCATCGTCTACGCGCTGAGCGACCGGCCGCGCTGGAACGGCTGGTTCAACCCGCAGGCGCAGCCCGAAGACAGCGCGGGCGCCACCAACTGGCTGACCATCGGCGCGCTCGTCCTGAGCCTGCTGGTGGGCACCATCGCCTTCATGGGCAGCCTGGCCTTCGGCATCCAGCGCTACTTCGAATACCAGGTCGAAGAGGCCCGCAAGATCAGCCAGTGAACCCGTCTCAGTTCAGCCACGACATGACGAGCATGACGATGGTGAGCGTGAACAGCGCCAGCACCGTCGACAGGCCCATGGCGGCGGTCGTGAGACCCTGGGCGACCTCGTAGCGCTGCGCGAACAAGAACACGTTGGCGCCCATGGGCAGTGCGGCGGCCACCACCATCACCGTGAGCGGCAGGCCGGTGATGCCCCAGGCCCAGGCCGACACGCCGACCAGCAGCGGCAGCAGCAGGTTCTTGGACGCCGTGATCCACAGTGCGGGCTTAAGGTGTCCGCCCAGCGGGGTGCGCGCCAGCGTGACGCCCACCAGAACCAGCGCCAGCGGACCGAAGGCGCTGCCCAGCAGCTGCAGCGGCTTGTCGACCACGGCCGGCAGGCTCCAGCCGGTCTGGGCGAACAGCAGGCCGCTGATGATGGGCAGCGGGATCGGGTGGATCAGCGCCCCCTTGAAGGCCGACCAGGCGGTCTCCAGCACATGCGGCGCGCGCTCGCCGCCTTCGCGCGCCTCGCGGGCGACCACCAGCTCCAGCACCACCGAACCCACGGTGAGCAGGATCAGCGCATGCACCGACACCAGGGTCAGCAGCGTCACCAGCGCCGCCTTGCCATAGGCCAGCTCGACCAGGGTGATGCCGATCATCACCATGTTGGAGAACACCCCGCCCAGGGCCATGACGACGCTGGAGCGGTTGAAGCCCCGCCAGGCGATGGACACGATGAGCAGCAGCAGCGCGGCCGGGAAATACGCGGCGAGTGGCCGCAGGCCCAGCGTCTCCACGTGCACGCCGCTCATGGTGCGGAACAGCAGCGCCGGAATCAGCAGCAGGAAGACCAGGTTGGAGAGGTCCCTCACCGCGGACTCGCGGATCCAGTCGCGCCGCCCGGCGAAGTAGCCCAGGGCGATCAGCAGGAAGACGGGGGTGAGGGAGGCGACGACGGGGTGGCTGGCGAGGTTCACCCGGGCGATCGTACCCCGCCCGTCATTTCACGCCGACCGCCTCGGTCATGCGGTAGTACAGGCCGTAGGGGTCGTTCTGCAACACGTGGAACGTGCCCTCGACCACCACCGCGTTGAGGCTGTATTTGACCGGCGCCTTGGTGCGGACCTCGATCATGCTTTCCGGCCCACCAGGCGTGCAGAACGAGCAGGTCGGCGGCACCGAGGCCAGCAGGAAGTGGCGCTGCTGCTCGCCCGGTCCCAGCGGCAGCATGAAGCCCTGCACCTTCTGCGTCTTCTGGTCCAGCGCCTGCACCGCCGGCGTGTAGACCGGTGTGATGCGCTTGTTCTTCACCTCGGTCTTGATGTCGGTCAGCACCGACCACGGCACCACGTCCTCGCGCGGCTTGAGCGGCGCGAACGGCGACAGCGGGCTGTGCACCCCCGGCCCCTGGCCCGACACATGCGGCGGCACGGCGGGATCGGCCGCAGCCCCGGCGGCCGGCGCCGCAGGCGTGCCAATCGGCGACGTCAGCTGCGCAAACGCCATCCCGGAGACACAAGCCAGCGACGAGAGCGCACAACGAAAAAGAAAGTTCATATCGAGAGCGAGGACTTCAATCCAGAACGCGGCGGAACCGGCTCCGCCGGGCCGCACGCGTTGCCCCCTGGAGGGGGTGACGCGCGAAGCGCGGCGCGGGGGTGGGCCATCAATGCGCGTGCTTCATCCCGCAGTATTTGCCAATCGCCAGACCCCGGCACGCGGCCTGAAGTTCCGCCATGCAGACCTTCTCGTCCTTCTTGGTCTCCAGGCACTTGGCCGCGCCTTCGTGGGCGGCGGCCATCGCGCGGTGGCGCTGGACGTCCTGCTCCAGCTCCTTGTCGGAGTGCTGCGCCAGTGCAGCCGTGGTCATGCAGGCGGACAGGGCCAGCCAGAGCGCGATCTTCTTCATCGGTTTCACCTTGTGTTCAACAACGGGGTCACGTCGACCCGATAGGCGCTGATGGCCGGCACCAGCGCCGCCACCACCGCCACCCCCAGTGCCAGCAGCGGCACCCAGCCTTCGGCCGGCACCCACTGCCAGCCCGCGATGGCCAGCGACTGCTGGTCCATCAGCATCTGTCCCGCCAGCACGGTCAGCCCGTGCGCGGCCAGCAGGCCCAGCGCACAGGCCAGCAGCGCCAGCCACAGCGACTCGCACAGCAGCAGCGCGCCCACGCGGGCCGGCGGCGCACCCAGCATGCGCAGCATCGCCATTTCGTGCCGGCGCTCGCGCACGGCTCCCCACAGGGCGATGAACACCGACAGCCCGGCCACCGCCACCAGCACCGCGCCCAGGCCCTGCAGCACCCGCGTGCCAACGCCGACCATGCTCAGCAGCCGCGTGATCTCCACCGCTGGCGAGGCCGCCTGCATCGGCGTGCTGTCGTTGATGAAGCGAGGGAAGCTGGCCGCCGCCAGTGGCGTGCGGTAGCGGATCAGGGCCATCGTCACCTCGCGGTCGGCCTCGATGGCCGCGCGGTCTTCCTCGTCCATGTCGTCGGTGGCGTGCATGTCGTCGTGCACCTGCCACACCGATTCAGTGGCAGTGAGCACCAGGCGGTCGAGCACGCAGCCGCAGGGCGCGAGCACACCACTCACCGCGTACAGCGCCTCGCCGTGCATGGCACCGCCGCTGCCCAGGCCGTGCGCGCCAACGAAGCTCTGGCCCAGGGCCAGCCCGGTGGCGCGCGCCACCTGCGTGCCCAGCACCGCCTGCATCGGCGCGGTCCAGAACGCGCCCTGCGCGAGGGCAACGCCGTAGTGCGCCGCGTAGTCCGGCGTGGTGCCGACGATGCGAAAGCCCTGCAGGTTGTCGCCCAGGCTCAGCGGAATCAGCTGGGCCACCTGCGGGTGTGCCTGCAGCTTCTTCACCTCGTCCAGCGGGATGTTGCCGGGCGGCACGTCGATGTGGAACACGCCCGCCAGGATCAGCTGCATCGGGCTGCCCTTGGCGCCGACCACCGCGTCGATGCCCTGCAGGTCGCGCTCGAAGGCATGGTCCACCTGGTGCTGCGCGATCAGCACGAAGGCCATCGACGCCAGGCCCAGTGTGAGCAGCAGCAGGTTGAGCGCCGTGGACAAAGGGCGAGACCAGAGGTAGCGCCACGACAGGGACAAGACGTTCACGCCGTGCCCTCCCGCGCCAGCCGCAGCGTCTGCGCCGATGGCAGCGCCTGCATCAGGCGCGCGTCGTGGGTCGAGATCACCAGCGTCGCCCCGGCCCCGGCGGCGCAGCGCTGCAGCAGGTCCAGAGCGGCCCCGCAGGCCTCGTCGTCCAGGCTGGCGGTGGGCTCGTCGACCAGCAGCACCCGGGGCTGCAGCAGCAGGGCCCGGGCCAGGGCCACCCGCTGCGCCTGGCCGCCCGAGAGCTGCGAGGGCTTGCGGCTGGCCAGTGCCGTGAGGTCCAGCGAGGCCAACGCACGATGAATGGCGCCGCGGTCCACCGGCAGGCCGGCGGCGAAGAATACCAGCGCCAGGTTGTCGGCCACCGACAGCGCCTCGCTCAGGAACAGCTTCTGCGGCAGAAAACCCAGGGTGCGCGCGCGCCAGCGGTCGCGCGGCGCGCCGGCCAGCGCCTGCACCGCCTGCCCGGCCACCACCACCTCGCCCGACCAAGGCGTGAGCAAACCGGCCACCAGGGCCAGCCAGGTCGACTTGCCGCTGCCCGAGGGCCCGCGCAGCAACAGCGTGCCGCCCTGCGGCACCGCCACATCGGGGAAGCGCAGGACGGGCGCCTGCGGGTAGGCAAAGCCCAGGCCTCGGGTCTCGATCACCGTGACGGCTCCATCGCCGCGCCGTCCGAGGGGTCGGCGCAATCGGCGCAGGTGCCGTGCACCGCCATGTCCAGCCGCAGGCCGCGGTGGCCCATACCGGCCAGCGCGCGCATGAGCTCGTCGGCCACCGCCCGCGCCGGCTCGCTCGCCCCGGTCAGGCGGAACTGGCGGTGGCAGGCGTCGCATTCGAAGCGCGGCGCCGCGCCATCGTCGCCCAGGTCGGCCAGACGGAAGCGCCAGGTGCGCGCGTCGTCGTCGGTCTGGCGCTGCAGCACGCCGCAGGCGGCCAGGCGTTCCAGCAGCCGGTAGAGGGTGACGCGGTTGATGTCCAGCCCGCGCGTCTGCAGCGAGGCCAGGGCCTGGGCGTGGTTGAGCGTGCCCTGCGGGTTCGCCAAGAACAGGCCCAGCACCGCGCGCGTGGCCAGGGTGCGGCGCAGGCCGGCGGCTTCCAGACGGGTCTGGATCTCGGCCGGCACGGTCACCGGTTCTTTGGGGCTGGATCGGGTCGCCATGGCAGGCCTCCATTATTGCAACAATGTTGCGTTAACATCACCGCTATCGCAATTGAGTTGCAACAGTGTACACAGCACCCCACCCCATGCCCGGCCCCCAAGCCC
>QXGG01039781.1_pt1 | contig 105397 bp, 104 predicted proteins | sample 1982491 | NCBI WGS metagenome assembly QXGG01 (sample SAMN09924614, study PRJNA488089) | Wastewater metagenome, whole genome shotgun sequencing project. | isolation source: South African research farm wastewater | place: South Africa: Irene, Agricultural Research Council, Animal Production...
ATGTTCGACTTTCTGCAGGGCCTCGCCTTCGGCCTGCTGAGCACCTTCATGCCCTGGTTCCTGGCCGGGCTGTACGACCCGCGCCTGGTCGTCCCCGAGGAGGTGGCCTCGCGCTGGCAGGTGATCCTGCGCTACGCGGTGGCGATGCCCGGGCTGGCGATGCTGCTGTTCATGACCTCGCTGTGGGGCGGTTTCGGTGCCAGCCTCGGCGGCTGGCTCGCCGGGCTGGCGGCGGTGCCGGTAGAGCTCTTCATCGAGAAGCGCTGGCGGCGCTGGCGGGCCGCACGCGCCCGGCACGAGCGCGCTGCCGCGCGCGAGCGCCAGCGCCACGAGGTGGCCAGTGCGCGCCGCGAGCGTGAGCTGCTGACCCTGGACCCGGACTTCGCCCCCACCGGCGCCGACACCGTGGTCATGCAGCTGTGGGAGGTCAAGCGTGCGCTCGTCGGCCTGCGCCGGCCCGACCTCGCGGTGCACGCCGACCGCCTGTTCACCCGCTACCACCGCGCGCTCGACGTGCTCGACGACAAGTTCGACACGCGCGAAGTCACCTACGAGCGCGCCCGTGGCCTGGTCGGCGAGGTCGGCCGAGAGGCCAGCGCCGGGCTGGGTGCGATGGTCGAGCTGGTGCAGGGCAGTGCCGGGCTCGATGCCGACTTCGTTCGCGAACGGCTCGAGCACGAGGCCGCGCGTCTCAATCCCACCGAGCGCGACGCCCTGCGCCGGCGTCTGGCGATCGCCGACGAGACCGAGCGCCGGCTGGCCGAGATCGCTGCCGGCAACGAGGCCGCGCTGACCGCGCTCGACGACGTTGCCGTCGCCGTCGCCCGCATCGACACCGGGCGCAGCCAGGCCGGCGCCGGCGGCAACATGGAGCAGGCCCTGCAGGCGCTGCGCCGCTTTGCCGAGCGCGCCGGCCTGTACGGGCGCAAGCCGTAAACCGAGGAGTTTCGCCATGAGTCTGTCACTGCCCCCGATCGAGGAGATCGCGCGTGAGGTGGTTCCGCCGCCGTCCGAGGCCGTCGTCGAAGACCCCGAGCTCGCCGCCACCGCCGACGCCTTCGTGCGCGACACCCTCGCCGCTGGCGACACCGAGCGCCACCGCCAGCGCGAGGCGGTCGACACCATGGGCATCGAGCTGCAGCGCCAGGCCGCCTGGCGCAGCGAGATGCTGCAGGCGCCCATCCGCAAGCTCGCTCACCAGGGCGACGAGGGCGGCCCGGTCGCCCAGGCGCTGCTCGCACTGCGCGACAAGATGCAGGACCTCGACCCCGCGCGCCAGAAGCTGAGCGGCGAGGGCCTGTCGCGCGCGCTGTCCTTCATCCCCGGCGTCGGCAAGCCGATGCAGCGCTATTTCCAGAAGTACGAGAAGGCGCAGGACGCGCTCGACGCGATCATCGCCGACCTGCAGGCCGGGGCCGACATGCTGCGCCGCGACAACCTGACCCTGGCTGACGACCAGCAGTCGCTGCGCGCCATCCTCGCCCAGCTCGAGCGTCAGGTCGAGCTCGGGCGCATGATCGACCGCCGCCTAGCGCGCGAGGCCGCCTCCGCCGGCCTGCCCGCGCCGCGCCGCGCCTTCGTCGAGGAAGAGCTGCTGTTTCCGCTGCGCCAGCGCATCGTCGATCTGCAGCAGCAGGTCGCGGTGAGCCAGCAGGGCGTGCTCGCGCTCGAGGTCGTCATCCGCAACAACCGCGAGCTGATCCGCGGCGTGGAGCGTGCGATCAACGTCACCGTGGCGGCGCTCAATGTAGCCGTCACGGTGGCGCTCGGGCTGGCCAACCAGCGCCTGGTGCTCGACCGCGTCGCCGCGCTCAACGACACGACCGCGGCGCTGATCTCCGGCACCGCGCAGGCGCTGCGCACCCAGGGCGTGGACATCCAGACCCGCGCTGCGTCGTCCATGCTCGACATGGGCCAGCTGGAGCAGGCCTTCGCCGACGTGCTCGGCGCCATCGACGACCTCTCGCGCTACCGCCGCGAGGCCCTGCCCAGGCTCGACGCCCAGATCGACCGCCTCGCCGCGCTCGCCCGCCAGGGCGAACAGGCCATCGGCCGCATGGATGAAGGCAACCGCGCCAATCCGCAACCCTGATCACCCGAATCGCCTCACATGAATCCGAAACCGCAACACACCACCAGCCAGGACACCTGGGTCGACGGTCCTCACGGGCGCCTGTTCGTCCGCACCTGGGCGCCGACCGCCGCGGCGCAACAGGCGCCCATCGTGCTGCTGCACGACTCGCTCGGCAGCGTCGAGCTGTGGCGCGGCTTTCCGGCGGCGCTGTGCAAGGCCACCGGCCGCCCGGTCGTCGCCTACGATCGCCTCGGCTTCGGCCAGTCCGACGCGCATCCGGGCACCCTGGCGCTGGACTTCATCGCCCGCGAAGCCGAAGGCGACTTTGCCGCCGTCATCGCCCAGCTCGGCATCGCGCGTTTCGTCGTCTTCGGCCACAGCGTGGGCGGCGGCATGGCGGTCAACTGCGCCGCGCGCCACCACGCGGCCTGCGTCGCGCTGATCACCGAATCCGCCCAGGCCTTCGTCGAGGACCGCACCGTCGCCGGGCTGGAGGATGCGAAGGTCTTGTTCAGCGACCCGGGCCAGGTCGAGCGCCTCAAGCGCTACCACGGCGACAAGGCGCGCTGGGTGCTGGATGCCTGGATCGAATCCTGGCTGCATCCGGTCTTCGCCACCTGGTCGCTGCGCACCGTGCTGCCACAGGTGACGTGCCCGAGCCTGGTCATCCACGGCGTGGATGATGAATACGGCTCGCCCGCGCATCCGCAATTGATCGCCGAACTCAGCGCCGGCCCGGCCCAGCTGGAGCTGATGGCCGAGACGCGCCACGTGCCGCATCGCGAGCGCGAGGCGGAGGTCGTCGCCAGGGTCCGCAGCTTCCTCGGCACCCTGGCCTGAGGGCCTGTCCCGAGCCGCGTTTTTGCGCCGGTGCGCGTTCTCCGCGCCCGCGCGCCGGCGCGTGACCCTTGCCGCAGGCCGATGCCTTGCGCTACGCGGCATCGCCGCCGGGCGGCCAGCCGGGCAGGGCGGCAGGCAGCAGTGCGCGCAGGCCGTGGGTGAGCGTACCCGCGCGTTCGAGTTCGTCGGCCAGGCCTTCGACTGCGGCCCACACCCCGGGCTGGCGCAGGGTGAGCGCCGTCAGCGCGACGGCGCGGGCGAAGGCGTCGTGCGCCGGCAGCAGCCAGGACAGATCCTCCGCCTGGCGCACTTCATGAAACGCGCCGGCCGGCGACAGGCACACCGCCTCGCCCCGGAAGAGTTGCTCGGCCGCCGGCCCGGCCATCAGGCCCACCATCTGCGCGCGGATCTCGCGCTGCTGTGACGCGCTGAAGGCTTCGATCTGCGCCCGCCCCTCGGGGTGCTGCAGCAGCGGCGGGTGACCCCTGCCGTCCGGATGCAGGCCGCCCTCGTTCATCAGCCAGCGCAGGAATTGCCGCGGCAGCACCAGATCCGCCTTCTCGCACAGGCCCCACAGCCCGGTGCATGCCCGGCCGTTACGGATGTCGGTGCGCCAGGCCGTGGCGCCTTCGTCGGCCACCGCCAGCCGGTAGACCGACACGCCGCCGAGCGCGAACACCACCGCGTGGCCGGCTTCGTGAACACAGGTGGCGCGGCGTTGCGCGCGGGTGAGTCGAGTCATGCGGGTGTCTCGGGTCCGTGGTCGGGGGGCGCCAGAGCAGCGCGGCGCCAGGCGGGAGCTTTACACATTCAGTTTGCAGGATCCTTCGCACTGGCCACAAACACCGGCGCAAAGCCTCCGCCCGGCGTCCGGAAATTGGTTGTCTGTCCCTGGTACAGCCGCGCAGCGACCAGGCGGATCGATCCGCCATATGCGTAGGCGCGGACGTCAAGCTTCAGATCGCTGGTTTGCCCCTCAGCCGCAACCCGCCGCTCCGAGGGCAGGGCAAGACTTTGTGCGACGTAGCCGCCGGCGAGAATTTCCCGCCAGGCGCGCTGCGTGAGTTTGTCCCCGCGGTAGGTCGCGCGACTGCCGAAACCGGCGAAGGGTTTGAAGAACAGGCCGCGCCGGGCTGTCCACAACGCATCCGCGCGCTCCGGGGCGACTTCAACCGTGTGGGGGACCCCTGTGACGAGGTGCTCGATGATGGGGTGCGGAGCGCCAAGTTGGGCGAGCCGTGAGGGATCGCTCAGGATGACGAGGTTGCGCTTGTCCGCATACAGCGCGTGGGCGCGCGGATGCGGGGTCAGCACGATCGCACCGGTCTCGTAGGCCGTGCGCAAGGGCAGCAGTGCCGGCGCCTGCAGATAGAAGTCGGTCAGGCGGTTGTAGACCAGGTCGATCGGCGCGCCGGCCTGCATCAGCCGCCCTGATTCGAACGACAGCTCGGCGGGGTCGCAGATCACGGCGTCGATGCCGGCGCCGTGGAACAGGTGGCGAAAGAGCTGGAACTCGGGATACAGATACTGCGCCGCAGGATGTTCGTCGACGATGGCCACGCGGGCGGGCCGGCCGCTTCGCCCCTGCAGCGCCCATTCGGCGAGAAAGTCGTCCAGCCAGCGTTCGTCGAGCGTTTCGAGCGCAGCAGTTGGCCGCAGGAAGGGCTGGATCTGCTCGCAGCAGGCCCTTTGCGCGCGTGCCAGGGCACCGTTGAGCAGGGGGCCGCCAGCGTTGGTGTTGATCTCGATGAGCCGCGGGCCTGCTTCACACAGATGGAAGTCAAAACCCATGAACACCGACTTCGGTCCGTGATCGACGCGGGCGATCGGTGGTGCGCGATCGAGCACCATGGCCTGGTAGGCGGGCAGCGTCAGAACCGACTCGACCGCTGCGATGAGGTCCGCCATGGCTAGCAGGGTTTCGGGCGCAACGAACACGGCGGTCGCCGAGAACAGATGCGGCCGGCTGCGGCCGATCTCGGCGGCGAGCCCGAGCAGGCTCGGCTCTGCCTCGAGTTCCCGGCGCAGCCGCTCAGGGTCGAGGCTGCGGCACTCGCAACCCCGGTTGATCGCCTCGGCGACCTCGCGCGCGCTGACTTGCCGGGTGAAGCTGAAATCGGTCGAGTCCATGGTCTGCTCACTGCGTGGCTTCTAAGCGCAGGTCGGCGCGGCTCACGTTCCCCCGATGCAGCGCTTCGTCGTTGGCGAGGCAGGCGTGAGAGCTCATCGGTTCGCTGGGGAGGCTTGGCATGCCTGCCCAGTGTATGCGTGCGTGAGGAGGAATGGCGTGATGTGCTCATGGTGAGCACCCTGGTTCGTCACGAGATCTTCACATTGTCCTGACATGCGCGCCTCTATAATTCAAGACTTCTACAAATATCACTGTAATGGAGTCCGACATGAGAGTGGGCATCAACGGCATGGGCCGCATCGGCCGCCTGGCGCTGCGCGCGGCGATGGGGGCGGCGGAGCGGCAGGCGGACGATCCGCGCGCGGGCAACCGGCTCGAGGTCGTGCATCTCAACGAGTTGAAGGGCGGTGCCGCGGCGACCGCGCATCTGCTGGCCTTCGACAGTGTGCAAGGGAAGTGGCGCGCCGACATCCGTGCCGAGGGCGAGGACGCGATCCGCATCGACGATCGCAGCTTGTCCTTCTCCTCGCACGCCAGCGCCGCCGAGGTCCCCTGGGGCGAACTGGGCGTGGATGTGGTGCTGGAGTGCACCGGCAAATTCCTCACCCCCGAGACCCTGCAGGGCCACCTCGACCGCGGGGCCAAGCGCGTGATCGTCGCCGCGCCGGTCAAGACCGGCGGCGTGCTCAACATCGTCGTCGGCATCAACCACGAACTGTACGACCCGGCGCGCGACCGCATCGTCACCGCGGCCTCGTGCACGACCAACTGCCTGGCGCCGGTGGTGAAGGTGGTGCATGAGAATCTGGACATCCGCCACGGCCAGATCACCACCATCCACGATCCCACCAACACCAACCTGGTGGTCGACGCACCGCACAAGGACCTGCGCCGCGCGCGCAGTTCGCTGATGAGCCTGGCGCCCACCACGACCGGCAGCGCCACCGCGATCGCGCTGATCTACCCGGAGCTCAAGGGCAAGCTCAACGGCCACGCGGTGCGCGCGCCGGTGCTCAATGCCTCGCTGACCGACTGCGTCTTCGAACTGCAGCGCGCGACCACGGCGGAGGAGGTGAACGCGCTGTTCAAGGCCGCCGCCGAAGGCGAACTCGCGGGCATCCTCGGCTACGAGGAACGTCCGCTGGTGAGCGTCGATTACGCCCGCGACACCCGCAGTTCCATCGTCGATGCGCTGTCGACCCTGGTGACCGACGGCACGCTGCTGAAAGTTTACGCCTGGTACGACAACGAGATGGGCTACGCCTGCCGCATGGTGGATCTCGCCTGCCACATGGAAAGCGTGGGCCTGTAAACCATGCAACACGCCGCGCGCAACTACGCCATCGTCACCGCCGCCTACTGGGGCTTCACGCTCACCGACGGCGCGCTGCGCATGCTGGTGCTGCTGCACTTCTACCGCCTGGGCTATTCGCCGTTCACGCTCGCCTTCCTGTTCCTGCTCTACGAGGCGGCGGGCGTGCTGGCGAACCTGGTGGGGGGGTGGCTGGCGACGCACTACGGTATCGCGCGCATGCTCAGCGTGGGGCTGGTGACGCAGATCATCGGCTTCGTGCTGCTGTCGGCGCTCGACCCCGGCTGGACGGCAGCGATGGCGGTGGCCTGGGTGGTGGTGGCGCAGGGCATCTGCGGGGTGGCCAAGGACCTGACCAAGACCGCGAGCAAGTCGGCGATCAAGCTCACCCAGTCCCAGGTCCAGGCCGAGGCGAAGGAGCAGGCTCATGGTGGAAGCCAGGGCCAGCTCTTCAAGTGGGTGGCGTGGTTCACCGGCAGCAAGAACGCGATGAAGGGCATCGGCTTCTTCCTCGGCGGCCTGCTGCTGGAGACCCTGGGGTTTCGCGGCGCGCTGTGGACGATGGCGGGCTTGCTGGCCCTGGTGCTCCTGGGTGTGCTCTCATCACTGCCGCTGATGATGGGCAGGAAGAAGGCCTCGAAGTCGGCGCGCGAGCTGTTCGCCAAGAATCCCGGCATCAACGCGCTGGCCGCCGCGCGCGTAGCGCTGTTCGGCGCGCGCGACGTGTGGTTCGTGGTCGGCGTGCCGGTGTTCCTGTACTCGGTGGGATGGACCTTCACGATGGTCGGGACCTTCCTCGCCGCGTGGACCATCGCCTACGGCCTGGTGCAGGCGCTGGCGCCGCAGATCGTGCGCCGCAGCGCCGACGGCCTGAGCCACGAGGTGCCCGCCGCGCGCCGGTGGTCGGCCTTGCTGACGCTGATCCCGGCCGCGCTCGCGGTGGCGGTGTGGTGGCAGCCGCCTCATCTGGAGTGGGTGGTGGTGGGCGGCCTGGGCCTGTTCGGCTTCGCCTTCGCGGTCAACTCCTCGGTGCATTCCTACCTCGTGCTGGCCTATGCGGGCTCGGAGAAGGCGGCCGAGGACGTCGGCTTCTATTACGCCGCCAACGCGCTCGGCCGCTTCATCGGCACGCTGCTGTCGGGGTTGCTGTACCAGTGGGGCGGGCTGCTGCATGCGCTGATCGGTTCAGCCTTGATGTTGTTGAGCTGCTGGCTGGTGACGCTGGCGCTGCCGACGGCACGTCGCGATGCGGCCGAAGTGGCGCCCTGAACAATCGACCTGGAAGCGATGATGGAAAAGAACACTGCACTGCCGATCTTCGAGGCCCTGTCCTCGGGCGTCCGCCTCGACGTCTTCCGCCTGCTGGTGCGGGTCGGGCCCGCGGGCATGGTGGCGGGCGAGCTGTCGGTCGCGCTCGACGTCCCGCCCACCAACCTCTCCTTCCATCTAAAGACGCTGACCCATGCGGGTCTGGTGTCGGCCGAGCAGGAAGGCCGCTTTCAGCGCTACCGCGCCAACATGGCGCTGATGCGCGAGCTGGTCGCCTACCTCACCGCAGAGTGCTGCATGGGCGCGCCCGCGTTGTGCGGGCTCGATGAGCCCGGCTCCCCGACCGGATTCCCCCCGCCCGATTCGGGCACAAAACGACGACCGGAGTCTCTCATGTCCGACAAGATCTACAACGTGCTCTTCCTGTGCTCGGCCAACTCGGCGCGCAGCATCATCGCCGAGGTCATCCTCAATCAGATCGGCAAGGGGCGCTTCAAAGCCTACAGTGCCGGCAGCATGCCGCGTGGCGAGGTGCATCCGATGACCCTGCAGGTGCTGCAGGCCCAGGGCTACGACACCGGCGCGCTGCGCAGCAAGAGCTGGGAGGAATTCGCCCGCCCCGACGCACCGCAGCTGGACTTCGTGTTCACCGTCTGCGACCAGACCGCCGGCGAGGTCTGTCCGGTGTGGCCGGGCCAGCCGCTGACCGCGCACTGGGGCGTTGCGGACCCGGTCAAGGTCGAAGGCAGCGAGCAGCGCCGGCGTGACGCCTTCAGCCAGACGCAGAATCAGCTCCTCAGCCGCCTGAGGCTGTTCACGAGCCTGCCGCTGGCCAAGCTTGACCGCCTGGCGATCAAGCACGAGATCGACCGTATCGGCCAGACGCCGACGGAGGGCTGAGATGGGGCTGTTCGAACGCTACCTCACCGTATGGGTGGGGATGGGCATCCTCGCCGGTGTCGGTCTGGGCCTGGTCGCGCCGGGCGCTTTCCAGGGAATCGCTGGCCTGGAGTACGCCCAGGTCAACCTTGTCGTGGCGGTGTTCATCTGGGTGATGATCTACCCGATGATGATCCAAATCGACTGGCATGCGGTGAAGGACGTCGGCCGCAAACCGCAGGGCCTGATCCTGACCCTGGTGGTCAACTGGCTGATCAAGCCGTTCACGATGGCGGCGCTGGGTGTGCTGTTCTTCCAGTACCTGTTCGCGCCCTGGGTCGATCCGCAGTCCGCCAGCGAATACATCGCCGGCATGATCCTGCTCGGCGTGGCGCCATGCACCGCGATGGTGTTCGTGTGGAGCCAGCTGGTGAAGGGCGACCCCAACTACACGCTGGTGCAGGTGTCGGTGAACGATCTCATCATGGTGTTCGCCTTCGCCCCGATCGCGGCCCTCCTGCTCGGCGTCACCGACCTCACCGTGCCGTGGGAGACGCTGCTGCTGTCGACCGTGCTCTACGTGGTGCTGCCGCTTGTGGCCGGGATGGCGACGCGCCATGCGCTCGAGCGCCGCTCGGCGCAGGCGGTGGGCGAATTCGTCGGGCGGCTGAAGCCCTGGTCGATCGTCGGCCTGATCGCCACCGTGGTGCTGCTGTTCGGTTTCCAGGCGCGCACTATCGTCGAACAGCCGCTGGTGATCGGCCTGATTGCGGTGCCGCTGCTGGTGCAGAGCTACGGCATCTTCATCATCGGTCTGATCGGTGCGCGCATGCTGAAACTGCCGCACAACATCGCCGGGCCGGCCTGCCTGATCGGTACCTCCAACTTCTTCGAGCTCGCGGTGGCGGTGGCGATTTCGCTGTTCGGCCTCAACTCGGGCGCAGCGCTCGCCACCGTGGTCGGCGTGCTGGTGGAGGTGCCGGTGATGCTGTCGCTGGTGACGATCGTCAATCGCACGCAACACTGGTTCGCGCCCGCCACCGTCCCGGCCGGGAAGGGCGCCATGAGGGAGGAGGCACGCTGATGAGCGACATCACGATCTACCACAACCCGCGCTGCGGCACCTCGCGCAACACCCTGGCGATGATCCGCAACAGCGGGGCTGAGCTGATCGTCCTCACCCCGCTCGGCACCCGCCTGTGCCGGCCCTCCGAGGTGGTGCTGGACATCCTGCCGCAGCCGCAGTGCGGCGCCTTCGCCAAGGAGGACGGCGAGCAGATCGTCGATGCGGAGGGGCGTCGTGTCTGAACCCTTGTCCGGCGCTTCCGTGCCCGATCTGCCCAACCTCGATGCGGCGTTGTTCCACGTGCCCGATCCGGTGCCATTGCGCGCCCCGCGGTCATCGGCTCATCCGCCGCGCATCGCGCTGCTCTACGGTTCGCTGCGCGCGCGCTCCTTCAGCCGCCTGCTCGCCGAGGAGGCCGCGCGCCTGCTGCGCGCGATGGGGGCCGAGACCCGCATCTTCAACCCCAGCGGCCTGCCGCTACCCGATGACGCGCCCGACACCCATCCCAAGGTGGTCGAGCTGCGCGAACTCACCCAGTGGGCCGAAGGCATGGTGTGGTGCTCGCCCGAGCGCCACGGCGCGATGACCGGGATCATGAAGACGCAGATCGACTGGATCCCGCTGTCGGTCGGCGCCGTGCGTCCGACCCAGGGCAAGACGCTGGCCGTCATGCAGGTGTGCGGCGGCTCGCAGTCGTTCAACGCGGTGAACCAGATGCGCGTGCTCGGACGCTGGATGCGGATGCTGACCATCCCCAACCAGTCCTCGGTGGCCAAGGCGTTTCTCGAGTTCGACGACCACGACCGCATGAAGCCCTCGGCTTACTACGATCGCGTCGTCGACGTCATGGAGGAGTTGGTGAAGTTCACGCTGCTCACCCGCGACATCGCGCCTTATCTGGTGGACCGCTACAGTGAACGCAAGGAGAGCGCGGCCGAGCTGTCGGCGCGGGTGAAGCAGGCGTCGATCTGACTTCCCCTGTTCAGCCGCCACCCGGCTGAGGTCCGGGTCGTTCGTGCATCCATTCCGACCCGGCTGCGTCATGATTGTCGTGGCCGCTTCAGGCCAAGCGGGGCTGGACCGGAGACGGACGACAAGGGCGCGACGGTCCGCGCTGACGCAGGAGAACCCACTCGACCATGGCCAGGGAATGCACATGCGACGATGCCAGCCGTCTCGGCGTCGACGAGGTCGCGCAAGCCTTGCGCACGGACTGCAAGACGGGTCTGGGCGCAGCCGACGTCGCGCAGCGCCTTGCCCGAGGGGGTCCCAACGCGCTGCGCAGCGTGCCCCCGACGCCGGCATGGCGGCGCTTGCTGGCGCAGTTCCATGACCCGCTGACCTATCTGTTGCTGGGCGCGATCGTGGTCACGCTCGTGGTGTGGGAGATCGAGGGGCAAGCGGGCTGGCCGTTCGATGCGATTGCGATCGCGGTGATCGTGGTGCTGAACGCGATCCTCGGCTTCGTGCAGGAGGCGCGGGCAGAGAATGCCGCGGCCGCATTGGCGAAGCTGAGCGAGGTGAGCGTAAGCGTCATCCGCGACGGTCAATTGCAGCGCATTCCAAGCACCGGGCTGGTGTGCGGCGACCTGCTGGCGCTGGCCGAAGGCGATGCGGTTGGCGCCGATGCCCGCCTCGTCAGCGCCGCGACGCTCTTCGTGCAGGAGGCGTCGCTGACCGGCGAGAGCGAGCCGGTGCTCAAGGACCCGGAAACCCTGGCCAGCGCGGTGTCCGTGGCGGATCAGCGCAACATGGTGTTCAAGGGCACGGCGGTCGTGCGCGGCAACGGCCTCGCGCTGGTCACGGCGACCGGCATGGACACGCAGATGGGCGCGATCGCGGCCCTGCTCGAGCGCACCGAGGAAGATCCGACTCCGCTGCAGCGGGAGGTCGCGCGCATCGGGCGCATGCTCGGCACCGCGGTGCTCGTCATCGCGCTCATCGTGGTGGCGTCGGTCGTGCTGCAGTCGGAGATCCGCAGCGCGCGCGACCTGCTCGACGTGCTGCTGCTCGGGGTGTCGCTCGCGGTCGCGGCGGTGCCGGAAGGGCTGCCTGCGGTGCTGTCGATCGTGCTCGCGATCGGCGTGCAACGCATGGCGGTGCGCAACGCCATCGTCAAGCGCTTGTCCTCGGTGGAGACGCTCGGGTCGGCCTCGGTGATCTGCTCGGACAAGACCGGCACGCTGACAAGGTCCGAGATGACCATCGTGCGTGTGGCCACGCTGTCGGGGACGACCGAGGTCAGCGGCGTGGGCTATGCGCCCGAGGGCGAGGTTCATCAGGCGGGCAGGGTGCTGTCGCAGGGGCCGGCGCACGCGGAGCATGTCGTCGTGCTCTGCGGCGGTAGCCTCGCCGGCAATGCCGACCTGAGCCAGACCGCAGACGGCGCCTGGCAGATCCAGGGCGACCCGACCGAGGCGGCCTTTCTCGTCGCCGAGCGCAAGCTCGGCGTGCATGAGCGCCGCACCCTTCGCTTCGAGCGCGTCGCCGAGGCGCCCTTCACCTCCGAACGCAAGATGATGTCGGTGATCGCCATCGATCACGAGCGCGACGATAGCCTCGTGGTGATCGTAAAGGGGGCGCCGGACGTGCTGCTGGGGCGCTGCAAGCGGGCGCGAATCGGGCTCGATGTGGTGGCGCTCGAGGACGAGACCCGGAGCCGGCTGCTGGCCGATGTCGACGCGATGTCCGATACAGCCCTGCGCACCCTGGCGGTCGCCTATCGCCCACTCGCCGCGGGCGAGGACGTGCAGGCGGGGGAGGCGCTGGAGCACGATCTGATCTTCGTCGGGACGGTCGGCATCATCGATCCGCCGCGCGAAGAGGCGAAACAGGCGATCGGCGACGCGCTGCGCGCCGGCATCCGCGTGATCATGATCACCGGCGATCATCCGCGCACCGCAGCCCGCATTGCGGCCGACCTCGGCATCGTCGAGCCGGGTGCGACGGCGATCACCGGGGCGCAGATCGACGCGATGGACGACGCGGCCTTTGCCGATGCGCTCAGAACGACGTCCGTCTTTGCCCGCGTCGCACCCGCGCACAAGCTGCGCATCGTCGATGCGCTGCAGGCCGGCGGGCACGTCGTCGCGATGACCGGAGACGGCGTCAATGACGCGCCGGCCCTGAAGTCGGCCGACATCGGCGTGGCGATGGGGGGCACCGGAACGGAGGTGACGAAGGAAGCGGCAAAGATGATCCTGGCCGACGACAACTTCGCCACCATCGTTGCGGCCGTGCGCGAGGGCCGGGGCATCTTCGACAACATCGAGAAGTTTTTGCGCTATCTGCTGTCGTCCAACATGGGCGAGGTCCTGACGATCTTCCTCGGCGTGCTCGGCGCCGGCGTGATCGGCCTGCAGGAGGGCGGCTCGACGCTGGTGCTGCCGCTGCTGGCGACACAGATACTGTGGATCAATCTGCTCACCGACTCCTGGCCGGCGATGGCGATGGGCGTGGATCCCCACACCGACGAGGTGATGAGCCGTCCGCCACGGCGTCCGCACGAAAGCGTCATCGACGCGCGGATGTGGATGGGGGTCGTGCAGATCGGGCTGGTGATGGCAGTCGTCACCTTGCTGACCATCGACCTGTTCCTGCCCGGTGGCTTGATCCAGGGTACACACGATATCGAAACCGCGCGCACGGCTGGATTCACGGTGCTGGTGCTCGCCCAGTTGTTCAACTGCTTCAATGCGCGCTCCGCGCTCACCAGCGCGTTCCATCGGCCCTTCGCCAATCCCTGGCTGTGGGCGGCGGTAAGCGTCTCGGCGCTGCTGCAGGTGGTGGTCGTCCACGTCGAACTCTTCAATCGAGCGTTCGGGACCGTGCCGCTGACGGCGGAGCAATGGCTGATCTGCCTGGCGATGGCCAGCACGGTGTTGTGGTTCGGTGAGTTGCGCAAGCTGCTACCGAACGTCGGGCGCGCGTCCGCGGCTGCATCCTTTTCCTCGCAAGGACGTCTCCATTAACGAGACCGCTTGCCGTGGAACTGGCTGTCCCCTAATGTCAGTAGATTCACACTTGGCGGCAGGATTTTTCCCTTCTCGCCGGAGTTCGCACCATGGACACCCTGCTTTCCTGGGTTGTACCCGTCTTCTACGGTGGCTTGGGCAATCTGGCCGCCTATCTCGCGGCCCACGTGCTGCTGTGCCTGCTGCCAGCCTTCTTCATCGCCGGCGCGATGTCGGCGCTGATCCCCAAGGAGACCATCACCCGCTTCCTCGGGCGCAGCTCCAGCAAGACGGTGTCCTACCCGGCCGCCGCTGCAGCAGGCTCGCTGCTGGCGGTGTGCTCCTGCACCATCGTTCCGCTTTTCGCCGGCATCTACAAGAAAGGCGCGGGCCTGGGACCGGCGATCACCTTCCTGTTCTTCGCGCCCGCGGCCAACATCCTCGCCCTGGTGTACACCGGCGGCATCATCGGGCCGGACCTGGCGGTGGCGCGCTTCCTGCTATCGCTCACCTTCGGCATCGGCATCGGCCTGATCATGGCGCTGCTTTTTCGCGCCGATGACGCCGCGCACGACCTCGCCACCGACAGCGCCTTCGGTGCGCAGGGTGCGGGCATGGGGCGGATGGCGCTGGTTTTCCTGTTCGTGTGGGTGGCGCTACTGCTCGCCGGCACGCTGAAGCTGGACGTGCTGACCGGGACCTACCTCAACTTCGAACTGCCGCTCGATGACGCGCAGGGCTGGCAGGCCGCGCTGGACCGCCTCGTGCCCTATGACGCGGCCAAAGGCGAGGAGGGCGTGTCGCTGCAGGGCGTGGTGCTGATCGCGCTGCTGGCCTCGATCGGCTATGCCGCCTGGCGCGGATTCGAGAACATCGTCGACGGCGCCAGCGTGTGGACCTGGATCAGCCTGGCGCTGATTGCGGCGACGCTGCTGGTGGCGGCGCTCGCGGTGCAGCCGGTGGCAGGCGGGCTGCGCATCGGCCTCACCGGCAAGTTCTTCGCCGTCGCCGCCGCGCTGGCCGCGCTGCACCTCATCGTGCGCCACCGCCTGAGCGAGGACGAACTGCGCGACTGGCTGTGGGAGTCCTGGCGCTTCGTGAAGCAGATTTTCCCGCTGCTGGTGGTGGGAGTGTTCATCGTCGGCATGATCCGCGTGCTGATCCGCCCGGAATGGATCGAGATGCTGGCCGGCACCAATTCGCTCACCGGCAACTTGGCCGGCGTGGTGTTCGGCGTCTTCATGTACTTCCCGACCCTGGTCGAGGTGCCGATCGCGAAGATGTTCCTCGATCTCGGCATGCACCGCGGGCCGCTGCTCGCCTACCTGATGTCCGATCCCGAGCTGTCGCTGCAGAGCATCCTGATCATCTCGGCGATCATCGGGCGCAGGAAGACCTTCACCTACGTGGGCCTGGTGGCGCTCTTCAGTGCCGCCGCCGGCCTCATCTACGGTGCCTGGATCGACGGCGCTTCGTTGCTCATGCTCGCGCTCTACCTGGCGGGCTTCATCGCGCTGCTGGCGGTGCTGCTGTCGGCCGCAAGCCGCCACGCGTCTTCACTCAAGGGAGTCTGATCATGCTCAAAATCAAGGTCCTCGGCCCCGGCTGCGCCAACTGCCGCAAGCTCGAAGAACTCGTCCGTGAAGCGCTGGCCACGACCGGCATCCAAGCGGAAGTCCTCAAGGTCACCGACATGAACGAGATTCTCGCCCACGACGTACTCAAGACCCCGGGGCTGGTGATCGGAGACAGGCTGCTGTCGTCGGGGCGGATTCCGACGACAGCAACGATCGCGCAATGGATTCGTGAAGCTTGAAGTCTCCTGACTGAAACACGATCGCACTTTGCGACCTGTCATTGCGCGTTCGATCTGATGCGCTCACGGGGTGCGCAGCCGCGCGGCCGGAAATTCGGCTTGCCACAGGCGCGTCCCCGCTGCGTCCCATGCGGCGACGCGCAGCACGCGCGCGCCGGCCGGCCCGGAGAACCCCAGCGTACAGAAGTTGCGCTGCGTGACCAGCGTCCCCGGTAGCTCGCGCACCGGGAAGGGGCGGGGATGCACACGTGCGGTCAGCGGCGAGCAGGTCAGCTCGGTGAGCGGGTAGGTGCCGGGGCGCTCGCGCTCGGTCAGGTGGGTGTAATGGATGTCGCCGGAGACGAAGAACACGCCGTCGATGCGTTCTGCCGTGAGCCAGTCGAGGAAGGCCTGACGCTCGGCCGGGAAGTTGTGCCAGCCTTCGCCGCCGCGCTGCTCCGCTGACGGGCGGTCGCTGAGCATGCGGCTGCCGTTGGCGACCAGCTTGAAGGTGGCGCGCGAGTCGCGCAGCGCATCCTTGAGCCATTGGCGCTGCGCTGCGCCGAGCATCGTCCGCGCCGGGTCCGCGCTGGCGTCGTCGTCGCGGTGGTAGCGGTCGTCGAGCAGGAAGAGCTCGACGTCGCCGAGCACGACCCGGGTGAAGGTGCCGGCCACGTCGGGCAGGCCGTAGCCGGGGTTCGCCCAGTAGTCCTTGAAATGCGCCAGCGCCGTCGCCTTGAGGGCGAAGTCGCGGTTCGAGTTGTTGGGGCCGTAGTCGTGGTCGTCCCAGATCGCGACGTGCTGGCCGGTGCGCAGCAGCCGCTGCAGCGCTGCGAAGCTGCGCGTCGCCGCCCAGCGCTGGTGCATGCGCGCGGCGGCCTCGTCCGCAGGCTCGAGGTCGCTGTCGCGGTAGTAGATGTTGTCGCCGAGCCACAGCATCACATCGGGGCGCTGCGCGGCCAAGGTCTCGAAGATCTCGAAGCCGGCGCCGAAAGCGTCCTGGGTGACTTCAAAAGGCGGGTCGGGAACGTAGCTGCACGAGCCGGTCGCGATGAGCAACTCGCGCGGCGCGTGCGGATCCGCCGGTGCAGTGGTGAACGCGGGGGCGTCGCCGAGTTCGACCGCGGTGCCGTCGACCAGCACGCGGTAGGCATAGCGGGTGGCGGCCTGCAGGCCGTCGAGCTCGATGCGCGCGGTGTGGCCGCGTTCGGCGTGGGTGGCGACCGGCGCGCTGCGCTGGGCCGCGTCGGGCTGGCCGTGCGGCCAGTATTCGAGCTGCACCTGCGCGGGCGCATCGGTCATCAGCCACACACCGACGCGCTCGGCCGTCGCCGGTCCGGCCATCGGGCCGCCGGCGAGCGTGGCCGCGCCGGCCGGATGCGGCGCCAGCAGCAGCCAGGCCAGGGCCAGGCGGCGCAGGGCGGAACGGCCGGCGGACAGGCCCCTGTCTGGCCGGATTGAAACGCAGTCCTTCGAGGTGCGCATGATGGTCTCGCTCGTCACGAATCAGCTGTTGCCCATCGCGCTGCCGGTCTGACCGCGGTCGACGGGGAGGGTCGAGCTGTGCGCGGCCGGCTCAATCGCGCAGGAAGACCTGCAGCAGCTCGTTCAGGAAGCGCCGCCCCTGCAGCGTCGGCCGCAACTGTCCGTCGGTGGTGTCGAGCAGCCCGCGTTCGCGCGCGCGCGCCAGCTCGGCGGTGAGCGCCTCGAGCGGCATGCCAGTGCGCGCCGCGAACAGCTTCGCCGGTACGCCTGCGGTGAGGCGCAGCGCGTTCATCATGAACTCGAAGGGCAACTCGGCCACCGACACCTCGCGCGCCTCCTGGATGAAATCCCCGCGCGCCGCGCCTTCGAGGTAGCGCCCGGGGTGCTTGTGGCGCATCTCGCGGTGGACGCCTTCATGGCTGGAGAGCTTGCCGTGAGCACCGGGTCCGAGGCCGAGGTAGTCGCCGAAGGTCCAGTAGTTGAGGTTGTGGCGGCTGTGTTCGTGCGCGCGGGCGAAGGCGGAGGTTTCGTAGTGTTCGAAGCCGGCTTCGGCCAGGCGGGCCTCGATCGCCTCCTGCATGTCGGCGGCGCTGTCGTCGTCGGGCAGCGTGGGCGGATCGTGGGCGAAGGGGGTGTTGGGCTCGAGGGTGAGGTGGTAGCACGACAGGTGCTGCACGCCGAAGCCGATCGCGGTCTCCAGGTCGGCGAGCGCCCTGTCCAGGGTCTGGCCGGGCAGGGCGTACATCAGGTCGAGGTTCACCCGCTCGAAGTGGGTGCGCGCAGCCTCGATCGCGCGCCGTGCCTCATCGCCGCCGTGGATGCGGCCGATCTTCGCCAGCAGGGCTTCGTCGAAGCTTTGGATGCCGAGCGATAGCCGATTGACCCCGGCGGCACGGTAGTCGCGGAAGCGCCCGGCCTCGACCGTGCCCGGGTTGGCCTCGAGCGTGACCTCGGCGAGCGGGTCGAGTGGCAGCAGCATGCGGATGCCGGTGAGCAGGCGGTCGAGCGTGGCCGCGGACATCAGGCTGGGGGTGCCGCCGCCGATGAAGACGCTATGCACCCGCCGGCCCCAGACCCGGGGCAGGGCGTGCTGCAGGTCGGCGAGCACCGCGTCCAGCCAGGCCTGCTCGGGGATGCCGTCCGCGCGCGGGGCGTGGGAGTTGAAGTCGCAGTAGGGGCACTTCTTCACGCACCAGGGGAAGTGCAAATACACCGACAGTGGTGGCGGGGTCTCGAGCTGCGGGCGTTCGGGCAGCACCAGCGCGCGCGGTGGCGCGGCGGCGGGGGTGATCGGGATGATGCGGCGGGTGGTCACGTCGAGGGGGTGTCCGGTGCGGGCGGCGGGGAGGGGAATGACGGGCTCTGGAGGCTGGCAGCAGGCTTAGAGCGGATGCGCGGCAAGCCGGTCGAGCAGGTGGCGCATGGCGGCACCGCGGTGGCTGAGGGTGTTCTTGAGCCCCGCATCCAGCTCGGCAGCGGTCTGCTCCAGTTCGGGCAGCCAGAACAGCGGGTCGTAGCCGAAGCCGCCCTCGCCGCGTGCGGCGGGGAGGATCTCGCCGTGCCATTCGCCGTCGGCGATCAGCGGGCGCGGATCGTCGGCGTGACGCACCAGCACCACGGCCGAGTAGAAGTAGGCGCGGCGCTGCGCGGGCTTGGCGAGGTGCGCGAGCTTTTCCAGCAGCAAGGCGTTGTTGCGCGCGTCGGACCTGGGCTCGCCGGCAAAGCGGGCGGAGAGGACGCCGGGCGCGCCGCCGAGCGCCTCGACGCACAGGCCCGAGTCGTCGGCCACCGCCGGCAGGCCGGTGGCGGCCGCGGCATGGCGGGCCTTGGCGAGCGCATTCTCGACGAAGCTCGGGTGGGGCTCGTCGGCTTCGCCGACGCCGAACACCGATTGCGGGATGACCTCGATGCCGAGCGGGGCGAGCAGGGCCTGCATCTCGGCAGCCTTCTTGGCGTTGTTGCTGGCGAGGACGAGTCGTTTGCTCATGAGCGGTTCTCCTGTTGAAGCCGGGCTCAGGCCGTGAGCAGGGCCGCGCGCACCGCAGCGCGCTGCACTTCGAACAGCTGGCGGCCGCCGCGCTCGGCGAGATCGAGCAGGGCGTTGAGCTCGGCGCGCGAGAACGCGGCGCCCTCGGCCGTGCCCTGCACCTCGATCAGGCCGCCTCCTTCGGTCATCACCACGTTCATGTCGGTGTCGCAGTCCGAATCTTCCGCGTAGTCGAGGTCGAGCACCGCCACGCCCTGGTGGATGCCCACCGACACCGCGGCGACGAACTCGCGCATCGGGTTGTGGGCGAGCTTGCCGGCGGTGACCAGGCCGACCAGCGCGTCGTGCACCGCGACGCAGGCACCGGTGATCGCCGCGGTGCGGGTGCCGCCGTCGGCCTGCAGCACGTCGCAATCGACGACGATCTGACGCTCGCCGAGCGCGCCGAGGTCGACCACCGCGCGCAGGCTGCGCCCGATCAGGCGCTGGATCTCCTGGGTACGCCCGCTCTGCTTGCCCTTGGCGGCCTCGCGCGCGCTGCGGGTGTGGGTGGCGCGCGGCAGCATGCCGTACTCGGCCGTCACCCAGCCCTGGCCCTTGCCGCGCAGGAAGCCGGGCACGTTCTCTTCGACGCTGGCGGTGCATAGCACGCGGGTGGCGCCGAATTCGACCAGCACCGAGCCTTCGGCGTGGCAGGTGAAGCCGCGGGTGAGGCGGACGGCGCGGAGTTGGTCGGGTTGGCGCTGGCTGGGTCGCATGGGAACTGTCCTATCGGGTCGGGTTGAATTTGCGGATGGCGCGTTCGATCGTGTCTGCGTCGAGATCGTTCGCGGGGTCTGTGCGCATGCTAAAGCCGTCGGGCTGGGTGGTGAAGTCGTCGACCGCCAGCGTGTGGGTGGAGATCGATTCGGCGTTCGCCGGGCGGACGCAGTCCTCGCCGTGCCAGCGCATCGCAAGCAGGGAGAGGTTGTCGGCGTGGTGGCCGGCGCGGCGTTCGGCATCGTCGAGCAACTGCGCCACGCCCTGGCGCAGGGGCGTGGCGCTGAGCTGGGTGACGAGGCGGTCGTCGCCGGCGGCTGCCCACACCCCGTCGCTGCACAGCACGAGGAGGTCGCCGTCGTGCAGCGGCGTGCGCGGCGAGTGCGCTACCTGCGGCGCGCGCGCGGCGCCGAGGCAGGAATAAAGCCGGTTGCGGCCCGGGTGGGCCACCGCCTCGTCGGGCGCCAGCCGCCCCTGCTCGACCAGCCACTGGGTGCGCGAATGGTCGCGCGTGCGTGCGAGGACCTGGCCGCGGCGCACCAGGTAAAGGCGCGAATCGCCCGCATGCGCCCAGTGTGCGGCACCGTCCTGCACCACGCAGGCGACCAGGGTGGTGTGCGGCGCCTCGGGCAGCTGGCGAACGTGCGCATCGTCGAGGATGCCGTGGTGCGCGCCCGTCAGCGCGCGCGCGAGGAACCGCCCCGGGTCGGGCAGGCGCGGCCGCGCCTCGCGCCGGAAGGCCTGGGTGAGGTGGCGGACGGCCAGATGGGCGGCGAGCTCGCCATGCGGGTGGCCGCCCATGCCGTCGGCAACCAGCATCAGCAGCGCCTCGCGCGAGTAGCAGTGTGCGAGGCGATCCTGATTGCTGGGGCGCTGGCCGATGCGGCTCTGCTGGCAGATCGTGAAGCGCATGGTGGGCGCTTTCAGCTACGGTCGGCGAAGGACTTCAGCCGGTTGCCCAGATCCGAGAACCAGTTTTCGGGACGCTGCGCCGCGGCGTGGGGGTGGATCAGCGCCTTTTGCAGGGCATAGACGCTCTGCGGGCGAGCGAGCGGGTCGAGCTGCAGGCACCCGTCGATCAGTTCGAGCAGCTGCGCATCGTAGCGGCCGGCATGCGTGCGCGCCAGCGGCTGCAGCGTGTCCTGGGTCAGGCGCCCGTCTGCGCGCGGTGGCGCGCTGCCGGTGACGCAGGCGTACAGGCTGGCGCCCACGCCGTAGATGTCGGTCCATGGGCCGAGCTGCACCTCCTTCTGGTACTGCTCGGGTGCGGCGTAGCCTGGCGTGTTCATCGGCTTGAGCAGCGGCGGGTCGGCGCGCAGGGTCTGGCGCGCGGCGCCGAAGTCGAGCAGCACCGGGGTGCCGTCGTCGCGCAGGAAGATATTCGCCGGCTTGATGTCGAGGTGCAGCAGTCTGTGCGCGTGCACCTCGCGCAGGCCATTGAGCAGGCGCGCGAACACCGAGCGGATGAACCATTCCCCGAGCGCGCCGCGGTGCTGCCTGATGTGGTCGTGCAGGGTGCGCCCGCGCTCGAACTGCATGACCAGATACACCGTGCCGTTGGCGCGGAAGAAGTTGAGCACGCGCACCACGTTGGGGTGCATCAGCTTGGCGAGCGCGCGGCCTTCCTCGAAGAAACACTTCATGCCGTAGCGGAAGGCGGGCCGATGCGCCTCGCACACCTGCGGCGCGATCTCGCCCGCGCGGCGCAGCGCGAGCGCGTGGGGCAGGTATTCCTTGATCGCCACCGGGGTGCCATGGGCGTCGAAGGCGAGATACACGATCGAGAAGCCGCCCACCGACAATTGACGCTCGATGCGGTACTGGTCGAGCTGAAAGCCCTGTGGCAGCGCGCAGTTGGCTTGAGACGGCATCTTCGGGGGCGCTAGAATCGCGGCTTTCGCGGTTTCATACCTGATCGGACCCTGCAGTCTAATCGATGGGGCGAGGGTCCCGGAGCGCCATATGGTCCAAAGCATGACAGGGTTTGCGGTTCAGACGCGGGACCTGGGCAGTGTCAGCCTGCATCTCGAGCTGCGCAGCGTCAATTCGCGCTATCTCGACCTGGGTTTTCGGATTGTCGATGACCTGCGCGCGGCCGAACCCGCGATCCGCGAGCGCATCAGTGCGCGCCTGGGACGCGGCAAGGTCGAGTGCCGCCTCAACCTGCAGGCCGGCCACGGCGCGCCGCGCGGCATGGCGCTCAACGCCGCGCTGCTCGACCAGCTCGCCGACGCCCAGGCGACGCTGCGCGCCCGCTTTGCCGACGCCGCGCCGCTGTCGGTCAACGAGCTGCTGCGCTGGCCGGGCATGCTCGCCGATGACAGCCTCGGCTTCGACGAGCTGCTGCCGGCGGTCGTCGCCCTCACCAACGCCGCGCTCGACGAGCTCGTCGCCACCCGCCAGCGCGAGGGCGAGAAGCTCGCTGACATGATCCGCGAGCGTGTCGCCCGCATGCGCGAGCTCGTGGCCGTGGCCACGCCGCGCATGCCGGCGGTGGTGGTCGAATACCAGGAGCGCCTGAGCGCCAAGCTGCGCGACGCCGTCGCCAGCCTGGACGAGGACCGCATCCGTCAGGAGGTCGCGCTCTATGCCCAGCGCATCGACGTGGACGAGGAGCTGACCCGCCTGAACACCCACCTCGACGAGGTCGAGCGCATCCTCAAGGCCGGCGGCGCGGCCGGCAAGCGGCTCGATTTCCTGATGCAGGAGCTCAACCGCGAGGCCAACACGCTCGCCTCCAAGTCGCCCGCGACCGACATCACCGCCATCGCCATGGAGATGAAGGTGCTGATCGAGCAGATGAGAGAGCAGGTACAGAACCTGGAGTGATCGCCCCTCATCCCTGGATGGGGGCAAGGTGATCGCCTGCCGTGGCCGCGCGCGGCAGGCGAATGCGCGTGCAGGCGCCGCCATGTGCCGCGTTTTCCAGCGTGATCTCGCCTTGCAGGGTGCGCAGGATCTGGCTCGAGACCGCCAGCCCCAGGCCCAGCCGGCCAGGCTTGGTGGTGAAGAAGGGCGTGCCGGCGCGCGCGAGCGCTTCGGCGTCGAGGCCGGCGCCCTGATCGCGGATCTCCAGCACCACCGTGTCGGACTCGATGCAGAGGCGCAGCTGCACCTCGTGGGCGCTGCGCGCAGCACAGGCGTCGACCGCGTTGAGCAGGGCGTGCATCAGGACCTGGGAGAGCTGGACCGGATCGCCAATGACCGTTGCGGGTTCGGCGGGCAGATCCAGCGTGAGCTGGATGCGCTGCTTGAGCAGGTCCTGGCGCAGCAGCTGCAATACCTCGCGCACCGTCTGACGCAGATCGACCGGCTCGTGGCGCGTTACCGTGGGGCGCACGAAGCGGCGGATCTGCTCGATGATCTGGCTGGTGCGGTGGATGTTGAGGACGATCTTTTCGAGCTGATCGGACAGCGCGGGCGCGTCGATCACGCCGGCACGCAGCGTGCGCTGGGCGAGCTGGGTGATGATGTGGATCGCGGTCAGCGGCTGGCTGAGCTCGTGCCTGAGTGAGGCGGTCATCGCGCCCAGGCTGCGTCGCCGGTCGATGGCGGCCAGCTCGCTGCTCTGCTGGCGCGCGGCCTCGACGCGGGCGTTTTCCATTGCGAGGGCGGCACGATTGTGGCGGGTGCGCTCCAGCACCAGGCCGACATAGCTGAAGTGGCCGATGATCGAGGCCAGGATGGTGATGAGCGCCAGGATCTTCGAGGCCGGCCCGGCGAGCGGCTGGGTGATCGTCGAGGTGCCTGCCAGAGTCATCGCCAGCATGATCCCGAAGCCGACGACCATCGCGGCGTAGGCGAGGCTGATGGTCAGGGCGTTGCGGCTATGCTCGCGGACGGCGAGCCGATAGGTCACGAACACCAGCCAGGCCGTGCCCGCCAGCAGCCAGCTGCGTGTCCAGATGCCCAGCGCATGCTCGGCGCCGAGCGCGAAAAGCGGCAGGTAGCCGGCCAGAAAGGCCAGGAAGAGGCCGCCGAGCAGCCGCGTGCCGTGCGGCCGGCCGAGGTCGAAGTGGACGGACTGGATGCGCAGCAGGAAGGACAGGATGATGAAGCCGTTCGCCACCGGATAGCCCAGCCAGTCGGGCGTGGTGTTGCGCAGGCCGACGAGCAGGATGCCCGTGCCGCCGATCATGCCGCCGAGGCACCACAAGTCCACCGCCCGCGAACGCTGACGCAGCAACGCGAGCCAGGCGTTGAGCGGCAGCACCAGATAGAGCAGGCCGGCGATGACGAAGGTGGTCAGGGTGTCGAGCGCGATCATGGCGGTGTCTGGTCCGCAGCGAGTGGTAACGCGATGGTGACGATCGCGCCGGCGCCGGCGTCTTGAAGCGTGAGACTGCCTTTGTGCTTCTCGATGAGCGTGCGCGAGACCGACAGCCCGATCCCCATGCCGTGTTCCTTGGTGCTGAAGAAGGCCTGCCCGGTCCTTTCGCCGCCCGCTTCGCCCAGGCCGCTGCCGCTGTCCTCGATGATCAGGACGGCGTGTGCGTCGCGGCGCGAGAGCCGGATGTGCAGTCGGCGCAGGGGGGCCTGGCTCATCGCCTCCTGGGCGTTGCGCAGCACGTTGGTGAGGACCTGGGAGAGCTCGACCTCGTCGCCGGTGACCCACAGCGCTGAGGGACCAAAGCTCTTGAGCACCGTGATCGCGCTGTCCCGCAGCGGCGCCTCGAGCGCTTCAAGGGCGGCCTCGACGAGTTGCCCCAGTTCGATCCGCTGCAGCGTGCGGCTGGAGTGGTTGAACAGGTTACGGGTCTTTTCCAGGATCCGGGCGGCGCGCTGGGTGTTGAAGGCGACCTTGTCCACCCATCCGAGCAGGGCTGCGGCGTCATGGCCGCCGGTGCGCAAGGCCTTCTGCACGATCTGGGCGTTGGTCAGCGCGGCGGTGAGGGGCTGATTGAGCTCGTGTCCGAGGGAGGCCGCCATCAGGCTGGTGCTGCGGTCATGGTCGAGGGTGGCGATCTGTGCGCTCAGGCGTGCCGACTCCAGCAGGCGGGCGCGCTCGGCCAGTGCGTCGACCTGCGTTTTTACGTGGCGGTCGAGCATCATGCCGAGAAAGCCGAAGGAACCGACCACCGCGGTAAACAGTGAGGCAAGCGGGATCAGGGCTGCATCGGGGGTGTGGCTGAACGGGTCCGGGTCCAGGCCGGGGTCGAGTAGCGCGCGCAGGCTCCGAGCGGCGAAGGCCGCCGAGATCAGGATGTAGGCTGCTGCGAGCGCACAGGCGTTGCCGCTGCGCTCCTGGCGCGCGATCGAGGCGGTGAGCCAGGTGATGTGCGCAGTCAGCGCGAACATCACGAGGTGTGCGTAGGTGGTGCGCACGTGCGGCGTGCCCCAATGGTGCAATGCGGCGAATCCCGCGATGAACAGCAGCAGTGCGGCCACCAGCCCTCGCAGCGGCCAGGGGCGGCCGAGGTCGGTGCGAAAGGTCTGGCACCAGGCCAGCAGGCACGCGATCAGCATCAGATAGGCGGCATGGAGGCTGAGCAGTTCCGGGAGCAGCCCGCCCAGGCTGTAAAGTGCGATGCCGCCAGCGGCCAGCAAGCCGCCGCCGCTCCACAGGTACACCACCCGTGAGCGCTGGCCGGCCAGCGTGTTCAGGGTGCTCAGCGGCAGCACGACGAACAGCGTGGCCACCATCAGGAAGACCGTGCGCGGGTCGATGGCGCTCAAGCCCATGGGATGTCGACGCCGAGGCTCAGGCCGCGGACGAAGAGCGAAACAGCGCCTGCTCCAGCGCGTCGAGGTCGAAGGGTTTTTTCAGCAGGCTCACCCCCGGCGGAGGCGGACCGTAGCGTTCGAGCTCTTCCCGGGACATGGCGGTGATGATGACGATCGGCAGCGTCATCTGGCGCGCGCGCAGCTGGCGCGCAAGCTCCAGCCCGTTCATGCCGGCGAGGTTGAGGTCGAGCACGGCACACTGCAGCGGCAGCCGGCGGGTCGGGTCCTGCGGGTCGGCAATGCAGAGCGCCTCATCGACGGCCTGCAGCAGGTCTTCGCCCGAGGCATGCCGGATCGGGCGCAGCCCGCTCAGCTCGAGCCAGGTGCCGAGCGCGGCGGCGATCTGCTCGTCGTCATCGACGACGGCGACGAAGCCGGATGAGCCGGGCAGGCTGGCAGGGCTTGCGCTATTCACGGCGATCACTCCTGGCCGCTGGGGCCTGGGTCAGGGGGCTGCCGCAGACTCGGATGAAGGCTCGTCTGGCGGCCAAGATGGACGTCCGAGATTCTAGCGGGATCGCGCTGCGCTGCGTCTGGCGGGCGCAGTCGCCGAATGGGTAAAGCGACGCGCACATGATTAGTGCGAGAATTGCGCGCTCTCAACATCGACACCGTACGCCATGCAAACGCCCCTTGGTCACGTCTTCCTGGTGGATGACAACCCCGACATCCGCTTCTACCTGAGCGAGCTGCTGCGTCAGCTCGGCTATACGGTGGAGGCGTACGAGGACGCTGAGCGCTTTCTTGCGCAGTCCTTGCACCTCACTCCGGCGGTGGTCGTCCTCGATATGCGGATGGGCGGGCTGAGCGGGCTGGATGTGCAGCGCAGGCTCAAGGAGCTCGAGCGCCCCACGCCGATCATCTTCATCAGTGGCGAGAGCCGCAGCCAGGAAATCATCGACGCGATGAAGGGCGGCGCGATCGATTTCCTGTGCAAGCCCTTCAACATTGACGAACTGATCGCAGCCATCGACAAGGCGCTTGCGATCGATACCCGGCTCAAGGATCAATACGTCCGTCTGTCCGCGCTGCGCCGGCGTTTCCGCACCCTCACCGCGCGTGAGCAGGAGCTGCTGGCCCTCGTCCTCGAGGGCCATCCCAATCGCAACATCAGCGAGCTCACCGGTGTTCAGGCCGGTACGGTCAAGAAGCACCGAGCAGCCATCCTCGGCAAGATGGGGGCGCCCGACACCGCCGCGCTGATCGCAGCCTTCAAGGGTATCGCGCTCGATCGGCTCAGGGATTGAAGCGACCGCCGGCGGTGGTACGGGCAGGAGCGCCGACGCCGGGTTTGGCGCGGGCCGGGGCGGATCCGTACAATGCGGGGCTGTCACCGCAACCAGGAACACCTGCCGATGCCCGGAACCCTCTTCATCGTCACCGCGCCTTCCGGGGCCGGCAAGACCACGCTGGTGCGCGGGCTGCTGCAGCGCGACCCGCGCGTGCAGCTGTCGATCTCCTACACCACGCGCGATCCGCGTCCGGGTGAGCAGGACGGGCGCGAATACCACTTCGTCGATGTGCCCACCTTCCGCAGCCTGCGTGACCGTGGCGAGTTTCTGGAGTGGGCGGAGGTCCACGGTAATTATTACGCCACCTCCAAGGTCTGGCTGAAGGCGCAGATCGAGGCCGGGCGCGACACCCTGCTCGAGATCGACTGGCAGGGCGCGCAGCAGGTGCGCAAGCACTTCCCGGATGCGGTGGGGGTGTTCATCCTGCCGCCGTCGATGGACGTGCTCGAGGCCCGGCTCGTCGGCCGAGGTACCGACAGTGCCGACGTGATCAGCCGCCGCTTGCTCGGTGCGCGCGGGGAAATGCGTCATGTTGCCGAATTCGACTACGTTATAATCAATGACGAAATCGATGCCGCGCTCGGCGACCTGGTCGCCGTGGTGCGGGCTGCGCGTTTGCGCTGCGCCAATCAGCACATGCGGCATCCCGAGTACTTTGCCTTTCTCGAACAGGATTGAACATGGCTCGCATCACTGTAGAAGAGTGTCTGAAAAAGATTCCCAACCGCTTCCAGCTCACCCTGGCCGCGACCTATCGCGCCCGCCAGCTCACTGCCGGCGGCACGCCGCAGATCGACGTTGATCCGCTGGATCGGGACAAGCCCACCGTGATCGCACTGCGCGAAATCGAGGCAGGCAAGGTCGGTCTCGAGATGCTCAACCGCGGCCAGGCCTGATCCTGACAGGGGGTCGCATGAACGCCGCAGAATCGGGCCCTGCCCCCCAGGTCTACCGCCCGCCCGGGTCGAGCGTGTTGTCGCTCGACTTCCAGCAGCTCAAGGCCAAGCTCCAGACCTACCTCAGGCCCGAGGACGTGGGCCGTGTCGAAGCGGCCTATCATTTTTCTGCCAACGCCCATACGGGGCAGTTCCGCGTCAGCGGCGAGCCCTATGTCAGCCATCCGGTGGCGGTGTGCTCGCTGGTCGCCGACTGGCACCTTGATCCGCAGGCGCTGATCGCCGCGCTCCTCCACGACGTGATGGAGGACACCCACATCTCCAAGGCGGAGATCGCCGAGCGCTTCGGCAAGGCCTCGGCCGAGCTCGTCGATGGGCTGTCCAAGCTCGACAAGATCGAGTTCCGCTCGCACGAAGAGGCCCAGGCCGAGAACTTCCGCAAGATGCTGCTGGCGATGGCGAGCGATCTGCGCGTGATCCTGATCAAGCTCGCCGACCGCCTGCACAACATGCGCACGCTGGACCACATGCGTCCGGCCAAGCGCCGCCGCATCGCCAACGAGACGCTCGAGATCTACGCCCCGATCGCCAACCGGCTGGGGCTCAACGATCTTTTCCGCGAGTTGCAGGAGCTGTCGTTCCGCAACAAGTACCCGCTGCGCTTCGAGGTCCTCGCCAAGGCGATCCGTTCGGCGCGCGGCAATCGGCGCGAGGTCGTCGGCAAGATCCTCGCCAGCATCGAGGAGCGCCTGCCGCAGTGGGGCATCGTCGCCGAGGTGCAGGGGCGCGAGAAGCACCTCTACGGCATCTATCGCAAGATGGTCGAGAAGCACCTGTCGTTCTCGCAGGTGCTCGACATCTACGGCTTTCGCGTCATCGTCAAGGATGTGCCGAGCTGCTACCTGGCGCTGGGCGCGCTGCACTCGATGTACAAGCCGGTGCCGGGCAAGTTCAAGGACTACCTGGCGATCCCCAAGGCCAATGGCTACCAGAGCCTGCACACCACGCTGATCGGTCCCTTCGGCATGCCGGTGGAGGTGCAGATCCGCACCCGCGAGATGCACCACATCGCAGAGACCGGGGTGGCCTCGCACTGGCTGTACAAGGAAGACGAGCGCACGCTCACCGAGCTGCAGCAAAAGACGCATTCCTGGCTGCAGTCGCTGCTCGAGCTGCAGTCCACCTCCGGCGAAGCCACCGAGTTTCTCGAGCACGTCAAGATCGACCTCTTCCCGGGCGAAGTGTATGTGTTCTCGCCGATGGGCAAGATCTTCTCCATGCCCAAGGGCTCGACACCGGTGGATTTCGCCTATGCGGTGCATACCGATGTCGGCAACCGCTGCGTGGCCTGCCGTATCAACGGCGACCTGATGCCGCTGCGCAGCGAGCTGCAAAATGGCGACCAGGTCGAGATCATCACCGCCGCGCACGCCAACCCCAACCCGGCCTGGCTGTCGTACGCGCGCACCGGCAGGGCGCGCTCGCAGATCCGCCACTTCCTCAAGAATGCGCATCAGGACGAATCGGTCGCGCTCGGCGAGCGCCTGCTCAACCAGGCGCTGCGCCCGCACGGCCTGACTCTGGGGCAGATCTCGTCCTTTGCCTGGGACCGCTTCCTGCGCGACCGCGGTGTGCGCCACAAGAAGGACGTGTTCTCCGACATCGGCCTGGGCAAGCGCCTGCCGGCCATCGTCGCGCGCCGCCTGGCCGAGGCGCAGGATCTCGAATCCGGCCGCCCGGACGTGGTCAAGCCCAAGCCCGCCGGCGCGATCAGCATCCGCGGCTCGGAGGGCGTGGCGGTGCAACTCGCGCGCTGCTGCCACCCGATCCCCGGCGATCCGATCATCGGCACGCTGCGCAAGGGGCAGGGGCTTGAGGTCCATACCCACGACTGCCCCAACGTCGCCAAGCTGCGCGGTGACCGCGGGCGCTGGGTGGATGTGGAATGGGAGCACGTGGTCGACGAGCGCCTGTTCGACGTCGGCATCCGTGTGCTCAGCCGCAACGCGCGTGGCGTGCTCGCCCGGGTGGCGAGCGCGATCGCGGAGGAAGACTCCAACATCCAGAGCGTCAGCATGGAAAACGGGCAGGGCGATTACACCGCGCTCAGCTTCACCGTGCAGGTGCATGACCGCATGCATCTGGCGCGCGTGATGCGCGCGGTGCGCCGCGTGCCGGAAGTCGTGCGCATCGGCCGCCTGAAGGCCGACGGGCGTGCGGCTTGATCCGCGCCGACGCTGGTAGAATGCGCGCCGAGCGCAGCGCGATGGGCGCTGCAACCACATCAACAGGGGCCTGACATGGCGATGTACGAATCCGATCACACCAAGTTCATGCGCGAATGGATGGAGAAGCACCCGGAGCAGCGCCAGGTGCAGCAGCAGGGCCGCGCCCTGTGGTGGGACAAGCCGCAGCGCGTCGAGGAGCAGCAGCGCCTCGACGAGGCCAGTGTGCCGGTCAAGCCCTACTACTACGACACCAGCCACTGAACCCTGGCCCCCGCCCGCGCCTTGCCCCCGACTGCGCGCGTCCCCGGCCGGCCCGCATGAGTCTGCCGCGCCGACTTGCAATCATCGACGTCGAGAGCACCGGTGCGCATCCGGTGCGCGACCGGATCACCGAGATCGCCATCCTGCGCATCGAGGACGGTGAGGTGGTGGCGCGCTGGGAGAGCCTGGTCGCACCGGGCCAATCCATCCCGCCGCTGATCGAGCAGGTCACCGGCATCTCCGACGCCATGGTGGCCGACGCGCCCGCCTTCGAGGCGGTGGCGGACACCGTGGCCGCGCTGCTCGAGGGCTGTGTTTTCGTCGCCCACAGTGCGCGCTTTGACTTCGGCTTCATCAAGAACGCCTTCACCCGCATCGGGCGCCCATTCGACGCCGCCGTGCTGTGCACGGTCAAGCTCTCTCGCGCGCTGTTTCCGGAGCATCACCGCCACGGCCTCGACGCCCTGATCGAGCGCCACGGCCTGGTGTGCGCGGCGCGCCATCGGGCGATGGGCGACGTCGAGGTGCTGTGGCAGTTCGTGCGCCAGCTCGAGAGCGCGTTTGCCCCCGAGGTGCTGACGCGTGCGGTCGAGCGTGCGATGAAGGCGCCGGTGCTCGCACCGGGTCTGCCCGAAGGTCTGCTCGAGGCGGTTCCGGATGTGCCCGGGTTGTACCTCTTTCACGCCGCCGAAGAGACGCCGGCCACCGGGCGGCGCGATCCGCCCCTGTTCGTGGGCCGCGCCCAGAGCCTGCGTGCGCGGGTCAGGGAGCACTTTGCGCCCCACGCGCGCAAGGGTCGTGACGCCGAGCTGGCGGCCCGGGTGAAGCGCGTGGAGTGGATCGAGACCGCGGGCGAACTCGACGCCGCGCTGCAGGAAACGGCCCTGCTGCGCGATTTCTGCCCGCCCTACAACCGCCCCCAGGCGCCAGCAGGCGCAGCGTTCGCGCTGCGCCTGCTGGCCAACCGGCGGCGCCCGCCGGTGCACGAAAGCGTGCCGATCGCCGGCACCGATCCGGCCGGATGGTCAGGCCTGTACGGCGTGTTCCGCAACCGCCGCGAGGCGGACAACCTGCTGCGCGAGCTGGCTCTGTTGTATCGGCTGTGTCCGCGCCGCCTCGGTCTCGAGGCCGGCAGCGGCCCCTGCGCCGCGCAGGCTGGCCGACGCTGCGCAGGCGTATGCGCGGGCCGCGAGTCGATCGCCGAGCATGATGCGCGCCTGGCCGCGGCGCTGGCCGGGGTGGGCATCAAGGCCTGGCCCTGGGCGGGCGCGGTGCGGGTGAGCGAGCACCATGGAGCGAGCGGGCGCACGCGGCATCACGTCTTCGATCGCTGGTGCTATCTGGGCACGGTGGCCGACGAGGCCGCGGCGGTGGCACTGGCCGCACGCGCGCCGCGCGCCTTCGATGTCGACCTGTGGCGGATACTCGGTCGCTGGCTGGCGGTGCCCGCCCACCTGCATCAACTGCGGCCCTTGCCTGTTAGCGAGGCCTGAAAGCGTTCGGGTGCCTGAGCGCGGAAGGCACGAATCAGTGCGCCGCGCAGCTGCGCAGCTGGGACAGCTTGCTGAGCAACATCCCGCGGCGGCCGCGGGGCTGGATCATGCCCTCGCGGGTGAGCTGCGACAGGATGCGCGACAGGGTCTCGGGGGTGAGGTTGAGCTGGGCCGCGATGGTCTGCTTGTCGATGTCGAGACGGATCTCGCAATGCTCGGCATCGTCCGGGGCCAGCCGGGTGAGATAGTGCGCCACGCGTTGCGTTCCGCTGAGCTGGAACTGAACCTGCATCGTCGACATCAGGTCGTAGCTGGCCATCGCCAGATGCATGGACATCGAGACTGAAAACGGTGTCGAACTGACCATCGCCTCGCGCAGCAGAGCGGTGGGCAGGAACAGCAGCTCGCTCGGACTCATGGCCTGAGCGTTGACGATGTGCGGACGGTTGAGCAGGGAGGCCTCTTCGCCGAAGAAACAGCCGGGGTCGGCCAGGCGCACGATCTTCTCGCCGCCCGAGGGTGACAGCACGAAGCACTTGATGCGTCCGGACAGCACCAGATGCATGCCGCGCGGCGCATCCTCCTGCTGTACCAGCAGCTCGCCGCGTGCGGCGTGGATCCGTCGCGCTGCATGCTGGATGCGCGTGCGCTCGGCAAGGTCGAGCATGTTGAAGGGGGCGAAGCCGGCCAGAAGATCCGGGCTATCAAGGATGGGGGACTGGTGGCGGCTCATGCGACGCTCCTGCTGGCGACCTATTCGGCGAACAGCCTGTAGACTAGTCGCTGGATTGTCATCTGCATGGGGCGTGGCGCGGGCGCGGCGCCCGTCGAGATCGGAGGCCTACCTCCAAAGAGGTATGACAACCTTTTTCAAGATATTGATAAAAAAAAGCAAATGAAAATTACCCGGTGTTTGCGGGGGCAACAGCGTCTTGACGGGGTATGTCTACGTTGCCGGCGCATCGGCGGCTGCGAAGGAGGGTGGTGATGCGACTTGCGATGCCCCGGCCACTGGCCCGGCGCTCGATCATGCTGCTGGTGTCGGTGGCCATGCTGGCGTTGACGCTGATCAGTCTGGCCGGCATGAGCGTCTCGGTGCTGGTGGTCGAGAGCACGCGCGGCAGCGCGAGTGCGATCAACATCGCGGGCAGCCTGCGCCGCTACGCCCACCGGGTGGCGAACCTGATCGCAGCCGATGCCCTCATCGGCCGCTTCGAGACCGCGCGCGTGGCCGCAGCCGTGGGCGACTTCGAGCACCAGCTCGAGCACCCCGCGCTGATGCGTTTCATCGAGCGCGCCCCGGGTGAGCTGTTCGCAGCGACCTACCGCGGGGTGCATGCGTCCTGGTACCAGAGCCTGAAGCCGCTCATCGAGGCCTTCGACCGCCAGCCGGGTCCTCCGTCCGCCGAGCAGGTGGAGCGCCTGCTCGACGAGGTCGATGCCTTCGTCGAGCAGCTCAATACCCTGGTGGCGGTGCTCGAGCACGACACCGAGACACGCATCCACGACCTGCGCTTCATTCTCGGACTGGCGATCGTAGTCACGCTGCTGGTCGTGATGATTGCCCTCCTGATGCTGCATCGGGCGCTGATGCGTCCGCTCAACGGCCTGCTCGATGCGGCGCGGCGCATCGCCAACGGCGATTTCGGAGTGCGCGTGGAACACACCGGGGCCGATGAGCTCGGCCGCGTGGGCGGTGCCTTCAACCTGATGGCCGACGAGCTGGCCAAGCACTACGCCCTGCTCGAGCAGCGCGTCGCCGACAAGACCGAGGAGCTGCAGCGCAGCAACCGTTCGCTCGAGCTGCTCTATCACGCCATTGCCCGCCTGTATCAGTCGCCGACCGCGGTCGAAGCCTATGAGGCGACGCTGCGCGACATCGACCGGGTGGCCGGCCTGGCGGGCAGCTTCGCATGCATCGAGTCGCGCCACGGGGGGCCGGCGACGGTGATCGCGTCATCGCTGGGGCCCTGCCCCGATAGGACGGCGCGGGGTGATGAAGCCTGCGATGCGTGTCGTGCAGCCTCCGGCGGCGATGGGCTGGCACTGCACAACCCGGCGCTGCTGCGCTTTCCCCTGCGTGACCGTGAGCATCATTACGGCATGCTGCGCCTGGCGCTCCCTGACGGCGCGCGTCTCGAGGACTGGCAGCGCCAGCTCGTCGATGCCTTGTCGCGCCACATGGGCATGGCGCTCGGCGCGGCCCGCCGCAGCGAACAGGAGCGCCTGCTGGCGCTGCAGGAGGAGCGCTCGGTGATCGCGCGCGAGCTGCACGACTCGCTGGCGCAGGCCCTGTCGTACATGAAGATCCAGGTCAGTCTGCTGCAGCCGGTGCTGGCTGATCCGGCCCGCAGCGCCCAGGCCGCACCCATCCTCGCCGACCTGCGCGAGGGCATCAACGCGGCTTACCGGCAGTTGCGTGAGCTGCTGGTGTCCTTCCGCCTCGGGCTGTCAGCCGACCTGCCGACCCTGATCCAGGATGCGGTGCGCGAATACGCAACGCGCGGCGGGGTTGAGATTGCGCTCGATGTCGATCTGGGGCCGTGCCAGCTCAGTCCCAATCAGGAGGTCCATGTGCTGCAGATCATGCGCGAGGCCTTGTCGAACATGGTGCGTCACGCAAGAGCGCGTACCGCAAGGGTGAGCCTGCTGGGTGCGGCCGACGGCGAGGTCCGGCTGAGCGTCGAGGATGACGGCAGCGGTATCGGCGAGCCGCCGAAGGATTCGCACAATCACCACGGTCTGTCCATCATGCGCGAGCGCGCGCGCAGCATGGGCGGGGAGATCGAGATCCTGCCGGTTGACGGCCGCGGCACGCGCGTGTGCGTGCGCTTTCGTGCGGCGAGCCGCGTCGCCACGTCCGTGGCAGACGCGCGCATTGAACAGGGAGATCCCAGCGCATGAGCGAAACCCATCGCGTCCTCATCATCGACGACCATCCGCTGTTTCGACGCGGGCTGGTGCAGCTGCTGCAGGTCATCCCGAACTTTCTGCTTGTCGGCGAGGCTGCCGGCGGTGAGGAGGGGCTGGCGCTCGCGCGCGAGCTGCGTCCCGACCTGATCCTGCTCGACCTCAACATGCGCGACCTGAGCGGACTTGAGGTTCTGCGCGGGCTGCGTGCGGCGCGTGTCGAGGCGCGCGTGGTCATGGTGACTGTGTCGGATTCGGGCGAAGACGTGGTGGCGGCGCTACGCGGTGGTGTGGACGGCTACCTGCTCAAGGACATGGAGCCCGAGGCCATGCTCGACGCACTGCAGGCGGTGGCTGCCGGGCGGATCGTGATCCCGGAGCAGCTCAACCATCTGCTCGCGGCAGCCTTGCGCAGTGAATCGCGTCCGCAGTCGGTGGGCGCGGCCGGTCTGACCGAGCAGGAGACGCGGATCCTGGAGAAGATCGCCGAGGGCCTGTCGAACAAACAGATCGGACGCGAGCTCGACATTGCCGAAGGCACGGTCAAGGTCCACGTCAAGCACATCCTGCGCAAGCTGGACCTGCGTTCGCGCGTCGAGGCCGCAGTCTGGGCCGTGGAGCGCATGCGCGGCTGAGCTGGGGCGTATGCGCGCTCTGCCCAGCCGGTCGCATTGCGAGTCGTTCGCAAGTTGACTCGAATCAATAACCTGAAAGCGTAAGTGGATTCTAATTCTCCCTGCTGCTCTTTCAGGAAGTCATCATGGCTGCCGAGTCACCCGTACCCATTGCCGTATCCCGCAGGGGCTTTCTGCGCATGGGGCGGCGGACGGTCGAGCCCGCCCGGCGTCCGCCCTGGGCCATTGATGAAATCCTTTTCATCGACCGCTGCACGCGCTGCGACCGTTGCATCGAGGCCTGCCCCACCCAGATCCTGACGCGCATGGATGGCGGCTTTCCCGGCGTGGATTTCAGCCGCGGCGAGTGCAGTTTCTGCGCCGAGTGCCTGAGCCGTTGCGAACTGCAGGCCCTGTTCCGCGCCGAGGCCGGTGCGCCGCCGTGGACTCTGGTGGCCGCGATCGGCCCCGAGTGCCTGGCCGAACGCGGCGTGGAGTGCCGGGTCTGCGGCGAAGCCTGTCCTGCCGGTGCCATTCGCTTTCGTCTTCAGCGCGGCGGCGTGGCGCGTCCCATCCTGGACGCTGGCGGCTGCACCGGCTGCGGCGCCTGCATCGGGCCCTGTCCCACGCGTGCCATCGGGATGCAGTCGGACAACCCCATTCCCACGGAGAGGGAAAAATGAATATTGCAAGTCTGGTCGTGCGGGCGTTTCCCGTCGACTTCCCGGAAGTGATCGAGGCCCTGAAGCAGATTCCCGGCATCGAGCTGCACGGGTCGTCGGCCGAGAGGGGCAGCATCGTCATCACCATCGAGGACGGTGCCGGCTGGTCGGTAACCGACTCGATCCTGGCGGTGAATCTTACCCCCAAGGTCCAGGGGCTGACGGTCGCCTACGAATACACCGATGAAGGTCTGGAATTGACGGAGGTCTGAAATGAGCATGAATCGACGCGAATTCATCAAGAACAACGCGATCGCCGCGGCGGCGACCACCGCCGGCATCGGCATCCCGGTCGTGACCCAGGCGCAGGAGGCTGCGCCCAACACCAAGGTGCGCTGGGACAAGGCCGCCTGCCGCTTCTGTGGCACTGGCTGCTCGGTGCTGGTCGGGGTGCAGAACGGCCGCATCGTGGCGACCCAGGGCGACCCTGATTCGCCGGTCAACCGCGGCCTGAACTGCATCAAGGGCTACTTCCTGTCCAAGATCATGTACGGCGAGGACCGCCTGACCAAGCCGCTGCTGCGCATGAAGAACGGCCAGTACGACAAGAACGGCGAGTTCACGCCGATCTCGTGGGATCAGGCCTTCGACATCATGGAACAGAAGTGGAAGAAGGCGATCAAGGAGCACGGTCCGGACTCCATCGCCATGTTCGGCTCCGGCCAGTGGACGGTGTGGGAGGGCTACGCCGCCTCCAAGCTGATGAAGGCGGGTTTTCGCACCAACAACCTCGACCCCAACGCCCGCCACTGCATGGCCTCGGCGGTCGCCGGCTTCATGCGCACCTTCGGCATCGACGAGCCGATGGGCTGCTATGACGACATCGAGAACACCGACACGGTCGTGTTGTGGGGCTCGAACATGGCCGAGATGCATCCCATTCTTTGGAGCCGCATCACCGACCGCCGCCTGTCCAAGGAAGGCTGTCAGGTCCATGTGTTGTCGACCTTCGAGCATCGTTCGTACGAGCTCGCCGACAACCCGATGATCTTCGTGCCGAACACCGACCTGGCGATCCTGAACTACATCTGCAATCACATCATCCAGAGCGGCAAGGTCAACAAGGCCTTCGTCGAGCGCAACGTGAAGTTCAAGATCGGCGAGGGCGACATCGGTTTCGGTCTGCGTCCGAACCACCCGCTCGAGGCCAAGGCCACCAGCAACGGCTACCCCGGTGCCGACGGCAAGCCCAAGGGCGATACCGGCGCGGCCCGGGATTGCAGCTTTGACGACTTCGCCAAGTTCGTCTCCGAATACACGCTGGAAAAGGTGTCCAAGCTCTCCGGCGTGCCGGAAGAGCGCCTGCTCAAGATGGCCGAACAGTACGCCGACCCCAACCGCAAGGTGGTGTCGTTCTGGACCATGGGCTTCAACCAGCATACCCGCGGCACCTGGGTGAACAACATGATCTACAACGTCCACCTGCTGGTGGGCAAGATCAGCGAGCCCGGCAACAGCCCGTTCTCGCTCACCGGCCAGCCCTCGGCCTGCGGCACCGCGCGCGAGGTCGGCACCTTCGCCCATCGCCTGCCGGCCGACATGGTCGTCACCAACCCGATGCACCGCGCGCTCTCCGAGGAGCTCTGGAAGCTGCCCGAAGGCACCATCTCGCCCAAGATCGGTTACCACGCGGTGGCGCAGAGCCGTGCGCTCAAGGACGGCAAGATCAAGTGCTACTGGACCTCGACCACCAACAACATGCAGGCGGGGCCGAACGTCAATGACGAGATCTATCCGGGCTGGCGCAATCCGGAAGCCTTCGTCGTCGTGTCAGACGTCTATCCGACCGTGTCGGCGTTGTCGGCCGATCTCATCCTGCCGTGCGCGATGTGGGCCGAGAAGGAAGGCGCCTTCGGCAACGCCGAGCGCCGCACCCAGTTCTGGCGCCAGCAGGTGTCGGCGCCGGGCGAGGCCAAGTCCGACCTGTGGCAGTACATCCAGTTCGCCAAGCGCTTCAAGGTCGAGGATGTGTGGCCGGAAGAGCTGATCGCCAAGAAGCCCGAGTACCGCGGCAAGTCGCTGTACGACGTGCTCTATGCCAACGGCCAGGTGAACAAGTTCCCGCTTGCCGACGTCGAGAAGGCCAACGCCCATGCGATTCCGGGCTACATGAACGACGAATCGAAGGAACTCGGCTTCTACCTGCAGAAAGGCCTGTTCGAGGAATACGCCAGCTTTGGCCGCGGCCACGCGCACGACCTCGCCGATTTCGACGTCTACCACAAGGCACGCGGCCTGCGCTGGCCGGTGGTCGATAACAAGGAAACGCTGTGGCGCTTCCGCGAGGGCTATGACCCGTACGTGAAGGCCGGCGAAGGCGTGAAGTTCTACGGCCACAAGGACAACAAGGCCGTCATCTTCGCGCTGCCCTACCAGGACCCGCCCGAGATGCCGGACGCCGAGTACGACATGTGGCTGTGCACCGGCCGTGTGCTGGAGCACTGGCACACCGGCTCGATGACCCGTCGCGTGCCCGAACTGCACCGCTCGGTTCCCGAGGCGCAGGTGTTCATGCACCCGGATGACGCGCAAAAGCGCGGCCTGCAGCGCGGCATGGCGGTCAAGGTGTCGTCGCGTCGCGGCGAGATCGTCGCCCGCCTCGAAACCCGCGGCCGCAACAAGCCGCCGGTCGGGCTGATCTTCGTACCCTTCTTCGATGAAGGCCGCTTGGTGAACAAGCTCACGCTCGACGCCACCTGCCCGATCTCGAAAGAGACCGACTACAAGAAGTGCGCAGTCAAGGTGGTGAAGGCTTAAGGCTCGACAACAGGAGGCGTGAGCGCCGCGCCCCGCCGACCGGGGGGACGGTAGTGGTGCGGGCTCGCGATGATCATGAACGACAAGGCGCATAAAACCGGACGTGCCGCAGCCAGCGCACCGTCGCCGCGTCGCCGCTTCCTCAAGGATGCGGCGGGCGTCGCTGGCGGCGCGGGCCTGCTCGCGCTCGGCGCCGGAATGGTCGCGAAGCAGGCGTCGGCGCTGCCGGCGACTGCAATCCGTCCGCCCGGTGCGCTCCCCGAAGACGATTTCCTCGCGGCCTGCGTACGCTGTGGTCTGTGCGTGCGCGACTGCCCGTACCACACCCTGAAGCTGGCCGAGCTGGGCGACGGGGTTGCGACGGGCACGCCTTATTTTCTGGCGCGCGACATCCCCTGCGAGATGTGCGAAGACATCCCCTGTGTGGTCGCCTGTCCGACCGGTGCGCTCGATCGCTCGCTCACCGATATCGGCAAGGCGAAGATGGGGCTGGCGGTGCTCATCGACCAGGAGAACTGCCTCAACTTCCTCGGCCTGCGCTGTGACGTCTGCTACCGCGTGTGCCCGGTCATCGACAAGGCGATCACGCTCGAGCGCATGCACAACCCGCGCTCGGACCGCCACGCGATGTTGCTGCCGACCGTGCATTCCGAGCACTGCACCGGCTGCGGCAAGTGCGAGAAGGCCTGTGTGCTGCCCGGTGAGTCGGCGATCAAGGTGTTGCCGATTCAACTCGCTCAGGGCTCGAAGGCCGAGCACTACCTGCGCGGCTGGGAAGAGAAGGAAGCGGCCGGCCGGTCGCTGATCGGTGATCAGGTCGAACTGCCCGTGCGCGGTCTCGAAGACAAGGCCTACGGCGACACTCGCGTCAAACCGGGTGAGGGTCCGCAGGTGCCTGGCCAGGTACCGGATTACGCCCCGGCGGCACCCTCCGGCAGCGGTCTCGATTCGGGGTGGAAGCCATGAGCGCGCAGACGACGACCGGCGGCGCACCGGAGCGCAAGGTCCCGCCCAGCAGCATCCGCGGCGCAGCGATGCGGGGCGTGGTGGCGCGCCCGGGCCATGAGGCGGTGGAGGTCAAGGGGTGGCTGCGGGCGCACAAGTGGCTGTTGCTGCGGCGCGCCTCGCAGCTGGGCATCCTCGCGCTCTTCCTTGTCGGCCCCTGGCTGGGGTGGTGGATCGTCAAGGGCAATCTTGCATCGAGTCTCACCCTGGGGGTGTTGCCACTCACCGACCCCTTCCTGATCGCGCAGCAATTCGCCGCGGGGCAGTGGCCCTACCAGGAGGCGCTGATCGGGGGCGGCATCGTGCTGGCCTTCTATCTGCTCTTCGGCGGGCGGCTGTTCTGTTCGTGGGTGTGTCCGGTGAATATCGTCACCGATGCCGCCGCGTGGCTGCGCCGGCGGCTGGGGCTCAAGGGCGGCAAGGCGCCCGCTGCCAGCACGCGCTACTGGCTGCTGGGTTTCGTGCTGGTGATTGCAGCGGCGACCGGTTCGCTGGCGTGGGAGTGGGTGAATCCGGTGTCGATGTTCCACCGCGGGCTGATCTTCGGTTTCGGCCTGGCCTGGGGCATCGTCGGCGGCATCTTCTTCTACGATCTGCTGATTGCGCCGCGCGGCTGGTGCGGCCATCTGTGCCCGCAGGGCGCCTTCTATGCGCTGCTTGGGCGCAAGTCCGTGATCAAGGTCGCGGCGGACAGGCGCAGCGCCTGCAACGACTGCATGGACTGCTTTGCCGTCTGCCCCGAGCCTCAGGTCATCCGTCCCGCGCTCAAGGGCGTGGGGCAGGACCATCCCCTCATTCTGGATGCCGACTGCACCGCCTGCGGACGCTGTGTGGATGTGTGCGGCAAGGACGTTTTCCGTATTACGACCCGATTCAACAGGAGCGAGTCATGAAAAAGACCCCCACGCTTGCCCGCTACGCGGGATCGCTGCCCCCCGAGGGTGCTGTTCCATCTTGGGGCGGCCCGGCGATGAAACGAAAAGCACGCAATCTGGCCCTCGCGCTCGTCGCCGCCATCGGCTTCGGCGCAGTGCTGCCGCCCGCTTCGATGGCGCAGGCCGTGCAGAGCATTCGCGGCGCGGACGTCGCCGCCCAGGAGCTGCAGGTCGGCAACTACAGGCCGATTCCCGACCAGGCACCGATCGAGCGCGATTACGTGCAGCAGCCGCCGCTGATCCCGCACAAGGTCGAGGGCTACGAAGTCACGATCAACTTCAACAAGTGCATGGATTGCCACGCCTGGAGCCGCTACAAGGAGACGGGCGCGACCAAGGTCAGCCTGACCCACTTCAAGGATCGCGACGGCGGTGAGCTCTCGAACATCTCGCCCCGCCGCTACTTCTGCATGCAGTGCCACGTTCCGCAGACCGATGCGAAACCGCTGGTCGCGAACACGTTCCAGCGCGCACAAGGGCTGCGCTGAAAGATCAATAAACGGGGGAAGTCATGACCGACAACAACAAGAGCCTGGTGCAGCGCATCCGCGGTGCAGGCTGGAGCGCCATCGTGCTGCTCTTCGCCTTGGGCGTGATTTTCTGGGGCGGCTTCAACTGGGCCCTGGAAATGACCAACACCGAGAAGTTCTGCATCTCCTGCCACGAGATGCAGGAAAACGTCTTCAAAGAGTATCGCAACACCATCCACTATCAGAACCGTACCGGTGTGCGCGCTACCTGCCCCGACTGTCACGTGCCGAAGGAGTGGGGGCCGAAGATGATTCGCAAGATCAAGGCTTCGCGCGAGATCTACGGCAAGATCATGGGCACCATCGACACGCCCGAGAAGTTCGCTGCCGAACGCCTGCGGCTGGCGCAGAACGAGTGGAAGCGCATGAAGGCGAACAACTCGCAGGAATGCCGCAACTGCCACAACTTCGAGTACTTCGACTATTCGGTTCAGGGGCGGCGCTCGAATCAGATGCACCAGGCCGGTTTTGCCGAGGGCAAGACCTGCATCGACTGCCACAAGGGCATCGCGCACTCGCTGCCGCCAGTCAATCAGGCGATCGGCGTCCAGCGCGACAGCGTCGCGCCCGAGGTGATGCACCCGGCGCCAGCGCGCTGAATCACTTTTGCGGGATTTGACGTACGGACGAGCGGCCGGTTTTTCCGGCCGTTCGTCCGTCTGTGCGGGCTTGCCGGGCACGAGCTCTTGTCATTCCCTGTTCGCACCCATAGACTGAAAGTGCCATTTTGGCGTTTTTAGAGATTTTTATGCTTCGGCCAGAGTCGATGACCTGGCGCCCTTCCCCGAAGTGGGCGGTGGCGGCCTTGGCGGTGGTCATTATCCTGACCATTTTCGTTGGTACCCTCTTTGTCCTCTCCACCCTTCGCGAGGACACGCTGGCGCGGGTCCGCTCGGAGGTACGGGGCTTGAGCGAAGTGCTCGCAGAGCAGAGCAGTCGCGCCTTCGAGGGAGCCGAAGTCGCCTTGCAGGCCACTCAATACCGCCTTTCCGACAAGCTCGGGCAGAGCCTGAGCCTTGACAGTTTCCCTGTCAGCGCGCTGCTGGGGGCACGTACCGCAGGGCTGCCCCAGATTCGCTCGATGTTCGTGATCGACGCTAGGGGGCAGACCGTCAACACCTCTTTGCCGACGGGGCCTCCACGCGACTCGCTCGCTGACCGGGATTACTTCCGGTATTTCCAGAGCGGGGGGGAAGAGGTTTTTATCAGCGACCCGGTGCTCAGCCGGGCCGATGGCAAATGGACCCTGATCATCGCGGCCCGCCTGCTCGATGGCCAGGACAATTTCCGTGGGGTGGTGGCCGTCTCGCTGGCGCTCGATTACTTCAAGGCGTTCTACCAGGGGCTTGAGTCGGTGGACCGTTTCCGGATCATGCTCATCAAGGCAAGCAGCGGCAAGTTGCTTGCCTCGCCCACCGGCGGGGCGCCCATTGGCGGGGTGGTCGCCGGGGTACCGGCCGATTTGAGGGACGCTACCACGTCCGTCATTCGTGAAGTGATCGAGCACGACGCGGGTCGGCCACGCTTCGTCACCTATAAGCCGGTGCCCGGATATCCGTTCCTGGTGAGTGTGGCCGTCGATGAAGACGTGGCCTTGCGCGACTGGCCCCAAACCGCGAGCCCGATCGCGAGTTTTGCGGTAGCCGTCGTGATGTGCATTCTGATTGCCGCGGGAGGTCTGATGTGGAGTCTGCACCGTCGTGAGGTGATGGCACGTGCGCTCCATGAGAGCGATGCCCGCGGAAGGCAGCTGATCCAGACCGTCAATGACGCGATTGTCATGCTCGACCAGAAGCTCTCGATCGTGCTCTTCAATCCTGCGGCCGAAACCCTGTTCGGGATGTCGGCGGCCAGCGCCCTCGGAACGCCCTTCGAGTCCTTGCTGGAGCCCGCGGCCCGCGACACCTGCATCCGTCTGCTCGCATGTTGCGCCCAGCCGGGCCAGGGCGTGGACGCTTGCCCCAGCCAGTCGGAGATCGATTGTCGGCACCGGTCGGGCCAGGTCTTTGCCGCGGATGCCAGCTTTTCAACGACTCTCTTTCGTGGCGAGCGCGTCTTCAGCGTGGTTTTGCGCGACCTCAGCGAACGGCGTCGGATCGAGGCCGACCTGCGTGCGAGCAATGATCGTCTGCAGGCGCTGTCTGCCGCCGTGCAGCGTGCGCGTGAGGAGGAGCGCACGCTGATCGCGCGCGAGATGCATGACGAGCTCGGTCAGCTGCTCACCGGCATCAAGCTCGAGTTTTCATGGTTGCGGGGTCGTTTGCCGCCCGGACACGATGAGCTCCGTTCAAAGGTGGCGCTCATCCAGGCCCAGCTCGGAGAGACGATCAACTCGGTGCGGCGGATCACCTACCAGTTGCGTCCGCTGATACTCGACGATCTGGGCCTGAACGCGGCGGTGAATTGGCTGCTGGATGATTTCGCCCAGCGCACGGGTGTCACCGTGGTGCCCGAGCTCTCACCCGAGGACCCTCCTCGGGGCAGTGCCGAAGCCACGACCCTGTTTCGATTGCTGCAGGAATCGCTCACCAACATCATGAAATACGCCCACGCACGCACCGTGTGGGTCACGCTGCGGCGTGATGGGGCGCAGTGGTGCCTGAGTGTGCGTGACGATGGCGTGGGTTTTGACCCGCAAGCAATCGGCAAGGACTGTTTTGGACTGCTCGGGATGCGCGAACGGGCGCGCCTGAGCGGGGGCTGCTGCATGATCGAAAGCGCCCCGGGCGAGGGCGTCCACATCGAGGTCTGCCTGCCCGCTGGGCATGAGGAGTGAGGACGGCATGAACAAGCTCAGGGTTTTGCTCGCCGACGACCACGCGATCATTCGGGACGGCCTGCGCCAGATCCTGGCCGAGACCGAGGATCTGGCGGTGGCAGGCGAGGCTGCAAATGGCCAGGAAGTGCTGACCCAGCTGCGCGAGCGCGACTGGGATCTGCTCGTGCTCGACATCTCGATGCCCGGGCGCAGTGGGCTCGACCTCATCCGTCTGGTCAAGGACGAGTGCCCGCACCTGCCGGTGCTCATCCTCAGCATGCACCACGAGGAGCAATACGCCGTGCGCGCCCTTCACGCCGGTGCCGCTGGCTACCTCACCAAGGAAAGCGACGCCGATCTGCTGCTCCACGCCATGCGCCGCGTCGCCGCGGGGGGCGTGTACGTGAGCGACAAGGTGGCCGAGCTGATGGCGCGCGGTCTGCGTCCGGTCAGCAGTGAGCTGCCGCACAAGCTGCTGTCCGACCGCGAATATCAGGTGTTCAGCCTGCTGGTGCAGGGCCACGGCCTATCCGACATCGCCACCGAGCTGTCGCTGAGCGTGAAGACGATCAGCACCCACAAGACCCGCATCCTGCAAAAAATGGGCATGAGCAACCTGTCCGAACTGGTGCGCTACGCCATCTCCCACCGCCTCGTCGAGGTCGACGACCTCTACTGAGCGCGCCCTGCGCTCAGATCCGCGACGCCACCCGCGCGCCCTCCGCCGCTGCGTCAGAGGAAATACTCCCTGCGGGGTAGGAATTTTCCTACACGGATTTTAATCCCTATCCGATTTAGGGTTTCTCGAGATCGGCCCAGAATCTGGCCATGACTTGCCGGAGCGCTGTTGCTGCGGCTGCCGATCGTGTTTTTGCCTGTACCGAGGGATTGAAAATGAAGAAGCTGTTCTCGCACGCCGCCCTGATTGCTGCCGGCGCGGCCCTGTTGCTGGGGGCCAACGTGGCCCAGGCGATGGACGACGAAGACGTCGTCAAGCTGATGAAGAAGAACAATTGCATGAAGTGCCATGCGCCCGAGAAGAAGAAGGACGGCCCCTCGTACAAAGAAATCGCCGCGAAGATGCGCGAAAAGCCCGCTGCCGAAGCCGAGGCCGAAGTGCTCAAGCACGTGACCACCTTCAGCAAGGTCGAGATCAAGGGCAAGCAGGAAGACCACGAGCCGCTGAAGACCAAGGACGAGGCGGAAATTGCCGCCGTGGTGAAGTGGATCCTCTCGCGTCCGTAAGCCGATTGAGCCAATTGAGGGTTGAACCATGTTGAACAAAATGAAAAAAAGCCTGGCTGCGGCGCTGATGTTTGCCGGCCTCGGCCTCGCCGCGCTCCCGGCCCAGGCCGAAGAGGCGAAGGACGTCATCTACCAGGGTGACGCGCGCTGCACTGGCTGTCACGACGAGAGCGAGATCAAGCCTGTGCTGTCGATCGCCAAGACCAAGCACGGCGTGGCCAAGGATGGCCGCGTGCCCACCTGCGTGAGCTGCCACGGCGAAAGCGATGCCCACGTCAACAAGCCCGAGGACGTCGAGATCCGCCCCGCCACCGACAAGGCCTACGGCAAGACCTCGCACCTGAGCGCGGAAGAACAAAGCGCCAACTGCACGACCTGCCACCAGGGCGGCAAGCACATGAACTGGAACACCAGCGCCCACGCCCGCAATGACGTGTCCTGCACCAGCTGCCACCAGATTCACACCGGCCACGACGCCGTGCGCGACAAGCGCGAGCAGCCCGAAGTCTGCTACAGCTGTCACAAGCAGCAGCGCACCGAAGCCAACAAGCCCTCTCACCACCCGATCCCCGAAGGCAAGATGACCTGCTCGGACTGCCACAACACCCATGGCTCGGCAGGCGAGAAGATGCTGATCAAGGATACGGTCAACGCGACCTGCTACACCTGTCATGCCGAGAAGCGCGGCCCGTTCGTGCATAACCATCAGCCGGTGACGGATAACTGCTCGAACTGCCACAACCCGCACGGCACCGCGGCGGAAAGCATGCTCATCGCCCGTCAGCCCTTCCTGTGTCAGTCGTGCCACGGCGCGGTTTCTCACCCCGGCAACATCCCCGGCGTCAAGGAGCTCATGCCGAATGCGGTTTCCGCCAATATCGGCCCGGGCGTGGCCCAGTCGCGCGGTTGCAACAACTGCCACGCCAACATCCACGGTAGCAATAACCCGTCGGGTCTTCAGTCCGGTGGCGCTGCGCGCTACTTCCGCTGAGTTCAGGGAGAACGAAAATGGACAAGCAAGGCAATTTCTCGCTGGGCGTCTGTGCAGCGGCGATCCTGATGGCCTTTCCTCCGGCGTCTGCGTGGGCGGATGAGGTCGAAGAGCTCACGAACCCCAATCTGGCCGAAGTTTCCGTCGGACTGCGCTATCTCAATGAAGCCAATCCGCTCTACCGCCAATACACGGGTATGAATACCGACGGTGCGTCGGGCACGCTGGGCATGGACTACCTGCGCCGCAACGACGAGGCCGAGTGGTTCCGCCTCAATGCCCGGGACCTCGGCACGCGGGTGCAGGAGTTCGGCATCTCGTATGAAAAGCAGGGAGATTGGGCGATCGGGCTGGAATATGACCAGATCCCGCGCTTTGGTCCCTATGAAATCCACACCGGCGTGACCGGCATTGGGACGAACACGGTTCAGCAAGGCGCCGCCCAGGTCGGCTATGCACCGTCTGCCGCGGGCTTGAGCGAGACGACGCTCAGCACCGAGCGCTCGATCACGACCTTCAGCGGCAAGAAGTATCTGTCCGATCGGCTCAAGCTCAGTTTCTCGCTGAAGAACGAGGACAAGACCGGCGAGCGCATGTTCGGTGTGCGCGGTGGCGGTTCTTCCACCACCTATCCGTTCAATGCGTTCCTGTTCGCGCCCGAGCCGATCGACCAGACGCACCGCCAGATCGAAGGGGCGATGGATTACGTCACCGAGAAATACCAGCTCTCGGTCGGCTACTACGGCAGCTTCCTGGAGGTCGATGACCCGGCGTTCAACGTCGCTGGAAACGGCAATGTGGCGTACTTCAGCGCCGCCACTGGCGGTACTGCCGGCAGCCCGGGCGTTTTCTCCCTGGCAAGCCCGCTGGCGCTGGCGCCGAGCAACTCGATGCAGCAGATCTACGCGAATGGCGCGTACAACTTCAGCGCCGACACCCGCGGCACGCTGAAGGTATCGCATTCAGAAGGGCGCCAGGACGACGATTTCATCACCCTCGACCCTCGCCACCTTTCCCCGGCGATCGGCGGCGGGCTCGACGCCAAGGTGAAGACGACTGAAATCTACGCGTCGCTGACCTCGCGCGTCACCAAGGACCTGAAGCTGCTCGCATCGTGGCGCTACGAGGACAAGGACGACGACACGCCGGTTCGGGCCTACAACACATGGATCAAGGGTGGGTACGACTCGTTCAAGACCAATAATCCGATCTCGCACGAGGCGCAAACGGCCAAGCTCGAAGCGGATTACCGTCTGGCGAAAGGCTATGCACTGACCGCCGGGGTGGATTACACCACGCGGGAAAGCTCGGACTGGAACTATTACCACAACGCCAACAGCGCGCCCGATCTCGCCTGGGGCCGCAGCGAAGTGTCCGAAACCACTTCGCGCGTGTCACTGCGCAAGAACATGAGCGAAACGGTGAATGCCAACCTGGCGCTGTCGCATGCCGTGCGCACCGGGTCCGACTGGGAGCATGGGTCGCACCACGTCGCGCTGTATCCGACTTTCCTCGCCGATCGCAACCGCGACAAGGTGCGTGGCATGGTCGACTGGGCAGCAAGCGAACGGCTGAACCTGCAGTTTGCGTACGAAGCCTATTTCGACGACTACACCCGCAGCGAATACGGGATGGACAGCGGCAAGGGTCAGGTGTTTTCGCTCGATGGCGCCTTTGATCTGGACGACGACTGGAAGCTCAACGCGTGGTACTCGAAGCAGCTGGGTGAAACGGAGCAGCATACCCAGGGCGCGGCGTGTACCACCGTTGGCGATGGGGCCTGCACTGGGACTGGCGCCACGACTTTCCGCACCGGGACGCTGATTCAGTGGGATTCGAAACTCAAGCAGGACTCCGACCAACTCGGCCTCGGCTTGACGGGCAGGTTCAAGAAGCTGGAGATGGGTGCGCAGTATGTCTATTTCCATGACCTCGGTGAGCAGGACATCAGCGAAATGCCGGCAACCACCTGCACGAATCTGGCTTGCACCACGACGGGGGTCGTCGCGTCCGGCATGGGCATCCTTCCCGACACTCGATACACCCAAAACACCCTGAAGCTCTACGGCGCTTACCCGCTCGATAAGGCCACCAAGGTCCGACTCGACTTCATCTACGACTATCGCAAGATGGACGACTACACTTGGGAAAACTGGGTGTACGCAGATGGCACGCGGGTCAATGTGGATCCGAAGCAGATCACCCAGATCATCGGGCTCTCCCTCATCCACAAGTTCTAACGCTGCAAATACAACCGGGCTGCCAACAGCCCGGTTGTACTGCGGACTGCCTTTTCAGAGAAAAATCATGAGTAGCACTGCAAGCGCCGGCACCCCTCCGGCACGCGTCTTCATCAAGGTGTGGGACCCCATCGTCCGCATTGGCCACTGGGCGATGGTGTTCTGCTTTGCCGCGCTTTATATCAAGTCGGACAAGTTTCCGCTGCACATCTACGCCGCCTACGTGATCATGGCCTACATGCTGTTCCGCATCCTGTACGGCCTGGTGGGCCCGCGCGCGGTGCGGTTCTGGACCTTCATGTACAGCCCGAAGACGATGGTCAAGTACGGCATCGACTCGGTGGTCGGCCACCCCATGCACACCATTTCGCACAACCCGCTGGGTGGGGCGATGGTGTTCGCGCTCATCTTCATCATGCTCGCCACCGGCGCGCTCGGCCTGATGCTGTACAGCGCCGGGCAGGAGATGGGGCCGCTGGGTGACATGGTGCCGAGCGACTGGGAAGACGAACTCACCACCGTCACCCTGTTCGGCCAGGACATCGTGATCGGGCTCAAGGACCTGCACATCTGGGTGGGCAACTTCGCCGCCTCGCTGGTGATGCTGCACCTGATCGGCAACTGCTGGGCCTCGGCCTGTCACAAGACCAACCATGTGCTGGGCATGATCACCGGGGTGAAGGACGCCGAGGTCACCGACCCCGAGCTGAAGTACTACAAGCAGGTGCCGGAACCCCGCTTCGCGATCAACCTGACCAAGTCGGTCGGCCCGGTATTTACCGAGATCATCCTGATCACCGGCATCCTGGTGTGCATCGTGTGGCCGCTGGTCGAGGTGTTCAGCTGGATCAACCGTTTCATTCCGTCCTACTGATCGCGGCACTTTGTTGCGGCGCAAGGCAAGACATGGGACCGGCACCGGGTTCACCGCTATAATCCGGCCCCATGCTCGAAGCCCAAGATCTCGCCTGCCTGAAGGGCGACCGCCTGCTGTTCCGTGGCCTCGTCTTCCGCCTTAAGGTAGGTGAGATGCTGCGCGTCGCCGGCCCCAACGGGGTGGGCAAGACCAGCCTGTTGCGCCTGATCACCGGGCTTGCGCTGCCCGAAGCCGGGGAGGTGCGCTGGCGTGGCGAGTGCATCCGCCGCGCGCGCGAGGCCTTCCACGGTGAACTGCTCTACCTTGGCCATGCGCCGGCCCTCAACGATCTGCTCAGCCCGCTCGAAAACCTGCGCTTCGCCTGTGCCGCAGGGGGTGACCCGGTTGCCGAAGCGGATTGCGTACGGGCCCTGGTCCGCATCGGCCTGGAGAACCAGCTTGACCTGCCTGCGCGGGTGCTGTCGCAGGGCCAGCGTCGGCGTGTGGGGCTTGCGCGCCTGTTCCTGTCCGCGCGGCGTTCCCTGTGGGTACTCGATGAGCCTTTCACGGCGCTCGACGTGCATGCGGTCGCCGACCTCGCCGCGACCCTGTCCGCGCACTGTGCCGCGGGCGGCAGCGTGATGATGACCACGCACCAGGACGCTCCCTTTGCCCGCCCGCCCGCGGTGCTGGACGTCGGGGCCTTCGCATGCTGAGCACCTTCGTTGCCGTGCTGCGCCGCGACCTGCTGCTGGCCTGGCGCGGCCGTGCCGACGTGCTGGTGACGCTGGCGTTCTTCGTCATCGTCGTATGCCTGTTTCCCTTTGGTGTGGGCGCCGAACCCAACCAGTTGCGGGCGATCGCGCCGGGCGTGCTGTGGGTCGCGGCGCTCCTTGCCTGCCTGCTCTCCCTGCATCGGCTGTTTGCGCAGGACTTTGTGGACGGAACCCTCGAGCAGCTTTTGCTGTCAAGGGAGCCGGCCGTGTTGTGGGTGCTGGCCAAGGTCCTCGCGTTCTGGCTGAGCACCGGCTTGCCGGTCGTGGCCGTTGCGCCGGCGATGGCCTTGCTGCTTGATCTGGAGCAAGGGGGGCTGAGGGTTCTGGTATTAACTTTGCTCCTCGGCACGCCGATCCTGGCGCTGCTGGGCGCGGTGGGTGCCGCGCTGACCCTGGGCCTGCGCGGTGGCGGCATGTTGCTGGCCTTGCTGGTGTTGCCCCTGTTCGTGCCGGTGCTGATCTTTGGCGCCGGCGCCGTGGAGGCCGAGGTGTCCGGGACCGGCGCGCTGGCGCACATGCTGTTGCTGGGGGGCGGTCTGGCGGGCGCGCTGGCGCTGGCACCCTGGGCCTGTGCCGCGGCGCTGAGAATTTCGACTGACTGACGATGCATTCACGCGGAGTTCGCTGGTCGGCGCCGCGTCAACCGAGAGTATGTTTACCGAGCATGACTAATCCCGATCGCGGACGCAGCCTGTTCCGCTTTGCCGCCCCGCAACACTTCTACCCTCTTGCCGGCCGTCTCGCCCCCTGGTGTGCCGCCATCGCCGTCGTCCTCACCGTGATCGGGCTGTGGCTCGGTTTCTTCGTCGCGCCGACCGATGCGACCCAGGGCCAGGTGTACCGGGTGATCTTCATCCACGTTCCGGCGGCCTGGATGTCGATGTTCATCTATCTCGTGATGGCGTTCTGGTCCGCGGTCGGTCTGATCATGAACACGCGCCTGTCCTTCGTAATGAGCCAGGCGCTTGCACCGACCGGGGCCATGTTCTGCTTCGTCGCCCTGTGGACCGGTGCGCTCTGGGGCAAGCCCACCTGGGGTGCGTACTGGGTGTGGGATGCGCGCCTGACCTCGCAGCTGCTGCTGCTGTTCCTGTACTTCGGCTTCATCGCGCTGACGCGCGCCATCGAGGACCCGCGTCGTGCCGATCGTGCGGGCGCCATCATCGCGCTGGTCGGTGCGGTCAATGTGCCGATCATCTACTTCTCGGTGCAGTGGTGGAACACGCTTCACCAGGGGGCCTCGGTGAGCCTGACCAAGGCACCGTCGATGGCGGCCACGATGCTGGCCGGCATGCTGGTGATGGCCTTCGCGTCGTGGGCCTACACGCTCGCTGTGGTGTTCTGGCGGGTGCGACCGATGATTCTCGAGCGTGAGCGCCACACCGAGTGGGTCGGCGCCGAACTCGAGCGCGCCGCAGCGGCGGATGCGCGCAAGGCAGGAGGGAGTCTCTGATGCAGTGGGAAAGCTGGTCCGCGTTCTGGGACATGGGCGGCGCCGCCTTTTTCGTATGGGGCAGCTATGGCCTCACATTTGCGCTGATCGCGCTGGAACTCGTGCTCGTCGTGCAGCGTCGGAAGGAAACGGTTCGCCGCCTGTCGCGCTGGCGGCGGGCGGTCGGCAAGGATTCGAACAGGCGTAACGGTGAGGGCTTCGCGCCCGCCATGGAGTCGGAACAATGAAAGCCCGTAACAAGCGTTTCATGCTGGTCGGTGGCGGGGTGGCCCTGTTGATTGCAGCGGTGGCCCTCGTGCTGAGTGCCTTCCAGCAGAATCTGGTGTTTTTCCATACCCCGAGCGAGGTCGCCGAAGGCAAGGCGCCGATCGGCAAGACCTTCCGCGTGGGGGGCATGGTGGAGGACGGCTCGATAGCGCGCGAGGCTGACGGGGTCACCGTCCGCTTTGCCATCACCGACACGGCCAAGGTGATTCCGGTGACCTACCGCGGCACGCTGCCCGACCTGTTCAAGGAGGGCAAGGGCGCGGTCGTGCAGGGCAAGCTGGAAGACGGCGTGTTTCGCGCGACCGAGGTGCTCGCCAAGCACGACGAGAACTACATGCCGCCCGAGGCTGCACACGCCGTCGAGCAGGCGCAGAAAACCGCTACCACGCTGAGCCAGTGACGCCATGATTCCCGAACTCGGACATTTCGCCCTCATCCTCGCCCTCGTGCTGTCGCTGGTGCAGGCGGTCGTGCCGCTCTTGGGCGCGCGCCGCAACAGCATGGCGCTGATGGCAGTGGGCCGCCCGGCGGCGCAGGGGCAGTTCCTCTTCATCGTGTTCAGCTACGTCTGCCTGACCTGGGCCTTCATCCAGAGCGACTTCTCGGTCCAGCTTGCGGCCTCGAACTCGCACAGCGCGACGCCGCTCATGTACAAGATCACCGGCGTGTGGGGCAACCACGAGGGCTCGCTGCTGCTGTGGGCGATGTCGCTGTCGCTGTGGACGGTGGCGGTGACGGTGTTCTCGCGCCACCTGCCCGATGCCTTCCTTGCCCGCGTGCTCGGCGTGCTCGGCTGGGTGAGCGCCGGCTTCATCTCCTTCACCCTGGTCACCTCCAACCCCTTCGAGCGCCTGCTGCCCGGTGCGGCGGACGGGCGCGACCTCAATCCGCTGCTGCAGGACCCGGGGATGATCATCCATCCGCCGCTGCTGTACATGGGTTATGTGGGCTTTTCGGTGGCCTTCGCGTTCGCGATCGCGGCGCTGATGTCCGGCCGGCTCGATGCGGCTTGGGCGCGCTGGTCGCGGCCGTGGACCACGATCGCCTGGGTGTTCCTGACCGCGGGCATCGCGGTCGGCTCGGGCTGGGCCTACTACGAACTCGGCTGGGGCGGCTGGTGGTTCTGGGACCCGGTGGAGAACGCCTCCTTCATGCCCTGGCTGCTGGGCACGGCGCTGATGCACTCGCTGGCGGTCACCGAAAAGCGTGGCGCCTTCCGCAGCTGGACGGTGCTGCTGGCGATCGGCGCGTTCTCGCTGTCGCTGCTCGGGACCTTCCTCGTGCGCTCGGGCGTCATCACCAGCGTCCACGCGTTCGCGACCGACCCCAAGCGTGGCCTGTACATCCTCGCGCTGCTGGTGCTCGTGATCGGCTTTTCGCTGCTGCTGTATGCGCTGCGCGCACCCCGGCTCGCCGGCGGCGGCAGCTTCGGTCTGGTGTCGCGCGAGACCGCGCTGCTCGGCAACAACGTCCTGCTCACCGTGGCCTCGGCCTCGGTGCTGCTGGGTACCCTGTACCCGCTGTTCCTCGACGCGCTCAACCTCGGCAAGATCTCCGTCGGTCCGCCGTACTTCGAGGCGGTGTTCGTGCCCCTGATGACGCCGGTGGTGGTGCTGATGATGTTCGGGCCTTTCCTGCGCTGGAAGGACGACGATCTCGTGGCTGCGGTACGCAAGGTCGCGCCGGCCTTCGTCGCCAGTGTGCTGATCGGCCTGGCCACCGCGTGGGCGGTGGATCACCTGACCTGGCGCACGGTGCTGGGTCTGGCGCTGGCGGCCTGGGTCGTGCTCGCCAGCCTCCAGTTGCTGGCCGGCAGGCTGGGTGAGCGTGCCGGGGCGTCGATGTGCTCGCGCCTGCGCGCGATCACGGCCTCGTGGTGGGGCATGTGGCTGGCGCACCTGGGTGTCGGCATTTTCATCATCGGCGTCACCATGGTCGGCAGCCTCGACCGCCATCTCGACGTCAAGATGCAGGAAGGCCAGCGCGCGGAGCTGGCCGGCTACACCTTCGTGTTCCGCGGCGCGGTCGAGGCTGACGGTCCCAACTACGACGCCGCGCGCGGCCTCATCGAGCTCAGTCGCGACGGTCGCGCGCTCGGCACCCTGACCCCCGAGAAGCGCCTCTATCGCGCGCAGGGGATGCCGATGACCGAAGCCTCGCTCGATATCGGTGTCTTCCGCGACGTCTATGTCTCGCTTGGCGAGCAACTGCCCGATGGCGCCTGGATCGTCAGTCTGTACTACAAGCCCTTCATCAGCTGGATCTGGGCGGGCTGCCTCCTGATGGGGCTGGGCGGGGTGTTCGCCGCTGCTGACCGTCGCTACCGCCGGCTTGCGGCGCGGGAAGCGGCGGCCGGTGCGGGACAGCGTGTGGCGGCCTCGGCCTGAGCCCCGGACGCGCAACCAAGGAAATTCATGAAAGCCAAGTTTCTCGTTCCCCTGCTGCTGTTTTTCGGTCTCGCGGGTTTTCTCGCCTTTGGCCTGACGCTCAACCCGCGTGAGGTGCCCTCGCCGCTGATCGACAAGCCCGCGCCGGACTTCCGCCTTGCCCGCCTCGACCAGCCGGAGCAGGTCTTCTCGCTCAAGGACATGCAGGGCCAGGTGTGGCTGCTCAACGTCTGGGCCTCGTGGTGTGTCGCCTGCCGCCAGGAGCATCCCTTGCTGGTCCGCATGGCCGAGCAGAACATCGTCCCGGTCGTCGGCCTGAACTACAAGGAAGTGCGTGGCGATGGTGCGATCAACGCGCGTGGCATGGCGCTCGAAGCCGAGACCGGCATGGTGATCGAGCGTGCGCGGCGCTGGCTCAGCGACCATGGCAATCCCTATGTGCTCTCGGTGCTCGACATCGACGGCCGCGTCGGCATCGACTACGGCGTGTATGGCGTGCCGGAGACCTTCCTGATCGACCGTGAAGGTCATATCCGCTACAAGCACATCGGTCCGATCACGCCCGAGGTGCTCAAGGACGTGCTGATGCCCAAGATCGAGGAGCTGCGCCGTGCCAGCTGAAGCCCGATTTGCAGGCCTGCGCCTTACGGCGCTTGTGGGCGCAGTGGTGTTTGCGCTTGTCGGTCCGGCGCGTGCCGCGAGCCCCTCTGCAGAGGCGGCGACCGCGGTCGCGCCCACGGTGGCGGCCGACCCCAGGCTGGAAGCCGATGTGATGGAGTTGTCGCACAAGCTGCGCTGCCTCGTGTGCCAGAACCAGTCGATTGCCGAATCGAACGCGCCGCTTGCGCTGGACCTGCGTGACCAGGTGCGCGAGCAGCTGGCAGCGGGCAAGAGCAAGGACGACGTGGTCGATTACCTCGTCGATCGTTACGGCGACTTCGTGCTCTACGAGCCGCCTTTCAAGGCGGTCACCGCCCTGCTCTGGCTGGGGCCCGCAGCCTTGCTGCTGGGGGGTGCCGGTTGGCTGGCCTTCCGCTTGCGCCGCCGCCGTGACGAAGTCGCCGCCGAGGCGACCCTGTCTGCGGCTGACAGCGCGCGCGCGCGCGCCCTGCTCGACAGCGCGTCGGGTGCCGTCCAATCTGAATCTCCGGAGTCCCGTTCGTGACCGCTTTCATCCTGTTTGCCGGCCTGCTCCTGGCCGGCGCCCTGCTACTGATCCTGCCGCCCCTGCTGGGTGTGGGTGCGCGCCGCCGCCGTGAGGCGGCGCGCCAGAGCACGATGGCGCTGACGGTGCTGCGCGAACAGCTCGCGGAGCTCGATGCCGAATTGGCCACCGGACAGATTGATGCGGCCAGTCATGCCAAGAGCCGCGAAGAACTCGAACGTCGCGCCCTCGAGGAGGGCGAGGCGGCTGCCGAGGCCGCCGAGGCGGCCGACGTGCGGCCGAGTCGCGCCTGGGCCATCGGCATCGCCCTCACCGTGCCGGCGCTGGCGGTGGCGGTTTACCTGATGATCGGCGAGCCGGATGCGCTCGACCCGAAGAACATCGAGGGTCAGCAGGGCTTCACCCAGGAGCAGGTCGAGGAGATGGTGGGCAGCCTGGTCCAGCGCCTCGAGCAGGAGCCTGACAACGCCGAGGGCTGGCGCATGCTCGCCCGCACCTACCTGGTGCTGCAGGATTTTCCCAAGGCTGCTGCGGCCTATGAGCGTCTCGACAAGCTGGTGCCGAACGATCCGGACGTGCTCGCCGACTGGGCCGACGTGACCGCGGCGGTCCGGGGTACCGTGGTTGGTGAAGCCGAGGCGCTGGTGCTGCGTGCGCTCGACGCCGCACCCACCCATCCCAAGGCGCTGGCGCTGGCGGGTACCGCCGCCTACCAGCGTGACGATTTTGCCGCTGCTGCCGCGCTGTGGGAGCGCATCCTCGCGCAGATCCCGCAGGGCGACGACGTCGCCAGAGGCGTACGTGCGAGCATCAACGAGGCGCGGGCGAAAGCGGGCATGGCGCCGCTCTCCGCCAGCGAAGGCTCGCCGCCTCCGGTCGCGCCTTCGCCGCTCACCGTGTCGGGCCGGCTCGAGGTCGACGCTGCGCTCGGCGCGCAGCTTGCGCCGGACGATGTGGTGTTCGTGTTCGTGCGGGGCCAGGCCGGTGGTCCGCCACTGGCGGCGCTGCGCTTTGCCGGAAGCGACTTGCCGCTCGATTTCAGCTTTGAGGGTGCGACCCTGATGATGGCCGATGCCCCGGTGCCCGAACAGGTCGTGGTCGCCGCACGCGTCGCCAAGGGGGGCGATGCCAGTGCGCGCGCGGGCGACCTGGAAGGTTCGAGCGCACCGGTCGCAGCCGATGCGAGCGGGGTGCGCGTGCTCATTGACCGCGTTCGCGACTGAGTCTGCCGCTTCGCGCTGCCGCCTGCTCCGGACGCCGTGAGGCGCGGCGGGCTGGCGCTCAGTCGCTGTAGCTGAAGCGCACCCGCTTCACGTTGCACAGCAGCTCGTAGGCGATGGTGCCGGCTGCCTGCGCCACGCGGTTGACCGGGACCTCCCGCCCCCACAGCTCGACTCGGCTGCCGATTCCCGCTTCCGGGTGTTCGGTGAGGTCGACGGTCAGCATGTCCATCGACACCCGGCCGATGATGCGGGCAGGGCGCCCATCCACCGCGACCGGGGTTCCGTCAGGCACCCCGCGCGGATAGCCATCGGCATAGCCCATCGCCACCAGCCCGACACGGGTGTCACGCACGGCGACGAAGCGGGCGCCATAGCCGAGCGCTTCGCCAGCGGCAATCTCCCGCACCGCCATCACCGCGCTCTCCAGCGTCATCACCGCCTGCACGTCGTGGCCTTCCTCGGGCATCGGGTCGGCGCCGTAGAGCAGGATCCCCGGGCGGGCCCAGTCCCGGTGTGTCTGTGGCCAGCCTAGGATGGCCCCCGAGTTTGCCAGGCTGCGACACCCGGGCAGATCGGCGATGGCGGCATCGAAGCGCGCGACCTGTTCAGGGGTGGTGATGACCTGCGGCTCGTCGGCGCGTGCGAAATGCGTCATCAGCGTGATGTCGGCGACCTTGCCAGTCGCCCGCAGCCGTTGCCACGCGTCCTTCGCCGCGGCAGGCATGAAGCCGGCGCGGTTCATGCCCGTGTTGATCTTGAGCCAGACGTGGAGCGGCGCCGTGAGCGGCGCGCGCGCGAGCATCTCGATCTGTGCCGCGTGGTGCACCACCATCCACAGCCCGTGGCGCTCGACCTCGGCCAGCTCGGCCGCCGCGAACACGCCTTCGAGCAGCAGGATGGGCTGTGCCACGCCGGCGGCGCGCAGTTCGAGTGCTTCCTCGAGGAAGGCGACCGCAAAGCCGTCAGCCTCGGCGCCGAGCGCCTGCGCGCAGCGCACCGCGCCATGGCCATAGGCGTTGGCCTTGACCACCGCCAGCGCCCGCCCGCCGTGCAGCTGGCGGGCGAGCCGGTAGTTGTGGCGCAATGCGGCGAGGTCGATCAGGGCGCGGGCAGGGCGCATGGCAGTTTCCGGAAAGCGGGATGGCGAAATGGTGCGGCCAAATGCGCGCAGCTGCAACGTGCCCGCCCGGGTGCGAGCCGTTTGCCATCAGCTGCGCCGCCCCGCGCAGCCGGAACAGGCTGCCGTCGACGACCGAGCCGCGCAGTCGCGAGCTGACGGAGGCGCTCAGGCGGGCGCTGCCGTCCCGGGCATGCACTCTTGGCCGCCGAGCCAGCGCAGCGCGCCGCGTCCGGCCGCGGCGCCGCTGGCGAAGCAGGCGGTGAGCAGATAGCCGCCGGTGGGCGCTTCCCAATCGAGCATCTCGCCGGCGACGAAGACGCCGGGCCGGGCGCACAGCATCAGGCCCGCGTCCACCGCCGCGAAGCACACGCCGCCTGCGCTGCTGATCGCCTCGTCGAGCGGGCGGGTGGCGACGAGCGTCAGCGGCAGGGCCTTGATGCCCGCGGCGAGCCGGGCCGGATCGTCGAAGTCCGCCTTCGGCAGACACTCCCGCAGCAGCCCGGCCTTGACCCCCTTGAGGCCGGTCTGGCTGTGCAGATGGCTCGCCATCGAGCGGCTGCCGCGCGGACGGGCAAGTTCTGCGGCGAGGCGCCCCATGCTGCGCCCCGGGGCGAGGTCGAGGTGGAGGGTGGCCGTGCCCTGCGCCAGCAGTGTGTCCCGCAGTGGGGCGGAGAGCGCGTAGATCAGCCCGCCCTCGATGCCGGTGGCCGAGATCAGGCATTCTCCTGCGCGTTCGTGCACGCTGCCGTCGGCTGCCGTGAGGCGGGCGGTGACCGACTTCAGCGGCTGGCCGCGGAAGCGCTCGGCGAAGTGCGGGCTCCAGCCCGGGGCGAGCGCGTACGCGCCCTGCTCGGGGGCCGGGCGCGCGACATCGAAGCCGCAGTTCGCCGGCAGCAGGTCGGCGACCTCGATGCCGGCGGCGCGCAGCAGCGGCACCCAGGCGCCATCCGAGCCCAGCTTTGCCCAGCTGCCGCCGCCGAGCGCGAGCACGACGGCATCCGCGTCCACCGCCCGTGCGCCGTCGCGCGTATCGAACAACAGGCGCTGGGCGCCCGCCCGCGCCGGGTCGGTGGGCGCCCAGCCGCGCCAGCGGTGGCGCACGGCAAAGTGCACGCCGGCCGCACGCAGGCGGGCGAGCCAGGCGCGCAAAAGGGGCGCGGCCTTCATCTCGACGGGAAACACCCTGCCGGAGCTGCCGACGAAGGTCTCGATGCCGAGTGCGTGCGCCCACTCACGCAGAGCCGCGGGGCCGAAGGCGTCGACCATCGGCGCGAGCACGTCGCTGCGGGCGCCGTAGCGGCTCAGGAAGGTCGCGTACGCCTCGCCGTGGGTCAGGTTGAGACCGCCGCGTCCGGCGAGCAGGAATTTGCGCCCCACCGAGGGCATGGCGTCGAACACCGTGACCTGCAGCCGGGCCTGGGCGAGCACTTCGGCCGCCATAAGGCCGGCCGGTCCGCCACCGATCACGCACACCCGGGCCGGGTGAGTGCTAGGCGCTTGCCGCGGTGCGTGAGCGGGCGGGTGGCTGGGGGGCATGAGGGGCTAGGTGCCTGGTGTGGGGCGGTCGTGCTAGGCGAAGCGCGCGCGAAAGCCCGCGGGCACCGATGCCTTGGTGCGGGTCCGGTAGTCGAAGAACACGATCCCGGTCTTGCCGCGCGCGACCTCGCGGCCCGTTTCGGCCGCGGCCATGCGCCAGACCAGATCGAAGCCGAATTCGCTGAAATCGGTGGCGGTCATCTCGACCTGCATGGTCTCGCCATGGAAGGCCTCGGAGCGGTATTGCAGCGCGGCGTCGGCGATGATGATGCCCAGGCCCTCGATGTCGAGCTCGCTGTAGCCCAGCGACTTCAGCCAGCGCATGCGCGCCTCGGACACCACGCCGAGCAGTTGTGCGTTGTCCAGGTGCATGCCGTGGTTGATGTGGGAGATCAGCAGCGGGATGGTGGTGCTGAAGCTGAGGGAGTCCGGAAGATCGATCTTGATGCGGGCCATGGCTGTGGGCGGGCGCGGGGCGCGGCGCCAAAAAAGGAAAGGCCGCAGCGTAATCGCGCGGGCCTGGAGGGGGCAAGTGGGGCCTGTCTGTGGGCGGGGATGAAGGAGGCGCACCGCCTCGCCGCGTCGGTCAGCAGCACCAGAATGGTGCATTGCTGTGCGATTGTCATGGTTTGGCCAGTTTTAGCGAAAACAATGCACCGCGTGGGTGAATCTGATGCACAATGCAGGGCTTCTGCGATGGCCCCGGGTAAACCCTGAGGCTGTCGCATACGCGTGTCCGCTCGCTTTATTTTTTGTCTTCAATCAACCCATGGGTCCAACATCATGAAATATCAGTCCCTCGAGGAGTTCCTGGCCTACGTCGAACAACGCAACCCTGGCCAGCCCGAGTTTCTGCAGGCAGTCAGCGAGGTCATGGAGAGCCTGTGGCCCTTCATCGCGGCCAACAAACGCTACGCCGAGCATTCGCTCCTCGACCGACTGATCGAACCCGAACGCGTGATCATGTTCCGCGTGTCGTGGGTGGACGACAGGGGCGACGTGCAGGTCAACCGCGGCTACCGTATCCAGCACAGCTCGGCGATCGGCCCGTACAAGGGCGGCCTGCGCTTCCATCCCTCGGTGAACCTGTCGATCCTGAAGTTCCTGGCCTTCGAGCAGACCTTCAAGAACGCGCTCACCACGCTGCCCATGGGCGGCGGCAAGGGCGGTTCCGACTTCGACCCGAAGGGCCGCAGCCCGGGCGAGGTGATGCGCTTCTGCCAGGCCTTCATGACCGAGCTCTATCGTCACGTCGGCCCCGACACTGACGTGCCCGCCGGTGACATCGGCGTCGGCGGTCGTGAAGTCGGCTTCATGGCCGGGATGATGAAGAAACTGTCGAACAACGCCGCGTGCGTGTTCACCGGCAAGGGCCTGTCTTTCGGCGGTTCGCTGATCCGTCCGGAATCGACCGGCTACGGCACCGTCTATTTCGCCAACGCGATGCTCGAGCACGCCGGTCGTGACTTCAAGGGCCTGCGCGTCTCCGTGTCGGGCTCGGGCAACGTCGCCCAGTATGCGATCGAGAAGCTGCTGCAGCTCGGCGCCAAGCCGATCACCTGCTCCGACTCGAGCGGCACCGTGATCGACGAGGCTGGCTTCACCCCCGAAAAGCTCGCCATCCTCATGGAGATCAAGAACCACTACTACGGTCGGGTCGCCGAGTACGCCGAGCGCGTCGGTGCGCGCTTCGAGCCCAACGTGCGTCCGTGGCACGTGCCGGTCGATGTCGCCCTGCCGTGCGCGACCCAGAACGAGCTCGACGGCAACGACGCCGCCACCCTGGTCAAGAACGGCGTCATTGCCGTGGCCGAGGGTGCGAACATGCCCAGCACCATCGAGGCGGTGAAGATCTTCGAGCATAACGGCGTGCTGTACGCGCCGGGCAAGGCTTCGAACGCCGGCGGTGTGGCCACCTCCGGCCTGGAGATGAGCCAGAACGCGATGCGCATGTCGTGGACCCGCGATGAGGTCGATGCCCGCCTGAAGGAGATCATGCTCGGCATCCACGCCGCCTGCCTGAAGTACGGCGCGCGCGAGGACGGCACGGTGAGCTACGCCGACGGCGCCAATGTGGCGGGCTTCGTCAAGGTGGCCGAGGCGATGCTGGCGCAGGGCGTGATCTAACTTTCAGTCGCAGCCATCCGTGGGAGCGGGCTTGCCCGTGAATCAGCCTCCGATCGAGCGCTGCTTCACGAGCAAGCCCGCTTTCACGTTCCCGCAACGGATCCGTCTGTTCATCGGCTAAACTCCGCGCCAGATCCATTTCTTCACGAGCGCTTCCGATGATTCAGGCCACCATCGTCCCCGTCACCCCCTTCCAGCAGAACTGCAGCATCCTGTGGTGTGAGCAGACCCGCAAGGCTGCGGTGGTCGACCCCGGCGGCGACATTGATCGAATCCTCGCCGCAGTCGTCCGGCTGGGCGTGACGGTCGAGAAGATCCTCATCACCCATGGTCACATCGACCACGCCGGCGGCACGGCGAAGCTGGCGCGCGAGCTCGGCGTGCCGGTCGAGGGGCCGCAGGAGGAGGACCGTTTCTGGATCGAGGGCATGCCGCAGCAGAGCAAGATGTTCGGCTTCCCCGACGTCGAATCCTTCGAGCCCGACCGCTGGCTGCACGATGGCGACATCGTCACCATCGGCGCCCAGACCCTGAAGGTCATCCACACCCCGGGTCACACGCCCGGCCATGTGGTTTTCGTCGATGAGGACGCCCGTCTGGCGATCGTCGGCGACGTGCTCTTCGCCGGTTCGATCGGGCGCACCGACTTTCCGCGTGGCGATCATCCGGCCTTGATCCGCTCGATCCGCGACAAGCTGTTCCCGCTCGGCGATGACATCACCTTCATTCCTGGCCATGGCCCGACCTCGACCTTCGGCGAGGAGCGCGACAGCAACCCCTTCGTGGGCGCCTACGGCTGAGGTCCCGCGCGGCATCGGCCGCCTTCCTGTCTGCAAGATTGTTCCCTGTCCGATTCCGGTGCATTATGCCCTTGGTAAGTCGGAGTCCATTCATTCGGGATTTTCAAGGACGAGGGTCATGCAATGAGCAATGCAGACAAGAGCAGGAAAGGCTACCAGTGGCGGTTCTTCCGCTCCGGTGGCTTCGATCAGGTCCGCATCGAGACCGCGGACGACCTTCGTCATCTGGGCGAGCTCGACCCGAAGCTGTGGTCGGTGCTTGCGTGCCCGACCTCGGGGCTCGAGTTCGATACACGCACGCTGCAACTGCTCGACAGCGACGCTGACGGCCGTATCCGGGTGCCCGAGATCGTCGCTGCCGCGCAGTGGGTGTGCGCGGTGCTCAAGGATCCCGAGGTGCTGTTCGGCGGCGTGGATGGACTGCCGCTGGCGGCCATTGACGCGGCGCATCCGGAGGGCGCCAGGCTGCTCGCCACCGCGAAGAAGGTGCTCGACTACGTCGGCAAGGCGGGCGCGGATGCGGTGGGTGTCGCCGATCTGGCCGATACCACGCGGGTGTTCGCGCCCGCGCATTTCAACGGCGACGGCATCGTGCCGGCCGAGCTCACCCCCGATGCCGGTCTCGCGAAGGCGATCGCGCTGATCATCGACAATTTCGGCGCGCTTGAGGATCGCAGCGGCAAGCCCGGTGTGGACCAGGCGCGGGTGACGGCCTTCTTTGCCGCTGCGCAGGCCCTGTCGGACTGGTATGCGCAGGCCGAGGCCGATGCGGCCACGCTGATGCCGCTGGGCGAGGACACCGCGGCGGCCGCAGCCGTGTTCGATGCGGTGCGCGACAAGGTCGAGGACTACTTCACCCGCTGCCGGCTGGCGGCCTTCGACGAGCGTGCCGCGGCCGCCCTCAACCCGGCCGATGCCACCTATGCCGGCCTGGCGGCGCAGACGCTTGGCGCCGGTGCCGAAGGCGTTGCCGCGCTGCCGCTGGCGCTGGTCGGCCCAGGGCGCGGCCTGCCGCTGAGTACGGGGCTCAACCCGGCCTGGGAGGCCGCCGTCACCGCGCTGCGTGACGCCGTGGTGAGGCCGCTTCTCGGCGAGCGCAGCGCACTCTCCCACGCCGAGTGGCAGGATCTCTCCACCCGCTTTGCCGCCCATCGCGCGTGGAGGGCGACCAAACCAGCCAATCCGCTCGCCGCGATGGATATTGGCAGGCTCCGTGCGCTGCTCTCCGGCGCGACCCGCGTCGGGCTTGAAGCCCTGATCGAGCAGGATCTGGGCGCCGAGACGGCGGCCGCGCAGGTCGATGCGCTCGAGCGTCTGACGCGCTACAACCGCGACCTCGTCAGGCTGCTGCGCAACTTCGTTACCCTCAGCGACTTCTACGCCCGCCACGAGAAGGCCATCTTCCAGGCCGGCACGCTATACCTCGACCAGCGCAGCTGCGAGCTCTGCCTGCGGGTGGCCGACATGGGCCGCCACGCCGCGCTCGCGCCGCTGTCGGGCGCGTATCTGGTGTATTGCGACTGCGTGCGCCAGGGCGAGGCACCGATGACGATTGTGGCCGCGATGACCGGTGGCGATGCCGACGAGATGATGGTGCCCGGCCGCAACGGCGTGTTCTACGACCGCCAGGGGCGTGACTGGAACGCGCGCGTGGTCAAGGTGGTGGAAGCGCCGATCAGCGTGCGCCAGGCGTTCTGGTCGCCGTACAAGCGCATCGGGCGCATGATCAGCGACCAGCTCCAGAAGTTCGCCGCCGCCCGCGACAAGGCGGTCGATGCCAAGGCCGCCGCCGGTGTCGCCGAGGCCGGGGCCAAGGTCGAGGCGCCGGCATCCGCCGCGCCCGCGGCGGCGCCGGCCTTCGACATCGCGAAGTTCGCCGGTATCTTCGCCGCCATCGGCCTGGCGCTGGGTGCCCTGGGGACCGCGCTGGCGGCGGTGGTGTCGGGTTTCCTGTCGCTGCCGGCGTGGCAGATGCCGCTGGTCCTGGTCGGCATCGTGGTGCTGATCTCGGGGCCCTCGATGCTGCTCGCCTGGCTCAAGCTGCGCCAGCGCAACCTGGGGCCGCTGCTCGACGCCAATGGCTGGGCGGTGAACACCCGGGCCCGCATCAACATCCCGTTCGGTGGCGCATTGACCGGCGTGGCCGCGCTGCCGCCGGGGGCGTCGCGTTCGCTGTCCGACCCCTACGCCGAGAAGAAGTCGCCATGGGGCAGCGTGTTCTTCCTGCTGCTGCTGGTCGTGATTGCGGTCGTGCTGTGGCGGCAGGGCTTCCTGGACCGCTTCCTGGGCTGAGCGGGGCATCGAACCTGATTTGACCGGAGCTGGCCGACACGCGGGCGTGATCGGCTATCCTCCGGTCCGATGCTCTCCCTCTTCCAGGTCCTCCTCAGTGGTATCGCGACCGGCTGTGTCTACGGCCTGGTCGCGCTGTCCTTCGTGCTGATCTACAAGGCGACCGAGACGGTCAGCTTCATGCAGGGCGATCTGCTGATGCTGGGCGCGTTTGTCGCGCTCGGCCTTCACCTGCAGGCCGGGTTGGCGCTGCCGCTGGCGGCTCTGGTCGCGGTGGTCGCGGTCGGGGCGATCGGCGCGGGGCTCGAGCGCATGGTGTTGCGCCGTGCGCTGGGCCGGCCGCATCTGGTTGCCGTGCTGCTGAGCTTCGGCCTGGGGATGATGATGCGTGGCGGGGTCGCGTCCGTGCCCGCTGCAGCGCAGGAGGTGCACCGCCTGCCCTTTGCGGCCGATACCGTCGCGATCGGACCGCTGGTGCTGGCCGCAAGCCACCTGTGGGTGACGCTGGCGACCGTGCTGCTCGCGCTGGCGCTGGCCGCGTTCTTCAAATACACCCGCACTGGACTGGCCCTGCGCGCCTGTTCCGAGGATGCGCGCGTCGCCGCGCTGATGGGTGTGCCGGTGGCGCGCATGCACACCCTCGCCTGGGCGCTGGGCGCGGCGCTCGCGGCTTTTGCGGGGCTGCTGCTGGCGCCGGTGACCTTCGTGCACCTGAACATGGGCTTCATCGCGCTGAAGGCCTTCCCCGCGGCGGTGCTGGGTGGACTCACCAGCCTGCCCGGCGCGCTCGCAGCCGGCGTGCTCCTCGGCGTGATCGAGGCGCTGGCCGGGCTGGCGCTGCCCGAGGGGGTCAAGGACGTCGTGCCCTATGCGCTGCTGCTGGGCGCCCTGCTGCTCTTTCCGCAGGGGCTCGGCGCCCGCCGTGCTGGCCGGGGCGCGGCATGAGTCCTCTGCCATGGGCTGGCGCGGCCCGGCCTGTCCGCGCCGGACTCATGTTGCTGATAGGGGCGCTGATCCTGGCGCTGGCGGTGATCGTGCTTGGTGCCGACTACGCGCTCGGCAAGGCCACGCTGGTGCTGACCTATGCGATCGCCGGCCTCGGGGTGGTGGTCGTGGTCGGCCAGGCCGGACAGATCGCGCTCGGCCAGGCCGCACTGGTCGCGCTCGGTGCCTACGCCCAGGCGCTGCTTGTGCGGCACGGGGTGCCGCCGCCGCTGGCGCTGCCGGTCGCCGCCGCGCTGGGCGCGTTCGGGGGGGCGCTGGCGAGCCTGCCCGCGCGGCGGCTGGGGGGCCTGTATTTCGGCATGAGCACGCTGGCCTTTGCGCTGATCGTGGAAGAAGCGCTGGTGCGCGCGGAGCCGCTGACCCAGGGTTCGGCCGGCATGACGGTGGGGGCGCTGTCGATTTTTGGCTGGCGCGCTGATTCGACCTTCGAGCAGGCGGGCGTGAGCCTCGTCGCGTTCGCCATCGCCGTGTTCGGCTGCAGCCGCCTGCTGCGCTCGCGCCATGGGCGTGCGTGGCGCGCGGTGCGGGACGACGAGGTGGCGGCCGCGGCCTGCGGCATCGCCGTAGCCGCGGTGAAGATGCAGGCCTTCGTGGTCGGCGGGGCGCTCTCGGGGCTGGCGGGGGGGCTCCATGCGCACTGGATCGGCTTCATCAGCCCGGAACAGTTCGGGCTGGTGTTCTCCTTCGAACTGCTGATGCTGGCGTTCATCGGCGGTGCGCAGCGCCTGGCGGGGGCGGCGTGGGGGGCGCTGGTGATCGTCGCGATTCCGCAGCTGATCGCGGTGGTGCGCGACCTGCTGCCCGGGGAGTGGGCGCGGGCGGCCGGGCTCGAGCTGGTGCTGTTCGGGGCGGTGATCGTGGCCGTGGTGCTGCTGCGCCCCTCCGGCCTGGCCGCTGGCGGCGCGCCCGATGGCCCGTCGAGGCCGGATGGCGCTTGATTCCTGGGCGACGGCGACCGATAGTTACGGCCTCGCCGCTGCCCCCATCGCCAAACCGACGGAGCCTGAACGCCATGAGTGCCTGGAGTTGTCCCCACGACCTGAACGGTCTCTGCCAGCGCGTGCGCGGTGCGATCTGCGAGCCCGGCATGCGGGGCTGCGAGCTCGAAGGCAAGGTGCGCTTCGCTCGGGAAGAACTCAATGAGCCGCGCAAGCCGGTGAAGGCCCCCGTTGCCGCCACCGTAGCTCGCACGGCGAAGCCAACGATCCCGCCGCGCCGTCGGCTCCCTTTCTGAAATGCGTACTTCCATGCATACCCCCAGCCTCCTGCGCCTGCTGCGTTCTTTCATCCTGGCGGCGAGCGCCGCGGTGCTGCCGGCTGCGGCCGCCGAGGTCGTCGGCGACGAGATCGTCGTCGGCACCGTCTCCGATCTGTCGGGTCCGATCGCCATGCTCGGCGTGCCGGTGCGCGACGGCATGCTGATGCGCTTCGACGAGGCCAACGCGGCCGGCGGCGTGCATGGACGCCGCATCCGCCTGGTGGTCGAGGATGCCGGCTACGATCCCAAGCGCGCGGTGCTGGCGGCCCGCAAGCTGGTGCAGCGCGACAAGGCCTTCGCCTTCATCGCCAACATGGGCACGCCGGTGGTGATGGCGAGCATGCCGATCATCGTCGAGGCCGGGCGCCTGCATCTGTTCCCGTTCTCCCCTCACCAGGCGACCTATGAGCCGCTGCATCCGCTCAAATTCCAGAACTTCGCGCCCTATCAGGACTACATGGAGGCGGCCACGCGCCACATGGTGCGCGCGCACGGCTACGCGCGCAGCTGTCTGCTTTACCAGGACGACGACTACGGTCTGGAGGTGATGAAAGGCGTCGAGAAGGGGCTGGCCGCGCTCGGCCGTGAGCTCATCGAGCGCACCAGCTACAAGCGCGGCGCCACCGACCTGTCGAGCCAGATCGCCCGCCTGCGTGCGGCGCGCTGCGACTTCGTCGTCCTCGCCACCGTGGTCCGCGAGACCGTGGCGGCGATGGCCGAGGCGCGCAAGATCGGCTGGGACGTCGACATGCTCGTCACCGCGTCGGGCTATTCGGCGCAGACGCATGCGCTCGGCGGTGCGGCGGTGGAGGGCCTGTACGGTGTCTCGGTGCTGCCCCACCCCTATGCCGAGGGCGCAAACAGCCAGCTCGCGGCGTGGATCGAACGCTACCGCGCGCGCTTCAGGGCCGAGCCCAACGTGTGGAGCGTGATGGGCTACACGCTCGCCGACCTGTTCGTGCGCACCGCCGAAGCCACCGGCCCGGTGCTCACGGTCGAGGCGTTTGCGCGCACCCTCGAGGGCATGGAATTTACCCGCGACTATTTCGGTAGCCCGAGCTACCGCTTCACGCCGCAGGACCACCTCGGCAACCGCCATGGCCGCCTCGCCCAGGTCCGCAACGGACGCTGGGAGCTGATCACCGACTATCTGCAATGAACCCGCCGCGCACGATCACCGTCGCCTTCACCGGCGCCTCCGGCCTGCCTTACGGCGTGCGTCTGGTCGAATGCCTGCTGCAGGCGGGGTGCCGGGTGTGGCTGCTGTATTCGCAGGTGGCACAGATCGTCGCCCGTCAGGAGATGGACTGGGCCCTGCCGGCGCGTCCGGCCGAGGTCGAGGCCGAGCTGTCTGCGCGCTTCGGTGCGGCGCCGGGGCAGCTGCGCGTGTTCGGACGCGAGGAATGGTTCGCCCCGCCGGCTTCCGGCTCCAACCCGCCCGATGCGATGGTGGTGTGCCCATGCACCGTCGCGACGCTGGCCTCGATCGCCGGCGGCCTGAGCCAGAACCTGATCGAACGCGCCGCCGACGTCGTCATCAAGGAAGGGCGCAAGCTCGTGCTGGTGCCGCGCGAGACGCCCTACTCCGCGCTCCACCTCGAGAACATGCTCAAGCTCGCCCGTCTCGGCGTGTGCATCCTGCCGCCCAACCCCGGCTTCTACCATCACCCGCAGACGGTGCAGGACCTGGTCGACTTCGTCGTCGCCCGCATCCTCGATCAGCTCGGTGTGGCCCATGCGCTGATGGCGCGCTGGGGCGAGGAGCGCGTGCAGGCGGTCGAGCCGCGCGCGGGCGCCGACTGAACCGTCTGCCCCCTGCATCGCCCCTACCGAGCCTCCCGAGTCCAGGACCCCGTCATGACCCCCTTGCCCGACCGCCTGCCGCTGTTTCCGCTCAAGACCGTGCTGTTTCCCGGCGGGGTGCTGCCGCTGCGCGTGTTCGAGGCGCGCTACATGGACATGATCACGCGCTGCATGCGCGAGGATGCGAGCTTTGGCGTGTGCCTGATCGCCGCGGGCGAGGAGGTGGGCGAGACCGCGGTCCCGCATCCGGTGGGCACCGAAGCGCGCATTGAGCAGTGGGACATGGCGCAGGCCGGCGTGCTGAACCTGCTCACGCGTGGCGGCCGGCGGTTCCGCATCGAGGACCACGAGGTCGAGCGCAACGGCCTGCTCGTCGCCCAGGTGCGCTGGCTCGACGAGCCGCCGCCGGCTGCCGTGCCCGAGACCCAGGCCGAGCTCACGGTGCTGCTCAGGAGCATCGTCGCCGAGCTCGGTGAGCGCCTGCCGCCGCCGCATCATTTCGACGACGCAGCCTGGGTGGGGGGGCGCTATGTCGAGCTGCTGCCGATGCCGCTGCTGGCCAAGCAAAAGCTGCTCGAGCTCGATGACCCGCTCGGCCGGCTGGTGACCCTGCAGCAGTATCTGCGCGAACACGGTCTGCTGCCCAAGGTCGGCTGAAACCCGGCGCGCTCCTCAGCTGCCGCCGAACAGGCCCGGCGCCGCCAGGGTGTCGAGAATGCGGCGCACTGGGGTCGGCAGCGCAGCGCCGGCGCGGGCCGCGAGGGGCTGCCAGCACAGGGCGCCGTCGTCGGCGACGTGGTGAGGGCGCCGCCTGCCCGGGGTGGGCGCCGGGGTCACCTGCAGCAGGACCGGCTGCAGCTCGAGCACGAAGTGGGTGAAGGCGTGGGTCAGGGGCGCGAGCGGCTGGGCCGCGGCGACATCCAGGCCGAAGCGCTCGCCCGCCCACTGCGCGGGCTCGGCAGGCGCGGCCGGGAGCTCGGGGAGCGCCAGCAGCCCGCCCCAGATTCCCGTCGGCGGGCGGCGTTCGAGCAGCACCGCGCCCTCGCACAGGATCACCGCGTAGCGCGCGCTGCGTCGGGGCACGGCCTTGCGCGGACGCGGCGTGGGCAGTTGCGCGATGCGCCCTTCGCGGTGGGCGACGCAGTCGGCTGCAAACGGGCAGCGGATGCAGGCCGGGCGGGCGCGGGTGCACAAGGTGGCGCCGAGGTCCATCTGCGCCTGGATGTAGCGGCCGACCTCGCGTGCCGGAAGGAGCGATTCGGCCAGCGCCCAGAGCCGGTTTTCCACCGCCTTTTCACCCGGGAAGCCGTCGATGCCGAACAGCCGGCACAGCACGCGCTTGACGTTGCCATCGAGGATGGCCGCACGCTCGCCGAAGGCGAAAGCCGCAATCGCCGCCGCAGTCGAGCGCCCGATGCCGGGCAACTCGGCAATCGCGCTCGCCGTGCGGGGGAAGCGGCCGCCGTGGGTGTTCATGATCGCCTGCGCCGCGCGGTGCAGGTTGCGTGCCCGCGCGTAATAACCCAGACCGGACCACAGCGCCATCACGTCCTCGACCGGTGCTGCCGCGAGCGCGCCGACATCGGGGAAGCGTTCGAGGAAGCGCTGGTAGTAGGGGATCACGGTGTCCACCTGGGTCTGCTGGAGCATGATCTCCGACAGCCAGATCGGATAGGGATCACGGCCGCCCTGCCAGGGCAGGTCGTGACGCCCGTGCGTGTGCTGCCAGGCGAGAAGGCGGCCGGCGAAGTCGTTCATGTTGCGGTTTTTCCTGTGTCTTTTACTTGGATCAAGGTTTTCGCTCTCGACGCTGGTCGCCTGCACGGCGATAATCCGCGCTTCGATTGCACTGCAGCAGCGCGCGGACCAGCCGCGCCGGCCCATTCCATGACCCAACCGTTCATCGCGGACGAGGATTTCTCGCGCCGCCTCCGTAACACGCTCGGCATGTTCGCGACCGGCATCACCGTGGTGACCTTGCGCACGCCCACTGGCGAGCCGATTGGCCTCACCGTCAATTCCTTCAACTCGGTGTCGCTCGAGCCGCCGCTGATCGTGTGGAGCCTGGCGAACGACCTACCCAGCCGCGCGCTGTTCGAAGCCTGTGAATACTACGCGATCAACGTGCTGGCCGAAGATCAGGTCGAGCTCTCGCAGCGCTTCGCCAGCCGGCGTGACGACAAGTTTGCCGGACTCGAGTACGACTCGGGGGTGGGGGGCGCGCCGCTGCTCCGAGGGTGCTGCGCGCGTTTTCAGTGCCGCAACACCGTACGTCATGAGGGTGGCGACCACCTCGTCTTCATCAGCGAAGTGGTCGATTTCGATCGCCAAGCGCACCCGCCACTGATCTATTTCGGCGGCGCGTACCGTCAGCTCAAGGCCTGAGCGGGCGGTATCGCGCGCTCAGCTACGGGGCTTTTTCCCCGCCGGGCGCTCGATGATTTCGACCGTGTGGGCGATCGAGGGGTCGAGCGCGAGCGCCAGCACGGTGAGCCGCTTGCGTGCGCCTTCCAGGTCCTCGCCGGTGATGGGCCCGCTCACGGCCTCGCGGTAGAAGGGGCCGTCGGGGTGGAAGTTCCAGGCCCCTGCCGGCACCACCGCGCAGTCGGCGATCACGCCGTCGGCGATCCGCACCCAGCACAGCAGCGTACCGCGGGCGGTGGCTACACGCGCCATGCCCACCATCGGCTCGACCTGGACCGCGTCGAGCAGGGGGGGGATCTCGTCGGTGCAGGGGTGGCGCATCCGGCTCGCGCAATCGGCCACGTCGATCGCCTTGGCAAACACGCGGGCCGAGACCCGGTGGCCGCGCTCAAGCAGCAGGCGCACCAGAGGGGAGGCCGCATGGCGGGCCAGCGGCCCGGTCTCCGCGGGCGCGCCTTCATAGGTGGGCTGGCGGATGAAATCCGGACTCGGCCAGTGTCCGACGCTGTCGACCCAGGTTGCCGCGCTCAGGGTGCCGAGCAGCTGGCTTGCCCCTCCGGCAGGCACGCCGAAGGACCCCATCGCGATCAGGCCGTTCATCACCGAACTCAGGCTTCCGCCGGCATTGAGGCGATCGATGAATTCGCCGATGCCGTGGGGCATGCGGATCTGGTTGAAGAAACCGGCGAGCATCTCGCGGGCGACCAGGTCGAGCACCTCACCGCCAAGCGCGAAGGCGGTATCTCGATCGGCGGGGGCGATGAGTTGGCGATGAAATTCTGCGAAGCGGTTCAGGCGCGGCTCGGAACCGAAGTGCGGTGGCCAGTCGATCAGCAGGCGGCGCAGGTGGGTGTCAGCCATCTCGGCGGCCAGCGTCCGTTCGGTGACGATCTGGGTGTCGATGTCCGCGGCCGCCTCGCCGAGGGCCATCGCACAGGCCTGCTCGACGGCGCAGGCATGGGCGCGCGGGCTGTGGCTGGCGTACGCACGCAGGTGGGTGGCCGCCGCCGCGGGCGTCATGCCGATGACGCGCGAACCCATCCAGGCCCGCGCGGGAATCTGCACCTTGACCTGGGTCACGCTGCCACCCTGGCGCGTAGCGGTGATGCGGATCATGTCTTCGCCGCTTGGGGCTTGTGTATTCATCGTCGATATCTTTCGTGGTCGTATCTCAATCAGGAGCATACCCCCTGTTGCGTCCCGGTGTGGGCTTTGCGTTTGGCGATTGCGGCCCAGGCTTGCGGCGCTTGCGCGCCATGGTGGAGGTCACGCGCGGGCGTCAGCAGGCGCCCCACGAGCCACGACGGTGCTAGAATCCGCCGCGTAGATCAGACTTTCCAAAATTTCACTTACACCCATCGAGGAAAAGCATGAACAAAGGTGAATTCGTCGAAGCCCTGGCTGACCGTCTGGATGTTTCCCGCGCTCAGGCTGACCGCGCGCTGTCTGCTGTGCTTGAGCTCATCGCCGAGCAGCTGGGCGAGGGCGAAAAGGTTGCCTTCACCGGTTTCGGTTCCTTCGAGGTCTCCAAGCGTGCGGCGCGCACGGGTCGCAACCCGCAGACCGGTGCAACGATCGAGATCGCCGCGTCGAGCGTGCCCAAGTTCACCGCCGGCGCCACGCTGAAGGCTGCAGTCAACAAGTAAGTACAGATTTTCCGCCGGAGTGCAGCTCCGGCAGCTGCGGATCCGTACCCCTCGTACCGGTCCGCTTTTTTTACCCGGTATCCTGCCTAAAAAAACAGCGACAGCAGATGCGGGAACGATTATACTATGCGTCGTTGTGCAATGCAGCATCAGGGCCATACAGGTTTCTGGCGAGGACAAGGATGCCCGCCGACCGGCCCCAGGGACTGTAACCACAGCCCCATCGCCCCCGACCCCCCGCCGAACTCCATTCGTTCTCCCGATCGTCTGGCATCGTGACAACCGGTTGGTGCCGATGCGCGGTCTTTCCGCAGCGGTTTCGTGACTGCCTGACGGATGGACCGGCCACGCCCATCGCGTGTTCGTCGCCCTTGCGATTCCGTGCGCCCTGTCTGCCCCGCAGGCTGGGCACACAGCGATGCCATGCGGCCCGATTTTCACGGGCCCGAATCCGTCCGTCCCCACTCAGCGGGCCGGACAGCAAGACACAGGAAGAATCGAATGACGTTTCAAAGCCTCGGCCTCGCCGCAGAACTCCTCAAGGCCGTTGAACAGACGGGTTACACCGTGCCGACGCCAGTGCAGCGGCAGGCCATTCCGGCTGCGATCGCCGGCCAGGACCTGCTGGTATCGAGCCACACCGGCAGCGGCAAGACCGCCGCCTTCGCGCTGCCCGCCCTGCAAAGACTCATGGAGCGTCGCCCGGCCTCGGGCAGCGGCCCGCGCGTGCTGGTGCTGACGCCCACGCGCGAGCTCGCGCAACAGGTCGAGAAGGCCGTGCAGACCTACGGCAAGGCGCTGCGCGGGCTCAACACCGCCTGCCTCGTCGGCGGTGCGCCGATGTTCGCCCAGATCAAGCAGCTGCAGCGCCAGTGCGACGTCGTCGTCGCCACCCCGGGCCGCCTGCTCGATCACCTCAACCGGCGCAAGCTCAGGCTCTCCGACGTCGAAGTGCTGATCCTCGACGAAGCCGACCGCATGCTCGACATGGGCTTCGCCGAAGACATCGACGCCATCGTCGCCGCCACCCCGGCCAAGCGCCAGACGCTGCTGTTCTCGGCCACGCTCGACGGCGTCGTCGGCAGCTTGGCCTCGCGCCTCACGCGCAACCCGCAGCGTATCGAGATCGAAGTCGCGCAGCAGGATCGCGGCCAGATCGAGCAGCGCCTGATGTTCGCCGATGACCTCGGTCACAAGAGCCGTCTGCTCCACGCTCTGCTGGGCGCGGAAGGCATGAATCAGGCGGTGGTGTTTACCGCCACCAAGAAGAGCGCCGACGAGCTGTCGCTGTCCCTGCAGGAAAAGGGCATCGCTGCCGCTGCCCTGCATGGCGACATGCATCAGACCCAGCGCAACCGCACCCTCGACCGCCTGCGCCAGGGCCGCATCGGCGTGCTGGTGGCGACCGATGTCGCCGCGCGCGGCATCGACGTTGCCGGCATCAGCCACGTCATCAACTTCGACCCGCCGCGCCAGGCCGAGGACTACGTGCACCGCATCGGCCGCACCGGCCGTGCGGGTCGCGATGGCATCGCGATCACTCTGTCGGGCCCGCGTGAGACCGGCCTGATCCGCGCCATCGAGCGCTTCACCGGCGATCGCCTGGAAGTGCACACCATCGCCGGCATGGAGCCGTCGCCGCGCAAGCCCTCGGGCCCGCGTCCGGCTGGCAGCGGGGGGCGTCGCTTCGGTAGTGGTGGTGGCTATGGTCGTCCGGGGGGTGACAACCGTCGTAGTTCTGGCGGCTTCAACCGCGACGGCCACCCCTCGCGCAGCGAGCGCAGCCACGGCGACAGCCGCTCGCGCGGCTGAGCGGACGGCCTCGTCCCGGCAGCGATCGCGCACCGGGTACAGGCCATGAAGGCCCGCGGCTTGCGCCGCCCCTGCAGGCCCCCGTTCGCGGCGGTCCTCGAGGGCGGTGGCGGAGGCTGCGGGCCTTTGCAGTTAGCCGGGCCGCGCCATGGCATCCGCAGCGACGGCGCGGCCGTCCTGCGGCGGGTTGGCTCAGCCGCCGAGCAGGGCGGCGCCGATGCCGGCGATTCCGCCGCCGCCCAGGCGCAGCGCGAGGCGTCCGCCTCGGCTGTCGGGGAAGGCATGCGCCAGCGCCAGGCCGGCTGCATGCAGGGTGGCGGTGGCGAGCGCGAAGCCGAGGCTGTAGCCGAGCAGGGTGGCGTCACCCATCTCGGTGTGGTGGGCGTGGCCGTGGAAGAGCGCGAAGGCGGCGAGCAGCGGCAGGCTTGCCGCCAGTGGCAGTCGGGCGGCGAACGCGATCAGCAGACCGAGCACCAGCACCGAGCTGGCGATGCCGGCCTCGACCGCGGGCAGGGTGAGGCCGAGCGCGCCCAGGCCGGCGCCGGCGAGCATCGCCAGCACGAAGCCGGCGGGCAGCAGGATGCGCGCCGCGCCCGGCTGGCGCGCGGCGTACAGGCCGACGGCGAGCATCGCCAGCAGATGGTCGAGCCCGCCCAGCGGATGGGCGAGGCCGGTGGCGAAGCTGGCGGACGCGTGCCCGGGGTGGGCGAGTGCCGCGCCCGAGAGCGTTGTGAGCACAGTGGCGGCGAGCACGGAGCGGAAGCGGATCGTCATGGCGGATTCTCCTGGAGAGCGGGACGGTCTTGCGATGTTCAGGCGGCGGCCAGCATGCCCTGGCGCTCGATGAAGTCAATGATCTCACGTAGGCCCTGCCCGGTCTTCTGGTTCGAGAACAGGAAGGGGCGTGCGCCGCGCATCTTGCGCGCGTCGCGGTCCATCACTTCGAGCGAGGCCCCGACCAGCGGCGCAAGGTCGATCTTGTTGATCACCAGCAGGTCGCTGCGGGTGATGCCCGGCCCGCCCTTGCGCGGGATCTTGTCGCCGGCGGAGACGTCGATCACGTAGATCGTCAGGTCCGAGAGTTCGGGCGAGAAGGTCGCCGCCAGGTTGTCGCCGCCGGACTCGACGAAGACGATCTCCAGGCCCGGGAAGCGTGCGTTGAGCCGGTCGACCGCCTCGAGGTTGATCGAGGCGTCCTCGCGGATCGCGGTGTGCGGACAGCCGCCAGTCTCCACGCCGATGATGCGCTCGGGTGCGAGCGCCGCGTTGCGCACCAGGAACTGGGCGTCCTCGGCGGTGTAGATGTCGTTGGTGACCACGGCGATGTCGTACTTGTCGCGCAGGGCCAGGCACAGCGCCAGGGTGAGCGCGGTCTTGCCCGAGCCGACCGGGCCGCCGATGCCGACACGCAGGGGGCCGAAGCGCAGGTTGCGCAGGGTGTCGACACGCGGGGATGGCGAGGGCGTGGTGCTCATGATCGGAAAAGCCTCGTGTATTGGGTTTCGTGCCGGCTGCTGGCGATCGCCAGGCCAGGGGTGTAGTTGCTCCAGGCCGTCTCAGGGAGTGCGAGCGCAGCCTGCGTCAGCGCCGGGATCCGCGCGCCGAGCGTGGCGAGCAGGCGCTGGCCGGCGCTCTGGCCGAGCGGCACGGCCTTGAGCGCGGCCATCACCTGGTTTTCCAGCCAGGCCCACAGGTAGGCTGCGACCGCCTGCCCGGCGGGGATCTGCCAGGCCGCGGCGGCGGCCGACCATGCGCTGGGAAAGGCGGGCGCCTCGATCGCCAGCAGGCGCGCGCGCCAGCCCGGCAGGCAGGTGAAGGGCTCGAGCTCGGCGAGCAGGCGCACGAGCGACCAGCCCATCTGCAGGGTCTCGGCGCGCAGCTCGGCGGTCTCGCGGCTGGCGAGGAAGTCGGCGTCGAGACGGGCGACTTCGCCGTCGTCGCCCGCACCCCAGGCCGCGAGCTGGTGCGCCATCAGCGGCGCCTCGAAGCGCGCGAGGCCCCATTCGAGCAACTCGCCGATCCAGGCGGCGGCTTCCGCCTCGCTGCGCACGAGGCCGCTCTCCACCGCCCACTCCAGGCCTTGGGAGTAGGTATAGGCGCCGACCGGCAGTGTCGGGCTGGCGAGCTGCAGCAGGCGCACCAGAGGGAGCAGACCGGCGCTGTCCGTGGTCGTCGCGTGCTCCGGATCAGGCGGAGCGGCGGCGGAGCCTGGCGTCACGGCCGCGGCGGGGCAGGACGACATGCTCAGCGCCCGGCCATCAGGTGGATGCGTGCGCCGCTGCCGTCGCCGGGGTGCTGGTGGCCGTGCGCGTACGCGCCGGCCTCGGGCTCGAAGGGCGCGCGCAGTGCGCGCAGGCGTGCGCCGAGACCGGCGAGCATGCCTTCGAGCACGTGGTCGGCCTGGATGCGCAGCCAGTCGCCGGCCTCGTCGCGCCCGACCTCGACCGCGACGTGGCGGTTGCCGAGGTGGAAGGCCGCGCGCGCCAGTTCCACCGCCGATACGCAGCGCGCCTCGAGCAGGTCCTCGGTGGCCGCGCGCACCTCGACGATGCGGCCGTCGCGCGTGCGCAGCTTCTGTCCACCGCGCAGGACGGTGCCACGCGGCAGGAACAGGCCCACCTCGGCGCCACAGGCGAGCCGGGTGCGCAGGCGGCTCTTGGTGCGGGCGTTGAAATCGAGCTCGAGCACGTCGTGCGCAGGCTCGTCGCCCTCGTGGCGTTGCTCGATCAGCAAGACGTCCGTGGCGGGGGTGGGCGTCACGGAGTCGGTGAGGGTTTCTGCATTCATCGGCATGGCGGGAAAACTCCGGTCGGGTTCCGGCGGGCTGGCTCAGAACAGGAAATAGCGCTGCGCCAGCGGCAGCGCCTCGGCGGGCTCGCAGCTCAGGTGCTCGCCGTCGGCGCACACGACGTAGGTCTCGGGATCGACGTCGATCTGCGGTGTGGCGTCGTTGAGCACCATGTCGGCCTTCGTCAGCGTGCGGCAGCCCTTCACCGCGACCAGCGGCTTTTGCAGCCCGAGCGCAGCGAGCGCGGGGTTGGCGAGTGCGGCCTGCGACACGAAGGTCACCGCGCATTTGAGCGCGCGCCCGAAGCTGCCGAACATCGGCCGCCAGTGCACCGGCTGCGGGGTGGGGATCGAGGCGTTGGGGTCGCCCATCGCCGCCGCGGCGATCATGCCGCCCTTGAGCACCAGACTCGGCTTGACGCCGAAGAAGGCCGGCCGCCACAGCACCAGGTCGGCGAGCTTGCCCGGCTCGATCGAGCCGACCTCGTGCGCGATGCCGTGGGTGAGCGCCGGGTTGATGGTGTACTTGGCGATGTAGCGCTTGACGCGGAAATTGTCGTTGACGGTGCTGCCCTCGACCACCGCCACCGCATCGGGCACCGCAGCCGCCGCGCTGCGACGGGGCGCCAGCCAACCGCGCTGCAGCTTCATCTTGTGTGCGGTCTGCCAGGTGCGGATCACCACCTCGCCGACCCGGCCCATGGCCTGCGAGTCGGACGACATCATCGAGAAGGCGCCGGTGTCGTGCAGGATGTCTTCGGCGGCGATGGTCTCGCGGCGGATGCGCGACTCGGCGAAGGCCACGTCCTCGGCGATCGAGGGGTCGAGGTGGTGGCACACCATCAACATGTCGAGATGTTCGTCGAGGGTGTTGATCGTGTAGGGCCGCGTCGGGTTGGTCGAGGACGGCAGCACGTTGGGCCGGCCGATCGCGCGGATGATGTCCGGCGCATGGCCGCCACCTGCGCCCTCAGTGTGGAAGGTGTGGATGGTGCGGCCCTTGAACGCGGCGAGCGTGGTCTCGACGAAGCCGGACTCGTTGAGCGTGTCGGTGTGGATGGCGACCTGGATGTCCATCGCGTCGGCCACGGTCAGGCAGTTGTCGATCGCCGCCGGCGTCGATCCCCAGTCCTCGTGCAGCTTGAGGCCGATCACCCCGGCCGCCACCTGCTCGCGCAGCGGCGCAGGCAGGCTGGCGTTGCCCTTGCCGAAGAAGCCCATGTTCATCGGGAAGGCCTCGGCGGCCTCGAGCATGCGGTGGATGTGCCACGGGCCCGGCGTGCAGGTGGTGGCGAAGGTGCCGGTCGCCGGTCCGGTGCCGCCGCCGAGCAAGGTGGTGACGCCCGAGCTCAGCGCCTCCTCGATCTGCTGCGGGCAGATCCAGTGGATGTGGCTGTCGATGCCACCGGCGGTGAGGATCATGCCCTCGCCGGCGATGACCTCGGTGCCGGCGCCGATCGGGATCGTCACCCCGGGCTGGACGTCGGGGTTGCCGCCCTTGCCGATGCGCCAGATGTGCCCATCCTTGAGGCCGACATCGGCCTTCACGATGCCCGCAACCGCGTCGATGATCAGCGCGTTGGTGATGATCGTGTCGGCGACATCGGCGGACACCCCCTGGCCCTGACCCATGCCATCGCGGATCACCTTGCCGCCGCCGAACTTCACCTCCTCGCCGTAGATCGTGTGGTCGTGCTCAACCTCGATCATCAGCGCGGTGTCGGCCAGGCGCAGCCGGTCGCCCACCGTGGGGCCAAACATTTCCGCATAGGCCCGGCGCGAGATCTCCGCCATCACAGTGCTCCCATGATCAGGCCGTTAAAACCATAGACTTCGCGCTCCCCGCCAAGCGCCACCAGTTCGACGGTGCGCCACTGCCCGGGCTCGAAGCGCACCGCCGTGCCGGCGGCGATGTTCAGGCGGAAGCCGCGCGCCGCCGTGCGGTCGAAGTCGAGCGCGCGGTTGGTCTCGGCGAAGTGGTAGTGCGAGCCGACCTGTATCGGGCGGTCGCCGGTGTTGCTCACGACCAGGGTCCGCGTGCTGCGGCCAGCGTTGAGTTCGATGTCGCCGTCGGCGACGAAGAGTTCTCCGGGGATCATCTGCCTGTGCCTCACACGATCGGGTTGTGCACGGTCACCAGCTTGGTGCCGTCCGGAAACGTCGCTTCCACCTGAATGTCGGGGATCATCTCCGCGACGCCCTCCATCACGTCCGCGCGCGTCAGCAGGGTTGCGCCGAAGCCCATCAGCTCCGCCACCGTGCGGCCGTCGCGTGCGCCTTCGAGGATTGCGCAGGTGATCAGCGCCACCGCCTCCGGGTAGTTCAGCTTCAGGCCGCGCGCGCGCCGGCGCTCGGCGAGCAGGCCGGCGGTGAACACCAGCAGCTTGTCCTTCTCGCGTGGGCTCAGTTCCATCGTTTTCCTCCGCGGCGGCGCGCTGCCGCCCTTGGCTTGTCAGGTGTTCCAGATCCGCGGCGTGTGTGCGGCCCGTCCCGTCATGGCTGGCCGCGCCGTCGCCCACAGGCCGGCGAACCACTGCCGGCCGGGTTCGCAGGCCGGCCCCAGCCAGCGCGCCACCAGCACGCCCGGCAGCAGGCTCACCGCACCTTCGCCCGCAGCAGGTATGAGCGCGCGCCAGGCGTCGCGCAAGGCCTCGTCGCAGCGCGGCGAGGCGATCAGCAGGCTGGCGCTCACCGGCTGTCCCTGCAGGCCGGGCGCGGCGCCGAGCAGTCCGCCGCCGCCATGCACCACGCCGCGCTCGAGCCACAGTGGCCGGCCGTCGCGCTCGATGCGGGTGCGCATGCTCAGCACCCCGCTGCGAAAGCGCTCGCCCGCGGCGGTGCGGCCGAAGCACAGCATCTCGCTGCCGATGAAGCAGGCGTCGCCCTTGAGACGCACGTCGGTTTCAAGCGTCCCGACAGCGCCGTCATAGACGATGCTCTCCTGGGGCAGCCACTCGCAGATTCCGCCGCTGGCCACGTCCATCCGCTGCACGAGGGCTGCCGGCGAACCTGCACTGCGATACCACTTGCCTGCGCCCGGCGTGGTCAGCAGCGCGTGAGCGTCGGGGCCGATTTTCAGATCGATGCGCAATTCGTCGCCGCCGGCGATCCCGGCGGGTGGGTGCACGACGATGGTGTGGCAGATGGCGTTGCCTTCGGGGTAGAGGGGACGCTGCACACGCAAAGGACCGACGTGATCGCGTGCGGCAAGCACGGTCCGCTCGCCACGGCGCGCATAAGCGAGCGACAGCGCTGCGGGCCAGGGCTGTCGGGGAAGAGCGGCGGAGGATCGGGCCAAAGGCTCGGTGACGGCATTCATGAGCTACGTCAAGCAAGAGACGGGCCAGCCTTGTCGCCGCAGGCCATCCCGGCCTGGAGCGTGTGACGATGCACCATCCCGGACGCTGCGCGAGGAAGCCATGCACCGTATCGGTGCAGCGAGGCATCACTCAATGGCGTGCAAGTCGCGCGAACTGGGCCACCGCCGCGGTGCGTGTTTCCACGCCGAGCTTTTCGTAGATGTGCTCCAGATGCTTGTTGACGGTCCGGTGGCTCATGCCGAGGATCTCCGCCACGTCGCGGTTGGTCTTGCCTCGTGCCACCCACTCGAGCACATCCATTTCGCGCTGGGTCAGCGGGTTGGGGAGCAGGGGGGGTGAGGGCTCGGCGCCATCCTCGCGCGCACGTGCGGCCGCGTTCATTTCCCGCGCCACCCGGAGATGGGCCCGCAGCCGTGCCACCAGCTCGTCGGGCACGACCGGCTTGACCAGGTAGTCGATGCCGCCGGCGGACAAGCCCTCGACCAGGCGCTCGGTCTCGGCCAGCCCGGTCATGAAGATCACCGGCACGGTGCGCATGCCCGGCGTCTGCTTGAGCCGACGGCAGGTCTCGAAGCCGTCCATGCCCGGCATGCAGGCGTCGAGCAGCACGGCGTCGGGGGTGATGCGCTCGAGCCGCTTGAGCGCGGTGGCGCCGTCGGTGGCGACCAGCACGGTGTAGCCGGCCTCGTCGAGCGCCTCGGCGATCATGCGCACCGTGTCCGGTACGTCGTCGATCAGCAGGATGACTTCGCGCTCACGGAGCGACAGTGTCGGGGCGGTCATCGGCGATTCCATCGAGGGTGTGGATGAGGGTGTCAAAGCGCAGTGCCAGGGTCAGTGCGCGCAGGGTTTCCAGCGCGGCGCGGAGTTCGGGGTGTAGGGCTGCGAGCTCGTCGAGGCGGCGCACCAGGCCCTGCAGGTGGCCGAGGTCGGCGCACTCGCGCAGCTCGGCGCGGATGGCTGCAGGCAGGGCGGAAAGCGCCGCCGGCTCATGCGGCGCGTCCGCGGCCAAGGCATGCGGTGGGCAGACCGGTGCGTCCGGGAGGGGCGCAGTCGCCCCGTCCTCCGGCGGACTGGCCACTGTCGCATCACCGTTCTCGGCATAGACCCACGCCAGCCCCAGCCAGATGCTGAGGCGTGCGAACAGCTCGCTCTCCAGCACCGGCTTGACGATGAAGTCGTCGCAGCCGGCGGCCTTGCGCCGGTTCGGCAGGTTCTCGTAGGCGTTGGCCGAGACCATGACGATCGGTCCGCCGTAGCCGGCATCGCGCAGCTGGCGGCTCAGCGTCCAGCCGTCGGCGACCGGCATCGACACGTCGAGGAACACGATGTCCGGCGCGAACGCCTCCACCTGGCGCAGCGCCTTGTCCGGTCGCTCGCACTCCTCGACCAGGAAGCCGCGCGGGCGCAGCATGTTGGCGATCAGGTGGCTCTGCGCCGGCTGGTCATCGACGACCAGCAGCTTGCGCCGCGGGCCGAAGTAGCCGCGGATCTCGCGCTCCGGCCGCGTCCCCACCCGCGGATGCGCCACCCGCGGCAGATGCAGCTTGACGCGGAACACGCTGCCGCGCCCCGGCGTGCTGCTGACCGTGAGCTGGCCGCCGGCGAGTTCGATCAGCAGACGGGTGATGGTGAGCCCGAGGCCGGTGCCCGGTGCGCTCGGCGGCTGGTTGCCGGTGCCGCGCTCGAAGGGCTCGAAGATGCGCTCCAGATCCCCGTCGGGAATGCCGCAGCCGGTGTCGCGGATCTCGAATACGGCGATCTCGCTCTGGTAGGTGATCTTCAGTACCACCTCGCCGCGCTCGGTGTAGCGCACGGCGTTGGCGAGCAGGTTGATCAGGATCTGGCGCAGACGGCTGGTGTCGCCCTGCACGACCTCGGGGATGCGCCCCGCGAACTCGGTGCGGAACGCCAGCCCCTTCCGCCCGGCCTCGAGCGCGATCATCTTCTCGACATGGGCGAGGAATTCGCCGAAGCGGAACTCCTGGCGGTTGAACTGCAGGCGCCCCGCCTCGATGCTGGCGATGTCGAGCAGGCCGTCGATCAGCGCCAGCAGGTGTTCGCCGCTGCGCTGGATGGTGGAGATCGCCTCGCGCCGGCGCCGCGGCAGGTCGGTGTCGCGCAGCATGATCTGCGAGTAACCTAGGATGGTGTTGAGCGGCGTGCGCAGCTCGTGGCTGATGCCGCGCACGTAGCGGCTCTTGGCCGCGTTGGCGGCCTCGGCGTCCTCCTTGGCCTGCTGCAGCTTGGCGTCGGTGTCGCGGTGGGCCTCGATCTCGCGCAGCAGCAGCTGGTTCTGGCGCTCGGACTCCTCCTGCGCTACCCGCCGGCTCTCGTTGGCCAGCACCAGCCACCACACCCCCACCGCCGCCAGCAGCGTCAGGACCGCGAAGATGCGCAGGAAGGCCAGTCCCAGGTCGGTCGCCCCTGCCTGCTCGGCCAGCAGTTCCTGCTGGTACACCAGGCCCACGACCGAGGCGATCACCAGGCTGCTGACGAAGAACACCATCACGAACTGGCTCACGCGGCGGGCCACCAGTGCCGACATCGACGACGGCATCCAGCCCGCCAGCAGCGGAGCGAAGCGCGAGAGCAGGCCGGCGTCGGGCTTGCAGCGGTCGCGGCAGCGCGCCTCCAGCGTGCAGCACAGCGAGCAGATGGCGCCGCCGTAGGCCGGGCACTGCGCCATGTCCTCGGCCTCGAAGTGGTTCTCGCACACCACGCAGCGCAGCGGCTCGGCCGCGCGCCATTGCGTCTCGCGCGGCCGGGCGAGGTAGTAGCGACCGCGCGTGCCCCAGGCGATCAGCGGCGCCAGCACGAAGGCGGTCAGCAGCGAGATGAAGGGCGCGAAGGCCTGCGCCACCGTCCCCAGGTGGCCGCTGAAGGCGACGATGCCCAGCACCGAGCCCGCCAGCATCGCGCCCACCCCCACCGGATTCACGTCGTACAGGTAGGCACGCTTGAACTCGATGTGGCGCGGCGACAGGCCGAGCGGCTTGTTCACCACCAGATCGGCCACCACCGCGCCGATCCACGCCACCGCCACATTGGCATACACGCTGAGCACGTGCTCGAGCGCCTCGAACACGCCGAGCAGCATCAGCATCAGCGCGATCAGCACGTTGAAGGTCAGCCACACCACCCGCCCCGGGTGGCTGTGCGTGAGGCGCGAGAAGAAGTTCGACCACGCCAGCGACCCCGCATAGGCGTTGGTGACGTTGATCTTGACCTGGCAGATGATGACGAAGATGCAGGCGAGCGCGATCGCCGTGCGCGGATCGTCGACCACATGCTGAAAGCCCGCCAGGTACATCTGTGTGGGCTGCAGCGCCTTCTCCGGCGGCACCATCGCCTGCAGCGCGAGGAACGCGAGGAAGGCGCCACCGACCATCTTCAGCGCGCCGGGAATGATCCAGCCCGGCCCCGCCGCCGCCACCGAGGCCCACCAGCGCCCGCGGTTGCGCTTGCCTGCCGGCGGCAGGAAGCGCAGGAAGTCCACCTGCTCGCCGATCTGTGCGATCAGCGCGAAGGCCACGGTGCACCCGGCGCCCACCGCCAGCCAGTCGAAGTCGTTGCCGTGGCGGCCGCCGAACTCGGTGAAGGCGGCGTACAGCTCCGGCTCGCGCAGCAGCACGACGAGGAAGGGCGTCAGCAGCAGCACGACGAACACCGGCTGCGTCCATGCCTGCAGCCGGCTGATCCAGGTGATGCCGTGCGTCACCAGCGGGATCACCGCCAGCGAACTCAGCAGATAACCCCACAGCAGCGGCAGCCCGAACCAGAGCTCCAGCGCCAGCGCCATGATCGCCGCCTCGATGGCGAAGAAGATGAAGGTGAAGGAGGCGTAGATCAGCGAGGTGATGGTCGAGCCGATGTAGCCGAAGCCGGCGCCGCGGGTCAGCAGGTCCATGTCCACCGCTTCGCGCGCGGCGTAGTAGCTGATCGGCAGGCCGGTGATGAAGATCACCAGCGCCACCAGGCCGATCGCCCACACCGCGTTGGTGAAGCCCCAGTTCAGCGCGATGGTGCCGCCGATGGCCTCCATCGCCAGGAAGGACACCGCGCCGAGCGCAGTGTGGGCGATGCGCGAGAACGACCACTTGCGGAAGCTGCGCGGCGCGTAGCGCAGCGCGTAGTCCTCCAGCGTCTCGTCGGCGACCCAGCTGTTGTACTCGCGGCGGATGTGGATGATGCGCTGGCTGGCAGGGGCGGTCACGGCAGGGGGCGATGAAGGGCGGTCAGGATCGATCCCGGTGCTTCAGCAAGAAGCATTCCCACTCATCGCGGTGCGTTGCGCGCCTGCTGCCGCTCCACCTTGCCGACCGCACGCGCACCAGATCGGGGCACCCGCCGCTGCGCATGCACCACGCCCGACAGCGGACGTGACTCGTCCCCGGCGCGCCTTGTGCGCCGCACAAGAAGATAGCCACACCCCCTGCGCATCCCCATACGTCGTTTGACGTATTCGCGGTTTCGCTGCCGGTGGATAGCTTGTGCACCGCAGCGAGACGACAGCGAACTCAGTCCGACCGGCCCGCCGCCTCGCCCGATTCGTGTTGCAGCCCACTCATCAAGGAGCGATCCATGTCAGACAAGCACCTGCCTCCCGAGCAACTGCCTTCCTCCTCGCGCCGCACGTTCATGCTCGGTGCCGCCGCCCTCCCGCTCGCGCTGGCGATGTCCCGCATGGGCCACGCCGCCGCGCTGCCCACCGCCCAGGTCAACACCACCGGCCTGGCCGTCACCGACACCGAGGTCGTGGTCGGCCAGCTGCACTCGGCCACCGGCACCATGGCCATCTCCGAGACCGGCTCGATCCAGGCCGAACAGCTCGCCATCGACCAGATCAACGCGATGGGCGGCATCCTCGGCCGCAAGATCCGCGTCATCAAGGAAGACGGCGCCTCCGACTGGCCCACCTTCGCCGAGAAGTCGCGCAAGCTGCTGGTCAATGACAAGGTCGCCACCGTGTTCGGCTGCTGGACCTCGGCCTCGCGCAAGGCGGTGCTGCCGATCTTCGAGAAGGAAAACGGCCTACTCTACTACCCGACCTTCTACGAAGGCCTGGAGCAGTCGAAGAACGTCATCTACACCGGCCAGGAAGCCACCCAGCAGATCCTCTACGGCCTCGACTGGGCGAAGAAGGAAAAGGGCGCACAGAAGGTCTTCCTGGTGGGCTCGGACTACATCTGGCCGCGCACCTCGATGAAGATCGCGCGCAAGCACATCGAGAACTTCCAGGGCGGCAAGGTCGTCGGCGAGGAGTACTACCCGCTCGGCAACACCAACTTCAACTCGCTGATCAACAAGATCAAGATCGCCAAACCCGACTGCATCTTCGCGGCCGTGGTCGGCGGCTCGAACGTGGCCTTCTACAAGCAGTTGAAGGCTGCCGGTATCACCGGCGCCAAGCAGTTCCTGCTGACGTTGTCGGTGACCGAGGACGAGATGCTGGGCATCGGCGGCGAGAACTTCGAGGGTTTCTACTCCTCGATGAAGTACTTCCAGACCCTCGACAACCCCAACAACAAGGCCTTCGTCGAGGCCTTCAAGAAGGCCTACGGACCCAAGTCGGTCATCGGCGACGTCACCCAGGCAGCCTACCTCGGCCCCTGGCTGTGGAAGGCCGCGGTCGAGAAGGCGGGCAGCTTCGATGTGGACAAGGTGGTCGCCGCCTCGCCGGGCATCGAACTGCCGACCGCGCCCGAGGGCTACGTGAAGATCCACGAGAACCACCACCTCTACAGCAAGGCCCGCATCGCCCAGGGCCAGGCCGACGGCACCTTCAAGGTGGTGGCCGAATCGCCCGAGCTGATCGAGCCGGATCCCTTCCCCAAGGGCTACCAGTAAGCCAAGCGGCCGCCGCGGCGCAGGCCGCGGCGGTTTCCGGCTGTTCACAGCCCCGCTTGTCTCCCCCCGCCGCCCACCCCTCCGGAGGTCCGTCATGTCGTTCGAGGAAATCTACAACATCACCCTGATGCAGGGTTTTGCCGGCCTGAGCCTGTTCGCGGTGCTGCTGCTGATGGGGCTCGGCCTGGCGATCATCTTCGGCCAGATGGGCGTCATCAACATGGCGCATGGCGAATTCATGACCATCGGCGCCTACACCATCTTCCTGCTCTCCAGCCTCACCGAGACCTACGCCCCGGGCCTGATCCAGGCCTATTTCCCGTTCGCCATCGTGTGCGCCTTCCTCGTCGCCTTCGCCTTCGGCTGGCTGGCGGAATGGGCGCTGATCCGGCACCTGTACAAGCGCCCGCTCGACACCCTGCTCGCCACCTGGGGGCTGTCGCTCGCCATGCAGCAGGCCTTCCGCACCGTCATCGGGCCGAAGGAAGTCAGCCCCACCCTGCCCGACTGGCTGATGGGCTCGTGGTCGCCGGCCGAAGGGCTCGACATCCCGATCAACGGCATGTTCGTGCTCGGCCTCACCGTCGTCGTCACCGGCGGCGTACTGCTCGCGCTCTACAAGTCGCGCTGGGGCCTGCGCGTTCGCGCCACGGTCGCCAATCGCAGCATGGCCAACGCCATCGGCATCAACACCACGCGCACCGACCGCGTCACCTTCGCCATCGGCTGCGGCATCGCCGGCGTGGCGGGGGCGGCCTTCACCACCATCGGCTCGACCGGCCCGACCAGCGGTTCGCTCTACATCGTCGATGCCTTCCTGGTGGTGACCTTCGGCGGCGCGGCCAGCCTGTGGGGCACGGTGGTCTCGGCCTTCGGCATCGCCCAGACGCAGTCGATCTCCGAGTTCTTCCTGTCCGGCTCGATGGCCAAGGTGCTCACCCTGCTGCTGATCGTGACCATCCTGATGCTGCGCCCGCAAGGCCTGTTCGCCTCCAAGGTGCGCCGCTGAGTCCGGCGGCCCGATAACCGGCCCGAATCCGACCGAACCCCGAATCAAAGACCGGAGATTCATCATGGATGCAATCAAATCCTGGCTGGGACGCAGCGGCCTTGCCAGCGTCGCGATCCTCGCCGTCCTGCTGCTGGTGGTGTTCCCGCTGGCGATGGACACCTTCCGCCTCAACCTGGTGGGCAAGTACCTCACCTACGGCTTCGTCGCCATCGGCCTCGTCATGCTGTGGGGCTACGGCGGCGTGCTGAGCCTGGGCCAGGGGGTGTTCTTCGGCCTCGGCGGCTACGCCATGGCCATGTTCCTGAAGCTCGAGGCCTCCGACCCCGAGAGCACGAAGATCCAATCCACGCCGGGCATCCCCGACTTCATGGACTGGAACCAGCTCACCGAGCTGCCGCTGTGGTGGGAGCCGTTCAACTCCTTCGGCTTCACGCTGTTCGCGGTGGTCGCGGTGCCGGTGCTGCTGGCCTTCATCGTCAGCTACGCGATGTTCAAGCGCCGCGTGGGCGGGGTGTACTTCGCCATCATCACGCAGGCGGTGGCGCTGATCCTGACCGTGCTCATCATCGGCCAGCAGGGCTACACCGGCGGCGTCAACGGCATGACCGACCTGCGGACGCTGCACGGCTGGGACATCCGCACCGACGAAGCCAAGACGCTGCTGTACTTCCTCACCGCCGCCCTGCTGCTCGGCGCCATCCTGCTGTGCCGCTGGATCCAGCTCAGCAAGCTCGGCACCCTGCTGCTGGCCATGCGCGACAAGGAAGACCGCGTGCGCTTCTCGGGCTACGACGTGTCGATGTTCAAGGTCTTCGCCTTCTGCCTGGCGGCCGCCCTGTCGGCCATCGGCGGCGCGATGTTCACGCTGCAGGTCGGCTTCATGTCGCCGTCCTTCGTCGGCATCGTGCCCTCGATCGAGATGGTGATCTTCGCCGCGGTGGGCGGGCGCATGAGCCTGGTGGGCGCGGTGTATGGCGCGCTGCTGGTGAATTTCGGCAAGACCTACTTCTCCGAGACCTTCCCCGACCTGTGGCTGTTCCTGATGGCGGCGCTCTTCATCGGCGTGGTCATGGCCTTCCCCAACGGTCTGGCCGGCCTCTACGAGAGCCATGTCAAGCCCTGGCTGGCACGCCGCAAGCAGGCGCCGGCACCGGCGGGCACGGGCGGCGAGCCCCCAGCCCCGACGACCGAGCCCGCACCCACGCACAAGCCGGCCACTGTCGCCACCGCCACCCCCGCCGCTCCGGCCAGCGGCCCCGGCCTCGGCGCCAAGGTCAGCAGCCAGTCGGCCTGACGGAACAGGGAGATCCACATCATGAGCAACACCGACTTCGTCCTCGCCGTGGAAGACCTGACGGTCTCCTTCGACGGCTTCAAGGCCATCGACAGCCTCAATCTCTACGTCGATCGCGGCGAGCTGCGCGTGGTCATCGGCCCCAACGGGGCCGGCAAGACCACCCTGCTCGACCTCATCTGCGGCAAGACCAAGGCCTCGGCCGGCAGCATCAAGTTCAAGAACCAGGAGATGACCAAGCTGCCCGAGCACATGATCGTGCGCGCCGGCATCGGGCGGAAGTTCCAGACCCCGTCCATCTACGAGAACCTCAGCGTGTTCAAGAACCTGGAGGTGTCCTTCCCTCGCGGCCGCGGCGTATTCGGCGCACTCGGCTTCAAGTGCGACGACGCGGTGCAGGCCAAGGTCGACGAGGTCGCCGAAATGATCGGCCTCGCCGACCGTCTCGACCTCGAGGCCGGCCTGCTGTCGCACGGCCAGAAGCAGTGGCTGGAGATCGGCATGCTGCTGATGCAGGACCCCGAGCTGCTGATGCTGGACGAGCCCATCGCCGGCATGAGCGCCCGCGAGCGCGAGCTCACCGCCGACCTGCTCAATCGCATCTGCCAGAACCGGTCGGTGATCGTCATCGAGCACGACATGGATTTCGTCGCCCGCATCGCCCACAAGGTCACGGTGATGCACCAGGGAAAGATCCTCGCCGAAGGCTCGATGGACAAGGTCCAGTCCGATCCCAAGGTCATCGACGTTTATCTAGGCCACTGAGTCTGGGCCACTGCGCCCGGACGCCACCGGAGAACACCATGCTCAAGGTATCCAACCTCGTCGTGAACTACGGCCAGAGCGAGGCCCTGCACGGCATCTCGTTCGCGGCCGAACGCAATGAAGCCGTCGCCATCATGGGCCGCAACGGCATGGGCAAGACCACGCTGTTCAAGTCGCTGATGGGTGTGCTGCCGCTCAAGTCCGGCAGCGTCGAGGTCGACGGCCTGGAAGTCGGCAAGGACGAGAGTTTCCGCCGCGTCGCCAAGGGCATCGCCTACGTGCCGCAGGGGCGGATGATCTTCCCCACCCTCACCGTCGAAGAAAACATCCACACCGGCCTGGAGAACGCCAAGGTCAAGAAGGTGCCCGACGAGATCTACGCGCTGTTCCCGGTGCTGTGGGAGATGCGCCGGCGCAAGGGCGGCAACCTCTCCGGCGGCCAGCAGCAGCAGCTGGCGATCGCTCGCGCGCTCGTCACCGACCCCAAGGTGCTGCTGCTCGACGAACCCACCGAGGGCATCCAGCCCTCGATCATCAAGGACATCGCGAAGGCGCTCAACGAGATCCGCAAGATCCGTCAGATCACCATCGTCGTGTCCGAACAGGTCCTTTCCTTCGCGATGGACGTGGCCGACCGCCTGTTCGTCATCGAAGGCGGACGCCTCGTCCATGAAAGCGCGCGCGCCGACACCGACGAAGCCCACATCAAGCAGTTCCTCTCCGTGTAACCCACCAAAAAGAGGTGTGCCATGCCTGAAACGCTGATCAAGGTCGACCTGAAGCAGTCCCCGTACGAGAACGAGATGGTGCACAACCGCTGGCACCCGGACATCCCGATGGCGTGCTGGGTGAAGCCCGGCGACGACTTCATCCTCGAGACCTACGACTGGACCGGCGGCGCCATCAAGAACGACGACGACGCCTCGGACGTGCGCGATGTGGACCTCTCCACCGTGCACTTCCTGTCCGGCCCGGTGGGCGTGGAAGGCGCCGAGCCTGGCGACCTGCTGGTGGTCGACCTGCTCGACATCGGCGCCAAGGACGACAGCCTGTGGGGCTTCAACGGCTTCTTCTCCAAGAATAACGGCGGCGGCTTCCTCACCGAACACTTCCCGCATGCGCAGAAGTCGATCTGGGACTTCGAAGGCATGTTCACCCAGAGCCGCCACATCCCCGGCGTGCGCTTCCCCGGCCTCATCCACCCCGGCCTGATCGGCTGCCTGCCCGACCAGAAGATGCTCGACCTGTGGAACGAGCGCGAGGTCGACTTCATCGCCACCCAGCCCGACCGCGTGCCGCCGCTGGCCAACCCACCCTGCGCCCCCACCGCGCACATGGGCAAGATGACGGGAGAGGCGCGCGACAAGGCCGCGATGGAAGGCGCCCGCACCGTGCCGCCGCGCGAACACGGCGGCAACTGCGACATCAAGGACCTCTCGCGCGGCTCGCGCGTGTTTTTCCCGGTGTATGTGAAGGGCGCCGGCCTGTCGGTGGGCGACCTGCACTTCTCGCAGGGCGACGGCGAAATCACCTTCTGCGGCGCCATCGAGATGGCCGGCTGGGTGCACATGAAGGTCAGCCTCATCAAGGGCGGCATGGCCAAGTACGCCATCAAGAACCCGATCTTCAAGCCCAGCCCGATCACCCCGCAGTTCAAGGACTACGTGATCTTCGAAGGCATCTCGGTCGACGAACAGGGCAAGCAGCACTACTTGGACGTGCACGTCGCCTACCGCCAGGCCTGCCTCAACGCCATCGAGTACCTGAAGAAGTTCGGGTATTCCGGCGCCCAGGCCTACTCCATCCTCGGCACCGCCCCAGTGCAGGGCCACATCAGCGGCGTGGTCGACATCCCCAACGCCTGCGCCACGCTGTGGCTGCCCACCGAGATCTTCGATTTCGACATCAACCCCACCGCCGAGGGCCCGACCCAGTTCATCAGCGGCACGGTCGACATGCCGATCGCCTACGACAAGACCTGAGCCCGCTTCAGCCTTAGCCCCCGCCCGCCGCCGCGCCCCGCGCGGCGGGCACCGCCACCGGGAGCCCACCATGCCGACCTACGAATACTTCTGCGAAGACTGCGGCGACTTCTCCGCCCTGCGCCCCATGAGCGCGCGCAACGAACCCTGCGCCTGCCCGCACTGCGGCGCGGCGGCCTACCGCGTCATGCTCAGCGCGCCGACGCTCGCCACGATGGACGGCGCGACCCGCAGCGCCCACGCCACCAACGAACGCGCGGCCCATGCGCCGATGACCAGCGCGGAGTATGCGGCGCGCCACAAGCACGGGCCGGGATGCGGGTGTTGCAGCGGGAGTCCGTCAAAGTCGACGGTGAGGGCGGCCGATGGGTCGAAGGCGTTTCCGACGAAAAGGCCGTGGATGATCAGTCATTGAGGGGGGATCGGAAGCGATCCGCGTGCCTGCTCGCAGCGACCGCCCTGGAACATGATCTGGTGCTGGTGACACGCAACACCAAGGACATCGCCGCCCTGCCCGTCGAGGTCTTCAACTCAACCCCTGGAAGCAATGAAGTTCAACAGGGGAATTCGCCCGAACCTGCGCTCAGGACTCAGTCTGGGCCGGCCGCAGAGACCAGCGGAAATTTCTCCGGGCACCGGATCGACTCGACCGACAGATCGACATCCAGCATCGGCCAATAAAGGTGATCTGCGCTTGGCCATTCGACCGTGGTCAGCTGCTCGATCGTGGCCTGCCGAAACCACGGAAAGTCGGTAAACGGCAGCAGAAGCTCCTCGTCATCGAGCAGAAGCCAGAATCCGTTCTTCGAGATATGGGTGACCTCAGCCACCGAAATGTTGGCGCCAGGCATCGATGACCTCCTGAAGGTGACGAGCGACGATCCGCTCAGCTTCGACAAGTTCGCGTTCGGAAAGTCCGGTGTGGGTCGCAAGCATCAGTGTCGGCGACAGCCAGAACTTGGCTTCGCCATGCGGATGAGCGACATGGACATGCATCCTCGACTCTTCCCTCGAGAAGAAGAAAAGCCGAAAAGGGCCATCACGGACAACGGTCGGCGCCACGGACTCTCCCTATCGTGGTTGAGCATCTGAAGCTTAGCGCACTCCCCACCCCGATACGTCAAACAAGGTATTAGTGCAGCGCATCACCCTCCCGACAATGAGGCCACACCCTTTACAACCCGTCTCACCGGCGAGCGCCATGGTTTCAGCAAGGATGCGCAGTCGCAGAACCACCTCTTCAAGCTGCTGCACCGGCAAGATCAACGCCGGCGAAGCACCCACCGGCGTCGCCGCCTGCCCCTACAGCTTCTACGGCGAGTGGATCAACGACCCGGAAGGCACGCGCAAGAAGGTAGAGGCGATCACCCGCTCCACCGTGGGCACGCCGGAGTGCCCGACCGAGGGCATCCCCAACCAGATCAAAACCATTGCTAAGCATCGGGCAGCGGGTGACGGGGTGGGGGCGGGCGGGGATCGGCTCATGCGGGAATCGCCCTTCGGGTTCCCTCCGAAGCTGCCACCCGACCGGCCGGGTCGGAAACTCGCTGCGCTCGAACAGCCGACCCGGACTGCCCCGGTCGGGCGGCAACTTCGTCGGCGTTTCCCGAAATCGCCGCTCCCCGCCCACCCCCCCTCTCTCAGCGGTTAGCGCATCTCGACGAAAACCATGGACCTCACCCCCTACCGCCTCACCGCCGAGCCTGACTACCCCCCAACCGGCCACGAGATCGCCCTTTACGAACACGCTTACGCCCACCGCCTGCCGCTGGTGCTCAAGGGCCTGACCGGCTGCGGCACAGGGCGCACCGGTGCCGCCGCTACAGCATGCTTTCCAGGAACGCCCGCGTGCGTGGATGCTGCGGGCTGGCGAAGAACGCCGCCGCCGGCTGCGACTCGATCAGCTCGCCGCCATCCATGAACACCACCCGGCTCGCCACCTCGCGCGCAAAGCCCATCTCGTGCGTCACCACCAGCATGGTCATGCGCTCGTCGGCGAGCTGGCGCATGGTGCGCAGCACCTCGCCGGTCAGTTCCGGATCGAGCGCCGAGGTGGGCTCGTCGAACAGCATGATGTCGGGCTCCATCGCCAGCGCGCGCGCGATCGCCACGCGCTGCTTCTGCCCGCCCGACAGCCGTGAGGGGTAGGCGTCGCGCTTGTCGAGCAGGCCGACCTTCTTCAGCAAGGCCTCGGCCTTGGGCAGGATCGTCTCGCGCTTCAGGCCCTTCACCGTGAGCGGTGCCTCGATCACGTTCTGCAGCACGGTCAGGTGCGGGAACAGGTTGAAGTGCTGGAACACCATCCCCATGCGTGCGCAGATGCGGCGCACTTCGGCGTCGGCAACATAGCGCGCGCGGCCATGGGCGTCGTTGTCGGCGAGCACCTCGCCCTCGATCACGATCCGCCCGGCGTCGAGGGTTTCCAGGTGGTTCAGGCAGCGCAGGAAGGTGCTCTTGCCCGAGCCGGAGGGGCCGATGACGGCCACCACTTCGCCCTTGGCCAGCGTCAGCGACACGCCCTTGAGCACCGCGTTGGCGCCAAAGCGCTTGTGGAGGCCTTCGGCGAGAATCATCGGACCCGTCATCGGACCCGTCATCGCGGCGCCTTCAGTCATAGACGGCATGGCGTTTCTCCAGGCGCTGGAAGAACCAGGTCAGCACCAGCGTCATCAGCAGGTAGAAGGCAGCGGCGACGACGAAGGGCGTGATCGTGAAGTCGCGCTGGACGATGCCGCGTGCGGCGCGCAGCAGGTCGTTGAGCGCGAGCACGTAGATCAGCGAGGTGTCCTTGACCAGGGTAATGGTCTCGTTGCTCATCGGCGGCAGGATGCGCTTGACCACCTGCGGCAGCACGATGCGGCGCATGGTCTGGCTGTAGGAAAAGCCCAGCACCTTGGCGCCCTCGTACTGGCCGCGGTCGATCGACTGGATGCCGGCACGGAAGATCTCGGCGAAGTAGGCCGCGTAGTTGAGCGCGAAGGCCACGATCGCCGCCGGGAAGTCGGGCAGGCGCACGCCGATCACCGGCACGAAGGGCAGCGCGAAGTAGATGAACAGCAACTGCAGCATCAGCGGCGTGCCGCGCATCAGCCAGATGTAGCCATTGACCGCCTGGCTGGCGACGGTGAAGCGCGAGATGCGGATCAGCGCCAGCGCGAGGCCGAGCGGCACGGCCAGGGCGAGCGTGATGAAGAACAGCTTGAGCGTGACCAGCGAGCCCTCGGCGAGCGGGCCGAGGATGCTGAGGATGTAGTCCATGGCGGGACGCCGGGCGAGCGGCGGGCAGGTGGGGGCGGCGAGGGCGCCGGCGCGGCACGGGCGGCGTGTGCATCGTTCGAGCCGGAGCGCGGAGGGGCGCTGAAGGTCTCGCGGCTTGCGCCGCTCCTACAGGACCAACGAATCCCTGCAGGAGCGGCGCAAGCCGCGAACCCCCGGGCTGGCTTACTTGATGATGTCCTTGCCGAACCACTCGGTGGAGATGCGCGCGGCGCTGCCGTCGGCCTTCATGTCGTTCATGGCCTTCTGCAGCTTGGCGAGCAGCTCGGTGTCGTCCTTGCGGGTGCCGACGCCGTACTCCTCGGTGCCGAAGTGGTCGTCGAGCACCACGTACTCGCCCGGCTTCTTGGCGGTGTAGTAGCGGCCCACGACCTCGTCCAGCACCACGGCGTCGAGGCGGCCGGTGGTCAGGTCCATCAGCGCGGTGACGTTGTCGCCGAACTTCTTCAGCTCCTTGAACGAGCCGGCGATCGGGTCCTTCTGCACCGCGTCGATCGCGCTGCTGCCGTCCTGGATGCCGATGACCTTGGCGGCGAGGTCGGCCTTGGTCTTCACCGCCGAGTTGGCCGGGACCACGATGATCTGGTGGTTTTCCATGTAGGCGGTGGTGAAGCCAATGTTCTTCTTGCGCTCCTCGGTGATGGTGAGGCCGTTCCACAGCGCATCGACGCGCTTGCCGTTGAGCTCGGCCTCCTTGGCGCTCCAGTCGATCGGCTTGAATTCGACCTCGATGCCGAGGCGCTTGGCGGCTTCCTTGGCCAGGTCGATGTCGAAGCCGACGAGCTCGTTCTTCTCGTTGCGGAAGCCCATCGGCGGGAAGTTGTCGTCGAGGCCGATGACGATCTTCGCCGGCGCTGCGGGCGCAGCGGACTGCGCGGCGGGGGCGGTTTCGTTCTTGCCGCAGCCGGCGAGGAGCGCACCGGCGGTGAGGGACAACATCAGCAGCGAGGTGAGTTTTTTCATGGTCTTGCCCGAACGAGGGGTTTACGGCGGGCCGGGTGGGCCCGCTCGGGGGATGCGCGCCGGGGTGCCGGCGGCGAAACCATGATTTTCGCTGCGATGCGTCAAGGGGGCAACCTCGACGGACTGCTGCGTGCGTCTGCGTGGTGCAGTCGGCTGCGGGCGCCCTTCAGTTGGCGCCGGCCTCGCGCATGCGTTCTCGCCAGTCGGGGCGGCCACGTTCGTCGCCGCGGCGCTCGCCGGTCGTCGGGCCGTCGCCATCACTGCGACGGCGGCGCTCCTCGCTGCGCGCGGCTGTGGGCACGTCGTCACGGCGGATTGTGCGGCGTTCCTCGCGTGCGTTCTGGTTGTCGAGCCGCTTGCGCTCGGACTCGGCCTGGATGCGCTCGCGCGGCGTGAACTGCGGGCGGGTGAAGAGTCCCGGCTGCGCTTGATTCTGGTCGATCCGGCGTTCGCGCTCGCGTACCACCGCACGCTCGCGATCCTCGCTGCGGTCGCGCCGGGCGTCGCGATCTCGCGCACCGTCGCGGTCCCGGTCGCGGACACCATCGCGGTCACGGACACCGTCGCGGTCACGGACACCGTCGCGGTCGCGGATGGCCTCGATGCGGTCGCCCCTTCGATCCTCATTTCGGTCCGCATTTCGGTCACCTCGCCAGTCTCCCCGGCGCTCATCGCGCTGGTCGTCGGCGCGCTGGTCACGGCGGCCGTCTGCACGCCGCCGATCACCATCGCGGTCGCGACGGCTGTCGCCCCACCAGCGCTCGCGGCGGTCGTCGTCGCGATGGCGTTCGAACTGGCGGTGTTGCACGATCGCCCGCGGGCGCGTGCCCGGCGGCGCCCAGTAGCCCGGCACCCAGTCGTGGCGATGGCCGACCCAGTTCCAGTAGCCGTCGATCCAGATGTAGCTGGAAACCGGCGGCAGACCACGGTATTCCACCCGCGGCGGTGGGGTCACGATCACGGTGTCGCGCTCGTAGTAGCCGTAGTCGTCTTCGTAGTAGCCGTATTCATCGACCGGCACCACGGCACAGCCGCCGAGCGCGAGGCTGCCGGCGAGCATCAGGGACCACAGTCGGGATGGGAAGGTCATGGCGGCGTCCTGCGAGAGGGGAGGGCAAGGCGCGGGGACGGGCGCGGGGGCATCGCCCCGGCCACCCGTTCCGCGTTTCTGCTGTCTCCAGCCGAACGATAGGCGAATCGCTGCGCGGCGGGTGTATCGCGCGGTAATGAGTTGTAAAGCGGCGTTGCCGGTCGGCGCTCAGCAGATGCGCGGCAGTTGTTCGGCCGACAGCCAGTCCACCATGCGCCGCCCGCCGAGCCGGGTGCGCAACTGCACGAAGCAGCGGGCGTCCTCGGTGATCCGGCCGATGCAGGCTGCCGCCGCGCCCAGCGGGTGCGCGCGCAGCGCGGCGAGTGCAGCCTCGGCGGCGGCGTCGGCGCAGACCACCACCAGCTTGCCCTCGTTGGCGATGTTGAGCGGATCCAGCCCGAGCAACTCGCACGCCGCGTGCACCTGCGCCGCGACCGGAATCGCCGCTTCGTCGAGCTCCACGCCCACGCGCGACTGGCTGGCAATCTCGTTCACCGTGCTCGCCAGCCCGCCGCGGGTGGGGTCGCGCAGCACATGGATGGCCTCGGCCGGCACCGCGGCGTAGAGGGCTTCGACCAGGCCATTGAGCGCGGCGCTGTCGGAGACGATCTGCGATTCGAAGGCGAGCGACTCGCGCTGCGCCAGGATGGCCATGCCGTGGTCGCCGAGCGTGCCCGACACCAGCACGGCATCGCCCGGCCGGGCCTGTGCGCCGCCCGGATTGCGCCCGGCAGGCAGGGCGCCCACACCGGTGGTGGTGATGAACACGCCGTCGCCCTTGCCCTTCTCGACGACCTTGGTGTCGCCGGTCACGACCTGCACGCCGGCGGTGCGCGCGGCCGCGGCCATGGCGTCGACGATGCGCGCCAGGTCGGCGAGCGCGAAGCCTTCCTCGAGGATGAAGCCGGCTGCGAGCCACAGCGGGCGCGCGCCCATCGCCGCGAGATCATTCACCGTGCCATGCACCGCCAGGCTGCCGATATTGCCGCCGGGGAAGAACAGCGGGCTCACCACGTGGCCGTCGGTGGCCATCACCAAGCGTTCGCCTTCAGCGGGGGCGGGCAGCACGGCGCCATCGTCGCCGCGGGCGAGCGCCGGGTTGTCGAAGGCGCGCACGAAGAGGTCGGCGATCAGCTGGTTCATGCTGCGGCCACCGGCGCCGTGGCCGAGGTCGACGTGACCGTGGCGAATGTCGAGCGGGCGGGTGTAGGCGGTTGTGGCGCTGCGCATGGTGGGGTCGGGCTCCGGGAAGGGTGGGGGCGGCGTCGCGTGGCGGGGTGGCGGTCGTGGTGTGTGGGCAGCGGGGCGTGCGGGTCAAGGTCGGGTCAAGCTCACTGGGCCGGGGGAGACGACGACGGCGACATGACCACGGCGGCATGACGACCGCGGCATGACCACGACGACCGCGCCTAAAGCGTGGCCGCGTGGTCGCGGAAGCGGCCGTAGTTGTAGTGCGCCGCGCACGCGCCCTCGGAGGACACCATGCACGCGCCCATCGGCGTTTCGGGCGTGCACACGGTGCCGAACAGCTTGCAGTCGGTCGGGCCCTTGGCGCCGCACAGGATGGCGGCGCACTCGCAGGACTTGTGGTCGGGCACCGGGCGGTCGTCGAGGCCGAACTTCGCTTCGGCGTCCCAGGCGGCGAACGCCGGGCGGATGCGCAGGGCGGAGGCGGGGAGTTCGCCCAGGCCGCGCCAGGCGAAGGTCTCGCGCACTTCCAGCACGGCGTCCATCAGCGCCTGCGCCTTGCGGTTGCCCGCGGGGGTGACGGCGCGGGTGTATTCGTTCTCGACCTCGGCGCGGCCCTCATTGACCTGGCGCACCAGCATGCGCACCGCCTGCATCACGTCGAGCGGCTCGAAGCCGGTGATCACCACTGGCGTGCGATGGCGACTGGCGGCGAAGGCGTAGGGCGCGCTGCCGATGATGACTGACACGTGCGCCGGGCCGAGGATGCCGTCCAGGCGCGGGCGGGCGATGTCGGCTGCAGCCGGGGCGGACAGTAGCGCGTCGATCGCGGGCGGGGTGAGCACGTGGTTGCAGATCACGCTGAAGTTGCGCAGGTTCTCGGCCGCCGCCTGGCGGATCACCAGCGCGGTGGGCGGCGTGGTGGTCTCGAAGCCGATGGCGAAGAACACCACCTCGCGCGCCGGCTCGCGCCGCGCCAGCGCGAGCGCGTCGGCCGCGGAATACACCATGCGCACGTCGGCGCCGCGCGCCTTCGCCTTCAGCAGCGACAGGCCGTCCGAGGCCGGCACGCGCAGGCAGTCGGCGTAGGTGCACAGGATGACTTCGGGGCGGGCGAGCGCGAGGCGGATCGCCATGTCCACCCGGCCGACCGGCAGCACGCACACCGGGCAGCCGGGGCCATGGATCAGGCGCACATTGGCCGGCAGCAGGTCCGCCACGCCGTAGCGTGAGATCGCATGGGTGTGGCCGCCGCAGAACTCCATGAAGGCGTATTCCCGGCCGGGTTCGACCTCGCGTGCGATGGCCTCGGCGAGGCCGGCGGCGAGGGCGCCGTCGCGGAACTCGGTGACGTATTTCATCAAGGGGCCTTCATTCGGCGAGTTTCACTGGTTGCGCTGCAAGGCGCGTGTGCGGTCGGCGCCTGCGCATGGCGGCTGGGCTGGCGACAGCGGGGCGCTCGGGCGCGGATGACGCCTCGATCACGATGCGGTCGCCGGGCCGGCGCCGGTCTGGGCGAACAGCGCCAGGGTCTGTTCGGCTTCTTCCGGATCGAGCCGGCTGAGCGCGAAGCCGACGTGCACGATCACGTAGTCGCCGACGGCGACGTCGTCGACGAGCGCGAGCGAGATCGTCTTGCGCACGCCGTCGAGCTCGACGACGGCGTCGTCACCGGCGAGCCGTTCGATGACGCGGGCGGGGATGGCGAGGCACATGGGGTCAGGACTCCTTGTCTTCGAGTCGATGCAGGGCGACCCAGGCCTGGCCGAGGGCGAGACCGGCGTCGCCCGGGGACAGGCGCAGGGCGCCCAGGGTTTCGAGGCCGCGCGCGGGCAGGCGGGCGTGGAGCGCGTCGGCGAGCAGGCGATTGTGCAGGCAGCCGCCGCACAGGACCACGGTGGCGCAGCCGGTGAGGGCGGCGGCGCGCATCACCCAGTCCTCGAGCGCGGCGGCGAGCGTGGCCTGGAAGCGCGCGGCGCCGTGCGCGGCGCCGGGCTCGTCGGCCAGGCGCAGCAGCAGCGGGTGGAGGTCGAGTTCGAGGGCGACGGGTGTCGCTCCGGTAATCCGCCAATCCGCTGGATCCACCATCGGGGCGGGTTGCTGTGTGGCGAGCCTTTCCAGGGCGATTGCCGCCTCGGCTTCGAACTGCATCACGTCGCAGATGCCGAGCAGGCCGGCGGCGGCGTCGAAATGACGGCCGAGGCTGGAGGTCTGCGGGCTCAGCGTCGGGCGTTCGATGACCTGCGCGAGCATGGCCGCGGCCGCGTGCCGGGCGAAGCGGGTGGCGATCTCGGCGCCGCGTCCGCCGGCGTGCAGCAGCGCTGCCGCCATGCGCCAGGGCTCGCGCGCGGCGCGGTCGCCGCCGGGCAGGCGCAGCGGGCGCAGGCGGCCGAGGCGCTGGAACTGCGCGCCTGCCACGAGCAGCAGCTCGCCCCCCCAGGCCTCGCCGTCGCTGCCGAGGCCGACGCCGTCGAGCGCCAGACCAAGCACCGGGCGGGTGTCGAAGCGGCCGTGCTCGGCCAGCACCGCGCCGACGTGGGCGTGGTGGTGCTGCACGCCGATCGCCGGCACGCCCAGGCGCGCGGCGGTGGCGAGCGCGACGCGGGTGGAGTGGAAATCCGGATGCAGGTCGTGGGCGACGGCGCGCACTGGCCCTGCGGCTCGCGCGAGCAGGGCCTCCACCGCCGGTTCGACGCCGGCGCAGGCCTCCGCGTTGTCGAGGTCGCCGAGGTTGGGGCCGAAGGTCCAGCCGTGCGCGTCGAGCAGGCAGGCCGCGTGCTTGAACCAGGCGCCGAGGGCGAGGATGGGCAGGGCGTGCGCATGCTCGCTGCGGGCCGGAAGGTTCATCTTTGCGCGAGGGACTTGCGGGTGGTTTCGAGGCGGGTTTCGAGCCAGGCGAGCCATTGGTCCAGCCCTTCGCCACTGGTGGCCGAGGTCTGGATCACCTGCAGGCGCGGATTCACCCGCAGCGCGTAGCCGATTGCGCGCGCCACGTCGAAGCTCAGGTAGGGCAGCAGGTCGGTCTTGTTGAGCAGCATCAGGTCGGCGGCGGCGAACATGTCGGGGTATTTCAGCGGCTTGTCCTCGCCTTCGGTGACCGACAGGATCACCACCTTGTACGCCTCGCCGAGGTCGAAGGCCGCGGGGCAGACGAGGTTGCCGACGTTCTCGATGAACAGCAGTCCGCCGTCGGCGAGGGCGAGCCGGGGCAGGGCGCGCGCGATCATGTCGGCGTCGAGGTGGCAGCCCTTGCCGGTGTTGATCTGCAGCGCGGCGACGCCGGTAGCGCGGATGCGTTCGGCGTCGAACTCGGTCTGCTGGTCGCCTTCGATGACTGCGGCCGGGATGCGACCGGCGAGCTTCTCGAGCGTGCTCACCAGCAGCGAGGTCTTGCCCGAGCCGGGGCTGGACACCAGGTTGAGCGCGAGGATGCCGTGCGCGGCGAGCGTGGCGCGGTTGCGCGCGGCGAGCGCGTCGTTCTTGCCGAGGATGTCGCGCTCGATGCGCAACATCTCGCCCTGGCTCATGCCGGGGACGTGGGCGCGCGCCGGACCTTCGCCGAAGTGCAGGTGGTGATGGCCGCTGGGGCGGGTGGCGGGCGCGGGATTTGCGCCGTCAGCGTCAGCGCGCTCGGCGGACACTTCAGGGGCGGGCGGGGTGATTCGGTCGCGGTTCTCGGGCTTCAAGGCTGCCTGCAGCGTCTCGCCCGATACCGAACCGATTTGTGCACTGGCGTTATCTCCGAGCGCGCGCCACTGGTGCGTTGCGTCGGCGGACTTCTCCACGGTGCGTGCGCCGGCGGCGCGCCTGGCCCGCACGCCACCATAGGCCAGCCCGACCTGTGCTTCACCCCCGCAGCCGCATACCGTGCACATCGTTTCCTTTCCTCCGTTGTGGCGCCGTCAGTCGACCTCGAGCGCGCTCACCCGCATCTGCGCCCCGGCGCGCACCTCCAGCCCGTAGGCGCCGCAGTGCGGGCAGGGGTCGTAGCGTTCGTGTAGCGCCACGGTCTGCGCGCATGCCGCGCACCAGCCCGCGCCGGGCGTGCTGACGAATTCCAGCGCCGCGCCCTCGGCGACCGAGCCCTCGAGCACGACGTCCAGGCAGAACTGCAGCGCATCGGTCTCGACCGCCGCCAACTCGCCGATCTCGAGCACGATCCGGCGCACATGGCGGAACCCCTGCGTGCCGGCGGCGTCTTCGATGATCTCGCGCACATTCTCGGCGAGTGACATTTCGTGCATTCGGGTGCTCGGGCGTGCGTGCTAGAGTCGGCGCCGCTGTGGTCACGGTGGCCCGCGTGGGCTGGATCACGGCGTGCGCGGGCCGAGTTGCCTGCCGTCATTCGATATGGAAGGGAGTTTACCCCATGGCGCTTCGTCCGCTTTTTCTTCTTCCGCTCGCCGTGGTGCTGGGCGGCTGCTCGCTGTTTGGCGATCGCGCCCAATCGTCGGTGACTTCGCCTGCGATCTCGACCGCGAAGCCATCGCAGGCCGCCTCGCCCACGCCACCGGCCGACGCCGACGAGGCGCCTGCGCGCGCGGCCGTGCTGCCGCTCGACCCCCAGCCGCCGGTGCAATTCCGCTGCGGCGCGCAGACCGTGACCTTGCGCCATTTCGGCGAGCTCTCGACCCTGCAGGCGGCGGGGCGCACCTACACCCTGCATCCGGTGCGCACCGCGTCCGGCGCAAAGCTGGTGTCGGTGGATGACGAGCGCACATCGATCTGGGTCAAGGGCGACGCGGCGATGCTTGAATTGGCCGGCGTGGCGCAGCCCGAATGCCGTCTGGTGGGCGAAAAACCGCTGTTCCGCGCTGTAGGCAACGAGCCAGGCTGGCGGCTGGACGTGCGCGCCGATGGGCTGTCGCTGCTGGTGGACAATGGCGACACGCACGTCTTCGCCCCCAGTCCGCTGGTGGTCGCCGGCGACGGCATGCGCAGCTACGAGGCCGTCTCCGCCGGCGGGCCGCTGACGGCGGTGGTGTTCGATCGCTACTGCGAGGACAGCATGAGCGGCATGCCGCATCCGAAGACCGTGGAGGTGCGCTGGCAGGATCGCGTGCTCAAGGGCTGCGGCGGCGATCCGGCCGCGCTGCTGCAGGGTGGCCCGTGGGAGGTGGTGGAGATCGACGGCAGGGCGGTGGCCGACCCCGCGCGCGTGACCGTGGGTTTTGCGGCCGAAGCTCGGCTCGCCGGCATTGCCGCGTGCAACCGCTATTTCGGCAGCTACGCGCTATCGGGCGAGGGCCTGCGCCTGTCGCCGCTGGGGGCGACGAAGATGGCCTGCGATCCGGGTGCGATGGACGAGGAGCGCCGCTTCATCGAGGCCGCCGGGCGCATCACCAGTTTCGCGATCGCGGCCGACGGCAGCCTGATCCTGCGCGCCGGCGACCAGGCGCTGATGCGCGCCCGGCGGCCGTGAGATCGCGGCTCGCGCCGCTCCCACAGAAAAGCGCGACTTCCGCTGCTTCCATGGAAAAGTGCGGCTGCTGCTCCCACTGAAGTGCGACGCCGCCGCCCTGTGGGAGCGACGGCAGTCGCGAATGGGGGCTTCCCGTGCGCAGCGGGCGTTCAGCCGCGCTTGGCGCGCGCGGCTTCCACTTCTTCCGGACGGATACGCGCGGCGAGCTTGTCGAGTACGCCGTTGACGAACTTGTGCCCGTCGGTGCCGCCGTAGCCCTTGGCCAGCTCGATGGCCTCGTTGATCACCACGCGGTAGGGCGTGTCGATGTTCTGGTGCAGCTCGTAGGCGCCGAGCAGCAGGATCGCGTGCTCGATCGGCGACAGCTCGGTCAGCGGGCGCGACAGCAGCGGCTCGAAGTGGCCGCGCAGCTCGTCGGCGCCGCCGATCGCGCCGCGCAGCAGGCTGACGAAGAGCTCGCGGTCGATCTTGTCGAGGTTCTCGGTCTCGGACTCCAGGTGGCGTTGCACCGTGGTCATGGTGTTGGCCGACAGCAGCCACTGATACACGCCCTGCAGCGCGAGTTCGCGCGCGCGGCGGCGGGCCATCTTGCTGGTCGGGTTGGGGGTGCCGGCGCCCTCGGGCACCGGGCTGGTGTTGTCCATGTCGCTCATCGCACCGCCTTCAGCAGGTTGGCCATCTCGACCGCGGCGCGGGCGCAGTCGGCGCCCTTCTCGCGCATGCGCGCGATCGCCTGGTCGTCGTCTTCGGTCGTCAGCACGCCGTTGGCGATCGGCAGGCCGGTGTCGAGGCCGACGCGGGTGACGCCGGCGCCCATCTCGTTCGACACCAGCTCGAAGTGGTAGGTCTCGCCGCGCACCACCGCGCCGAGCGCCACCAGCGCGTCGTAGTTGCCGCTCTTCGCCATGGTTTGCAGCACGAGCGGGATCTCGAGCGCGCCGGGCACGGTGACGATGCGGATGTCGCCGCGCGCGACGCCGAGCGCGAGCAGCTCGTCGGTGCAGGCCGACAGCAGGCCTTCGCAGATGTCGAGGTTGAAGCGCGCCATGACGATGCCCACGCGCACGCCGGCGCCAGTGAAGTTGGGGTCGAGCTCGTCGATGCCGTCGTAGCGGTCGCCCTGGCGGGCGTTTTCGGGTTGGTTGCGTTGCATGCGGTTCTCTTTGATTCGGTCAGTTCTTGTCGACGAAGCCGGTGATCTCGAGCCCGAAGCCGGTCATGCTCGGGATCTTGCGCGGGCTGGCGAGCAGCCGCATCTTGCCGACCTTGAGCGTGCGCAGGATCTGGGCGCCGACGCCGAACAGGCGCGCGTCCCACTTCACCGGGCGGTCGTTGGTGCCGTTGAGGCAGGCGAGCAGCTCGCGGCCGGACATCGGGCGGTAGAGCAGCACGATCACGCCGGCCTCGGCGGCAGCCAGGGTGGCCAGCGCGTCGTTCACCGGGAAGCTGTGGCGGCCGCTTGCGGGGTCGAGGAAGTCGACCACCGAGATCGGCTCATGCACCCGCACCAGGGTCTCGCGCTCGGGCGTGATGTCGCCGCGCGACAGGGCGAAATGCACGTCGCCCGAGGTCTTGTCCTCGAAAGCCGACAGCGTGAAGCGGCCGTGGGCGGTGTCGACCTCCTTCTCGCTGACCTTCTCGATCAGGTGCTCGGTGGCGGCGCGGTACTCGATCAGGTCGCGGATGGCGCCGATCTTCAGGCCATGTTCCTTGCCGAACTCGACGAGGTCGGGCAGGCGCGCCATGGTGCCGTCGTCCTTGAGGATCTCGCAGATCACCGCGGCGGGTTCCAGCCCGGCGAGGTGGGCGAGGTCGCAGCCGGCTTCGGTGTGGCCGGCGCGGATCAGCACGCCGCCCTTCTGCGCGGTGAGCGGAAAGATGTGGCCCGGGGTGACGATGTCGTCCGGCCTGGCGTGGCGACCGACGGCCACCTGCACGGTGCGCGCGCGGTCGTGCGCCGAGATGCCGGTGGTGACGCCGGTGGCGGCCTCGATCGACACCGTGAACGCGGTGCCGTGCGGGGTGCGGTTGTCGCGCACCATCTGCTGCAGGCCGAGCTGGCGGCAGCGCTCGTCGGTGAGCGTCAGGCAGATCAGGCCGCGGCCATGCTTGGCCATGAAGTTGATGGCGTCGGGGGTGACGAATTCGGCCGCCATGACGAGGTCGCCCTCGTTCTCGCGGTCTTCTTCGTCCACCAGGATGACCATCTTGCCGGCCTTGATGTCGGCGATGATCTCGGTAATCGGCGCGAGTGCGCTCATGCTGTGTCCTTTGATTTCTGTGTTGCGGCGTGCGGGGCGCGCCGTGCACGCGATGGCTCGCTGGCGAGGGGGCGAAGTTCGACGTG